>Ga0209839_10001430_pt1 | contig 12195 bp, 13 predicted proteins | sample OrgsoiDNA2013050_FD_185800 | JGI IMG/M metagenome (GOLD analysis project Ga0209839, IMG submission 185800) | Permafrost soil microbial communities from the Arctic, to analyse light accelerated degradation of dissolved organic matter (DOM) -... | ecosystem: Environmental > Terrestrial > Soil >... | reverse complement strand
GACCACGCAGCCGCTGCTGGTAGTCATGGCCGCCGGATATGGCGTGCAGGGAATCACCGGCCCGGCCAAGCTCGCGGTCGCGTCGCTGCGCCTGCCCGCAGGGCGATCGGGCAACGACCTGGCCCGGGCGGCGATCACCGGCGTGGCCAAGCTGGCCGCCGCCGCCGGGCACCCGATCAAGGGCGTCGCCGGGATCCCTGGCACCTCCCCCTCGGGTGCCAGCAGCTCAACCACCCCGATCGTGATCGCCTTGGCCGTCGCGGCGGTCCTGACGGCGGCCGCGCTGATCGTGATCAGGCGCCGCCAGACGGCCACCTGACCTGCTCGAACCTTCGACCCTGGGAGCGAGCCTCCAGTGTCGTGGTTGATTGGGCCCTAATCCTAATCCCACCGGTGGCGCCCGGCGCGCAGCGCTCGCAACTCGGACACGCCGTCGGACTCCTCGGGCTCCGGCGAGGACGGCTGCACGCCGGGCAGCAGCCTGACCGGGAGCTTCTGCACGCTGGCCTCACCCGGCCGCTCGGCGCGCACGCGGAGGACCCGGGCGCCCAGCCGGGACGCGACGCAGCCCGTGAGCCGTGTCCCCGCGAACACCAGCGCCGCGCAGTCGTCGACCGCGTAGCCGGAGGGGAGGTATCCAGCCGCGACAGCCGCGCGGTAGGCGGGGAGGCGATGCGGCTCGCCGTCGAGATGGACCGACAGGCTTCCTTCCAGCAACGCGAGCCCCGCGACCGACTCGGGAGCGCCTCCGCTCATCGTGACCCCGCCCTCGAACCAGCACATCGCGCCGGCGCTCAGTCCGGCGAGCAGGACCCCGGCCTCCCAGGCTGCCCGCATCGCTTGATCCACGCCGTGCTCGCGCCACACCGCGAGCATGTTGCGCATTGACCCACCGCCGACGTAGATCGCGTCCTGGGCGAGCAGGTGCTCGACCGGATCGACCCGATCGCGGCCGAGGTGGAACAGCGACAGGATGCTCAGCTCGCACGGCCAGGCTCCGAACCGCTCGTAGAACCGGGTCGTCTGCTCACGCTCGTCACCGCTGGCGGTCGGCAGAAAGCAGATCCGCGGCGCGGGCTTGCCGGTCAACGACAGCACCAGCCGGTCCAGCGCCGGGCTGCGCTCCTGCATCGTGAATCCCCCGCCGCCCATGGCGAGGATCCGGCGACGCTCATCTGGTTGCTCGGGCACCACCCGCCAGGATGCCGCATGCGCACGGTCCGGGCATGGGCGCCTCGCGCCGGGCCGCGTCACGCGGCGATCGCCCCGCCTTCCACCAGCGCCGGTTCGGAGCGCCCACCGACCTCCGTGGCCACGGAGCGCCCTGCGACCTCCGCGACCGCCTCGCCAAGCTCCGTCGCCGGATCGCCGACTCCCATGGCCGGCTCGCCGAGAAAGCGGACCGGCAGCTCGCGCTCGGTCGCTCCGCCGTTGCCATCCGGGCACACGTAGGTCGCATGCGCTCCGCATTTGGAGGACACGACCTCGGCCAGATCGGTGCCGACGAAGTGCAGGGCGGCGGCGTCGCCAACGCCATAGCCGGACGGCATCCCGGCGGCCACGGCGTTGATGAAAGCGCTGCGGCGGCCGGGCTCGTCGGCGTAGTGCACGGCGTTGCTCCACGGGAGGAAGCCGAGGCCCTGGATCCGGCGGGGCTCGCCCTCGTGAAACGCGCTGACGGCGTGCGAGAACCAGCACAACGAGCCGGCGGAGCCGCCGCACAGCAGCACCCCGGCCCGCCATGCCTCGTGTAACGCCAGGTCGATCCCGTGCGCCTGCCAGGTTCCCAGCAGCGAGACCAGGCTGCCGCCGCCCACGTACACGACATCCTGACCGAGCAGGTGCACGCGCGGGTCGCCGACCCCCGTCTCGCGGCGGAACAAGGAGATATGCGACGGCTCACAGCGCGAGGCCGGAAACGCGCGGTAGAACCGAACCACGTAATGGTCCGCGTCGCCACTGGCAGTAGGCAGAAAGCAGATCCGCGGGCGCTGTACCCCGGTCAGCGACAGGACATGATCGTCGAGCAGTGAGTTGCCCCACTCCATCGAGAACCCTCCCCCTCCGAACGCCACGATCTGAGGCGGTCGCGGTCGCATCGCCAGACAGTAGTTGCGGCGATCCGCAACCGTCTTTGGCCCCGTGTCCAAATCTTGGTCGTCGCGACGATCCAGCCGCTCAGCGCGCCGGTCGCTCTCCGGCGGCCGAGCCCCGCACTTAGTGGTCGCCACTTAGCCTAAGTAATCGCCACACAAGTGATCGCCCACTTAGGTCAGATCGGGTGCGCCGCCTCCGGCGGGGTCGAACCGTCCATCTCCCTGAACAGCCCGGTCACGACGAACACGATCTGCTCCGCGATGTCAACCGTGTTGTCGCCGACGCGCTCGATGCAACGCGCGACGAGGATCATGAACATCGCCCACTCGCGCATGTCGAGGTTGTCACCCACCTCGACCGCGCGCTTGAAGATGTCGCGGTTCAGGCGGTTGATCTCCGCGTCCTGACGGACGAGGTCCTGGGCGAGCTCCACGTTGCGCTCGGCGAACGCCTCCTTGGCCTGCGAGACCTGCGCGCGGGCCAGCTGGCCCATGCGCTCGATCGCGTCGAGAATGTCCTTGTCCTTGGGCGACTCGAAGCCCGAGAGCGGCACGAGCTTGGCGATGTTCACACACTGGTCGCCCATCCGCTCGACGCACCGGATCACGTGCAGCATCGCCGCGACGATCCGCAGATCGCCGGCGACCGGCGCCTGGCGCGCGATCAGCGACAGGATGCCCTGGTGGACCTCCAGATAACGTCCGTCGATCCGGTCGTCGTCGGCGACGACAATACCGGCGAGCTCTACGTCCTGATAGCTGATCGCCTCCAGCGAGCGATCCAGTTGCGCCATCACCATCTCGAGACCCCCGAGCACCTGGCTCTCGAGAACCTTGAGCGATTCGCGGAACACGTGGCGGGTTTCTTGCATCGCGTCAGCCGAACTTTCCGGTGACATAGCGCTCGGTTCGCTCGTCCTTGGGGTTGGTGAATAGCTGGCTGGTCGGAGCGTGCTCAATCAGCAGACCGTCGAGCATGAATACGGTGGTGTTCGCAACACGCGCCGCTTGCTGCATGTTGTGGGTCACGATCACGATCGTGTAGCGCTCCTTGAGCTCGTCGATCAGCTCCTCGACTTTCAACGTCGCGACCGGGTCAAGTGCCGAGCACGGCTCATCCATCAGGATCACCTCGGGCTCGACGGCAATCGTTCGCGCGATGCACAGCCGCTGCTGCTGACCGCCGGACAAGCCGATGCCCGGCTCGCTCAGGCGATCCTTCACCTCGGCCCACAGTCCGACGGCCCGCAGCGACTTGTGGACCCGTTCGCGGAGGTTGTCGCTCTTGGTGCCGGTGAGTCGCAGTCCGGCGGCCACGTTGTCGAAGATCGACATCGTCGGGAATGGATTGGGCTTCTGGAACACCATCCCGATCAGCCGGCGTACCGATGTGACATCGACCCCGGACGCGTAAACGTCGAGCTGGTCGAGGGTCACGCTGCCCGTTGCCCGCGCACCGGGGATCTCCTCGTGCATGCGGTTGATGCATCGCACCATCGTCGACTTGCCGCATCCCGACGGCCCGATGATCGCGGTGACCTCGTTGGGCGGGAACTCGATCTCGATACCCTTCACGGCCTCTTGCTGGCCGTAGAAGGCGCGGAGGTCCTTGACGTTGATTGCGTGCCCTGTCCCTTCACGAACGCCAAGCGCCGCGACGTCAGGTGCTGCAGCCGCTTGGTCGGGCGGGCGCCCGGCAGTGGACATGTCGCTCGGTTCCTTGCTCGTGGTGTCGGGTGGGATCATGCCATGCTGCTCCTTCGGGAAATGGCGCGGGCGATCAGGTTGAGGATCAGGACCAGCGCGACGAGCGTCAGGGCGGCGCCCCACGCGCGGTCCACCACCGCGCTCTTGGGCGAGAGGATGTCGTTGTAGATCTGCAGCGGCAGCGCATTCATCTGCTGATTGAGGTTAGCCGTGACCGCAAACGCTCCGGCGGTGGTGAACAGTAGGGGCGCGGTCTCGCCCATGCCGCGCGCGACCGCCAGCAGTGAGCCGGTGACCAGTCCGGTCCGGGCGGTTGGCAGCACGATCCGCGTGACCACGCGCCAGCGCGGTGCGCCGAGCGCCAGCGCGGCTTCGCGCAGGCTGGCGGGAACGAGCAGCAGGACAACCTCTGAAGACCGCGTGACGATCGGGAGCATCAGCAGCGCCAGTGCGACCGCGCCCTTCCACCCGGCGAAGCCGCTCCCTCCGACCTTCGCGAGCACGAGCACGATATAGATGAACAGTCCGAACACGATCGACGGCACACCGGTCATCACGTCGATGAAGTAGCGCACGACGTTGGCAAACCAGGACTGCTTGCCGTACTCAGTCAGGTACAGCGCCACGCCGATGCCGATCGGGACCGAGATCAGCGTCGCCAGCGCAACGATCTCGAGCGTGCCGAGGATCGCGCTGCGAACTCCACCGGGGTTGCCGAAGAAGCTTCCGTTCGGATCGCTCGTAAAGAAGGTGCTGCTCCACGAACTCAAGCCCTTGTAGAGCAGGTAGTAGATGACGAGTACGAGCGGGACGAGTGCGATCAGCGTGGCCGTGAGCAGCAGACCCCGCATCGTTCTATCGGTGCGTCGGCGGCGTGCGCTGATCGGCGGGATGACCGTCACACCCGTCTTGCTGACGCCGCTCATGTCGCCGCCTCGCTCATGACGGGCCACCCAGAGTCGCGGACGCGACCGCGACCGGCACGTCATCGTCCGCGCCAGGCGTGCTCCCCTGTCGGCGCTGACCGCGAGCGATGAACCAGCGAGCGAAGATGTTGACGATCAGGGTCAGCACGAACAACACCAACCCCGCCGCAAACAGCGCCGAGCTGTGGATCGGCGTCGCGGCCGCCTCACCGAACTCGTTGGCGATCACCGCAGCGAGCGAGTAGCCCTGGGAGAAGATCGAGTGACCGATCACCGGCGCGTTGCCGATCACGAGCACAACCGCGATCGTCTCCCCGATCGCGCGGCCGAGGCCCAGCATCGCGCCGCCGGTGATCCCGGGCCGTGCGTACGGGAGTACGGACATCCGGATCATCTCCCAGCGGGTCGCTCCGAGCGCGAGCGCCGCCTCCTTGTTCTCGGAGGGAACCGTGGCGATCACCTCGCGCGAGATCGCCGAGACGATCGGCAGGATCATGATCGCGAGGATCAGTCCCGCGATGAAGTAATTGGGCCCGCTGACCGGGCCGCCGACGAACGGTATGAACGAGAACGTGCTGGCGACCCACTTCTCGGCTGGGAGCAGCCGCGGAATCAGCACGAACACCCCCCACAACCCGTAGACGACCGAGGGCACCGCGGCGAGCAGGTCGACGAGCATCGACAGCGGGGCGCGGGCCCTCCGCGGGCACAGTTCGGTCAAGAACAGGGCGGTCGCGACCGCGATCGGTACGCCGATGATGAGCGCGATCGCCGACGTGACGATCGTGCCGAACAGCAGGGGCGCGCCATGGAAGGTCAGCCGCGAGACGTCCCAGTCGTTGCCGAATACGAAGCTCAGGCCGAATTTGCTGAACGCGTCCTCTGATTCGCCGATCAGGCGGATGAAGAAGTAGGCGAGCAGGGCCAGAATCGCCGCCGCAAGGACGGTGAGCCCCACTTGCATGACCTGGTCCGGGAGCCGGCTGACCGGCGACCGCCCGAGACTTGAGCGGCCGCCGGGAACCGGTGGAGCGCTTGCCTCCACCTACCCGTCCTTACGAGAGCGGTGAGCCATTGCAGGTGAACAGGTGCAGGCGCGTGTTGACCTTCGCGGCCAACGACGTCGGCAACGGTGCGTACGGGAGCTGGCTTGAACCGGCCCCGAGCGTCTGCTGGCCGGGCCCGAATGCATAGGTGAAGAACTTCTTCACGCCGCTGGCGACCGACTGGCTGACGCCGGCCTTGCACATGTCCTGGTAGGCCATCAGGAACGTCTGCGACACGATCGGGTAAGCCGTCGTGGCAGGCGAGTTCAGCGTGGAGATCGCCAGATTGGGCGGGGTCTTGACGCCCGCCGCCGCGGCCGAGGTCGCGGGGATCGTCGGCAGCACGTAGGTCCCGGCCGAGTTCTTGATCGAGGCGTAGGTGAAGCCGTTCTCGAGCGCGTAGGCCTGCTCGACGTAGCCCACCGCTCCCGCGGTCTGCTTGATCGCCGCAGCAACGCCCGAGTTCTTCGCCGCGCCGGTCCCGGTCGGCCACTTGACGTCCTTGCCCGCGCCGATCGACGACTTCCATGACGGGCTGACGTCGGACAGGTAGGTCGTGAACCCGTTCGTCGTGCCCGAGGAATCGGAGCGGTGGACGACCGTGATCGCGGTGCTGGGTAGGCTCATGCCCGGGTTCAGCGCGGTGATCTCGGAGCTATTCCACGTCTTGACCTTGCCGGTGAAGATGTCGGCCAGCGTCGGGCCGTCGAGCTTAAGGCCGCTCTTGACCCCCGACAGGTTGTAGGAGACGGTGATCGCACCGAACGCGACGGGGAACTCGAGCACCGGTCCCTTGGCCGCCTTCTGCTCGGCGGGCTTGAGCGCCGGATCGCTGCCGGCAAAGTCGACCGTGCCGGTCTGGAGCTGGGCGACTCCGGCGCCCGAGCCGACCGGATTGAAGTTCACCGTCAAGCCCTGCTTGGAGAGCGTCGACCCCCACTGCTGATAGATCGGCGCGGCCAGTGTCGATCCGGCTCCGTTGATGGTCGCTGAGCCACCACCGCTGCTGCTGCTGCTGCTGCTCGATCCGCTCGACGCGGGCGCGGGCGCGCTCGAGCTCGAGCTCGAACTCGAGCTGCTCGACCCGCACGCTGCGATCCCGAGTGCGCCCACCACGATGGCGACCACGCTGATTCGACGTTTGCTCACAGTCATCTCCTTGGTTACTTGAGGTCGGCAGAGTCTCTGCCGAACCGGACCCCGTGGTGTTATTCAGTTGTGAACCGATCGTTGTCGTGCTGTTTGCGTTCTGCCGACAGCCGGTAGCCGTAGCCGAAGTGGGTGTGGATGAACAGCCATGCCGGGAGAGCCTCCTCGAGCTTCACGCGCAGCTTGCGCACGTACACGTCGACCGAGCGCTCGCCGGACCGCATCTCCCGACCCCAAACGAGGCTGAACAGCTCCTCGCGGGCCATGATCCGGTCGGCGCGGCGCGCCAGCTCGGTCAGCAGCCGCAACTCTCGAATCGAGAGCGTCAACGCGCGGCCATCCGCCCGGACAAGATATTCCTCGGGGAGGACTTCGAGCGGGCCGACGTGCAGAACCTCCCGTTGGGCGTGGGTCGTGGCCTCCATCTGGGTGAGGATGCTGCCGCAGCGAGCAGACTGATTCGTTAGCGAGCTGTGATGCAGATGTGAAGAAGCTGTGAACCGCCTCCGGGCGGTACGCGCTCTAACTCGCGAGCGCCGTTCGCGAGGTCCCGTCAGCCGGCTAGCAGGTGGTCGAGATCGGCGTCGGAGCCGACACCCGCAGGCGGTTGGTCCAGCCCTGGGACGCCGTTGTCGCGCTCGGGGGCGAACCGGTAACCGACGCCGAAATGCGTGTGGATGTAGCTCCACCGCGAAGACGCCGCGCGCAGCTTCTGGCGCAGCTTGCGCACGAACACGTCCACCGAACGGTCGCCGTGGGCCATCGCGTAACCCCACACGCGCTCGTAGATCTCCTCCCGACGCAGCACCCGGTCGGATTGGGTGAGCAGAAACAGGATCTCGAATTCGCGCGCGGTCAGCTCCAGGCTCACCTCACCGGCGTACGCCTGGTACAGGTCGGGACGCACGATGATCTCCCCCACCTGCGCCGCCGCCACCAGCTCCGGCATATCGTTGCGCCGGTGCCGGCGGATCGTCGCCTCGATCACGCAGATCAGCTCCTCGGCGTGACACGGCTTGGAAACCCACGCGTCGGCGCCGAGCCGCAGGCCGCGCACCCGCTGGGCGACCGACGAGGGGCCGGTGCAGACGATCACCGCCAATCCCGGCAGGCGAGCGCAGACGCGCTCCAGGTACTCCCAGCTGCCGGGGCCGAGCACGGTCATGTCGAGCAACAACGCATTCAGGCGCATCGCCACGAGCGATTCCACCGTCACGGGACTCCCCAGAGCTCGGTATTCCCATCCGAGCGCATCGAGCCGGTTGGCGAGCACCTGCATGAAACCCGGGTCGCGATCGATAACCGCCAACCGGGCTCGGTGCTGTGAGCGCTGCGCGGCGGCCGGTGCCGCCGCCGGCGCGCCGTTGGATTCGGGCGACATAGCGCGCACTGTAACGCCCGGCGAGGACCGATCCTCCGTTTTACGCCCTTGGTCACAAGATCTTCACGCGCAAGGTGCGTCAATCCTCGCTGGCAAACGGCGCCATCCACACCGATCGCCTCAAGCTGGACGGCCATCCACACCGATCGCCTCAAGCTGGACGGTACTGCCGGGATCCCGTGCCGGTGCTCCGCGGCATGCGGCGCGGGTCGCTGTGAGCGCCGGTACGCTCTGGCCCGTGCAGGTTCGCTGGCTCCGCCGGTCGCGTAAGCGAGCGCTGCTCAACGTGATCTCGCGGCTGCGCACCGGTTCGGCCGGGGTCCGGACCGGCCGTGGTGGCCTGTCGCGGTCCGTGGCGGCGATCGGGATCGGCGCGCTCGCCTCGCCCGCCGTCGCGAGCGCCCACGGGATCTTCGGTCGCGCCTATCTGCCGGTACCGGCGTGGCTGTTCGCCTGGGCAGCCGGTGCCGTGCTGGTGATCTCGTTCGTAGTCCTGCCGCGGCTGTGGTCGGCGCCGCGCTTTGAGCACGCGACGCAGCGTCAGCTGCTCAGCCTGCCCGCCGCCCTGGACCCCCTGTGCGGGGCAATCGGGATCGCGGTGTTCGCGATCGTCGTGGTCAGCGGCGTCCGGGGCAGCCAGATCCCGACGGCGAACCTCGCGCCGACCGCGGTGTTCGTCCTGTTCTGGGTCGGGATCCCGGTGCTCAGCGTGCTGCTCGGGGACATCTTCAGGCCGTTCAATCCCTGGCGGGCGCTGGCGCGCGGGTTGGTCTTCGGGGCACGGCGACTGCGGCTGGAGCGGCGCCTGATCGCCGAGCCGCTGCCGTATCCGCCCTGGCTCGGCCGCTGGCCGGCGGTGGCGGGGATCGTCGCGTTCGCGTGGCTGGAGTTGATCTTTGTCGGCCGCGAGCAACCGGCGACATTGGCGGTGCTCGCGGTGGCTTACGCGCTGGTCCAGCTGGTCGGGATGGCGTTCGTCGGGATCGAGCGCTGGAGTGAGCTCGGGGACGCGTTCGGGGTGGCCTTCAATCTGTTCTCGCGCCTCTCACCCCTGCTCTACCACGACCGCGCCGTCTGGCGCCGCCCCCCGCTCTCGGGGCTCGCCGGGCTCCGGGAGCTGCCCGGAACCGTCCCGCTGTTGTGCGCGATGATCGGCACCACAACGTTCGACGGATTCATCAACGGCCCCGTCTGGCGCTCGATTGCCCCGTCGCTGGAGCGCGACCTGTTGCGCCTGGGGCTCGGGGGAACCGCAGCGCTGGAGCTGACGTTCACGCTCGGAATGGCCGCGTGCATCCTGCTGTGTGTCGGGCTCTACTGGATCGGAGTGGAGGGGATGAGCTCGGTCTCGCCCCGGCACCCGGCCCGGGAGCTGGCGCGGCGCTTCGAGCACTCGCTCGTGCCGATCGCCTTCGGGTATCTGCTCGCGCACTATTTCTCCCTCCTGGTGACCCAGGGCCAGGCGACCGGCTATCTGATCTCCGACCCGATGGGAACCGGCGCGAACATCTTCGGCACGGCGTCCTGGAAGATCGACTACGGGCTCGTCTCAGCGGCGCTGATCTGGTACGTGCAGGTTGGTGCGCTGGTCGGAGGGCACGTCTCCGGCCTCGCCTTGGCGCATGATCGCGCGCTGGTCGTCTACGGCGACGTGAACGAGGCGGCAGAATCACAGCGTTGGATGCTCGTCGTGATGGTGACGTTCACGTGCCTTGGGCTGTGGTTGCTCTCAGCGGTGAATGCATGAGCGACGAGCCCCCGGCGCCTCCGCGGCGAGGGGGGAACCCGGCCCCGACTTCCGCGTCCTATCGCCTGAGGAGGCATGATCAGTCCATGATCCACCTACGCCCACGGCTCCTACCGGTGGCGGTGGCCTGCGCCGCGACGGCGCTTGCCGCCTGCGGCTCCTCCGCCAACCATTCCTCTTCGTCGAATGCGTCCGGCACCGCCACGCAGACGCCGGGCACCCAGACCTCCAGCACGACCACCTCCTCGGCGCCCGTGCTCCCACCCGCCGTGGCCGAGCTCCCAGCGGCCGAGCGCCCCCAGGCCAATCAGTTCCCGGCGGCGCGCGGCCGCACGCCCGAGCAGCTTGGCGCGTTGGTCAAGTCCAGCGCACAGCTCGGCGCCGCCACCGGAACCTTCACCCCGGGAGCTCGCCGGCTCGCGTTCGGGCTCACGGCCAGCTCGGGGGCGTTCATCTACGCCCCGACCGCAATCTACATCGCCAGCGCTCCCAACCAGCCGGCGATGGGCCCGTTCCTCGCGCCGGCGGACCCGATGGGCGTCGCACCTCAGTACCGCAGCCAGCAGAACTCCGGTCCCGGCGGGATCCAGGCGATCTATGCGACGCACGTACCGCTCGCCCATCCGGGCACCTACACGATCCTGGCGCTGACCCGTACCGCCAACGGGCTGATCGGGTCACCCGGTGAGATCGCCGTCGCGCCGTCGTCGTTGATCCCCAACGTCGGCCAGCGGCCTCCCGCGATCGCCACCGACACCGCTGCCACCGTCCACGGGGACACGGCCCTGCTGACCACCCGGGTGCCACCGGAGAGCATGCACGCCGTTTCCCTCAACCAGGTGCTCGGCAAGCGTCCGGTCGCGCTGCTGTTCTCCACCCCGCAGTTCTGCATCTCCCGGATCTGCGGACCGGTAACCGACGTTGCGGTCCAGCTGCAGCATCAGTACGGGGGCCGGGTCGCGTTCATCCACCAGGAGGTCTACGTCAACAATCAGCCATCCAAGGGCCTGCGCCCACAACTGAAGGCGTTTCACCTCGAGACCGAGCCGTGGCTGTTCATCATCAACCGCCACGGAGTGATCGTGGCCCGGCTCGAGGGCGCGTTCGGCGTCAATGAGGTCGCGCAGGCGCTTCAGGCGGCACTGCGGTGAGGGGCGGCCGGAAAGCCTGGCCATTGGGCCTGCTGCTGAGCGCCGTCGCACTGGCCGGCTGCGGCTCGAGCTCCGGCGGCACGGTCAGCGCCCCCGTCGTCGGCGCGGCCAAGACCTTCGCGCTCGGCGGCTTCCAGCCCGCTCATACCGCTCTCGCCGGCCACCCCACAACGGTCTCATTCACGGTCAAGCTGCCCGACGGCAAGCCCCTGACGAGCTACAAGACCGGCTCGGGCCCGCACACCGGGGTGCACCTGATCATCGTTCGCAATGACCTCGCCTACATCATCCACGATCACCCGCCGATCGGCCCCGGCGGCCTTCTGCGCCAGACCGTGACCTTCCCCGCTCCGGGCCCCTACCGCGTGCTCGTCGACCTGTATCCCAACATCCCCGGCGGGCAGCCTAACTTCCAGCTGTTCACCGATGTCCGTGTCGCCGGTGCCTATCACCCGGTGAAGCTGCCCCCGTTCAAGGCCGACCAGGTCGTCGACGGCTATCACTTCAACATGCAGGGCCACCCCACGCTCCACGCGATCCAGGCCGAGTTCCTCCACATCAACATCACCGACTCGCACGGGCGCCCCGTGCACAACGTGCCGTGGTTCGGGGCGCTGGCACACGCGATCTTCTTTCACCAGGGCTCGCTTGACTACTTCCACACCCACGTCTGCGCCCCGAGCGCCCCGAACTGCGGCAGCTTGGCGGGCGCGCCGAGGATCAGCGGACGGGCCACGGCGCCGGGCAAGCTGACGATCGGGGTCCTGTTGGCGGTGCCCGGCACCTGGAGGCTGTTCCTGCAAATGAAGCTCGGCGGGCGGATCGTGACCGCGCCCTACACCCTCAATGTCGCTTAGCCGGCGACCCTCAGGTCGCTGACCTCCCGGTACGCCGCGACGAACATGGTTCAATGACGCACATGTCCCGTCGCCGCGTCGCTACGTGGCTGTTGTCGTGCCGCCGTGGGCGTTCGCGCTGTTGCCGATGTTGGC
>Ga0209839_10001428_pt1 | contig 12199 bp, 9 predicted proteins | sample OrgsoiDNA2013050_FD_185800 | JGI IMG/M metagenome (GOLD analysis project Ga0209839, IMG submission 185800) | Permafrost soil microbial communities from the Arctic, to analyse light accelerated degradation of dissolved organic matter (DOM) -... | ecosystem: Environmental > Terrestrial > Soil >... | reverse complement strand
ACGAAACAGGGCTGCGGGACGAAACAGGGCTGCGGGACGAAACAGGGCTGCGGGACGAAACAGGGCTGCGGGACGAAGGAGAACTGCGGGAGGAAGCGGAAAAGTACCTCCGGGCGCTGGCGGGCGAGCACACCCGGCTGCGCGAAGACCAGTGGACGGCGATCAGCGCTCTGGTGGCGCGCGGGCAACGAGCGCTGGTGGTCCAGCGGACGGGGTGGGGCAAGTCGGCGGTCTACTTCATCGCCACCGCGCTGCTCCGGGCTCGTGGCGCCGGTCCGACCGTGATCGTGTCCCCGCTGCTCGCGCTGATGCGCAACCAGGTCGAGGCCGCCGCCCGGGCCGGCATCCGCGCGCGCACGATCAACTCGGCTAACCCGCAGGACTGGGAGGCGCTGTACGCCGAGGTCGCCGACGGCCAGGTGGATGTGCTGCTGGTCAGCCCGGAACGGCTGAACAACCCGTCCTTCCGTGACCAGGTGATGCCTGAGCTCAGCCGGTCCGCCGGGCTGGTGGTGATCGACGAGGCCCACTGCATCTCGGACTGGGGGCACGACTTCCGGCCCGACTACCGGCGGCTGCGCACGCTGCTCGCCCGCCTGCCGGCCGGCATCCCCGTCCTGGCCACGACCGCGACCGCCAACTCCCGGGTGACCCGCGACGTCGCGGAGCAACTCGGCACCGGCAGCCAGGGCGAGACGCTCGTGCTCAGGGGCCCGCTGGACCGGGACTCGCTGCGGCTGGCGGTGGTCACGCTGCCGACCGCGCACCAGCGGCTCGGCTGGCTCGCCGCCCGGCTGGGCGAGCTGCCAGGATCTGGCATCGTCTACACGCTGACGGTCGCGGCGGCGCAGGAGACCGCGGCCTTCCTGCGCGACCAGGGGATGCCGGTGGCGGCCTACAGCGGCCGGGACGAGCAGGCCGACCGGCTGCAAGCCGAAGACGACCTGCTGGCCAACCGGGTCAAGGCGCTGGTCGCCACCAGTGCGCTCGGGATGGGCTTCGACAAGCCTGACCTCGGCTTCGTGGTGCACCTGGGCGCACCTCAGTCACCGGTCGCCTACTACCAGCAGATCGGCCGGGCCGGGCGGGCCATGTCAGGTGAGCAGGGTGAACGCGCCGAGGTGATCTTGCTGCCGGGCCGCGAGGACCGGGACATCTGGGCGTACTTCGCCTCGCTCGCCTTTCCGCCGGAGCGGCAGGTCCGGGCCGCCCTCGCGGCCCTGGCCGAGGCGGGCCGGCCGCTGTCCACCGGCGTGCTCGAGACGTACGTCGACTTGTCCCGCGGCCGGCTGGAATCCATGCTCAAGGTGCTCGACGTGGACGGTGCCGTGCGGCGCGTCAGCGGTGGCTGGACGTCGACCGGCCAGCCCTGGCACTACGACGCGGAACGCTACGAGCGGGTCGCCGCCGAACGCGCCCGGGAGCGTGCGGCGATGCTCGGCTACCAGGCGACGGACGGCTGCCGGATGGAGTACCTGCGCCGGCAGCTCGACGACCCCGACGCCGCGCCGTGCGGGCGCTGCGACAACTGCACCGGCCAGCACTGGCGAGCCGACGTGCCCGACGCCGGCGCGGCCGCGGCGCGCGACCGGCTGCTCCGCCCCGGCGTGGAGATCGAGCCGCGGCGGATGTGGCCGACCGGGATGAAGGCGCTCGGCCTGGAGGTCACCGGGAAGATCCCGGCTGGTCTCACCGCCGAGCCCGGCCGGGCCCTGGGCAGGCTCACCGACATCGGCTGGGGCGCCACGCTGCGGACCATGCTGGCCGAGGGCGCGCCCGACGAGCCGGTCACCAGACCGGTCGTCGATGCGATGGTCAAGGTCCTGGCCGCCTGGGACTGGACCCTACGCCCGGCCGGCGTGCTGACCCTGCCGTCGCGGACCCGGCCGCGGCTGATCACCAGCCTCGGCCAGCAGATCGCCGGCGTCGGGCGGCTGCCCTACCTGGGCGCGCTCGGCTACGCCGATGGTCCCGGGCTGGGGCCGCGCCGGCACAACAGCGCACAGCGGCTGAGCTCGCTGTGGCACGCGTTCGAGATACCCGCCGAGGTTCGCGACGCCATCACCGGGCTGGACGGCCCGGTGCTGGTCATCGATGACCGCATCGAGACCGGGTGGACGATGACGGTCGCCGCCCGGCTGCTCCGCCAGGCGGGCGCCTCCGCCGCCCTGCCGCTGGTCCTGGCGGTTGGCGGCAGCTAAGCCGCAGTGCCTACGGCGGCTAAGCCGCCGGCGGCTAGGCGACGTAAGGCTCCGTGCCGTCCTCGCTGATCATCGTGCGGCCCGCAACGGCCCAGCCGGTCATGCCGTCGGCGACGTTGACCATGCTGAGCCCGCCGCCGGCCAGCGTCTGGGCGGCGTAGGCCGACCTGGCGCCGCTGCGGCAGATCACGTACACCTCGCGGTCGCGTGGCAGCTCGGCTGACCGCGGGCCGAGGTCGCCGAGCCGGATGTGCACCGCGTCGGGTGCGTGCCCCGCGGTCCACTCGTCGTCTTCGCGCACATCTAGCAGGAATACCCCGGCCGGCAGGTCCGCCGACAGCACCTCAGGCACGGTGGCGGGCTGGTTCATGTCGGTCTCCTCAGGCGGGCTCGCGATGGCGGGGTTCGCGGCCGCCAAGTCGCTGGCCGCGTCGCTACTGTACCCGCGGTCAGCCCTCTACGCCGGCTACCCGCGGCGGCCCCGGCGCAGCGCGATGAACGCGGCCGCGCCGAAGGCCCCCGCCACCGCCAGCTCCAGGTGGGCCCGGCGCGGCGCCTCATGCTGGATGCGGCTGTGAAAGCGGTTGACCGGACCGGGAAACGGTGACCAGCCGAACCACAAGTTGGTGGGCTTGTCCAGGTCAGGCAGCGCCGCCCCGGCCATGGCGGCCACCACGGCCAGCCGCCGATCGGGCGGCGACATCGCCGCGAAGGCTCCCATCGTGGCCAGGCTGACCAGCCCATCGGGCACGGCCACGCGGAGGAACCGGCGCTGGCTTCCCCACTGGCCCCAGTGCGGCATCGCGTCAAGCACGAAATGCGAAGCCACGCCGGCCGCGAAGGCGGGCAGCGGGCGCCGGGCCAGCGCGCCGATCAGGGCTCCGGACAGGACATGGTTGGTCAGCAGCACTCGCTTTTACCTTCCCCTCGGCACCGGCGTCATCACCGTAGCCGGCCCCCGGCGGGATCATGGTGGGCGGCGCGGCGGGCGCTGCTGGTAGCGTTTTCGTGGCGGGCAGGCTGGCATTCCAATCCGAACGAGGGCTTGGCACACTCATGCTGGACAGGCGACAGATCAGGGATAACCCGGACGCGGTGAAGACGGCCGTCCAGGTGAAGGGGATTGACCTGGACGTGGACGAACTGATCCACCTGGACAAGACCACCCGCGCGCTCCAGCACGAACTGGACCAGGCCCAGGCCCGCAGGAAGAGCTCAGCGAAAGAATTCGCCAAGGCCGATGACGCCCGCCGGGCCGAGCTGCGGGCCGAGCACGAAGAACTCGAGGGCCAGCTCAAGACCCTCCGCGACCAGCTGGCCGAGACGACACAGAAGCTGCAGGGCCAGCTCCTGCTGACGCCCACCATCCCGTGGGAGGGCGCTCCGGTCGGGCCGGACGAGTCCGCGAACGTGGTCATCAGGAGCGTCGGTACGCCACCAGAGTTCGGATTCAAGCCGCTGGACCACGTCGAGCTGTGCGAGAAGCGGGGCTGGGCGGACTTCGCCCGGGCCCGCAAGGTCGCGGGGGAACGCGCTTACGCGCTGATGGCGGACATGGTCCTGCTCGAGCGCGCGGTGCACTCCTATGCCCTGGACCTGCTGCAGGCCAAGGACTTCACCCTTGTCTCCGTCCCGTCGCTGGTCCGGGAGGAGCCGCTGACCGGGACCGGCCAGTTCCCGGCGCACCGCGAGGAAACCTACGCCATCACCGCCGACGACCTGTACCTCGCGGGTACCGCGGAAGTGGCGCTGGTCGGCTTTCACAGCGACGAGATCCTCGACCACAAGCGGCTCCCGGTGCGATACGCCGGGATCTCGCCGTGCTTCCGGCGTGAAGCCGGCAGCGCCGGCCGGGACGTGCGCGGGCTGCTGCGGGTACACCAGTTCGAGAAGGTCGAGCAGTTCGTCATCTGCGCGGCCGATCCAGCCGAGTCCGACCGCTGGCACGCCGAGCTACTCGGTACCGCCGAGCAGCTGCTGCAGGGCCTCGGGCTGGCCTATCAGGTGGTGGAATGCGCCACCGGCGACATGGGCGCGGGTAAGTACCGGATGAACGACATCAACACCTGGATGCCGTCGCTCGGCGCCTACCGCGAGACGCACAGCTGCTCGTCCCTGCATGACTGGCAGGCCCGGCGGGCCAACATCCGCTACCGCGACACAGATGGCACGGTGCGGTTCGCCTACACCCTGAACAACACGGCGGTGGCCACGCCGCGCATGCTCGCCGCGCTGGTGGAGAACTATCAGACCAGCGAGGCTCAGGTCGAAGTACCGGCCGTGCTCCGGCCCTACCTCGGCGGCCGGGAACTTCTCTGACCGGCGGCCGGCCGCGGACCTTACCCGCAGGCCGGCAGCGGAAGGCGGCCAGACGGCGTACGCTGCGAGGCGTGACCCTTGAAGCTGATCGCGTGGCCGACTTGGCTAACCGACCGCTTAACGAATTGACCAGGCGTGATGTGGCCCTTGCGCTGCTTAGCATGCCATCGGTGGACGTGCTGGCCTCGCTGCCCGGCATCCGCCGGGGGATGCTCGCGGCCGCCAATCCGCTGTCCGCGGTGTTCTGGTCGTCCGCGGAAGCCGTCCTGCAGCAGATCGCCGACGGCGAGGCCACGGTCGGCGACGTCCGGACCTGGCTGGAAGCCACCGGGACCGAGCCGAACGGGATCATCGGCCTGCACGTCTGGGATGACCAATCCGAGCGCAGTCAGCTGGCCGCGGAGATGCACACCAGGCTGGTGACCTACCTGGAGGAGCAGCTGGCCGCGGGGGCGACCGACCCCGACCTGCTGGCCACCTCTGACCCGGCCGCCTGCAGCGGCTACATCGAGCTGCAGGAGCGGTGGATGACCTCGGCCCTGCCCGACGGCCGGGTCCCGATGGACGCGCTGCTTGACGAGAAGGACGAGGAGTTCCTGGCCGAATGGGACGCCGCCGACGCCGAGGCGCTGGCCGTGATGCAGGCGCTGCTCGACCAGGTTGGTGACCGTCCGCGCCCAGACGAGGACCTGCGCCAGGCCAGCGCCCGGCTGCGCGAGTTCATCGCCAAGCCCGGCTGGCCCGGCCAGCTGCTGATCGAGTGCGGCGGGGTGCGCGCCAAAGACCTGCCGGCCGACGATGGCGAGCTGTGGCTCGGCCTGGCCGCGGGCGTGGCGTCTCCGCAGGGATCTGACGACTGGGGCGCCCCCGGCGCAAGCCGCGGCGAACCGCGCGAGATGGACAGCGCGATCGCCGCTATCTGCGCCATTGATCATTTCGACTGGCTCGCGGTCATCACCGCGCTCACCGCCGGCGGCCCGGGCACCTCGGCGTCGGCCGAGGACCTGGCCGCTTACGTACGCGATTACGATCCCGACGACGGCGAGCGGGGCGAAGACGAGGACGAGGACGACGCGGACTTCGAACTCGCTGACCTGGACGCCGATGAGGACGACGAATTCGACGAACTCGGCATGGAGGAACTCTTCCTGCCCGTCACGGCGCTGTGGCAGGCTCTGGGCGCGGTAGATGGCGAGGAGCGGCTGACCCCGCTGGGCTGGTGGGGGCTGCCCGAGGCCATGCGCATCGTCTGGGGTCCGTCCGGCCAGACGCCCGGCTAGAGCGGGCCGGGCTGGACCTGCTCGCCGGGGGCCTGCGCGTCATCCGCGGCCAGCAGGTAGTAGGCGGGCGTCAGCACCTCAGCCAGGTCCTTCCCCCTGACCTGGACCGGCGGCGCGGGAAACATGCGCAGCAGCAGGTCGGGCGCGGCCGGGGCGGGCGCGGTGGCCAGCGCCCGCAGCCGGGCCGGGCTCAACCCAGGTGACCAGAACGCCTCCAGGCATTCGGCCAGCGGCCGGGCCGGCACGTCGAGGGCGGCCGGGGCGGGCGGGGTAGACGCGACGGGGGCCGCGGCCTGGATCTGACGCAGCGCCGCGAGCAGTTCGTCGCGGCCCTTACCGCGCCAGGCCAGCAAGCCGAACGGGTCACGGTCGAACTCTTCGGCCAGGACGTAACAGACGGCGGCGAGATGCTTGCACGGCACGCCCCAGTCCGGGCAGCTGCACCGCATGTCCAGGTCGCCGGCGATGCGGGGAAACAACGGCGTGCCGCAGTCGTCGAACACCTCCTCGATCTCGTGCGGCATCTCGCCCGCGAGCAGCTTGGCCCGGAACAGCGCCTGGCTGGCCAGCCGTTCCTGCACCCGACGCCATTGCGCGGTGGTCAGCGGCAGCACCCCGATGCGGACCTGGTAGGGCCGCACCCGTGAGCCCTGCACCCGGGCGGTGACCTTTCCCTGGGACAGCTCGAAGTCGAGCACCTGGCCGGCTCGGGCGTAGCTGCGGCCCCGGGCCAGCCGGCCGCTCATGCCGTACGACTCGAGCACGCTGATGAACCGCCGGGACCACCACTGCTCGCCGATCGCGCCCCGCTTGCTCCGGGCCTTGATCCCGCCCTCAACCCGCCGCGGCCGAGCGGGCGGCCATCCGTCCCAGGATCCGCTCATTTATTCGCTCACCGCGTCCGGCGAGAGGGTCAGGACGGTGCGCAGGTCGTCGACCGATAGCTCGGTGAGCCAGCTTTCGCCGGTGCCGACGATGCGCTCGGCCAGGGCTTTTTTCTCCTCGATCATCGCGTCGATCCGCTCCTCCAGGGTGCCGACGCAGACGAACTTGCGCACCTGCACGTCCCGGCGCTGGCCGATGCGGAACGCCCGGTCGGTGGCCTGATCTTCCACCGCCGGGTTCCACCACCGGTCGACGTGGATCACGTGGCTGGCGGCGGTCAGGTTCAGGCCGGTCCCCCCGGCCTTGAGCGACAGCAGGAACAGCGCGGGCTCGTCGAGCTCGGCGAACGTGACGACCATCGCGTCCCGCTGCTTCTTGGTCGTGCCGCCGTGCAGGAACAGCACGGGGCAGCCTAGCCGGGCCGCCAGGTGCGGCTGGAGCATCCGGCCGAACTCGGCGTACTGCGTGAAGCACAGCGCCTTGTCCCCGTCGGCCATGATCTCGTCGCAGATCTCCTCCAGCCGGGCCAGCTTGCCGGACCGGCCCGGCAGCCGGGAGCCGTCGCCGAGCAGGTGCGCGGGGTGGTTGCAGACCTGCTTGAGCTTGGCCATCGTGGCCAGCACCAGGCCGCGGCGGCTGATGTCGTCGGCCGCGTCGGCGATGCGGCTGAGCATGTCGGTGACCGTGGCCGCGTACAGGCTCGCCTGCTCGGGGGTGAGGTTGCACCACACCTTCATCTCCTGCTTGTCCGGCAGGTCGGAGATGATCGTCTTGTCCGTCTTCAGGCGGCGGAGCACGAACGGCTGGGTGAGGCGTTTCAGCGCCTGCGCGGCTGGCGCCGAGCCGTGACGTTCGATCGGGAGCGCGTACTTCTCCCGGAACTTCTCGGCCGTCCCGAGCAGGCCGGGATTGGTGAACTCCATGATCGACCACAGGTCGGACAGCCGGTTTTCCACCGGCGTCCCTGTGAGTGCGATCCTGGCGGCGGCCGGCAGGGCGCGGACCGCCCGGGCCTGCCTGGTGGCGTGATTCTTGATGTTCTGGGCTTCGTCGCAGACCACCCGGGCCCAGGTCAGCTGGCTGAGCGCGGCCCGGTCCCTGGTGGCCACCCCGTAGCTGGTGATGACCAGGTCGACGGCGGCCAGCGCGGCGGACAGGGCATCCGCATCCAGCCGGTCCGCGCCGTGGTGGACGTGCACCCGCAAGTCCGGGGTGAACCTGGCTGCCTCCCGCTGCCAGTTACCGACCAGCGACATCGGGCAGACCAGCAACGTCGGGCCGGCCAGGGACGAGCCGTCCGGGTCACCCGCCTGATCCGCCAGCAGCGACAGCAGCTGGATGGTCTTGCCCAGGCCCATGTCGTCGGCCAGGATGCCGCCGAGGCCGAGACCGCCCAGGAAGGACAGCCAGGACAGGCCACGTTCCTGGTAGGGCCGCAGCTGGCCGGTGAAACCCGCCGGAGTGGCCATCGGCCGCAGCCGCCGGTCCGCCTGGCCGGACAGCAGGTCGCCCAGCCAGCCGTCGGCGTCCACACCGACCAGCGGAATCGCATCGTCCGGGCCGTTCAGCCCGGCCGCGAGCGCCTGCGCCGCGGTCATCGTCCCGGCCTGATTCCGGTCCAGGAACCGCAACGCGGCCGCCAGATGCGCCTCGTCGAGCTCCACCCACTGGCCTCGCACCCGGACCAGCGGGACCTTGAGCCGGGCCAGCTCGGCCAGCTCGGCCGGGTCGAGCGCCTCATCACCGACGGCCACCTCGTACCGGAAGTCCACCAGGTCGGCCAGGCCGAACCTCGACTCGGTGGCCGGCGAACCGGAAGAAGCCCGGGAGCGGGTGGTCAGCTTCAGCCCCAGACGAGCCTTGCGGACCCAGTCGGGCAGCAGCACACCGAACCCGGCCCCGGAAAGCAGCGGTCCGGTCTGGGACAGGAACCGGAACGCACCCGGCGTGTCCAGCTCCATCATGGCCGGGGCCGCGTCGCGCAGCACGCCCTCGATCTCGCCGAACAGCCGGGCGGCGGCCCCGAGGCCGGCCAGCAGTTCCTCCACCGGATCAGGGCCGGCCGGCCGCTGGGATCCGGCGGAGGCCCCGGCCCGGCCCAGGAAACCCGAGCCGTGGGCCGCCCACACGTCCGCGGCGGAGATCATCAGGCTCGGGTCATCGGCGGACTGCAACGCGAACTCGACCCGCCACAGGTCCGGTTCCGACCCGGCGGGCCCGGCGGCCCCGCCGGGCTCGGCCAGCCGGAAGCAGGTCCGGACGGGACCCGCCGGTATCCGCGCCGCGTCCAGCCAGGCGTCAAGCTCCGCGGTCAGCTGCTCCGCTTCCGCCTCGTCCTGCGGCGTCACCACGTCGATGCGGGCATCGGTCGTGGTCAGGGAAACCACGAACCGTTCGGCCATCGGGATCCGGGCCGGAGTACGGCCGCGCCTCGCGGTCAGCAGCGAAGCGGGCAGGCGGGACCGCGCCGCGGCATCGGCGAGCGACTCCAGCGCGCCGGCCAGCAGCGGCCCGGGGGGCTGACCGTCCAGCTCCCGATCTCCTAGCACGGCCCGGCAGGACGGCGGCATCGCCGCGGCCAGGTCGCGCCCCCGCTGCCCGTCGGCGCCGCCAAGCACCGGGCGCCACCGGGCGGCGTACGTCCCGCCCTCGGCGACCAGGACCGGCAGCACCCGGCCGCGGGCGGCCAGGTCAGCGGCGAAGCGGGCCACGGCCGCCAGGTAAGGCAGCGATCCGCCCGCCGTGGCCGCGGGCTCATCGAGGTGGCTGAACCCGCCGAGCAGCTCCAGCGCGGCGCCCGGGTCGAAGGCGAGCACGGGCACCCGCCAGCTGGCCAGCGACACCCGGCCCACCGGTCCCCGCCGGACCGGACCCGCGGACGCCGGACCCGCGGACGCCGAAACCAGCTGGTTCAGCTCAGGCGAGGCGAGCGGCGCACGGCCGGCCGAGGGCAGCTGCAGCGTCAGCTCGTCATCGACGGCCTTACGGACGGCGTCGGTGCCAGGCCAGGCCAGCCCGGCGAGCACGTCGGCCAGCTCGGCGGCCGGGCAGGCGAACGGATGCGGCCGGGTGGCCCGCGGCGAGCCACCCCGGACGAACCCCGCGGCCTGGTGCAGCTGCGGGTCCTCGGCCCACAGGCAGAGCGCCCCCCGCGCCCAGATCCCGTGAACTGTGCTGCCCTGCGCTCTGCTGCCCTGCGCTTCCGGGGCGCCCTTTAGGCGCCGCCTTCCCTCGTCGCTCGTGCCTCGCTCCTCAGTCCAGACGCCGCCGGCGCCTCTTCAGCGCGACTCTAACTCCGGGCTACGTCATTTCACGGAAACGGTAACCCCGCTGGGGGAGGCGGCGCGGTGCAACGACGGAGTTAGCCGGGCGGCTGGGGACCGCTTGCGGCTTCGTCGGCGTGAGCGGCGGTGCTGGGGGTGGCGGAGGGATCTGGGGTGATCTTGCGGAACTGCTTGTTCATCGAGCGAAGCAGGAAGACGAGCGCGACCCCGATGCCAGCCACCACGAGGAAGCCGAGCACCCCGGGCTGGACATTGCTGACGGACGAGGAGGTCGCCGCGAGCACGCCGAACGTCACAGGCTCACCCTCTCCCGGACTCCTGCGAACAGGTCATCCTCGGGTAGCTCGGTGTCGACCACCGATCTAGCCAGATGATAGTCCTCCGTCGGCCAGGCGGATCGCTGCACGTCGATCGGGCAGCGGAACCAGAAGCCGTCCGGGTCGACCTGGGTGGCATGAGCCTTCAGGGCCTGATCCCTGACCTCGAAGAAGTCGCCGCACGGGACCTGGGTGGTGATCTCTAGCTCAGGCCCGTCGTCGCCGCGCTTCCTGGCCCGCTCCGCCCATTCCTCGAAGATCTTGGTGTAGGGCGACTCCAGGCCGCGGCGGATCATCTCCTCGTGCAGCGCGACGAACTTCGCGCCGTGAAAGGACACGAAGTAGTACAGCTTGAGCGGCTGCCACGGCTGGCCGGCGTCCGGGTACGCGTCCGGGTCGGCGGCGGCCTCGAAGGCCGCCACGCTGACCTGGTGGGTCATGATGTGGTCGGGGTGCGGGTAGCCGCCCTTTTCGTCGTAGGTAAGCATCACGTGCGGCCTGAACTCGCGGATGGCCCGCACCAGCGGCTCGGCCGCCTGCGTCACCTCGGTGAGCGCGAAGCAGCCCTCGGGCAGCGGCGGCTTCGGGTCACCCTCGGGCAGGCCGGAGTCGACGAAACCGAGGAAGCGCTGCTCAACGCCGAGGATCTCCCTGGCCCGTGCCATCTCCGCCCGCCGGACGCCGACGATGTCGGCCTTGATCTCCGGGCGGTCCATGGCCGGGTTCAGGATGTCACCGCGTTCCCCGCCGGTCATCGTGGCGACCAGCACCTGGACGCCCTCGCGGACATAGCGCGCCATCGTCGCGGCGCCCTTGCTCGACTCGTCGTCCGGGTGCGCGTGCACGGCCATCAGCCGAACCTGGCTTTGCAACAGTGGTCTCCCTCGGTTAAACCTTCAGTGCGGCCAACACCCGTTGGCCTGCTCGACATTCCCCGTTCCGCGGCGTGGCACGGTTCTCCCATTTGACTAGAAGGCTCAAGTCGCCGACGCTAGTTAGCCTCAGAAGATTAACCCCCGAGGACCGACCGTGGTCCCGCGGACTGCAAGGTCCTGCGCAGTACCTAGGAGTGCCCGTGACTGAGACGCGCGACGATACCGTCACCTGGTTGACCCAGGAGGCGTACGACCGGCTCAAGGCCGAACATGACCACCTTTCAGGACCGGGGCGCATCGATATCGCGAAGAAGATCGAGGCGGCCCGCGACGAGGGTGACCTTAAGGAGAACGGCGGTTACCACGCGGCCAAGGACGAGCAGGGCCAGATCGAGGCGCGGATCGTTCTGCTCATGTCCATCCTGGAGAACGCCCGGGTGGGCGGGCCGCCGCGCACCGATGGCGTGGTCGGCCCGGGCATGACCGTCACCATCCGGTTCGTCAAGGACGACGACGAGGTGACGTTCCTGCTCGCCTCGCGTGAGGAGAGCGGCTCGCCGATCGACGTCTACTCGCCTCGCTCGCCGCTCGGCGCCGCCATCACGGGCAAGAAGGTAGGCGAGCGGGCCACCTACTCGCTGCCGAACGGCCGCCCCTGCGCCGTCGAGATCCTGGAGGCCGTCCCGTACGTAGGGGCGTAAAAAAGATAAAACCTCTTGAGCCGAACGGGCCGCGGTCTCAGCGACCACGGCCCGCGCGGCCTTAAGGGTGGTTACGTTCCGGGTTTATGACACGAGTTCGGGCTGCTGGCTGGGGGCTTCCCCGCCCTGGGCCGGCGTCCGGCCGCGCAACGGAACTTCCTTCAGCAGCAGCGCCAGCAGGAAAATGAGCACCGCGGACGGCGCCGCCCAGAAGAACACGCCCTGGATCGCGTGCGCGATGGCGTAGAACACGTCGTGCTTGATCGGCGCGGGCAGTTTGCTGACCACGGTGGGGTCGAGCTGTCCGCCGCTGGCTTTGATATGCACGCCGGAGCCG
>Ga0209839_10001426_pt1 | contig 12226 bp, 12 predicted proteins | sample OrgsoiDNA2013050_FD_185800 | JGI IMG/M metagenome (GOLD analysis project Ga0209839, IMG submission 185800) | Permafrost soil microbial communities from the Arctic, to analyse light accelerated degradation of dissolved organic matter (DOM) -... | ecosystem: Environmental > Terrestrial > Soil >... | reverse complement strand
AGGATGAAGCCGGGGGCGATGCAGTTGACGGTGATGCCGAACGGGCCGAGTTCGTGCGCCATCTGCCGGGTGAGGCCGATCAGGCCGGCCTTCGCGCTGGTGTAGGCCTGGATGCCCGTCTTGCTTACGCCGAGGCCGGCGGCCGAGGAGATGTTGACGATCCGGCCCCAGCGGCCCTCCTTCATGCCCGGCACCACTGCCCGGATGCACAGGAAGGCGCTGGTCAGGTTGGCGTTGACCACGGCGTGCCAGTCCTCGTCGGTCACGTCCTCCAGAGGCTGGCCGACCTGCCCGCAGACCCCGCCGGCGCAGTTGACCAGGATGTCCACGCGGCCGATCCCGGCGAAGTACTCCGCCGTGGCGGCGGCGCTGGTCAGGTCGGCGTCCTGCTTGTCGACGCCGTGCACCGCGGCTCCGCCGCCGCGCAGCGCCTCGGCGATCGCGGCGCCGATGCCATGCGCCACTCCCGTCACCACAGCGGTCCGGCCGGCCAGCCCGGCGCCCGCTCCCGTGGCCCGTGCTTCCGTGCCCGGTGCTTGTGTGGCCAGTGTTTCCGTGGTCAGTTCCGCCGTCATCGGACCCCGCGTCTCGTCAGTTGCTGGCAGAGCGAAAATCTCTGACCACCCAAAGTCTGGAGAATAACGCAAACGTTCTACCGCTGATCAATTGACCCGGAGTGGCGCCTGCCGGGCCAGGAACTCATGACGTAACTCGGCTGTGCGACGGTTGCCTGGCCAGCCCTTGCTTGTCCGGGTCTCGCACTCCGGGTATGAGCAGAACGGCCCCGGCCGCCGTGGCCAGCGCGCCACCCGCGATGAGCGTAAGCCGAATGCCGATGGCTCCTGCCGCCGCCCCGCCGGCGATCGTCCCGAGCGGACTGAGTGCCAGCGAGAACATCCAGTCGACCGACGAAACTCGTCCCAGTAGTTCCGGCGGGGTCGCCTGCTGGATCAACGGAAGCCAGAGAATATTTCCGTAGGTGGCCAAGCCCCACGTCAGGCCCGCGAATAGAACTGACATCCAGAGCCATGCGGAAAGGCCTATAACCACACCGCATAGGCCGGCTGCGGTCCATGCTGTCCAGATAGTTGCTACTCGCCGCACCGGAGGTTGCCGGCGCGCGGCAACAAGTGATGCAAGCGCGCCACCGGCGCCACTGGCCGCGTACATGCAACCGAGCGCGATGGGCCCGGCATGAAAAACATTCCTGACCAGAAGTGGCTCTAGGATAACAAAAGGAACGAAGCATGTTAGGTTGGCGAGGCCAATTGCAATAAGGCTCCACCATAGCCATCGTTGGGAGTAGCAGTAACGCAGGCCCTCTATCATTCCTGTCAGTATCCGTGACCGCGCGGCCTTTGCCCCTGTGACATTTCGCATCGCGGCTAGGCAGATTGCGCTCACGGCAAAGCTAGCGCCATCGGCTGCGAACGCCCATCCTGTTCCTGAGGCCGCGACGATAACTCCGCCAGCCAGCGGGCCGAAGAGATACTGGCTCACGGATTCGCTGAACGATGACAGCGAACTCGCCGGAACAAGCAGGTCAGACGGCAGGATGTCGCGTACGATTGCAGTTGCGGCGGGCCGAAAGAATGCACTGGCGGCACCAAAAATTAGTGAAAGCAGGAAGAGCTCCCACACCTGTACCTTTCCGGCAGCGATCAGGATGGCCGTGAGAGACACAGAAATTCCGCAGACGATATCAGAGCCGAGCATCACGAAGCGGCGGGATAGCCGATCGACAAGTGTGCCACCAAGGAGCAGCAGGAAGACTGACGGGAGCGCCCGGCCACTCACGACGAGTGCCAGATCCAACGGGCTGTTCGTAAGGCGCAGAACCTCCAGCGGCAGCGCTACCGTGAAAGCCCCGTTACCTGCTATCGATACGGTCTGACCGCTCCACAGTAATGCAAAGTTACGATGCCGAAGAACGGTTCCGGCTCGCGACCGCTGCTTTACGGACATGCTGAGCGGGATTCGGCGGTTACGGCAGTGTCCGATAATAGGGTAGCGGACGGCCGGTGGGCGGCCGCCGACCAGTCCCGGCGCCCTGGATGCGGACCGGCTCGCCCGAGCACCGCGTGCGACACCGCGGGCGCTCGCGGGCCGGGGTCTTGGCGAAGCTCGCGCAGATCCGGCCGCGCCATCTCAATACCCGGACAGACGGAATCGCCGGACACAAAATTATTGATGGCCATCTTTCGGTTCATCTCATAATATTTATACATGACGACATATGGGTACTTCAGGCGAAGCCTGCCACCAGAGGTGAACCGCCAGCTCCCGATCAGCGGGTCCAACCGCCAGCTCCCGATCAGCGGGTCCAACCGCCAGCTCCCGATCAGCGGGTCCAACCGCCAGCTGCCATTCTCCTAGAGCGACCTGCTCCCGCCCAGGGTCGCTGCCCGGCTTGTCCGGCCCCGGCGCCGGGGCCGGACAAGCCGCCGTTTCAGGCGGCCGCAGCGGCTGGGCTAGATCGGCGGGGCCCAGCCGGGGCGGGGGATGAGGCAGAACGGGTGGCCCGCCGGGTCGGCGTAGACGTTCTCGCCGCCTAGCTTCGTCGCGCCCAGCGCGAGCACGCTCGGACCCGCCAGCGTGACGTCCTCCACCATGACGTCGAGGTGAAACTGCTGTGGCACGGCGGGGTCGGGCCAGGTGGGCCGGCGATGATCGGCCGCGAGCTGGAAGGCCAGGCCGGAGGAGGTGTCGTCGGCGGCTACCACCACGAAGTCATCGCTTCGGCAGGTGATCGGCTGTCCCAGCAAGCTCGAGTAGAACGCGGCGAGGGCGGCCGGGTCGGGACAGTCGAGAATGACGTGATGCAGGCGTCCGATCATGGCCAGCGGCCCTTCCGTGGCTGCGGCGCCGGCCGGGCCGCCCCACACCACCACCGGGGTCATCAGGTAGCCCGACCGCGTGACGTAGTCATCGAGTATCCCGAGGATCGCGTCCGGCCCGACCTCCATGCCCGTTTCCTCGTCCAGTTTCCGGGCGCCAGGTCAAGTCTAGGGAGGCCAGCCGCCGCCGGGGCCGGCCTGGCGGTCGGCGTCGGCGCGCCGGGTGGAGCATTTGAGCCGATTGGCCCTACACTCTGGGCCCATGAATAGGAACTCAGGCATTGGCCTGACCTCGTTCGGCGCCGTGCTGGTCATCATCGGAGCCATCCTGCGGTTCGCTACCACGGTGACTACCTCCGGATTCAATATTCACAAGATCGGCGACATCCTGCTGGTGGTCGGGATCCTGCTCGTCGCCATCAGCATTTTCATGATCACGATGGGCTCCCGGAGCCGGAGCACGACCCGGACCGAGGTGCGGGAAACCCCCGCGGGGCAGCAGCGCACCCAGCAGCGCGACGACTGGGGCACGCAGTAGCCCACGGCACCAGCCCGCCCCTAGGCTGCCAGTTCTTCCTGGCCCGGCCGCCCTTCCGGGCTAGACCGCGCCCCCGAGTTCCAGCCGAGCGAGCACTTCCGCGTCTCAGCCGATCCGGCCGGCCATCCGTTCTGCCTGCCCCGAGCACGATTCAGTCAAATGTAACGTGGCACCTGCGGGGTCACCTTACGCTGGGCAGAGACCTGCGGCCAGGGGGCGCCGGAAGGAATGAGTGCGTCCGCGAGCCACGATTTCACGGCGCGGCGATACCTGGGCTCACAGCGGTCGCGCACGTCCGCCAACGGAGGTACAGGGCAGGTGGCACAGGCGTCCATCCACTCGGCTGACCCCCCGGGGCCAGTCGGGGCGCCCGGTCGGCCTTCGGCGGACGGTCCCGAGGAACAGGGCCCCAGCGGCCCCATCGAGCGGGTCATGAGCTCGGTGATCCGCACACTCGCCTGGAGCAGGCTGTCCGACCCCAAGATCGCCCTCGCCGTGTCCGGATGCGGGCTGCTGCTGGGGATGCTCGTCGGGGCGACAGCGCCGAACACCGAGACGCTGCCCACCAAGCTGCCGCTGTCCTACCTGCTGCCGTCGCTGCATCACGACCCCATCATCGCGATGGTGATGCTCTACCTGGGGGTCATCCTGGCCTGCCTGGGGCTGGGCGGGATGCTCTGGGCGCACAGCCAGGGCTGGCGGCCCAACCCGCTGCACCTGCTCCTGGGCAGCTCGGTCATCGTCGCGGTCATGGTCAGCCTGACCCCGGTGGGCTCGTCGGATACCGCGAGCTACGCGGCCTACGGCCGGATAGCGGCGCAGGGCGGGAATCCGTACACGACCAACCCGCAGGCCTGGGGCGATATCGCCTACACCCATGTCGTCGGCACCCAGTGGAGGGCGCAGCCGTCGGTGTACGGGCCGCTGGCCACGGTGATCCAGAAATTCGCGGCCTCGATCGGCGGCCCGAGCGTGGCCACCACCATCTGGGTCCTGATGATCCTGAATGGCCTGGTGTTCATCGGCGTGGGGGTGCTGCTGCTCAAGACCTCGGACGACCCGGTCCGGGCGACGCTGTTCTGGACGGCGAACCCGGTCATCATCCAGCAGCTCGTCAGCGGCGGCCACCTCGACACGTTCGTGGCGGCCGCGGCGATCTGCTCGATCCAGGTGGCCCGGCGGGTCTCCGGCCGGTGGGGTGATGTCCTGATCGGCTTGCTGATCGGCCTGGCCTGCGGGATAAAGATCACCGGGGCGCTGATCGGGCTCGGGCTGGCCTGGCCGCTGCTGCGACGGCACGAGTGGATGCGCACCGCCAGGATCGCGGTGGTGGCGCTGATCACCGTCGCCGTGCTGTACAGCTTCTACGGGCTCAGCGCGCTGAAACCGCTGTTCGAGGCGTCAAAGCTGGTCACCCTGCCCTCGCCCTGGTGGCTCTTCCAGGTGCTGGGCGAGGCGCTCGGGGCCAGCCCGGGCGCCATGGCCACGGTCATCGGCTGCCTGTGGCCGATCGCGATGATCGTGGTCGCCGGGCTCATCTACCGGCGGATCTCCGAGGATCAGCCGCGCGAGGTGGTGGCGCCATTCGCGCTGGCCTTCGCCTGGATCGTCGTCGCCCCGTGGGTGTTCGCCTGGTACACCGCGATCGCCTGGGTCGCGATGACCCAGGTGCCGCGCAACCGGATGACCCGGTGGCTGACGCTGGTCACGGTGCTGCTCGCGATCTGGCACTCCAGCGGCGGCCAGGTGCTGGGCCGCTGATGAGATCAGAGACGGACGTGCCTGGCAGCAGCCAGGTACAGCCTGCCGCTACGGACCGCCGCGCCGCCGGCCCCGCGGCTGCGGCCGCCGGCTGGCACCGGGACTGGCTAGCCGTCGCCCGGCGGAACTGGCTGGCCACCGTGCTGCTGGCCGCTGGCCTGGTGCTCCGGGTCCTGGTCCAGCTGGCCTACCGGCCCGCGCTGTTCTACATCGACACCAACCGGTACCTGTACGACGCCGAGGGCAACGACCCCGTCGGCTACAAGGGACCGCTGCGGGCGATCTTGTCGGTGAGCAACTTCGACGTGGTCGCCGCCGTCCAGCATCTGCTCGGCCTGGCCATGGCCGTGGTCATCTACCTGCTGCTGCGGCGGCGCGGCACCCCCCGGTGGCTGGCCGCGCTGGCCATCGCGCCGGTCCTGCTGGACGCCTATCAGCTGCAGGCCGAGCAGACGATCATGCCGGGCGCCTGGTTCGAGGCGCTGATCGTGGCCGGCCTGGCCATCCTGGCCTGGCGGCCCGCGGCGGGCTGGCGGCGCGTCGTCGCGGCCGGCATCGTGCTGGGCAGCTCGGCCACCATCGCCCAGGTCGGCGAGGCGCTTATCGTGCCCGCGGCGGTCTACCTGCTGGTGGCGGGGGGCGGCTGGCGGCCGGCCATCGGCAAGGCCGCGGCCCTGTGCGCGGCCTTCGTCCTGCCCATCCTGGTCTACTGCACCGGCTCCTACCTGCTTACCGGGGGCTTCTACCTGTCCCATACCGGCGCCACGTCGTTCTACGGCCGGACGGCTGCCGCCGCGGACTGCGCTACCCTCCGGCTGCCAGCCGCGGAACGGAGGATGTGCCCCACCCCCGCGCAGCAGGCTCAGGGGCCCGACTGGCTCGAGTACAACGCGGCCTCGCCGATCCGGCCGTACTACACCGACCTGCCGCGTGCCCGGGCCGACAGCATGCTGTCGGACTTCAACCACCAGGTGCTGACCCAGCAGCCTCAGCGGCTGCTGTCCGCCTACGGGCGTGACCTGCTGAAGGTGTTCGCGGTGACCCGCGCGACGAGCCCCGGCGACACGCCCATCTCCCGCTGGCAGTTCCAGACGACGTTCCCGTACTACACCTCGCATGCCACGAGGGCGTTCGTCAGGACCGCGGTCGATCGTTACGGCGGCGGCCAGCCCGCGGTGTGGCGGCCGGTCGCCGCGTTCCTGCGCTCCTACCAGCTAGACGGCGGCTACACCCCGGGTCCGTTGCTCATGATTTTCACGCTTGCCGGGCTGATCGGCTCAACTTCAGCGGTGCTGGCACGCCGGCGGATGGATGCCGCGACCCGCCAGCTCGCGCTGGCCTGCCTGCTGCTGTTCGGATCGGGCGCGGCGATCACGCTGGTGTCCGACCTGTTCGAGTTCTCCTGGCGATACCAGCTGCCCGCCCTGGTCACCCTGGCGCCGGGCGGCGCGCTCGGGATCGCCGCGGTCATCAGCTGGACCAGGGCCAGGCGCAGCTCCGCCTGAGCGGCCGGCGACGGGCTGGTCCCGGGCTCATTTCTTGAGTTCCGCGAGCAGCTCCCAGTACTCGCCGGCGATGGCCGGCACTGTGCCGAAGGCCCCGGCGAAGTGCTCGGCCAGCGGGATCTCGGTGTTCATGGCCGGGTACCCGTGCTCGGCCAGGATGCCCCGCGCCGCCTTGGCCGACCGCGTTCCGCGGCGCACCTTGGTCAGCAGCACGCCGACCTCGACCGGGTGCGATACCCCGATCTCCGCCAGGACCTCGAAGGTGGGCCTGATGCGGTTCAGGTCCAGGCCGGTGGGAGAGACCGGCACCAGGACGGTGGCCGAGGCCAGGATCGCCGAGCGGATGATGCCCAGATCTCCCGGCGGCGTGTCCACGATGACGTGGTCGTAGCCGGCTCCCAGGTCAGCCAGCCGGACATGGACGTCCCGGGTGGCCATGCCGACGACCGTGAAGGGCAGCGGGTTCCCCTCCTCCGCGGCGGCCTCGCTCCAGCTCATCAGGGAGCCCTGCGGATCAGTGTCCACCGCCAGCGTGCGGCCGAGCCGGTGCAGCACCATGGCCAGGCTGACCGCCGAGGTGGTCTTGCCGGTGCCTCCTTTGGACGACACGAGCGCTAGCCTCATAAACGGGCTCCTTTTCCTGATGCCTGGCCGGGATCGTAGTGCACGCCAGGCGCGCATCTTCGCGTCTCGCCCTTTCGGGAGCCGAATTGAGCTGCCACGCTTGCCTCGTGGATGCGGCGGGTACGGCGACGCGGCTGCGGGAAACCCTCCTGGCGGCGGGCGCCCCGCGCGGTGTCGTCGCCTGCCGGGTACCCGGATCCGGGCCAGCTACCCAGGCCTGGGGCGGAGTCTGCGCTAGCTCAGCCTTCGAGGCCGGCTCGGTCACCAAGCCGGTGACCGGACTCCTGCTGGCCCTGGCCGTCGAGGCCGGCGAGGTCTCCAGCTCCGACCGGCTGGACCGGTTCCTGCCCGGGACCGGTGCGGCCGGGCGGGCCACGCTGGTCCGGGCGCTGGCGCATCCCAGCAATCCTTACCGCGGCGTGTCGCTGGATGGCCTGATCCGGGACGCGCGCTGGGCTCGCCGCCGCAGCCGCGGGACCGCCGCCTACAGCAATCTGGGCGTGGCCCTCCTCGGCCAGGCGCTGGCCGCGGCGGCGGCCCTGCCGTACTGGGACCTCGCCCGGACCCGGGTACTCACGCCGCTTGGCATGACCAGCAGCGGGGACCTGCCCACGGCGGCGCTGGCCGTTCCTGCGGGGGCATGGACCCTGGGCGCGTTCGCACCGGCGGGCGGCCTGCGGGCCACCGCAGCTGACCTGCTCCGGCTGGCGTGGATCGCTGCCCGGCCGGGCGAGTCACCGTTTCCCGCCGCTGCCGTCGCCGCCCTGACCCCCCGAGCGCCGATGAACAACGGGTACGTGGGCTGGTGCTGGATGATCCGGCCATCAGCCAACCCGCCGGTCGCCTGGCACAACGGGGCCACGGGAGCCGGGTGGGCCTTCATCGGCGCCAGCAGCTCAGGCGCCATCGCGGCCTGCGTCCCGGCAGCTCACCGGCCCGCCTGGGACAGCGAAGCCCTGCGGGCACTGTCAGCCGCTGACGCCGTCCGTGGTGGCCTCGCGCCCGGCTGAGCAGAGCCGGCCTGGCGCGGGCGGCCGCTAGGTATCCAGCCGTTCTTCCAGGCAGATGGTCACGGTGTCGCCCGCCTGCTTGCCGATCGACTTGCGGGCGTCGGCCTTGACGGGCAGTTTGTGCGTGCCATCGCCCAGGGCCATGAACGAGCTCCGGAACGGGTGCCCGTCGATCGTGCCCCGGATCTTCACCAGTCCCCGGGTGCCGAAGAACTCGGCCGAGCCCGGCATGACCACGTAGGTCCAGCCGCCCTGGCTGGGACTCTTCAGCAAGGTGGCGGTGAATTGCTTGTTCAGCATGACTCTCCTCCCCATCGTCGCCCGCAGCGGGCTCGCCAGTCAGGACTGGCCCGGGCGGCGGAATTCATCGCCGGCTAGGCAGCTGCCGCCAGCCTGGCCGAAGGCCGTCGGCTTCATCCGCCTATGCTCCCGACCGAGCCTCGCGGGACCCGCCGGATAAGTCGCACATGTCCTCACCCGCTGCGGGTGACAGCGGGCTGGACTGAGCATAGCCAGCTGTATCAATAATCGATGCGAGCGGCCCTGGCAAGCTCACCCTCGCGGGTGATGCTGGCCGCGTGGGCGTCCTCTAACGTCAGCGTTGAGGAGCGCGACAGTCGGGAGCGTGCACCGCATGTCCACGGCAGGCTCGCGGCGAGGAAGATGCCCATGACCACGCTAGCTGGGCCGGGCGCAGCTAGTACCGGGCCGCAGGCGGCGCAGCGGCTGCGTGCGGTCGTGCTGGGGCCGCGCGGCGGGGGCACGACCCGCAGGCGCGCCTCGGATGCCTTCCGGCTCGGGCTCGCCGTCGTCGTGGTGGCCGTGTCCATCCCGGTCATGCGGGCCAACTCCGCCGCGGAGCTGGGCATCGTGCACGCGCTGAATCCGCCGCCGCAGGCGATCCGGTGGCTGGTGACGGCCGTCTTCTGGATCGGCTCCGCTGGCGTCATCGGCTGTCTGGTCATCTTCGGCCTGCTGGTACCGCGGCTGGCGGCTGTCCGCTGGATTGCCCTGGCCGGCTTGGTGACCTGGGCTGCCTGCGCCTTGCTGGGAGAAGTCCTGGGGCCGGTGCCGGGCGGCCGGCCACGGATGCGCTGTCTGGCGTTGATACTAGCTATCCGGTCACGCAGCTGGCCGTGACCATCGCGGTGGCGGCCACCGCGGTGCCGTACCTGAGCCGTCCCCTGCACCGGCTAGTGTCGTTTCTCATTGCGGCCGCGACGATCGCGGCGGTCGTCGGCGGCCTGGCGCTTCCCGTCAACGCAGTCTCGAGCATCGCCATCGGCTGGGGCATCGCCGCGGCCCTCCACCTGGCCGTGGGATCTCCGCTCGGCCTGCCATCCGCCGACGAGGTCGCCCGCGGGGTCGCCGAGCTGCGGGTCACTGTCGAGGACATCGCGAGAAGCCCCCGTCAGGTCTGGGGAGTGGAGAGGTTCACCGGCCACGACCCCGCCGGGAACATGCTCGAGCTCTCTGTCTACGGACGCGACGCTACCGACGCCCGGGCGGTGGCCAAGCTCTGGCGGTTCTGCTTCTACCGGGACTCGGGGCCCACGCTCATCCTTGATCGCTTCCAGCAAGTCGAGCATGAGGCCTACATGACCTTCATGGCCGCGCGGGCCGGCGTTCTGGTGCCAGAGGTGCTCGCCGTCGGCCGGTTCGGGCCGAGCGGGGACGCGGCGATCGTCAGCATGCTTCCCAGCGGGGCCGCCCTTTCGGATGTCGACGCGGCAGCGGTGGCCGATGGCACCCTCGATGAGCTCCTCGGTTCTGTGCTGCGGCTGCGCTCGGCCAGCATCGCCCACGGCGCGCTCGGCGCCGGGACAATCGTCCTGTCAGCCGACGCTGTCTACCTCAGGGAATACCGCTTCGCCTCCTCGGCGGCGCCCGCCGGCCGGCTCGATGGTGACCTCGCGGCGGCCCTGGCGGCGATGGCCGCGCACGTCGGCATCGATCGCACGGCCGCCGCCGCCGCCCGGGTCCTGGACGCCGACACGGCCCGCGGCGCCCTCGTCCACCTGCAGCGCTCAGCGCTCGATCCGGACACGGTCAGTCACCTGCGGGAGCACAAGAACCTGCTTCCGGGACTGCGGGCCGCGGTGGCCGACGCGACCTCCATCGAGGTCCCCAAGCTCGCCGAGGCCAAGCGGATCAGCTGGGTCAACCTGGTGTTCGGCATCGGCAGCCTGATCGGCATCTGGGCCATCATCGGCGTGCTGGCCGACGTCTCGGGATCCCTGGACGTCATCAAGGGGGGCACGCTGGGGCTGGGTGGCTCTGGCCTTCGTGCTCGCTCAGCTCCCGGTAGCGGCCAACGCCTGGGTACTCGTCGGCGCCGTGGCCGGTCAGCTCCCTTACGGGCGGTGCCTGGCCCTGGAAACCTCGAACACGTTCACCACCCTGGCCGGCGGCGAGGTCGCCGCGTTCGCGGTCCGGGTCCGGTTCTTCCAGCGCCAGGGGTACGACCCGGCCACCGGGCTCAGCTCCGGGGCCATCGCGGCCACGGTCAGCTGGGTGGCGAAGGGCCTGCTCTTTCTCGCCGCCATCGGCTTCGCGGCCGGGAGCTTCGACGCGCCTGCGAGCTCGGGCGGCGGCCAGACCGCTATCTGGATCATCATCGGGGTCCTGCTCGCGGCCGGGATCGCGGCGACCCTGATCACGCTGATCCCCGGCTGCGGCGGCTGGCCCCGGCGCGCGTCCGGCCGCACCTGGCGCGCATCTGGGCCGACCTGAAACTATCGCCGCCGAGCCCCGGAAGATCGCCTACGTGGTCACCGGCTCGGCGCTGAGCCCGCTGTTCACGGCGCTGGCCCTGGGTGCGTCGCTGCACGCGGTCGGAGAACAAGCGAGTCTCGCGGTCCTGCTGGTCGTCATCACGGCAGCCTCGATGATCGGCGGCACGGTCCCGGTGCCCGGCGGGGCCGGCGTCGTCGAGGCCGGCCTGATCGCCGGGCTCACCAGCGCCGGCATACCGCAGGACCAGGCCGTCGCCGCCGTGTTCATCCAGCGGCTCTTCACCACCTACCTTCCCCCCATCTGGGGATGGGTGACACTCGCCTGGATGCGGCGCCGCGAATACGTATGACCACCGGACCACGTGCCGGTCAGATCAGTGCCGCGTCCTGTGCCATCACACGTCCCCCAGTGCTTCCCGCCCGCGGCGATCACCGCGGGCGTTACAACTCCTGGTCTAGGTGCCTGTTCCCCGCCGGCGTATACAAGCCGAGTCACCCCGGCCTCACCTCGGATGGCTGGCCCGGGCGAACGTGAGCGCCTGGTCACGCAGCCGGGCCCACTGCAGAGGCGGTGCCGGCTCGGGGACGCCTGGCCGGTCGCGCGGGACCCGCACCCGCAGCGCCAGGGGGCGGATGGTGCAGGTCACGGGCGTGGGCATCAGGACTGTCTCGCCATCGATACCGACCGGGATCTGCGGCTGATCGGCGTCGATGACGACCTCGCGGGTGGTGAGCACAGTGACGTTGCGCGACCGGTGGGTCCTGCGCAGCAGCCCGGCCGCCTGGGCGGCGTTCTCGATCTTTACCCCGACGACACCAAGGACGCCCTGGTCGAGTCGCGCGCGCCGGCCCAGGCCAGCGATATCGCCAGTCTCGTAGGGGTTGTTGCTCACCAGTACCGCCTGCGGGCCGTCGAGTATCACCTGCCCATCGACCCGGACCACCAGGTGTGCTCCCTGGTGGCCGCTGAGCAGGTCGGGGAGCATCGCAAGCGCGGTGCCGGACTTGTCGTCGCGATAGGCGGGGCTCTGCACGACCTGGGCGTAGGCGCCGAAGGATGCGTTATTGACGAAGGTGCGGCCGCCGATCAGGCCCAGGTCGATGCGCATCTCCACGCCGTCGGTGAGCGCGCTGAGGCAGCTGGCCGGGTCCTCACGGTCCAGCCCGAGGTCGAGTGCGAAGTGATTGCGGGTGCCCGCTGAGATGACCATCATCG
>Ga0209839_10001424_pt1 | contig 12240 bp, 11 predicted proteins | sample OrgsoiDNA2013050_FD_185800 | JGI IMG/M metagenome (GOLD analysis project Ga0209839, IMG submission 185800) | Permafrost soil microbial communities from the Arctic, to analyse light accelerated degradation of dissolved organic matter (DOM) -... | ecosystem: Environmental > Terrestrial > Soil >... | reverse complement strand
CTCAACCCCGGCGGCACCACGACCGCCACCAGCCCCGACCGCACCCGGACACTGCACAGCCACGGACCGCCAGAAGCCACCGCGGCGTAAGCCGCGCCGCCTACGCCTGCCCACGCGCGCACGTGCAGATGACCGCGTCCGGCGCGTGCTATGCGGGTTCGCCTATCAGGATCTCGAGGATGCGCTGGCAGCGCCCGGGGTCCTCGGTCAGACCGTTTTCCAGTGCCCAGAGCCAGTAGTCGACGCATCGGACGATCGACCAGCTTCGAGCCAGTTCGGGATCGAGGTCGCCCTCCGTGACGAGGATGGCGAGTAGCCGCCGCAGCCCTGCGCCGCCAACCTCATCCAGCCGTGTCCAGAGCAGCTCCGGGACGGCATGCTCGGGATCGCCTGCTACTGCCCTCGGGTCAATCGCCAGCCATGGCTCCCGGTCGCCCGCCAGGACGTTGCCGTAGTGCAGGTCGGCATGCACCAGCCGGTCGCCGGCGTCTGCGCCAAGCTCCCGGGCGAGGCCAGCGGCAGCGTCGAGATACAGCCTCGGGACGGGACCGCCCGCGCGCTCGTTCCGGGACGGGAGTGAGCCGGCGAGGGTCTCGGCGATCTGACGCAGCGATGGAACACCCGCAGGAGCGGGGACGCTCGCCAGCCGGCGGAGCAGGGCGGCGGCAACTTGCGCGGCGGCTGGCCAGGGCAGGTCGAACAGCGTCCGCCGGGCGTTGAGGCGTTCGAGGAGCAGGACTCCGGCGCGGGGATCGGCGTCGAGTAGCCGGACTGAGCCCCGGCCGTCCCATGCGGATAGGGCCAGCGCCTCGGCGGCGACGGCTTCGGTGAGCTGGCTGACCTTCAGGACGCATGCCTCGTCCCCTCGGTGGACTGGCACGACAACGGCGAATCCGCCATGCATCACCTCGTCGTCATCCACATCGAGGTGCCACTGACCGACCGCCTTCTGGACGATGTCCGGAATTGACCGGAGCCACCGGGCCGCCGGGCCGCTCCGCGCGGCGCGTTCCTTTATGAGCGCGGCCGACAGAATCACTGCTCCCCCGTCACGACCCTCTCGATCCACCTAGGCAGTATGTCGCGGCACTCGGATCCGACAGCCGAAGGCCGCCACCACTTTTCGACGAGAAGCTGGTTTAGCATGACCGGTCTCCGCCGGGCCAAAACCATGGTGGGCTTCGGGCCGAGCGCCCGCCTGGCCAGGCCGACGGGCGCTCGGCAGCGAAAGACCGGGTCGGGCCCCTACGCGGCGAAGTGCTTCGCGAACGGCTCGAAATAGAACCCTCCCCAGTTGGTGGAGACGTGCTCGTGAAACGCTTCCGGAACTGCGTCCTGATCGACCGTGAGCTTGGTGCCGTTGCCTTCGGGGGTCAGCGTGAACCGCACGATCGAGTACACCCCGGGGTCCCAGTCGGTGAAGCGCCAGGCCTGGACGACGCGCTCGTTAGGGACCAGTTCGATCTGCCGCCCTTCAAGCCACTCGTCGAACAGCGAGAAGTAGGCGCCCGGGCTGCCGCCGCCTTTGCCTGGCCTGCCGGTGACGTCGCCGAATTTCGCGCCGTTGATGAGAAGCTCGTAGACCCGATCGGGCGCTACCGGAAACGTGACTTCCTGATGGATGGCCATCGGTGCACTCCTTCTGTCTAGTCGGCGAAGCGCCGACAACTACCTGTTGTTATGGGCAGATGCCGGCCACCCGGCAAAGTGGGCGGGCGTAACGGGACGAACCACGGGGAGCAGGTGATGAGAGGATGGCGCGGTGACGACGGAGCTGATCGCGTGGGCCCAAGCCGGGGATGAGCAGGCGTTCGGCAAGCTGATCGACCCCTACCGGCGCGAGCTGCAGGTGCACTGCTACCGGATCCTCGGGTCGGTCCAGGACGCCGAGGACGCGCTGCAAGAGACCCTGCTGGCGGCCTGGCAGGGTCTTGGCGGCTTCGAGGGACGCGCCTCGATCCGGACCTGGCTGTACCGGGTCGCCACCAGCCGCTGCCTGCTCGCGCTGCGATCCGCTCGCCGACGCCCGCAGACGGACTGGCCACCTCCCGGGCTGGCGCTGCCAGAGCCCACCCGGCTGGGCGAGGTGACCTGGCTGGAGCCCTATCCCGACACGCTGCTCGCCGGACTCACCGACCCAGACCCCGGCCCTGCGGTCCGGTACGAGGCCACCGAAGCTATCTCGCTGGCCTTCATCACGGCCCTGCAGCTTCTGCCGCCTCGCCAGCGCGCGGTCCTCATCCTGCGCGACGTCGTCGGATTCCACGCGCGCGAGGTAGCCCAGATCCTTGAATCCACCGAGGAATCGGTGACCAGCGCGCTCAAGCGCGCCCGCGCCGCCCTGCAGCGCCGGCTCCCGCCATCGGCGCAGGGGCCACCGCCCCCGCCACCGGATTCCGCCGCCGAGCAGGAACTGGTCAAGCGGCTCACCCGGGCCTACGAGACCGGTGACGTGAATGACCTCGTCGCGCTGCTGACCGACGACGTCTTGATGACCATGCCGCCGATCCCGCTGGAATACCAGGGCCGCGAGCTGGTTTCCCGGTTCCTCGCAGCGTTCGTCTTCCAGCAGGACACCAGATTCCGGCTGGCAGCGACCAGGGCCAACGGCCAGCCCGCGTTCGGCGCCTACCTAAGGGACCCGCTGGCCAAGGTCGCCCACGCGAACGGGCTCCTGGTGTTTACCTTCGCCGGCGGCCAGATCAGTGCGATAACCCGTTTCGACACCAGCGTCCTGCCCCGCTTCGGACTTCTCCCGACCCTGCCAGACTGAGCATTGCTCAGCGCAGACGCCGGCCTGGTGGAACCCGCGCCGCCGCCTGCCGCTCGGCCTCCGCCAGCACCCGGACCACGTCCCGGCCGAACGCCGCGTCACACGGATGCTCCATCCGGCCGGACCTGGCGTTGTCCGCCAGTTCGGTCAGGGCGGTCCGCAACGCCGCGACGGTGTCCCTGCCATCCATCGGCGCGCTGGACCTCCCAGCCTCACCCCACAGGTAGAGATCCACGCCGTCAGCTGCCGGCGGCGCGCTCAGGGTGAGCGTAGCCGTGCTGCTCGCCCCGCCCTCATGATGCAGGACCAGATGCGTCACGTCGGCCAGTCCGGTATCCGCGGTGACCGAGACCACCGGCCCGAGGGTGGCCCAGAGCATCGACACCGCGTGCGGTCCCAGGTCCCACAGGCCGCCCTTCTCGCGACGCCACGGCGTATTGAACGGGCTGGATTCCGCCAGGGCGGAGCCAAGCCAGACCGCGCTCCCCCCGGACCAGGAGCGGCCGGCGCCGGCGACCTCCGCGAGCCAGGCCCTGATCTTGGGCTCGAACCTGCCCGTGAAGAAGACGACCGACGCGACCCCGGCGTCCTCGACGGCGCGCACCAGGGCGTCCGCGGCCGTTTCGGTGAGGGCGACAGGCTTCTCCAGCAGCAGGTGCTTGCCGGCCGCCGCGGCGCGCGCGGCTATCTCACTCTGGACATCGGGCGGGACGGAGAACACGACCGCGTCGACGCTGTCGAGGAACGTGCCCAAGTCGGGGTAAGCCACGGCGTCATGAGCGTCAGCGAGCGCCCGGGCCGCCACGGCGTCGCGCCCCCAGACCGCCGCGAACTCGATGCCGTCGGTGGAGGCCAGCGCGGCTGCGTGGGTGATCCGCGCCCAGTGGCCAGTACCCACGAGGCCGCAGCGGAGCACGGAATTACCGGGCAGTACGGAACCATGGGGCAGCTGGGATTCGCTCGTCATGCCGCCTTTCTACCCGACCCGGCGTTGCTGAAGGTGGCGAGGTAGTCGAAGGTGTCGGCCGCTGAGCGCCGCGACTCAATGCCTGCGTGGTAGTGCGCCATCGATAGCCCTCTGATTCATTGTCATGGTCGAATACACATTTGGAAAATGTCGTATAAGCTAGAATGCATGTCTGGAGCGTGGCAAGGCTCGCTGCTGGATCTTTGTACCGAGCCCAGGCTCGGCCAGCTGCGGACATCCGGGCGGCGCCCCGTGCTTGGCCGCCCCGTGCTTGGCCGCCCCGTGCTTGGCCGCCCCGTGCTTGGCCGCCCCGTGCTTAGCCGCACTGTGCTTAGCCGCACTGTGCTTGGCCGCGGGGCCTGGATTGATGTCCGGCCGGGCTGGCTTACGGGCGCGGATGTGCTGTTCGAGCGACTGCGGGATGGCTTGCCGTGGCGCGGCGAGCGCCGCCAGATGTACGACCGGGTGGTCGACGTACCGCGGCTGCTCTGCTTCTACGGCGAAGGTGAGTCGCTGCCTGACCCGATCCTCGAGGCGGCCAGGCACGCGCTCAGCGCGCACTACAGCGCCGAGCTTGGCGAGCAGTTCGTGACGTCAGGGCTGTGCCTGTACCGGGACGGCCGGGACAGCGTCGCGTGGCACGGTGACACGACCGGACGCGGCAGCACGCAGGACACGATGGTCGCGATCCTCTCCCTGGGCACGCCGCGATCGCTGCTGCTGCGGCCGCGCGGCGGAGGTCACGCGATCCGCCATGATCTGGGCCACGGCGACCTCCTCGTGATGGGCGGAAGCTGCCAGCGCACCTGGGAACATGCGATCCCCAAGACCGCTCGAGCCGTGGGGCCGCGGATCAGCGTCCAGTTCCGGCCGCGCGGGGTCCGCTGAGGTCAGCCGTAGCGGGCCAGGAAACGCGCCAGTTCCGTGGCCGTCGGGGCGGTAGCCGGACCCGGCTTGGTCACCGACAAGGCCGCCGCGGCGTTAGCCAGCCGCGCCGCCTCGGTCACGTCGGCGCCACGGGCCAGCGCGGCGGCGAAGCTGCCGGTATGGGTATCACCCGCGCCGTTGGTGTCAGTCGCCACCACCGGGAAGCCGGAGACGCGGACTGGCTCGGCGCCATCATGCGCGAGCAGGCACCCGTCGGGGCCGGTCCGCACGATGACGCCGCCCGCACTGGCGCCGCCGGCACGCGCCAGGCCCGCGCTGCCTCGAGCCCGGCGACCGCCAAGTTCTCGGGCGGCGGCGACCGGGTCTGCCTGGCCGGTCAGGATGGCAGCCTCACGCGCGTTGCAGGTCAGCCAGTCTGCGCGGCGCATGACGACGGCCAGCGCCGCCGCCGGAATCCGGTCGGCCAGCGGTCCGGGGTCGAAGATCACCAGGTTCGAGTCGCTCAGGCGCTCCAGCCAGCCGAGCAGCGCCGGGCGGTTGCTGGCATGCGCGAGACCGTACCCGGACAGGTAGACCGCATCTCCGGCGCGGGCCGCCGCGGCCGCCAGGTCGCCGGCGGTCAGGCTGGCCTCCGCGCCCGGGGCGGTCACGAAGGTCCGCTCGCCGCCATCGTCGACGATGCTGATCACCACGCCGGTGTCGAGACCAGCCTTGGGCCGCTGCAGGAGGTCGATGCCCTCCCGCGCCAGGCCCGACCGGGCGAGGGCCGCGAACGGCCCGCTGCCATAGGCGCCCCCGTACGCGACGCGCAGCCCCTGCCGGGCGGCGGCGGCCATCACGTTGAAAGCGCCGCCGGGAGTGGCCAGGGAAGCGCGGGCCAGCACGTCGGCGCCGCGTTCTGGCAGCGTCGGCACGTTCAGCACGAGGTCAATGACGACATTGCCGAGATGCAGCAGCCGGTCGAACGGGTGCCGCGAGCTCGCCGGGCCGGTCCCGGCGGTCACGAAACGCCCTGGCCGGGCTCACCGGGCTCGCCGGGCTGGCCGGGCTGGCCGCGCCCGGTCGCTTCCCGCACGGCCAGCAGGCCGGTCGCTATCTCACCGAGGCCCAGTTCGTTGACCCGGTCGATGACCCCGCGCGCATGGTCGGGAAACGCGTCGACGCCATGGCAGGCGCCGCCGATCGCGCCCGCCATCGCGGCGATGGTGTCGCAGTCACCGCCTACCGAAGCGGCGATCCGGCACGCGCGCCAGGGATCGTCAGGGCTGGCGGCGAGCACGGCGAACGCGGCGGGGACCGACTCCTGGGTCGCCAGGCTCGTTCCGACCAGCCGGTAGATGACCTCGATGACGTCATCGACGCCAAGCCCGGCGACGAGCCTGGTGGCCCAGGAAATGCGCGCCGCGACGTCGGCGGCGGCTACCCAGTGGCCGCGTGCCGCGCCGCGACTGGCGGCGGCGACGGCGAGCCCGAACGCTTCTGGCTGGCTGGCCCCGTCGATCCCGGCGCTGACCGCCGCCGCGACGGCGGCGGCTCCGGCCAGGGCGACGCCGGTATTATGGGTGATGTGGCTGGCCGCGACGACCCGGTCGACCAGAAGTTCCAGATCGGCGGCCGGGGTGGCGATGCCCACGGGCGTGATCCGCATGGCGGCGCCGTTGGTGGTGCCGCGCCGTCCGGTCTCGGCGGGTTCGGCTCCTGCCAGTAGCGCGGTAACGGCGTGCTTGGTGGACGGCCCGAGCAGGTCAAGCGAGCCCCGCGCTCGCATGTCTTCCTCCCAGGCGATGAGCCGCCTGGCCAGTTCCGCGGCGTCGACGCGGCCGTGAGTCTCGATGATCAGCCGCCCGAGCAGTACGGCCTGCTCGGTGTCGTCGGTCACGGCGCCGGCCGGCAGCCCGGCGGCCAGCGGATGATCGGGCGGGGCGGGCGCAAACCCGCCGACCAGCCCGCCAAACCGGGCCACGATCTCCGATCGCGGCAGCGACTGGGTCGGCATGCCGAGCGCGTCTCCGATCGCGAGGCCGTACAGGGCGCCCCGCGCCGAGGACCGCTGGTCCATCACGGGCGGTCCATCACGGGCCGGCGACGTCGGCCAGCCTGACGACCTCGATCAGCGGCCCGTAGAGCCGGAGAATGTCCAGGGCCTTATCGTGGCTGTCGTCGTTGATCCCGGCACAGGCGTCCGCGACGACCTGCACCCCGACGCCCGCGTCGGCGGCGGCCAGGGCGGTGGACAGCACGCAGCAGTCGGTGGACACGCCGGCCAGTACCAGGCGGCCGGAACCGACGCTCCTGGCTAGCTCGGGACCCCACTTGCCGAACGTCGTCGCGGCCAGCGCCGGCCCGCCCGCGGCCGGATCCGGGGCGAAGTCGTCGACCAGCTCGTAGATCCTCGAGTCGGGCGGCTGCAGCGCGAACGGCCACTGTTCGTAGTAGCGGCGCCAGGCGCCGACCGGGACGTCAGGGGCGATGAACCTGGTGAAGGTCACCCGCTGGCCGAAGGCCTCGACCAGCTGCTTGACCGGGCCGACGATCTCGGCGAATCTCGGCGCCAGCCAGGGGCTGTCCGGCTCGGCGAACACCCGCTGCATGTCGATGACGGCCAGCCAGGGCGCGCCGGTCATGCCCCGTGCCTCGGTCATGCCCGTGCCTCGGTCATGCCCGTGCCTCGATCATGCCGTGCCTCGATCATGCCGTGCCTCGATCATGCCTGCGCGGCGGCCGCCGCCGGCGCCACGGCCGGGGCCGATTCCTGGGCTCGCACGGCCGAGCGGCTGAAGATGAACGCTCCCAGGAAGCCGATCACCAGGGCCACCAGGACGCCCAGGTTGGCGAAGGCCCAGGCACCGGTGATCTTGCTGCCCAGCCCGAATGGCTGCAGCAGGTAGCCCTGCCAGGTGAGCCAGCTCGCATTGGTGTCGGTCACCAGGCCCCAGCCCAGGACCGTGCCGGTCACGATGAGGACGAGCGGCAGCAGCCGGACGTCGCCGTAGCGCCCCTTCGGGTCGTAGAGGTCCGGCTCGGAGTAGTCCCTGCGCCGCAGGGCGATGTCGGCCAGCATGATGCCGCACCAGGCCGCGATCGGAACGCCCAGGGTGATCAGAAAGCCCTTGAACTGGCTCAGGAAGTTCTTGGCGATGAAGACCACGTAGATCGTGCCGAGAATCATCACGACCCCGTCGATCAGCGCGGCCCTGTACCGGGGAACCCGCAGCCCGAGCGTCAGCAGGGCCAGCCCCGAGGAGTAGATGTCCAGCACCGATCCCCCGACGAGCCCGAGCACGGCCACGATCACGAACGGCACCAGGAACCAGGTGGGCAGCAGCGTGGTCAGCGCCCCGATCGGGTCGGTGGCGATGGCGCCGCTCAGCTTGGCGGACGAGCCGGCCAGCAGCAGCCCGAAGACCAGCAGCACGATCGGCGCAACCGAGGAGCCGATGGTGGTCCAGCCGATCACCCCACGGCCAGACGCGCTGCGGGGCAGGTAACGCGAATAGTCCGCCGCGGCGTTGACCCAGCCCAGCCCGAAGCCGGTCATCATGAAGACCAGCGCGCCGATGAGCTTCTCCGGCGAGCCGGACGAAATGGCCGCGACCGAGTGCCAGTGGATCTTGTCGGCGACGAGCACGATGAACGCCACGGTCAAGATGGCCGTGACGACAGTGATCACGGACTGCATCCGCATGATCAGGTCGAAGCCCATGACCCCGCCGAAAATGGTCAGCGCGGTGACGATGATCAGGGCGATCACCTTGGTGGTGGTGCCGCCACCCCAGCCGAGCCGCTCGAAGACCGTCGCCGTGGCCAGGGTCGCCAGGATGATGAGGACGGTCTCCCAGCCGACGGTGAGCAGCCAGGAAATGACCGACGGGAGCTTATTGCCGCGGACACCGAACGCGGCCCGGCCCAGCACCATGGTCGGGGCCGAGCCCCGCTTTCCGGCCACCGCGATGAAGCCGCATAGCAGGAAGGAAACGACGATACCGACCACGCCGGCGACCAGTGCCTGGCCGAAGGAGATCCCGAATCCGAGCACGAAAGAGCCGTAGCTGAGGCCGAGAACGGAAACGTTGGCGGCGAACCACGGCCAGAACAGGTTGCTTGGCCTGCCCTTACGCTCGGCGTCGGTGATCACGTTGATCCCGTTTGCCTCGATCTGCAGCGGACGCGGCTCGGCTATGACCGGTGATCCGCTAACGCCAGCCCGCGCGCTGTCCGTCATGGCGAGTCCCCTCCCACGCAAACCAGTACCGTGCAGCCTGCACCCAGTGTCCCTGTGTGTCCCGCCTCCACCCAAACCCAGGGGCCAGATCCGTCATTCCCTGGCCACCCCGAGAGAACTGGGCCCCGGCCGGCTCAACAGTGCCGGCTCAACAGTGCCGGCTCAACAGTGCCGGCTCAACAGTGCCGGCTCAACAGTGCCGGCTCAACAGTGCCGGCTCAACAGTGCCATCTAGCTGACGGGTGAACAGTGCGTGACAGGAGAATGACGACGACGTGCAACCAGGGGCGGGGAATCACCGATGATGGGGCAGCAGGGATCTAGCGAAACTGGCGTTACCAATGAGGTCGGCAGAACCAATAAGACTGGCAGGGTTGATATGGCGGACAGAACTAGCAGGGCTGACGGGACCGGCAGGGCTGACGGGACCATCGAGGCTGGCTCAGGCGGCGAAGCCGACGGGGCGGCCACGGTCGCGGATGTGGGGCAGCTGTCGGGGCTGGGGCTGGGATTCGGGTATGACGGACCCGCGCTGTCCGGCGGCCGCCCGGGCCTCGGCGAGGAGTACGACGATTTCTCGCCGTACCCGCCCATCGCCGACTACGGCTTCCTGTCCGACTGCGAGGTGACCGCGCTGGTCGCGCCGAGCGGCGCGGTCGAGTGGATGTGCCTGCCGCGGATGGACTGCCCGAGCATCTTCGGTGCCCTGCTGGATCGCGACGCCGGATGGTTCCGGTTCGGCCCGGAGGACATGATGGTGCCCGCCGACCGGCGCTACCTGCCGGGCACGATGGTGCTGGAAACCAGCTGGGACTGCGGCGCGGGCTGGATCGTGGTCCGCGACTGCCTGGTGATGGGGCCTTGGCGGCACGAGCACCGCGACCGGAGCACGCACCGCAGGCCCCCGACCGACTACGACGCCGAGCACATGCTGCTGCGGACCGTGCGATGCGTGAACGGCTCCGTCCAGCTCAGCATGGACTGCGAGCCGGCCTTCGACTACGGCCGCCAGCGCGGACGCTGGGAGCACACGGGCCAGGGTTACCACCAGGCCGTTATCGCCCCCGAGGGCGGCGACCTCACGCTGACCCTGACCTCCGACATCCGGCTAGGTCTGGAGGGACCGAGCGCGCGGGCGCGGACCAGGCTCAAGGAGGGCGAGACGCGCTTCTGCGCCCTGTCGTGGGGCAGTCGCCAGCCCCCCACCGCCTACGAGGACGCCGCGAGCCGCCAGCTCTGGACGGCCCACCACTGGCAGCACTGGCTGGCCGGGGGCTGGTTCCCCGACCATCGCTGGCGCAGCTACCTGACGCGCAGCGCGCTCACCCTCAAGGGCCTCACGTTCGCCCCGACGGGGGCGATCGCGGCGGCGGCCACCACGTCCCTGCCGGAGACGCCGCGCGGCGAGCGGAACTGGGATTACCGGTACAGCTGGATCAGGGACGCTACCTTCGCGCTATGGGGGCTCTACACGCTGGGCTTTGAGTGGGAGGCCAGCGACTACTTCGCGTTTCTCACCGAGACCGTCGAGCGGGACCGCGGCGACCTGCAGATCGTCTACGGGATCGACGGCAGGTCGGGCCTGAGCGAGCAGACGCTTGACCACCTGCACGGATACCAGGGCGCCAAGCCGGTGCGCATCGGCAACGGCGCCTACTCCCAGCAGCAGAACGACGTCTGGGGCGTCGTGCTGGACTCGCTCTACCTGCACACCAAGTCGAGGGACCGGCTGGATGAGCGGGTGTGGCAGCTGGCCCGCAATCAGGTGGAGCACGCACTGGAGCACTGGCGCGAGGCCGACCGCGGCATCTGGGAGGTGCGCGGCAAGCCCAAGCACTTCACCTCGTCCAAGCTCATGTGCTGGGTGGCTGCGGATCGCGGGGCCCGGCTGGCCAGGATGCGCGAGGATTCCGATGCGGCCGCCCGGTGGCAGAAGGCCGCGGACGAGATCCACGCGGACATCTGCGCGAACGCCCTGGATGCGCGCGGCGTCTTCTGCCAGCACTACGAGACGACCGCGCTCGACGCCTCGCTGCTGCTGATGCCGCTGCTGCGATTCCTGCCAGCCGACGATCCGCGGATCCGCGCGACGGTGCTGGCGATCGCCGACGAGCTGACCCGAGACGGGCTGGTTCAGCGTTATCAGGTCGCGCAGACCGATGACGGCCTGGACGGCGAGGAGGGCACGTTCACCATCTGCTCGTTCTGGCTGGTCTCCGCACTGGCCGAGATCGGCGAGCACCGGCGCGCGCGGGACCTATGTGAGAAGGTCCTGTCGTACGCCAGCCCGCTCAACCTCTACGCCGAGGAGATCGACCCGCGATCCGGACGGCACCTGGGCAATTTCCCCCAGGCCTTCACCCATCTCGCCCTGATCAACGCGGTCATGCACGTGATCAACGATGAGCAGGAGGCGGTGCAGCAGGCACTCGCGCGCGGCGCGACGGTCACGCCGCGCCACATGTGAGCGGCTTCGACGCTCGCAGGGAGAACATCAGGGGAGCTTGGGGCCGGGGGTAATCGAGGCTGTAACGAGACTCTGGGGCGGGCCGGACGTCGTGGCTGGGCCGTATCTCGCGAGCTTCGCTCCGGCCGTCCGTTCGGGCCGCGATCCGCCCCTCCCGTTCCCATCCCGTCCGCCCCCACCCGGTCCCGCTGGCATAACACCCAGGCCAGGCGCGTGTGACCCCAGCGACCCGCCATGAGCACCCTGCACACCCGCTAGGAGGGCCCTGAACAAAGGGTGGCCTAGGGCGGGAAGGGCGCCGTCAAGGGCCGTCTGTGCGGCAGCAGGCCAGGCCGTTCCGGGCCGGGGACGGCCGATTCCGGATTGCCCCACTCGGCCCCGCCCGGCCATGCCGCCCGGCGGGAGGCGCAAGGCGCGCAAAACCCCCTGCCTATCTCCATAGCGTCGGCAACTACGAAAGGCTCCACGCTATCCTGTTTTGCCACGCGTGCCGGTAGCCGGTTTCGAGCGAGACCTCTTCACTGGCCTAGGTTCACAGAAAGGTCTGGCATGCAATCTGACGGGCGGTATCAGTCCGGATCTGAGCTGGCGGGCGCGCGGGAAGCGGTGCCGGCTGGTGATCAGCTCCGGCAGAGCGGGGATGCCGAAGGCGCTTCAGCACCGCGAGCGGTACGGCGCTGGTGGGCCGCCGCGGCGTGGGCCGCCGCCGGGCTGGCGCTGTATGCCTTCTTTCTGCAGATCTCCTTCGGCGGGCGGATCGACTCGGACGGGGCGAACAGCGCGCTGCAGGCCTGGGACCTCATTCACGGGCATCTGCTGATGCGCGGCTGGCTCATCGGCGACGCGACGTTCTACGCCTTCGAACTGCCGATCAACGGGGTCATCCAGCTGATCTTCGGGCTGGGCAGCCTGGCCACCCACCT
>Ga0209839_10001418_pt1 | contig 12273 bp, 5 predicted proteins | sample OrgsoiDNA2013050_FD_185800 | JGI IMG/M metagenome (GOLD analysis project Ga0209839, IMG submission 185800) | Permafrost soil microbial communities from the Arctic, to analyse light accelerated degradation of dissolved organic matter (DOM) -... | ecosystem: Environmental > Terrestrial > Soil >... | reverse complement strand
CGCATGCCGCGATGGTTACACCCGCGACACCCTCGGGCAGCATCGGCTCGGTGAAGGCCACGGTGACCGGTGATCCCTGCCAGCGCTGGTAAAGCCAGGCCGGATTCACGATGTCATTCCAGCTCGCGCGGCTCGGCCAGACGGTGGCCACGTCCACCGGGGTCCCGCGCCAGGCACCGAAGGCATCAACGGACGCCGGGGTGGCGTTCGGCAGGTAGACGCCACTGGCCCAGCGCACGTGAGCCTGCGCCGATGCCCCGAACGCGAAGACCGTGGTGAGCACCAGGCCCACCGAGGCGAGGCCGGCGGCAACGGCAATGGCACGCGTCTTGCGGGCCCTGCTGATCCGGATCCTGGATGCCGGTGGCGTGCCCAGGGCGGTGGCGGTGCTGCTGGACTTCCTCCTGAATCTCATGGCTCTTCCCTCTTTTGATTACTTCTGCTACCTGACCACCACTCTCTGTAATTTTCGGTTGCGGCCTCAGAGCCGTAATTCCTCAATTGAGCTGGGTACTTGTCCCCGTTATTTTGGCCCGGGTAATTCGGCCCAGTCTTAATGCCCAGGCCATTCGGCCCGGTCTTAATGGCCCCCTGAAGCCCCCCTGGGGCGTCCAGGGCCAGCCCTTGCGCCCGGCATGAGCATGGCTGATCGCGGCCGGGCCGCTCGCAGCAGGCATGACCGGGCCCTCGGGCTCTCGGGGGCTGGTGCAGTGGGAGCCGGGTAAATCTACCGGCAAGGATTGCGCTTTCCGGCGAGAGCCGACGTAAACAGCGTCCCGTCAATGCCGTCCGATGTGTCGGCCGGGCAGAAATGGCCGAGATCCGCGGCGGCGTCGCGGCCCCAGTCATCGGTGTACTCCGCGTCCAGAACGAGCTTCCTGGCTCGGACATACGGCGGTGTCACGATCCCGCACGCCTGGTAATAATTGCATTCCTCGGTGAGCAGGAAATCGGTGGTGGGCTCGAGCGCCGCCGAGAACGCCGGGTCGTTATCCCCGTTCTTCTGTCCCCACGCGAGGCCGAGGCGGTGGGCGTAGGCGGCAAGTGTGCGGTCATACGCCTCGCTGCGCGCCTCGGTGATCGGGAAACCGGTGCGGTCGGTGTAGGAGTCGTCGATATCCGGCTCGACCGCGTCGAAATCCTTGGCCGCGCATTGCTGCCGGATCATCGACTCGGTAATCGCTACCGTGGACGCCGCCTTGATGTTGAGGTAGCTCTCCGGATACCCCGGCACCGCGCGGCCCAGATCACCGGCGGCCTTCAATTGGTCGTAGTAGGTGACCGCGTAGCCCTCGTCGGCCGCGGAATAGTAATTCCCGGCCGAGCCGATCTCGATGTAACAGATCACCTTGCTCCCCTGCCGGTGCAGGGCGGCCACCACGGAAGCGGGGTTGAGGATGCCATCGATATCGTACAGGCCCACCGGGGGCGCCAGGCGGCCGGCTGCGTTCAGCACCCCGCTCCCCATATCCAGTTTGCTGCCGGTGCTCAGTGGATGATCTAGTTCCCACTGGAATTCGGGCCCATTGTCCGGGCCGCCGTCCGGGGGATGCCACCAGGCATGCGCCGTGGGCCCGGGCGCGGCCGGAGCGGTCGCGGGCCGGGTGGCGTGCGCCCCCGCCGTTGCCGCTGGTACCGCCGGGGCGGCATAGCTCGTAGCCGGGGCAGACGACGGCGTGGACCGGGAGGCCCCGCTGCCGCATCCGGCCAGCAGCAGGCCCATCCCGGCCATGACGATCGCGGTCTTCTTCATGAACGTCTCGTCCCCGCCCCAGCGTGTGGAGAGCCGGTCAGACCAAACCCGCGGCCCGGTGATGATACGCGGGATCACCCCGCCATCTCGCCGCGGGCGCTACTCCTGTGGCTCGCTGACCTGCGCCGGTGCGGGCGGGTTCACGGCCGCGGTCACCGTGAGGATGTCGCCGTTGCCCGCGGCGAGCAGGGCGCCGGCCGGGCTGGAGTTCCCGCTGCTGATCTGCGTACCGGCCTTCCCGAGGTCATTCAGGCCGGCGCGGTAGATCGTCGCGTCCACCGGGGGCATGGGACCGCCGAGCGCGGTCCGCGCATCCGCCGCCAGCAGCGCGCCAGCGCTCTTCGCCGCGTCGTGCTGGCCGGCCCGCCGGGCCGCGCTGAGCTTGCCCAGGTCAATGTTGACGGCCGCCAGGAGCCTGCCGGCCGGCCCGGTCATCCATCTGGCCCCCCTGGTCACGGCGGGCAGCACGGACGCCGACCGCCGGCCCGCGCTCTTCCGCCCGCCGGCCCCGGCCACGGCCCCGGCCACCAGGACGGCGAGCAGGACAGGGATCAGCGTGGCCAGAAACTTGTTCCGGCGCACCCACGACCCGTCGGGCCACCGTCGCGTTCCGGGCCAGCTGACCGGTTGTTCCAACGAAGCTGTCACCGTCGTTCCCCCCTTCTGGCTGGCCGCCCGGCGCTGGCGGGCACCGTGAACCGGCCGGCTCAGCTGACCGTCAAGGTGAAGGTCTGCGTGGCTGAGCCGACCGCGTTCTTGGCCGTGATCGTGAGAACGTAGGTGCCGGCGGTCCTCGGGATCCCGGTCAGGGTTCCCGTCCCGTTGCCGAGGTTGACGTAAACCATCCCCGCCACACTGCCGGTATGCGTGACGCTCGCCACGGGGTAACCGGTGCTCGTGAACGTGAAGGTGAAGGACCTCCCGTGGGTCGCCGTCGCCGTCGCGGCGCTGGTGATCGCCGGGGCCTGGCCCACCGTCAGCGTGAAGGCCTGGGTGGCGGTCCCGCCGCCATTGGTCGCCGTGATCGTCAGCTTGTATACGCCGCCCTGGGCGAGTCCGGGTGTCCCGGCCAGGGTGGCTGTGCCGTTGCCGTTGTCAGTCCAGGTCACGCCCTGCGGCAGCGAACCGGCTTCGGCCAGGGCCGGGGCGGGCGCCCCGGTCGCCTTGACCGTGAAGGAGAAGCCGGAGCCGTCGGCGGCCGTGGCGGTGGCCGCCGAGGTGATCGCCGGGCCGCCGGTGACGGTCAGGACGAACGACTGGGTGGTCGTTCCGCCCGTGTTCGCCGCGGTGAACGTGATCGGGTAGGTCCCGGCGCTGGCCGCCGTCGGTGTCCCGGTCAGCGTCGCGGTCCCTCTGCCGCTGTTGCTGAAGCTGACACCGGCCGGCAACGCCCCGCTGTGGGTCACGTTGGTGGTGTAGGCAGTTGGGCTGCCCACCGTGGTGACCGTGAAGGAGAACGCCCTGCCCGTCGCCGCCGTCGCCGCTGCCGCGCTGGTGAACGTCGGCACCGGCACCGCGCCGGCCGCCTTGACGGTCAGGGTAATCGTCTGGCTGGCGGTGCCGCTGCCGTTGGTGGCGGTGACCGGTATGGAGTAGGTGCCCACCGTGGCCGTGCCCGACAGCGATCCGGTCCCGTTGCCGTTGTCGGAGAAGTGAACCCCGCTGGGCAGCGTCCCGGCCGTGAGCACCGGTACGGGGTAGCCGGTCGTGGCGACGGTGAAGGTGAACGCGGTGCCCGCCGTCTCCGTCACTGCGGCCGCGCTGGTGAAGGCCGGCGCGTTGCCGACCGTCAGGGTGAACGCCTGACTGGCGGTGCCGTTGGCATTCTTGGCCGTGAAGGTCAGCGGGTACGGGCCCCTGGCGGCCACCGTGGGCGTGCCGGACAGGGTAGCGGTCCCGTTGCTGTTGGCGGTGAAGGTGATGCCCGGCGGCAGCGTCCCGACGTGGGTCAGGGCCGGCGCGGGAGTGCCCGTGCTGGTCACCGTGAAGCTGAACGCCGTGCCCGAGGTGGCCGTGGCCGTGGCCGCGCTCGTGATGGCCAGGCCGCTGTTGACGGTCAGGATGAAGGCCTGGGTGGCCGTCCCCGTCCCGTTCCTGGCCGTGAGGGTTACCGCGTAGGTGCCCTGGCTGCCCGCAGGCGGCGTGCCGGCCAGGGTGGCCGTGCCGCTGCCGTTGTCCTTGAACGTGACCCCGGACGGCAGTGTCCCGGACTCGGTGATCGCCGCGGCCGGGTTCCCGGTGGTGGTCACCGGGAACGAGCCCGGCGTGCCCGCGGCGAAGGTCGCCGAGGCGCCGCTGGTGAACGCCGGCGCCGTGAGGGCCGCGTTCACGGTCAGCGTGAAGCTCTGGGTCGCGCTGGAGCCGACCCCGTTGGCCGCCGTGATCGTGATCGGGTAAGTGCCGTGGCTGCCCGCCACTGGCGTGCCGGCCAGGGTGGCCGTCCCGTTGCCGCCGTCGGTCAGCGTGACACCGGACGGCAGTGCCCCGGTCTCGGTGATCGCCGGGGCCGGACTGCCGGTGGCGGTCACCGGGAACGTGCCGGGCGTGCCCTCGCTGAAGGTCGCCGAGGCGCCACTGGCGAACGCTGGCGCCTGCTGGACGGTGATCGTCAGGGTCTGCGACGCCGTGCCGTAGCCGTTGACGGCGGCCAGTGGGACGGCGTAGGTGCCCGGGATGGTGGGCGTGCCGGAGAGCGTCGCCGTTCCGTTCTGGTTGTCGGTGAGGCTCACTCCCGCCGGCAGGTTGGACCAGCCCCAGCTGGGCGCGGGATAGCCGCCGGCCGTGGCGGTGAAGGAGAACGCCGATCCGGTCGTGGCCGTCGCGGTGCTGGCGCTGGTGAAGGCCGGGGCGTTGCCGACCACGACCGTGAAGGTCTGGGTCGCGTCGGGGCTTTGCCCATTGCTGGCCGTCATGGTCAGGGTGGCCGTGCCGGTGGCCGTGGCGATGCCCGAGATCACGGCGGTGCCGGTGCCGTTGTCGGTGAAGTTCAGCCCGGTGGGCAGCGTACCCGTCTCAGTGATCGCTGGCGCGGGCGATCCCGTCGCGGTGACCGCGAAGGCCCCCGACTGGTTCAGCGTGAAGTCGGCGGTGGACCCACTGGTGATGAGGGGTGCGGCGGCGGTGCTCACCGCGATCGTGAGCGCCAGCGTCACGGTGCTGCCCGAGGAGTTGGTGGCCGAGATGGTCACCGGGTAGGTGCCCGTCGTCCCGGCCGTGCCGGCGATGGTGGCGGTGCCGTTCCCGTTGTCCGTGAACGTCAGCGTGCCGGGCAGCGTCCCGGACTCGGTGATGGCCGCCGCCGGGTACCCGGTGGTGGTGACGGTATACGTCCCCGCCACTCCGGTGGTGAAGGCGGCCATGCTCGGGCTGGTGATGCTCGGAGCCTCGCTGTTGGTCAAGGTGAAGCTCTGGGACACACTGCCGGTGCCGTTGGTCGCCGTGATCTGGATCGGGAAGCTGCCACCGCTGCTGGACTGGGCCGTGCCGGCGATCGTGGCCGTGCCGTTGCCGTTGTCGGTGAACGAGATACCCGTGGGCAGCGCACCGGTCTCGGTGAGCGCTGGCGCCGGCTCACCCGTCGCGGTAACCGTGAAGCTGAACGCGGCCCCCACGATCGAGGACGCAGACGCCGCGCTGGTGATGGCGGGCGCCGCGTGCTCGGCGAGAGTCTCGGTGGCGCCGGTGCCGAGATTGACCCAGTCCGACAGGTCCCCGCCGTAGGCCTGACCGAACGCCACGTTGTTGACGGTCGTGCCGGCCGGCACGGTCACCGGGACGTTGACGCCGGGGCCGGTGTTGGTGACGGTCACCACGCCGTTGGTCACGCTGGCGGTCACCGTCGGCGACGGGGCAGCCGACGAGGCGGCGAGGGCCGAGGTCCAGGCGGCCTGCTTGGCCAGGACCTGCGCCTCGGTGGCGTCGGTCATCTGGGTGAGCGGGGCCGTGCCCTTGTACCAGGTGTTGTACTGGCTCAGCATGCTGTCGATCAGGCGCAGGATCGTGTAACCGTAATCCGGCCCGCCGACGGTCTGGGCGGCCGGGCCGATCAGGTCGGACTGGTGCGCGTAGTCGACGCGGGGGTCGTTGCTGAGCACGTGGCTCAGCATGATGTGCGACTCCGAGGCCAGGAAGTCGGCCTCGGTAGCCGGCGCGGCGCGGCAGGTGGTCGCCGAGGTGTTCCCGCAGTGGCCGGTCTCACTCGGGTACAGCGTGCTGCCCAGCGGGTCACCCTGGGCCACGTAGAGCGTGTTGTACTCGTTCAGCTCGTCAGGGAAGTTGCTGGCGTTGTAGTAGATGTTGCTGGGGTACCGGGGCGCCCCCAGGGCGGCCCCGAGGGAGTACTGCTGTGGCTGGCGGGAGGCGTCCTGGGCGAAGGTGGTGACGCCCACCCCGGCCAGGGCGGCTGGCATGTTCGGGTTCTCGATCCCGGAGTGCTCGCCGGTGACGACCACGGCCGGGCTGTAGTTGGTGAGCCCGTTGGCCGTGGCGAAGGCCTGGTCCAGGCCGATCTCCTGCTCAATGGAGGAGTCAGCGGTGGCGCTGGTGGCGGGCAGCCAGCTGCCGGCGGCGCTGGCGCAGTCGATGCCGGGGTTGGTGGCGGTGGGGAAATCTGCGCCGGAGTTGGGCGCCGCACCGGGCGCGGTGCCAGAATCGGTGAAGCCGTAGGTGGTCGAGGACGTCCCCGCTGGGTTCTCGGGCACCTGGCCCACCAGGCCGTAGGTGCTTGTGCCCGGGTCCTCCCGGTACACGTTGTATCCCCAGAAGCCGGTCCCGCCGGTGTGGCTGGCCTCTTCCTGGGCCAGCGTCGGCCCGGCGTTGCCCGTCGTGCCCGTGCCGTTGGTCGCCTCGGGCCAGGTCAGCGTGACCGACCCATTAACACCGATGGTGGCCGCCTGCGGCAGCGAGGGCTCCGACTCCCCATACGCGGTAGCCGCGGTCACCTCGTAGTTGTAGGCCCCGGCGGCGAAGGTCCCGCCCGAGGGGCTGGCCACTACCGAGGTAACGGCCTGGGGCTGCCACACGGTACAGCCGAGGAACAGGTGCGACCACGTATGGGTCACCCAGTTGAAGCTGCCCTGGCTGGCGAGAAGGGCGTTGACGAACGCGGCGTCGTTGGGGGCGGTGGTGTCCTCGACGTTCTGGCCGGGATCGGTGTAGGTGGCCCCGTTCTCGGTGACGCTGCTGGTGCAGTTGGCGCTCGACTCAGCCGCGATGCTGGGGGCGGTACAGGCGCCGACCCCGTTGAAGGCGAGGTTCAGGGTGATCCCAGTCTGCTGCTCCCACGCGGCCACGTAGGCCACGTCGGCCGCGCTCATCTGCACGTCCGGCGGGGTGTCGGCTGGATTGTTGGCCACCCCGGCCGGGCAGCCGTAGTCGGGCGGCTCGGTGGCCCCCGGCGTGCACTGGTACTGCGAGCTCCACTCGTTGTCGGCGATGAAGACGTCGTCGATGTCCTGGCCGAAGTAGTTGCGGTACAAGCCCAGGTGGGCGCCGTTGGTGACCCAGTCGATGAGCCCGGGGGCCAGCAGCAGCCACTGCTCCTGGCTGGCGTTGTAGTCAAAGTTCAGCGCCAGCTCCGAGACCCCGGCCTGGGGATCCGTGCCCGGGTGCTGATACACGCCCGCCATGGCGTCGCCGGCCGAGTTGGTCAGGAACGGCGTGTACGGAGCCCCGGCGGTGACCGTGGCCCCGTAGCCGTAGCTGCCGGTGTCGAAGGGGACGGGGCCCTTGAGCCCGGGGAAGGCGGCCAGGCCGGCACTGGTCAGCGTCCCGGTGGTGCCGTCCAGGGCGCCGCCGGGCGCGTCGGTCGCTACGGTCACGCCCAGCGCCGGGTCGGGGTACATGTAGCCGTCCACCTGGCGCACGCCGAAGGCGGACTCGTAGGTGTCCACCGCGCTCAGCGCGCCCGCGGCGAAGCCGGTGGGCGAGTCGGCGATGACGACGCCGTTGTAGTTGCCCGTGGTACCGCTGGACAGCGCGGGCAGCGTGACGGTCTCGTTCGGGCTGGCCCCGGTGGCCGTGACCTCGTCGTAGGCGACGCCCTCGCTCTTCAGGGCCGCCTCCCAGGCCGCCGTGGTGACGTCGCCCGGCCCGCTGCCGATCAGCAAGATCTTCAGGTTCAGCGTCGGCGGAGTGGCCGCCGGGGCCGTAGCGGCGGCCATGGAGGCCGTCGCCCCCGTCGCCGCGAGCCCGGACGCACCCAGAACCGTCACCAGGCACGCAGCCAGCCACGCTGTCGCCCTGCCCTTATATCTGCTCAACGAAGTCCCCCACCAACCCGGAAAATGACCCGGCTGCGGCACCGCCCTGGGCAATGCCGTACTAATAAATGCACAGATTTACTAACGGCGGATCGCTCCGCATCTCTGGCTTCCACCAGGAGAGACGCTTAACCGGCCATGCCGGATTACGGCGTTAGCCAAAACATTTCCCATTGATACGCCGACTGCTGATACCGCTGATTTCCTCGCCCAGAAAAGCAGTTGCTATTGGCAAAAATCCCTGAATACCAGGATTGGCTGCTTTCCGATTATTACCAAGGTCGCACGGCCGGCTCCGCCCAGGGCGCCCTGCGACCGCGACCTGGGCGGGGACCCGAGCATCGCCCTTCGCCCGCGACCTGGCCGGGGAGCCTGGTACCGCCCTTCGCCCCACCTGGGCGGGAGCCGGGCGCCGACTGCGAGTACCCCTGCCCAGGCACTCTCAGCAGCCAATTTGTTTAGTGAAATCGGCACTGACTAGCCATTGCCACGATATTTCAGTACGACGCCATCTCCCGCTCTACGGAGGACGCATAAAGCCTGCGGATTAAGGAAAAAACTACCGGCCGCGGTCACAATCCCAGGCGGCGGGACAGATCAGAAGCGAGCTTTCCCTCCGGGTCGAGCCCGGCGCGGAACTGCCGGAATTCCGGCAGCCGCGGGTACATCTGGGCCAGCATTTCGGGTGACACTCGCGAGTCCTTGGCGAGGTAGACACGGCCGCCGGCGTCCACGACGAGCCGGTCGAGCCGGTCCAGGAGGACGGCCAGCCCCGGGGTGCGGACCGGGAAGTCGAGCGCGAGCGTCCAGCCGGCCAGCGGGAACGACAGCAGCCCCGGGTCTGCGGCCCCGAAGCGTTTGAGCACCGTGACGAACGACGGCGCCCGCGCCGCGCTGACCAGCTCGTACGAACGGCGCACGGCGGCCTCCTGGCCGAACGGGACCACGTACTGGTATTGCCGGAACCCGCCCGGCCCGTAGACGCGGTTCCAGTTCCTGATGCCGTCGAGCGGGTGGAAGAACGTCCCGATGGTCTGCAGCTCCCCGGTACGGTGCCGCGGCGCCTTGCGGTACCACGCCTCGTTGGCCAGGGCCACCGTGTAGCGGTTAATCAGCCCGGGCGGGAACGGGGACGGCACGCCGAGGCGGGCGCCGGGGCGGAATGCGAACGGGTCCGCCTTCTCCGCGGCCGGGAGATCGGCCAGCTCAGCGAAGTCGCCGCTGGTGATCACCGAGCGGCCGAGACCTGCGCCCCGGGCCATGCTGTCCGACCAGGCCACCGTGTAGCCGTAGCTGCGGTCGTGCTCGGCCAGCACGGCCATGGTCTCGTCGATGTCAGCGGTGCGTACGGTGTCCACCCGGACCCGGGACGTGGCCACCCGCTTCAGCTGCACCGTGGCCCGCAGGATGAGGCCGGTCAGGCCCATGCCGCCCGCGGTCGCCCAGAACAGGGCGGGATCGCCCTCGCTGGTCACCGTGCGCAGCTCACCGCTGGGCAGCATCAGGTCGAAGGACCGCACGTGCCGGGCGAAGCTGCCCGCCACGTGATGGTTCTTGCCGTGCACGTCGGCCGCGATGGCACCGCCGATGGTGACCTGCCGGGTGCCGGGAGACACCGGGACGAACCAGCCGGCCGGCAGCCCGGCCACCATGAGCTGCTCCAGGCTGACACCCGCTTCGCAGGTCGCCAGCCCGCTGACCGGGTCGAGTTCGGTGATCCGGCCGAGGCGGGCGGTGGAGACGACCACCCCGCCGCCGCACTGGGCCGCGTTGTTGTAGCTGCGGCCCAGGCCGCGCGCGATCAGGCCACGCGACGGTACCGCCGCCTTGAGCAGCGTTTCCGCATCGCCCGGGCCGGACGGCTCGGCCAGCTCGGCCGACGATGGCGCGATCCGGCCCCAGCCGGTCAGTGTCACAGTTGAGCTCACGAGCACCGGATACTACCCGTGTCTCCCGCCCCCGATAAGGCCAAGTCGCCCGGGAACGGCTACCGCCCCCGGCCGATCGGGCCGCCCCGGCGGAACGGCCGGACCCTCGCTAACCAGGGCAGGCCGGGTTAAGGTGCCGGAATGTCGGCGGACTACCCTCAACGGCCTGCGGTACGCCGGCGAACCTTCATTAGGTTACTGGCGCGTACGGGCGTTTTTCCGCGCGCCCGGAAAGGAGATCCTATGCCCCGACAACGCCGGACGATCACCGGCCGGCCGGTGGCGATCACCGGTGCCGCCTCGGGTATCGGCCGGAGCCTTGCGCAGGCGCTGTCCCGGTCCGGCTCCCCGGTGGCGATCGCCGACATTGACCAGAACGGCCTCACCGAGACGGCACGGTCGCTACCGGGACCGGCACTGACGCGGGTGCTCGACGTCGCTGACCCCGGGGACGTGCTCCTGTTCGCGGCAGAGGTGCGCGAGTGGCTGACCGCGCCACTGGCCGCCGTGTTCAACAACGCGGGTGTCGCGGTCGCATCCTCCGTGCTCGGCGCCGACCCTAACGATGACGAGTGGCTGCGGCGGATCAACTTCGGCGGCGTGGTCAACGGCACCCGCGCCTTCCTGCCGATCCTCACCGAGCAGGACGCGGGCGTCATCGTGAATACGTCCAGCGTCTTCGGCCTGCTGGGCATGCCCCACCAGAGCGCCTACTGCGCCTCGAAATTCGCCGTCCGCGGCTTCACCGACGCGCTGCGGCAGGAACTGCGCGGTACGGGTGTCTCCGCGGTAACCGTCCACCCGGGCGGCATCAGGACGAACATCGCCCGCAACGCCCGGATACGCAATGATCCCGAGGGCCGCGGCCGCACCCACGACCAGATGGCGGCCGAGTTCGAGGCGATCACCATGACCTCACCGGCGAAGGCGGCGGAGATCATCTGCCGTGGGGTCGAGCGGGGCAAGGCCCGCATCCTCGTCGGGCCCGACGCCTATGCCTTCGACGCCCTGGCCCGTCTCGCGCCGGTGCACTATTTCGACATCATCGCTCCGGCGGAGAAGCTGCTGCGGTCGCGGCAGGCAGGCGGACCGCAGAAGAGGGCACAGCAGGCAGCGGCGCGCGAGGCGGTGCAGCGGTGAGCGAGCACTTTGACGTTCTGATCGTCGGGGCGGGATTGTCCGGGATCGGTGCCGCGCACCACATCCAGGCCGCGTTCCCGGCCAAGACCTACGCCATCCTCGAAGCCCGCGACGCCGTGGGCGGTACCTGGGACCTGTTCCGCTTCCCGGGAGTGCGCTCGGACTCGGACATGCAGACGCTCGGCTACCGGTTCCGCCCGTGGACGGAGGCCAAGGCCATCGCGGACGGCCCATCGATCCTCCGCTACGTCCGCGACACCGCCACCGAGGCCGGGATCGACCAGCATGTCCGCTACCACCATCGGGTGACCCGGGCATCGTGGTCCAGCGCGGACGCGCGATGGACGGTGGAGGCCACCCACGGCACCGAAACCGTGGCGCTGACGAGCAGCTTCCTGCTGGTGTGCAGCGGCTACTACCGCTACGACCACGGCTACCAGCCGGAGCTGCCCGGAGTCGGGAACTTCCGCGGCCAGGTGGTTCATCCCCAGCAGTGGCCGGAGAACCTGGATTACGCGGGCAAGCGGGTCGTCGTCGTCGGCAGCGGTGCGACCGCCGTCACGATCGTGCCGGCCATGGCCGGGACCGCGGGGCACGTGACGATGCTGCAGCGCTCGCCGACCTACATCATCAGCCTGCCCACCGAGGATCCGATCGACGCCCGGTTCCGCAAGCTGTTCGGCACGAAACGCGCCTACGCTCTCACGCGCTGGAAGAACGTGCTGGTCAGCACGCTGATCTATCAGCTCAGTCAGCGCCGGCCGCGGATGATGCGCAGCTGGATCCGCAATATGACGATCAAGCAGCTGCCCGCCGGGTACGACGTCGACACACACTTCAAGCCGGTCTACAACCCGTGGGACCAGCGGCTGTGCCTGGTACCCGACGGTGACCTCTTCCGCGTCATCCGCGACCAGCAGGCCTCGGTGGTGACCGGCCGGATCGAGACCTTCACCGAGCACGGAGTGCGGCTGGAGTCGGGCGAGGTGCTGGACGCGGACATCGTGGTGACCGCGACCGGCCTGCAGCTGCTCGCCCTGGGCGGCATCGAGCTGGCCGTCGACGGCCGCGACATCCGGCTTCCCGGCACGATGGCCTACAAGGGCATGATGCTCAGTGGCGTGCCGAACTTCGCGTTCACCATCGGCTACACCAACGCGTCGTGGACCCTCAAGGCGGACCTGGTGAGCGA
>Ga0209839_10001417_pt1 | contig 12283 bp, 9 predicted proteins | sample OrgsoiDNA2013050_FD_185800 | JGI IMG/M metagenome (GOLD analysis project Ga0209839, IMG submission 185800) | Permafrost soil microbial communities from the Arctic, to analyse light accelerated degradation of dissolved organic matter (DOM) -... | ecosystem: Environmental > Terrestrial > Soil >... | reverse complement strand
TCCACCCTGCAGATTCTGTGTCGGCCCGAAGAGAATACTGCCATACAAGAGGCCAAGGAGGGCACCGCCCAGGAAGGGATAGCTCCACCAGTAGAAGCGCCGCTCCCGTGGAGGGAGCCAGTCTGCTCGCAGGTGCCTCATGGAGAAAAGCGATTGATTGCGTTGCCTCATTTCCCTGGCAAGCCACCCCAGCCATCTTTGAGTGGTGGCCAGAGGATAGCGCGCCGTATCTCCCCGGCTCTGGACCATGTGTCGTACATAATCCTGCCAGATCTGCTGATGCAGTTGGCTTTCTTCGGCAGGCAGATCGCCAATGGGTACCTGTCGATACGTAAGCATCAGAATGCTCAGCATCAGTGGCGTGGAGGCCAATTCCTGCAGCGTCGGATGGTTCTGGAAGGCGGTTCTGAGCGTTGAGAACGGCTGCCCACCTTCGGCGAGGGCGGCATCCGCCTGGGCCACGCTCAGTGGCTGGACGACGATGGCGCGTCCAAGAACCAGGCGGCGCTTCGCGGAGGCATACTCGTAGTCGGCCAACCGGCTACAGACAACAAGCGGAACTGCCGGGCGCTCCAGGTGATAGGCATTGATAGCTTCGATACAGGAGATGCGAGCGCTCGGCTCCATTTCATCCAGACCATCGAGTAAGGGCAGGAGCTGGTCGCGTTCCTGCCAGTGCTCGCCGAGAGACACGGGTAGGCCATAGATCTGCCTCAATTGCTCCGTGATCCAGGGTTGCAGCGGGGATCGTTTCTCAGCCCAGGAAGCCAGGGGCAAGAGCAGTGGAAGGGGATAGGACGGGTCGGCCTCGGCGCGTGCCAGCAACTGCTCGGCCAGCGACAGGAGGAACGTCGATTTCCCGGCACCAGGCTCGCCAAGAATCAGCAATTCATGTTCAGCGAGATCAAACGCCTCCAGGATTCCGGTTCCGGCAGGAAGTGGGCGCTCCGACTGATGATCGATTGAACGCAGCAGCAGCGTCGTCGCATTGCGCAGCACATCGGGCTTCTCGGTGAGCCCCAGGTCGATCCAGGCATGCCCCTGCAGCGATTGTGCCAGCAACTCCTTATAGGTACGACGCAGACGCGCAAGAACGCGCTGACGGGTCTGCGCGAGCATGACCTGCTCAGTGGAGGGCGAGGGGGAAACGGCAGGAGGAGTGGGCCACCGGCTTATGAGCCAGATCGGGAACGCCAGGAGCACCAGGCAGCATCCTATGAGCAGGAGCCAGGGCCATTGCGCGAACAGTCGCCCCCACGGCGAATCGGCAGGAATGATCCCTTTGGAACTGGTGAGCCAGGTCGCAACGATATTGAGTCCCACTCCCAGCAGCAGCGTTGTCCCCACCCCTGCAATGATCCTCCAGGTCCTACCACAGAAGCGCACCAACCAGGACGGCAAGGTGCGAGAAGGCATGTGCTCCGGTTCTGGCATAGCGGTTCTCCCTCGTTTCTACACGGCACAAGAAGTAGTATAAAACGAAAAACCGTCTTTGTGCAAAAAAGATCGAAGCTGACGGATGATACATGTAGAAAAAGGAAAGCAAATTGAATGTGTTCTTCGCGCTGCATACCTTTCGGCTCTCCATCACCGAGCCGAAACGATCAAAAATCCCACCATCCCGTGGTATACGCACCAGAACGCTTCGTTGCCCTGCTCTGCCACGGTCGCGTGATGCCCTGCGCTCCTTCATATATTGTACCCAGGAAAAGCAGCTAGAGCTGTCACAATTTCACAACCAGAGGTGTGGCCAGTCTCATAAAGAGAGAACACGCGATTTTCTGTTATCTCCACCACACAAATGTAGTAGCTCTGATAACTGAAAAACACTGGGATATGTGCTATGCTCACTACCAGGGCCTCATTCTTGCTTTGCATAGAGATTACTCGTCTTTTTATCAAAAGGAGGGTCATGTGGATCAGCGCATTGGAACACAACTCGGGAACTATCGGATTGTTGAAGTCATCGCCAGAGGTGCGTATGGGATCGTCTATCGTGCCGAACATATTCATCTCGATCGCTCGGTCGCCATCAAATTCATTCACGCCTATCTGAACACTCCGCTACAGCAGGCTTCTTTTCGCCAGGAAGCTCAGACGCTGGTAAAGCTCCGGCATCCCAATATTGTACAGTTACATGACTTTGGCATTATTGAGGAAGAAAGCCCCTACCTTGTCTCTGAGTACGCCGCAGGAGGATCATTGCGCGACTACCTGACACAGCAGGTATCTCCTCAACCGCTTCCTTTACAAGATGCTCGGCGTATTTTGGCACAAGTGGGGCAAGCGCTGATGTATGTTCACTCACAGGGGATTATCCACCGTGACCTCAAGCCTGAGAACATCCTCTTCGACAGCGATGGGAAGACATTACTCGCCGACTTCGGCATCGCAAGAGTGAAACGAACAATGAACATGCACAGGCAAAGCAGTGCTGCCAGTCTAGTAGGACTCGGTACACCTGCATATATGGCTCCAGAACAGTTCCAAAGCAAAGGAGAGCCGCTGCCACAAAATGATCAGTATGCCCTGGGATGTATCGCCTATGAACTGCTCACCGGGCAATTGCCATTTCAGTCGGACAACCTCGCGGCGTACGGCTTCCAGCATCTCTATGAACGTCCTCAGCCGCTCCGTTCCCATAATCCCACGCTTCCTCTCCGTGTTGAGCAAGCAGTGCTCACTGCCCTGGCCAAGGACCCCGCCGAACGTCATCCAAATGTGGAGGCATTTCTTGCTGCACTTGGCATCCGCCGACCTGCTCCAACACAAACAAACGCGTCCTCAGATACAACGCTCACAGGTTATCGTGCTGCAATACGCGGTTCTGATGACTCCACACTCATCAAAGAACCGAAGCAAGCGGCGACTGAGAGCAAGATTGTCACCGAGCGCATTCCACCGCATCGTGTAGCACCATCTCCTTCAGTTGCTTCCACACCTGCACACACAATGCGATCTCAACAATCCGTTCAAACCACCCTTCCTCCTCGCTCGGCACCGCCTTCATTCAAAATCACTGAACCCGCACAACGCACCCCTTCCTCTGGTGTCAGAGGAAAACTGACGCCCGGCAGGTTTGTCCTCCAGGCGTGGAGGCAGATTCAATCAGCTGTCACCACGACTCCTCTCCTCCTGCTCACGAAGCGACTCTTTCTTGTCGCTGCGCTTCTCGACCTGGTGCTGCTCCTGGGCGGTCTGTGGCTCGGACTGAGCCCTTTCACGCTCGCTGGCACGATACTAGCCATTGGCATTTGTGTGTGTGGATTGGCTCTCAACCTTTTCATGGAGCCATGGATCTGGATGGTTATCTTTCTCCTGTTCAGTCCCCTCTCAGGGGCGCTCTATGTCTTCGCAATCAATGTCCTGCGCGTAGGGAATGTGATGAACTGGCAGATGTTCTGTGCGTATCTCTTGCTCACTCCCGTAGCAGGCATGCTCTATGGTCTCTTTGGACCTATACACCCGCGAGTGGAAATGATACCCCCCGCTCTGACAAAAAAGCTCATGGTCACGACCTGGTTTCTGGGCGCAGGAATCTTCGCCGTCGGCTTCGGTGCTCCCGTGCTCATGTACGTTGGTCTTTCCTGGGCACTAGCGAGTGGAGTCCTCGCAATCGTTCAAGTTATTCGACGCCAGGATTGGGAATGGCTCACAGGTATAGCGATGGCCTCCGCAATGTTTCTAGGAATTCCTCTGCTGGTGTGCGGACTCATCTACGGGATCATGAGGCCGACAGGCGAAGAGGAGCACAAAATATCCTGAACAGCACATCCCAACTATCACTGCCTTTCAGCGGCTGAGAAACCCTCAGTCGCTATATGTATAAATCAAAGCTTCCACATGGAAGTTTATAGCTGTTGCAAAGAAGAGGTGTCTGTCCGAACAGACACCTCTTTCTGTACCAGAAGCGCTTTGAAAACGCTTTTCGGATTATCTGGGTGGCAGTACAATCGCCGCGCCAGTATCACGCACTCAGCGGGATCGTTTGGCGGCCTCCATACGCCGCTTAAACCACTCACACACAGCGGGGTACTGGCTCGCTCCAATTTCGTCATAGCGCGGAGCGTGAAACGCTTGTGCCAGCTCCCAGTAGACCGTCTGGTACGGGGTACCGCTCAGTTCAACGAGGCGTTTGACCATGCCGCGTATGCTGGTTTGTTGCTCGCCGTTAATCTTCTCCGGACCCAGCCGATCTAAAATCTCCGGTATAAGCTGTACAACTGCTTCGCGGCTCTCTAGCCGTGCCTCCTGGTCCTCTATGCGCGCCTCTACGTCTGCCCGCCATGCCTGGGCGTGGAGATCGGCCTGGTACCGATGCCATACTGACATACGCTCATGGTAGGCGGCGCGCTCGCGAACGCTAGCCCCCGGGCCTGGTTCGTCTATTGGAGCAAGTATCGTGCTGTCTGCTCTTGTCTGCTCCACTATCGCCGTCGAGGAGCCAGGCGCTTCTATCACCTGCGGCCCTTCTGGTGCTGGCAGTGCTCGTGTGCGTTGGCCACCTGCCCACATGTACAAAGCATCGACGGCCTCACACTGATACTTGAGTATCTCGTCCTGCATCTCTGGCCGGGTGCGCTTATGGTCAATGCCCGTGAGCCAATAGGCAAGCGAACGTAACACAAGTACCTGGGAGGGTTGAGGACCTCCGCCCGTTTGCAGGTCAATCACGACATTCTCTACCAGATCGCCCGCAATCGGAGCGGTCCTTTTGATACGTCGTACCTGGGCCTTTCGATCAAGTTCCATATTCGAGCATAACGAGCGGATCGAAACAGCCGGTCGCCCGTCTGAGAGCCTCACGGCTACTAACGGTTTCCCATAAAACAGCAAGGTATGGACCTCTAGAGGGATGACCTCCTCCACACCTGGCTGGTACTCTTCCTCATCTTCCATAGAATAACCTCTCTGTAACGGGGGGGCTATGATGGCCCCCCCCTGGCCTCTTCTGGTTGCAACTCTCTGGGCTTGCCTTCCATATCCTACACGACAAGGGGCGATCGTCCATTGCTCTCTCCAAAGGGGACACTCAGTACCTGAGCGTTCTCCTCCATGCGATCCTTCCTCATTTCTGCTTGCCAGGCGATACATACCCCCTTTTCAAAAGGGGTATCCGCACTGTTCGGTGGATCTCGCTCTTGAGAGTCAAGTACATTATGGTTGAAAGCGTTATTCTGGAATGAAACCATCTACCTTTACTTCCCTCACAAGTGTTTGATTGCCGTCAGGAAAATGAGCATACTCACCGCTCGCAAGTAGCACACATTGGTACTGGGATTGTGGACCATTATCGTAGTAGTATTCCGATTTGACGGCATACGTCCCACTACGCGTGACGAAAACGGCTCCTGGTCGCAGATCCTTGAGAGTTACCTCATCATTCATTGGTAGTTCCTCCTAAAAAGATACCTTCCATTTTCGATTTCAACTCCTATGTACGTGTGAAGTACCCTATTGCTAGAAGCAAGGGGCTTCTACAGCATCGTCACGCTCTCTACACAAGCGCGCCCATACTGTTGGCCTCTTCCAGGCCGTATGAATATTGATCGCGGCATTGGTATCTCGATCAAGGACTATTCCGCAATTGGTACAGAGATGCACCCGTTCGGACAAGTCCTTTTTCGGCCCCTTCTTGCCACATCCTGAGCAGATCTGACTGGTATACTTGGGATTGATTTTGTAGACTTCACGACCGGCGCATTCTGCCTTGTACGTGACAATCTGTACAAACTGTCCCAAACCATTATCAAGGACGCTCTTCGTTAAACCACTCTTTGCACGTGCGCCATTGGGCAAGTACTGTCCTGTTTCGGCGTCTTGTTTCGGTTTCGCACGTTTCACCAGATTGGTGAGTTGCAAATCCTCAAACACAATCACCTGATGCTCTTGTACAAGGTTCTTTGCCTGTTTGTGGTGGAAGTCTCGACGCTGGTTTCTCACCTTCCGATGACATGTTGCTACTTGCTTACGGGCTTTCTCTCTGCGATGGCTCCCGCGTTTCTTGCGAGCGAGCGCCTGCTGCTTGCGCTTCAAGTCGGCTTGCGCCTTGCGATAGTAGCGCGGCGACTCAATGAACGTCTCATCTGAAAGAGCGGCAAAGTGCGTGACACCCAGGTCAATGCCGATCTCACTTCCGACTCCTGGTAGAGGCTCAGGCTGTTTGATCTCACAAACAAACACGGCATACCACTGCCCTGCTTCATACTTCACCGTGCAAGTTTTAATGGCCCCTTCTACCTTCCGATGAAGCTTCACCTTGATAATACCTATCTTGGAGAGCGTGACGGTTGCTCGCTTCTCATGGATATCGAGAGAGTAGCCCCCTTGCGGATAGGTGAAGCTATCATAGCGATTGCGCCCCTGAAAACGCGGGTATCCAGGCTCTTCACCATCCTTGATGCGACGGAAGAACGCCTTGAATGCCTTGTCGAGACGTAAGAGCACGTCTTGTAGCACCTGACTGTGGATCTGCTGGTATTCCTCGCGTATCTCTGCTTTGATTTCAGGCAGGTCCCGTTTCTGCTCATAGTAAGAAACCGATGTACCAGACATCCGATACGCTTCTTTCCACTCAGCAAGGGCAGCATTATACAGTTCTCGACACCGCGCAAGCGTCCAGAAAAGTGTTTCCTCTTGCTGCTTTGTGGGATACAAGCGGTATTTGAATGCCTTTTTCATCGATCCTTTTGTCCTTCGACATACCGTTTCAGTGTTTCCAGTGTGACCCCTCCCACTGAAGCAACAAAGTAACTGTTTGTCCACAGGGATGGCAACCGCCGTTTGAGTTGTGGAAACTCTTGTCGAAGAGAGCGGCTACTTGCCCCCTTGATGTACTTCACCAGCCGGTGTATCCCGAACTGCGGGTCACATCCAACCAGCAAATGGACATGATCGGGCATAACTTCCATCTCGATAAACTCTTGCCCCCACTTCTCAACCGTTTCAAGAATGATAGTTTTCAAGCGTTCGTCTATCGGAGATTCAACAGGATCATTCGTGAATTGCAAGGTATCATACCCATTCAACCAAACCTCCCCGTGAAAAATGTAGGCCGGGCCTTGAGAGTATCCAAGGGCAGCGGCCTTCACCATTTCTTCTTGTGAAGGATCACCAGGCTTAATCTCAACCCAGCAACTATGCTTCGGCAGATAGAAGTCGGGAAGATACCAAATGCCATCGATATCAAACCCTTCCGGCTCATAACGATATTCAATGCCAACATTGTCGAAGAAGACGGCCCACCTGGCCTCAAGGCGACTACGGAATTTATAGCCATTCCACTCAGTTTCTATAACCTTCACTATTCTCTCCCCGCATATAAACGCGCCTTTTGCTATTCGTTCTCATCGTCTATTATGTCTAACGAAATTTCCTCCTCCCTCTCTTGGATCGGTGGCATTACCTCACCGGGTGCATCACGAAAGCGGGTCGTCTCTGGCTCAAACCGTAGCACGATTTGCCCTATCGGTCCATTACGATGCTTGGCGATAATAATGTCCGCATATCCCTTTCGATCCGTGTCTGGATTGTAGACCTCATCGCGATAAATAAACATCACGATATCCGCATTGTTCTCAATGCCCCCGGACTCTCGGAGATCAGAGAGCTGAGGAACCTTTGACATGCGGCTTTCAACAGCTCGCGAGAGCTGGGCCAGAACCAGCAACGGGATATTGAGCTCACGGGCCAGGAGCTTCAAGTTGCGGCTGATCTCATCAATAACCTGCACACGGTTTTCCTGTTTGCGCCTCGTGTCATCGCCTGGCTGCATGAGCTGCATGTAGTCCACAATAATCAGATCAATCCCTTCATCCTGGACCCAGCGGCGCGCCCGACTGCGCATCTGTGTGGGGGAAAGCACAGAGGTTCCATCGACACGGATTGCAGCTCCGGAGAGCACATTGATACCTCGGATGACCCTGTCCCACTCCTCGTCCTCGATATTGCCTGTGTTCAGGCGCTGCAAATTAATTCCTGTTTCTAGCGCGAGGAGGCGCTCCGTCACCTGTTCCTGGCTCATTTCCAAAGAAAAGATCCCGATTCGTTGCCCATAGGTTACGGCGGCCTGGTGCGCAATCGACAGGGCACAACTGGTATTGTGAACAAACACATCTTGAGCAATGAAATTAGCTCCATCTGGTACTGATAGATCATAGACTTGATGCTCGCCTATCGGCTCAATGGAAACAATCTCATCCCAGTAAATGTCAGAGCTGGCAAGAGAGCGAAGCAACGGGCTGCCCAAAGCATCAGCAAAAGCTGTCAGACGATGACGAGAAATGCTTTGATTCGTATGTGCGTGGTATCCCGCATATTTCCCTTGTCTTGTTGTTTCTCCACTCTTGTAGGCAAGTGCAGACAAGGATAAACTCTGCTTCCCAGCCTCTACCCGTAATATTTGCCATGTTTCCTTCGGCGCATGTCCATAATTTCCACCACGCTTACTCACCTTATGAGTATACTCGACAAAACGTGTAGCTTTTTCTCCAATCCACCCAATCTCTTCCTGGTAGATCTGGATACTAGCTGAATGAGTAACCGATACACGCCACGAAACAAACTCTTTACTTTGATACGATATTGCTCTTTTGTAGCATCTTGAGAGAATGCCAAATCGTGTAAAGGCATGCTGGAGGTCAAACGCTAATCGTTCTGAAGCAACACTAAACTCAAGGTATGGCCTGCCAGAGGCAGAATAAATGCAACCATCACAACTCATAAGTACACGCAGAAACTCCGCGAGATATCTCCTACTCCATTTCCAGACGCAAGGAGGAAAGAATTTGTCTTTTGCGCCTTTGCCCATCAATCCCAATGCTTCAAGCCAAACGCACACCGGATTTCTAGAGAGATGGATATTTCTCCCTAAGAGAACGGTAGCTCTGGGTCGTGCAACTGTATAGGTGATACGCTCTCGTTTCATCGCACAAGCAGGGAAATGCTTGGCAATAATTGCTTTGAAATCTTCAATGATTACAGGATCAGTATTGGTAAATCGGGGAGAATCTGCTGTGAGCCCGCCTTCCGCGATATAGTAGGCAAGAAGCCGCACGAGATCGAGATCCCAGCTCTCATCGTTGCCAAAGCATTCAAGTTTTGATGGCACAGCAATAGAACAACCAATTTCTAACTCAGAGAGTGGCTTCCACCCCTCTACTGTCAAAAATGGGTGGTGTTCAGTGACTTCAACCATACGACCTAATTTCGTACGGACGCGATAACATGGCTTTATACCACTATCTATCCAATGAGAAATGGATGTAACTCGAATACGACCATCTTCAGAAAGTCCATAGACTGGAACTACCTGACGCTGTACATATTCTTCAATCGTCAAACGTTCGCCAGTGATCGGATGATCAATAAAGGTCCAGGCTGGCAGGCACTTGCCAATTGCCGGTCGCGCAGCCAGCACGATGAGATCCGACTTGCGGAATCCTCCCGTGAGCCGATCCAGGTCCGCAAATCCGCTCGGCACACCTGTGAGCTGGCCGCGTTGCGCGACCATCAGTTGCAGCTTCGCGTAGTATTGGGAGAGTAGTTCAGCGAGGCTGGCATCCGTTCCCACATTCGTCGCTCGCCGACTAATCTCGAAGATCAATTGTTCCGCGCGATCGACGACCGAACTGGCGTCATCTTCGGCTCCATAGGCGAGGCCAACAATCTCCGCGCTGGCGTCAATGAGCCGACGCAAAATGGCCGTGCGCTGAACAAGACGCGCGTAGTAGACGGCATTCGCGCTGGTTGGTACGTAGTTGACCAACGAGGTGATGTAACCGGGGCCGCCCACCTCACTCAGCTTATTGCGTCGCTCAAGAGCGTCACTGATTGTGATCAGGTCGGCCTGCTCGCGGCGGGCGTACAGTGACAGAATCACCTCATACATGGTCCGGTGCGCGTCCCGATAAAAATCTTCCGCGAGCAGGAAATCCGCAACCGCGACGAGGACTTCAGGGTCAAGAATAATACTTCCGAGCACTCCCTTCTCTGCCTCAATATTCTGCGGGCGCATCTTCTCCTCAAGCGTGCTCATGGCCTCCCTCCTCTCTGCAAGAGCACTGTCGGCAGATGGTCAAAAGCCACGTTCTCACCACCAAAGAGATCTGCTCCACGCCGGAGTGTTCCACTGCACGTCTGCCACTGCTGGGAAGAGTAGAACGCCACCTGCCGCACCTTCGTACTCACCGTGTTGTCCACCAGCACTGCATACGTCCCATCAGTGAGTGCTGCGAGTCCTTTCGCATAGAGCCGAATGCGCAGATCATCCGAAATAGACCGGAGCAATCGCCGAGCGTCTTCAGGTGCCATTCCACCACCTGATTGAAGTGGAATGCGCACAGTAAGGCGACAATAGGTTGGAATCGGGGGCAATGATGCAGGCGTCTGATGGACGGTCACTGCCTTTTGAGTTGGGGGCGTGAAGAGTGTCAAGGGTGGCTTTGGCCGCTGGAGCGTTGCGATCAGCTTCGAGTAGGGAAGGGCACCGTAACGCTCGACCAGGTGCGCAACTTCTGCTGGTACTCCCTGCTGGTGGTAATCCTTGCACCGTCTGTTAAAGACTGCCGGTGGTCGCTGCATCGTTCCGTCCTGTTGATGGACCAGGACATAGATAAGCGCCGCCGTGATCGCCTGAGCATCATAGTCGACCTCGCGAAACAGGTGCAGGTAGACGCCCCGCTTTTTCGAGAGCTCCTCCCCCAGTGCCTTACAGCAAAGGAGTGCGACCAAATCAACGTTTAACGTAATATTACGTATAAAAGTAATAACGTTAACGTTAGGAAACTCCGCCGAATCTACCTTCTTGACCATTTCGGGTAGCGGTTGCAGCTGTGCAACTTCACCGAATCCACCTTTTTTGACAATCTGCGTAGATTCGGGTTGCTGCTCAGATCGCTCCGAATCTACCCAAGGGAGGGAATCAGACAGATTCCGTGCATTCTCCTTCTCATGGCGTCTACCTGCATGCGTATTCTGGGTGGACACTGTACGAGGGACACTGGGAGAGGCGTCTACCTCACCTGTCAGTATGGGTAGACGCCGAGGAGAACCCTCTTTGTCCCCTCTACCCTTTCCGTTCCACGAGGAAGACTCGCAGATCCCATTCTGCTCTTCAGCTTCCTCTCTATTCGACGTACTAGGATGGTAGGCTCCAACGGTCTGGGGGAAAGAATCTACCCGGCGGGCGTGCTGAGGAGAAGATTCGAGCATCACCTGAGCTATGAGGGTCGTGACGAGTGACTGGGCCTGCAGGAGGCGCTGCTCGACCCTCCGCCTTGAACATCCTTCATGAGTATCCAGGGAGAGCAGGGTATGGAGCTGCTGCAGGCCACTTCTGAGATCTTGTGAGATCAGGCCCTGTACCTGGCACCGTTGTTTGACGTTTATAAGGAGGTGGTGAAATTTCCCGCGGCTCTTTTTCGCTGTGCATTTGGTGATAAGATAGTCTAGGTTCGCTTCAAGAGTTGCTACCGGTTGGTAGATTCCTAAGTGGAGTACGAAAGCCAGCCCACCTGGGACTTTCCGCTTTTCTAGCAGTCCAAGGGCTTTGAAGAGCAGCACGTACTTGTCGGTGGTGTCGTTGGAAAGGTCCAGTTCCTTGCCCAGTTCGGCAATGCTCCTGGTACAGATAACAGCATCGCCTTCCTGTACATCGGGGACAGTCGATCGCTCCACGGCTGCACGCTCAATGAAACGCTTGGCGAAGGTCAGGCCGAGCGTTGGTGGGGGAAACAGATCTGCGACTACCTGGAGAGCCAGTCGCCTTCCCAGAGGGATGTAGTGATCTCTGGCTGTATCTGATGCCGCATCCCCAGCAATGGGAACTGATACTGCAGATGGTATCATATAAAACGCTTCCTTACTTTCCACCTATTAACATAACTTGGAAGCGCATAGTAGGCTGAGAGAGCCACTCTGTGGTAGCGAAAAGGTCTGCCTCTCGTCATCATGACCGCTAGAACTTCGATGGAAGAAGTTCTCTTAAGCATCCAAAATGCCTAGTCATTGCCAAAGTCGCCACCCATATGCTATGATCTTAATGTTATAGATCATGCATACGTTTTGGTGGGTTTGATTTAGCCTACCAGCGCTTGTACCCAGGACGGCCAGCAGTTCGCACCTGCTGGTTTTTCCGTTTTGGTAATAAAACCAGTTGATTCCCTTGATATGCCACATATGCCATACTCTTCCCACCTTCTCCCCCTAGAGATGAAGTTCGCTTGCTCCTGGTGCAGTGGCACCATAGAGAGTGTGCGCCTACCTTGAGCTCTCTTCTTGGTTT
>Ga0209839_10001416_pt1 | contig 12285 bp, 10 predicted proteins | sample OrgsoiDNA2013050_FD_185800 | JGI IMG/M metagenome (GOLD analysis project Ga0209839, IMG submission 185800) | Permafrost soil microbial communities from the Arctic, to analyse light accelerated degradation of dissolved organic matter (DOM) -... | ecosystem: Environmental > Terrestrial > Soil >... | reverse complement strand
AAAAATGGCAAGTTACTTATATCGCACCGCTCAACCACCTACCCTTGCTGCCTTCCGGCCCTGGGGGATTCAGCAGGAGCTGGCCGTATAAGACTTGCCATCACAAAGGTAAGCGTTTTAAGGCCCAAAGCCTAAAGCTCAAAGCCTAAAACTTTGTTGACAATGGATAGCTAATCGCAAATGGATGACAGAGAGAGACGACTGCCTGAAACTCAATTCACAAATTTGCACATGAGTTTTCGGCTTTGAGCTTTAGGCTTTACGCTTATCTGATGTTATTCATAGAGTTCAGGGAATACATGCCCACCAACTGATCTGACCGTCCGCCCAGGGCACGATAATAAACCAGGATATCGTAATTATTTTCGGTTTCAAAATGATTTCCTTCTGTCAGATCAAAAGAAGGAATCACAAGCGGATCGTTGCTGTTCACCGTAACATAAGCATAATTGTAAAAACCCATTTTCATCAGGGCGGATCCCTCATAGGCGCCACTTGACGGATTAAAGGTCATTCGGCTTGCTTCATTGAGTCTGTATCCCGTAAATTCTCCCAGGATATATAAATCCTTTCCTTCGATTGCGGTATTATCCGGCGGCACAAACGCAAACCGCACGCGCCCATAATCCCCCTGCCAGTTCGGATCATCACCATCGGTTGTTTCGATAATATACTTTCCATTGTTGTCCGTGTAAAAATAATAGGGCAGTCCGGATCTGTCCTTATCCGGCTTCGCGGTGACCACATCCCCGTTTTTCAGATAGTCCACATGGGCAATGCGGTCACTCTGAAAACGGAAACTCTGCAGATCCAGCCAGCGCCATTGGTTTCCCCCGGGAAAAATCGGCGAATCATCGCTGTTATAAACAAAATTGTTTCCTGAATAAAATGACGGGTTCCCCATATAAATCGCATTATCCCACCGTTCATTCTGTAATATCACCACATGAAGCTGCTGAAACGGATTTGAAATATTCAGTGACTTGCTGTTGACCGTAAACTGCAGTTTCTGATGGGTAGCAGAAACCTGTGGGTTCATAGGTGTCAGAATCTGCGGAGCAATCGAAACGGCATTCTGCACTACCAGCAAACGTTTTGTAAAAGCTATTTTAGTCTCGTCGTTATTCAGGTATACTTTGACCAAATAATTGCCAGACAATGTGATCCGGGTATTATTTTCCGGCAATCTGATCCGGTAATGTGTATAACGGATCCGGGCAACCGAAGAAAAATGGTAGTCCGAAATCTGATTTTGCGCGAATCCGCGGATATAATCAAAGGAACTTACCTGGACCGGTGTCCAGTCCGCATTGCAGAGCTGATAGGTATAATAGTACGTTTTGACATCCGCGTCCAGGTCGTCAAATTCAAGCTCCAGTTGCTCGTTGCCGTTGACAGTTATTACCGGATAAGCCAGCTGGTTCCCCTTCAGGAATAATTTGGCGCTGTAAATATTCGGCGCATAAATGGAATCCGGTGTCTGCGCTTCCAGATCCGTTCCAATCCAAACCAGGGTGAACAGGAGCAGGTATTTCATAATCACGTACAAATGCAATGATAGTTCAATTTCCGAAAAAACTTTTCTGACAGCACTTGGAAGTCTATTTTTGAGTGTTAAAAAATTCCTATTGAACCTTCCACGTTTCATTGCCCGGCGTATTGCTTTTAACAGCGAGCATTCTTTTTCCAGGTTTATCATCCGGCTTGCCATTTCTGCAACGGCCATCAGCGTCATGGCGATGATCCTCACGATTGCTTTTGCCCAGGGATTCAAATATGCGATTGCCGACAAAATGTATGCTTTTTCAGGGCATATCCGTGTTCAGCATTTTGAATCTGACAAAACCGATTCAGCTGAATCAGGTCCGGTGACACAAAATGATACGGTTATCTCCATTCTCAAAAGCGATCCCGCGGTGGAATCCGTTCATGCGTTTGCCAACAAGGATGCCATCCTCAAAGGCCCGGAAAGTTTTGAGGGGCTGAATTTAAAAGGGGTCGAACCGGCCTATTCTTTCGCCCACATACAGGAATTCCTGAAGTCCGGCAGGTGGATTCATTTCCCTGACAGTGGTTACAGTAATGAAATCAATTTATCGTCCTATACGGCCAATCAGCTGAAGTTAAAAACGGGCGATAAACTTTTCGCCTATTTTATTCAGCCCGATGGCACCAAACGCGTCCGCCCCCTGGTTGTCGCGGGTATTTTTAAAACGGGTATCGAAAATTATGACCGTATCAATGCACTCGTCGATATTCGGCTGATACAACGTCTCAACAACTGGAGTCCCCGGGAAATCGGCGGTTATGAAATTTTTTTGAAGGACTATACAGTGGCCGATTCGGTCAGCAACCGGATTTTTGAAAAACTTCCGCGTAAATGGAACAGCGAGTCCATTGGAGAAATCTATCGAAACATATTTGAATGGCTCAATCTGCAGGATACCACCATTATCATCGTCATCATCATCATGGTGATGGTGGCCATTCTGAACCTGGTCACCTGCCTGATCATTTTGCTTCTTGAAAGAACGAATATGATCGGTCTTTTGAAATCGCTGGGTTCCCGGGACAACAGCATTCAGCAGGTATTTCTTTATCACGGGGCATTGATAACTTTCGGCGGGATCATTCTTGGAAATCTACTCGCCCTGCTGGTCTACTGGCTGCAAAACCGGTATGGATTCATAACCTTGCCTGAAGAATCTTATTTCATTTCCACAGCCGCCGTAAAGATTGACTGGCAGCAGGTCTGCTGGGTGGATCTGGGAACTTTTGCAATATGTTTTGCGGTGCTGCTGTTCCCCAGCTTCTTTATTATCCGCCGTCTGAGCCCGGTAAAAGCCATTGCATTTAACTGATCATTTCAATTCGGGATAACAATATGCCGGTTGCGACAGCCACGTTTAGCGATTCCGCATCTCCCTTTCCGGGAATGCGAATGTGCCTGTTAGCCAGGGACTCCAATACCGGGCTGATACCCCTTGACTCGTTACCCATTAGAAGAAGCGCTTTTGACAGGAAAAGTTTCTCATTCAGGTCCTCTCCTTCCAGCGAGCCGGCCAAAACAGGTATCCCGGTATGTGTTCTGACAAATTCTTCCAGATCAGCATACTGTAATTCAACCCGGACGAGACTTCCCATGGCCGATTGGACCACTTTTGGATTGAAGGCATCAACCGTGTCTTTGCTGCAAATAATACGGTTCACTGCAAACCAGTCAGCTGTTCGAATAATGGTTCCGAGATTACCCGGATCCTGAATAGTATCCAGCAAAATCGTCAGTCCTTCGGGTTCCTGACTTGTTTTAAAAACGGGTTTTGTAAATATTGCCAGCACCTGATTGGGTGTACTGTGAAATGAAATTCTTTCCAGCTCTTTTTCATTTGTTTCAGCGAATAGTTGTTTCCTGCCGTTCATTATCCCCTCATTCATGGACAACCAGCGCTCCATTGCAAAACACTGAACCAAGCTGAGATTATCCGATTGCAGGAACTCCAAAACGATCTTGGGGCCTTCCGCAACAAAGACTCCGTCTGCGTCCCGGAATTTTTTATGGCCTAAACTTTGGATATATTTGACCTGCGACTTTACAAGCATGGATTCGCCGTTTTAAAAATATGTCATATTGCCGGCAAGTTACATCACTGGTCAGACCTGCAATCGTTCCGGCGATTCTGATTTTCGCCCTATTTTCCTGCCGAGTTCCAGTTGACTTCCAGCAGGGCAAACCCTTCGTTTACAAAACAACCATAAAAATAGACGGGACAAATATTAAGGGGGATGAAAAACAGGAGCTGGGACTGCGTCTCCAAAACCAGCTGGATGATAGTCTTCAAACCAAAACCGTAACCGCTTTTGACTGGCCCTGGAAAAGACCTTATATCATCTATAAAAAGCTTCCTGAGCCGCCTGTCTTTGATACATCGAATGTTGGCCGTTCGATCGTATTTATGCGCTCCCTTTTAAGTTCAAATGGTTATAATGCATCCGTTATCCAGGATACGGTCATCTACAAAACGGTGCATAAGGGAAAGATAAAAAAAGGTCAAAATTTAGAAGAACAAAGGGTATGTATAGATTTTATTGTAAAACCCGGAAAACAAATGCTTTTTGATTCTGTAGGGTTTAGCCTGTCAACACCTGAATTTCAGCAGATCGCGCTGGAGTCAAGAAATCAATCATTGATAAAAGTCGGACAGCCCTATTCAAAGCAGGTGCTCACCAGTGAAGTAACGCGTTTAGTGGATAGTTTCAGGAACAAAGGATATTTCCGGTTTACCAAAGAAGATCTTTATGTTGAACACGATACCGTGTTTTCGGCATTGATTGATCCTTCCCTGGATCCGATCGAACAGGCTGAACTGCTGGAAAAATTAAAACAGAAAAAAGAAAACCCTACGGTTACCGTTGTTGTCAAACAAAGACCTACGCGTGACTCTACACATCTGATGAAATATTATATCGGTCAGGTAACTGTATATCCTGATCTCATAACCGGTGCGGATACCCTGGCGTTTCATACCGACACGACGATCATCAATCAGATAAAATTTGTCAGTCAGACGAATAAATTCAAATTGTCTTTTATCGCGAACAATATTTATATGTATCCCGGAGGTTTATACCGGCAGCAAAATTATTACCGAACGGCCAATCGTTTGAGCCAGTTTCCGGCCTGGGAATATAATAATATTGATTTCCAGATATCGCCCGTCAGTGACAGCGTGCTTGACATGTCCATACGTATGTATCTGGCAAAAAAACAAAAAATTTCCGTGTCGCTGGAAACCAGTTACAATACCAACGATATCGTAACGACGTCAAATGTATTTGGGACCAGTCTGATCCTGGGTTTGCAAAACCGAAACACGTTCAGACAATCCATTCTAAGTAATACAAGTTTATCAGGTGGTGTGGAAGTCGGCTCAAATACTGTAAAGAACGCCGATGGAAGCTATTCCCATCCCATAAATATCCAAACCATCCTGGCCAGCTTATCCCATACCGTGGCGATCCCGCGGATCATCAATATCATTCCACTCATTCATTTCCCCGGCAACCTGGAGCAAAAGGGGTTTAATACCCAAACGCTGATTAACGTGAATGCGAATTATACCCGGCGCATTGACTTTTTTACCATGGTAAGTGTGAATGGCTCATTTGGTTACCAGTGGTCAAAAACAAAGCTGCATTTGAAAAATGATAAAAACGTTGCGGTAACTAAAAGTTATCTCTGGAAACCCATCAACATCGAAAACACCACACTTCCGAAGACAACCGACAGCTTTGATACCTATCTTAAAAACAATCCGGCATTTCAACTTTCATTCCGGCCGGGCCTGGTCATCGGGCAAACGTTTGCTTATAATATCGTACGGGTAAAAGGAAATAAAGTAAATTATTTCCTGGTTGATTTTGAACAAAGCGGCGCTTTGCTTGGTCTCATCAAATCACTAGATAAGGGTTCATTACTTCGTTATGTTAGGGGAGAAATAGAATTCCGTCATAATATTGACTATGGGAAAAATCAAATGGTATTCAGGGCCTATGCTGGCGCCGGATATGCGTATGGTCTAACGAGTACCGGTTACGAAAACACGCTGCCGTTCTTCAAAGCCTTTTATGCCGGAGGACCTAACAGCATGCGTGCCTGGCAGGTAAGAAACCTTGGATTAGGTTCTGCAAAATATTATAGCGGAAGTTTAAACAACTATGATCTTCGGTTTGGCGATATGAAATTGGAGTTTAATGCTGAATACCGTTTTTTACTGGGAACACTTTTCGGAATCAAATTCAAAAGCGCCTTATTTACTGATGTCGGTAATATCTGGAATTGGAAGCCGATCAACAACTCAGATTCAGCCGTAGGCAGCAACTTTCAATTGAACACATTTTATAAGGAACTTGCCTATGGTGCCGGAACGGGGTTAAGACTGGATTTTAATTATTTTTTGATCCGGCTGGACTGGTCATACCGGATTCATGATCCACAGGCCCTCGTGGGATCAGATAAATGGTTTTATGATCTGACTCTGGGAAGCGGCCAACTTCAGCTGGGTATCAATTATCCGTTTTAATTTTTATTTCATCCGACTCCGGATCGATCGCATCTTCCAGAAAGTATTTTCCAATCCTGGTGCGGCACAGGGAACTCAGATAAGCCCCACAACCCAGGATCTGCCCAATATCATTCGCCAAACTTCGTATATAGGTGCCCGTGGAACAAACAACCCGAAAACGGACCATGGGTAAATGCTGAATTTCCACTTCAAAAATCCGGACCGTAACCTTTCTCCCCTGAAGCGCTACGGCTTTTCCCTGCCTCGCCAGATCATAAGAACGCTGACCGTTTTTCTTTATCGCCGAATAAACGGGCGGCACCTGAATGATATCTCCCGTAAATTGCCGCGCGGCGATCTCCAGGTCAGATGTACTTACCCCGGAATAGTCCCTGAGATTCTCCGGTTCGGTTTCCAGGTCGAAGGAAGCCGTGGTAGCGCCCAGCGTGATTGTGCCGGTATATTCTTTTTCCTGAGCCATGTATTCATTGATCTTTTTTGTGAATTTTCCTGTGCATAAAATAAGCAGACCGGTTGCCAACGGATCCAATGTGCCGGCATGACCCACTTTTGCATTGACCCGGTTACGAATTTTTTTAACCACGTCTGCCGAAGTCCAATGCAAAGGTTTATTAACCAGGATCACCTGTCCCTCTTCGAATGGATTCATCATAATCATTTTTTCATCTGCCAGTAGCCGGTCAAATTTCCCGTCTTGCTTTTATCTGAAGATATTTATTCACCACGTCCACACTTAAATTTTCCGGTGCTGTCAGTAATGCAGCAATTCCATATCGTTGAAGCTCTTTCACAATCAGCTTTTTTTCAAGGATGAATTTTTCAGCAATTACTTTTTCATATAATCTTTCGATGTTTCCGGCTTCTCCGGTAGCCAGCGCCTCCAGGGATGTGTTTTCAAAAAAAACAACCAGCAGTAAATGTTTCTTTGCAATATTACGCAGGTACGGCAACTGCCTGCCGAGGGCCGTTAAAGATTCGAAATTGGTAAACAGGATCAGCAGGCTTCTCTGGGTAATGTTTGTTTTTATGAGTTTATGCAAAAAAGCGAAATCAGATTCGAGAAACCGCGTATTTAAATTATACAACGCCTGAACTATGCCCGCCATTTGCGTTGACCGGTGATTTGCCGGAAGAAAATCGCCTGCTTTGTCACCGAAACTGATGAAACCAGCCCTGTCCTGCCGGGATATGGCAACGGAACACATAGCGAGTGTTGCGTTCACGGCATAATCCAGTAAACTGAGTCCGCCAAAAGCCATTTTCATGACCCTCCCCTTGTCTATTATACAATAGACCTGCTGGCTTTTTTCATCCGTATATACGTTGATCATCAGTTGGCCACCCGTTCTTCCCGTTGCCTTCCAGTTGATACCCCGGATATCATCGCCGCTGACATATTCCCGGATCTGCTCGAACTCCAGGCTATGACCTGTTTTTCGCACCTGCTTGTATCCGGTATTTCCGGGGTCCGTAATATGGGCCATGAATTCAAATTGACGGAGAAGCAGAAATCCGGGAAACACCCGGATGGATTCTTTTGCGGAAAAAGTTTTCCGGCGAATAATTAACTGCAGGGGTGTTTTGATAAACAGGTGCAGGTCGCCGAAAAAAAATTCTCCTCTTTCTTTTGGCCGGACAATATAGCCAAGGCTGGTTTTTTCATCCGGTTCCAGTCTGGTCCTTATCCCGAAATCCCGGATCTGCCAGGGTTCGGGAAATTCATCCAGCAACTGTAAACGGGCCCTGAAAGGATAATTATTTTTGATTTGCCACTGTATGGTATTTTCGTCTCCGTTACTCAACTTGTCAGGCAGTATGCGTTGAACGGCCACCGGATTTTGTTTTGCAAATAATAATAAGTAATCCAGAAATGCGGCCAATAAAAACAGGGCCAGTGCGAGGACAGCTATATTAAAGAAAAATGAAATGCCATAGGAAACCACGAATAAAAAAATGATGACAGCCATGAAACGGTAAAACCGTTTTCCAAAAAAAACAGAGCTGAACAGCAGTTTTATCATTTTATCTCGGAATTTCTGAAGATTGTATGATCTCTTTAATAACGTCATCCGTTGTACCACCTTCCATTTCCCTCTCCGGCGAAAGGACCAGCCTGTGGCGCAATACGGCCGGCATGACGTATAAAATATCTTCCGGAACTACAAAATCCCTGCCGTTCATTGCCGCGATGGCTTTGGAGGATTGCAGAATGCCGATTGATGCTCTTGGAGAGGCTCCCAGGTAAATCGATTTATGCTGTCTTGTTGAAGCCACCACAGAAACTATATAACGAATCAGTTTCTCCTCCACGTGGATACCGCTTACCAGCCGTCGAAGCTGGGCAATCGTGGATCCGTTTAATACGGGTTGAACCATATCGCTCATCAACGTTCCGACGTGTGTATGATGTTTGGTAACCACAATGATTTCATCCGCTTCCGTAGGATAATCCACTTTAATTTTAAACAGGAACCGGTCCAGTTGCGCCTCGGGTAGATGATATGTGCCTTCCTGCTCGATGGGATTTTGAGTAGCTATTACCAGGAACGGCTGCTGCATATGCATGGTTTGTCCGTCAACGGTGATCTGCCTTTCTTCCATCACTTCAAATAAGGCTGCCTGGGTTTTTGCGGGCGCCCGGTTGATCTCGTCGATCAAAACGATATTGCTGAAAATGGGTCCCGGTCTGAATTGAAATAACATTTCCCGCGGATTAAATATGGATGATCCAATCACGTCGCCCGGCATCAGATCAGGCGTAAACTGGATGCGGGAAAAACCAACATCAATTGACCGGCTGAGCAGTTTGGCAGTAAGCGTTTTGGCAACACCGGGAACCCCTTCGATAAGAATATGACCGTCCGCCAGGATCCCTGCAACCAGCAACTCAATCATCTGGTCCTGGCCCACGATCACTTTTCCTATTTCAGTTTTCAGTTTGTTCAGGGTTTCCCTGAATTCCTGCAGGGGTTTTCTTTCGCCGAATAAATTTTCTTCCATCATTATACCGGTTTAGTGAATTGATTGATTTTCTGGTGAAGGTCCATTACCTGCTCGTCGGTCACCTCCTGATTCAGCCGCACATCATGAATGAATTGAATCAGATGCATGATTTCATTAACCGGACGCCCCGTGCGAAACGCGAGTTTACGGGCAAACTCTTCATTTAGCAAAGATGTGGAGAGATTATAGGACGACCGTATATTTTCCAGAAAAGTGGTTATCATCTTCGTCGCCAGGTTCTGGTTATTTTTCTGCTGAAAATATAAACGCCCGACTGTTTTCACAAAATCCTCCGAAGCGTTTCGCAAAGCGGGGATTTCGGCAATGGGTCGTTGTTTGCGTTTGTATTCTATCAAAAACATCAGCAGAAACAAAATAAGGGTTAACCAGAAAGCCCATCGCAGAGACCGGTTGGCCAGGATAAAATGAAAGGCAGAAAAAGCTTCCTGATTTCTCCGGTACCTGAAATAGTCCGACCATTCCACATCTACGATATTTTTGGGCATCCAGGAAAAGGCAAGGTCATAATACGATTTATTCCTTCCATACAGTAAGAAGAAATTACTAAAAACGAAGGGGTCCAGGTGAATAAATATGGCCCCGCCGTGCGCATAGGGTATCCGGATAAAATCGGGGCGACCCCTTGCGTCTTTTCCCAGCACAGCGGCATGGACCGTATCCAGGCTGTCAAAATGATAACCCGTGTTAAATCCGGGATATATATATTTTACCCAATCATTGCGGGCAGGATCGAAGATGCTGGTTTCCATGCTGTCATTCTGAAAAAAATTTTCTTTCCATTTCAGGTGCAGTATACGCATTACGGTATCATCAAAATCAAGCGCAGAAATAAATACCTGGTTTCCGGAAGCCGCAAACCGTATGATGGAATGCAGGTCGTCCGGCTCGGGTGCAAATAATGGACTTAGGATGATCAGCGCCCTGGGCCGATTGTCTTCGCCTTCAGTATGAAATAAAACAGGAAACCGGTCGCTGGTATGAATAACGGCTCCCGGAAAAATATAGGGTAAATTATCGCACGAATATTTTGCGCCATATGGAATCTTGTCCATACGCCAGAGGCTGACTCGTTTGTCCAGCCTTTTTTTACAGGAGCACACCAGGGTGACCAGTGAAAAAACGAATAGGGTATATCGAAGGATCTTTTTCAAACAGAAATGATTTTTTGAAAAGCCTCAAATCTGATTTTCAGCATGTCAAACAATTCCCGTTTGGGAATAAACCCGCCATAAAAAATATATTCATAGGCCGTTGCCAGATACCTGAATTCACCCGCCTGGGGCCGGTTCCCCAATGCCAGCGTAATCTCCGCATTGGTTGAAGAATCGCGGATCCGGATACCGCTCTTTTCACCGATTGTCCCGATAAGCCGGAGATACATATACCGGATGGCGAGCCGGTAATTTCCTTCCGTCTGATACCTGCGAATTGCGTCGTCATAATCCATTTCTTCGTCCGGCAAAGATTCTTCGCCGGAACCGGGTGCAGTTAGTTTTTTATTTCTTGTCAGCCATTGAAAATTATTCTCTTTGGCCAACTGATAAATTCCATAAAGAAGGATGCCCAGGATCGAGAGGAACACCACCCATCGAACCGTTTTGCTTGTCAGCAGTCTCAATAAAAATCCGGGATCTTCCGGGGGCTCTTCCTTCCAGTATTGCGGGTCATTCGCATAGGCAAATGCCGGGTCTGTCAAATATTTATTGACCTGCACCTGTGGCACGCGTCTGAGATAATATCCGGATACATAACTACTGTCGGGCACCGGCTGATACAGGCTGTCTTCGGCGGCGACTTCTACCGTTTCGGATGTATCTCCGCCACCCTGTGCCCGGACCCTGCCCGGGCCGGCCAGAAAAAAAATAAAAAGTATACTGAAAATGGTTTTGAACATCAAGAACGGTCAGGATTTTTCAGGTTGAACCATCTTTTCCTTTTTGCGGAGGCGAATCGGATAAATGATAAAATACCAGATGATAAAAGTCGCTGAAACAATTAATATAAACAGGCTCAGCCAGACCGGCATTTGTGAATAGCGGGTCACAAAGCCTTCCAGAAAAGCGGCCATAATAAAAACGGGCACCAGCCCGATCATCATTTTTATTCCATCCCTTGCTCCCCGTTTCAGCGAAGGAAGCCGTTTATAGGTGCCTGGGAATAAAAGGCTTTTACCCAATACAATACCTGCGGCGCCGGCAATAATAATTGAAGAAATTTCCAGAGTTCCGTGGATCCAGATCACCAGGACCGATTTCCAACCCAGCCCCCTGGAGAAAAAATAATATTGAAAAGCGCCCAGCATCACTCCGTTATTAAACAGCAGCCATACCGTGCCGAGGCCCGCCAGTAAACCCGCAATAAAAATCATAAAGGAAACCTGTACGTTATGAACTGCAATCCAGAGGAACATCGAAAGCGAATCCTGTCCCTTATATACGCCAAACGGATCTCCTTTGGCTATATTCTGTTCGGTCATTTCCACATAATTATTACCCAGCACGCCGCGTACAAACTGCTGATCATTGGCAGCGGAGAATGCCGCCATCACGGCAAAAAATAAAAAAATAAGAAATGAATACAATATTTCGCGGTGGTGGTTCCTTATCACAAGCGGTAATTCCTTCTTCCAAAATCTGACGATCCGCGAAGATTCTTCCTTTTTGTTTTTGTAAATGCCAAGATAAATACCGGATGCGAGTTTGTTGAGATAAAGGGTAACCTTGCTTTGCGGGTAAAAAGTTTTAGCATATCCCAGGTCGTTCACGAGTTCGGTGAATCGTTCCGCCATTTCATCAGGATCCGAAGTCGGTTCATACTGATAAATTTTCCACTTCTCAATATTCTGCTGGATGAATTGACCTTCACGCACAAAAACACTACATTTATTGATAAATAAAATAAATACTCATAATCAATTAGTTACAAGGCATTTTACCACCTGGGGGAACTTTTATTTTGCTATTTTTTCTTTATACACCCGTAGCATGGCCTCACAATATGGCTTGTTTTTTTGGCTGCCGCTATTTGCCATCTCCTCTACCGTTTCACAATTCACAAACGAGCCGTTAAAGATTTCTGTAAATATATCATCGTGGCATGTAATCGTGATCAGTTTTTTGCCTTCCGCGTATTGCACCCTGCTTGGCTCTACGGTAAAGTATAATCCCGGTTCATTGTC
>Ga0209839_10001415_pt1 | contig 12289 bp, 13 predicted proteins | sample OrgsoiDNA2013050_FD_185800 | JGI IMG/M metagenome (GOLD analysis project Ga0209839, IMG submission 185800) | Permafrost soil microbial communities from the Arctic, to analyse light accelerated degradation of dissolved organic matter (DOM) -... | ecosystem: Environmental > Terrestrial > Soil >... | reverse complement strand
TCCGAGATGGAGGTCGGAGACGACCAGCGTTCGCAGCGGCCGACCCGGTGAAATGGTCAGGCGGAGCTTCCCGCCATCGCCTGGCGGATCGCCTTCGGCAGCATGAAGCGCACGTCCTCCTGCACCACCTCAAGCTCGTGGATCTCGCTCGTCCCTCGCCGGCGGAAGAACTCGACCAGTCGCTGTACGAGCTCCTCGGGGGCACTCGCGCCAGAGGTGATCCCGACCACGCGCTTGCCTAGGAGCCACCGCTCACGCACCTGAGCCTCGTTGTCGATCAGGTAGGAGTCGGCGCCGTGTTCGCGCGCCACCTCGACCAACCGGTTGGAGTTCGACGAGTTCCGAGAACCGATCACCAGCACCAGGTCGCATTCCCGCGCCAGTTGCTTGACCGCGGCCTGGCGATTGGTGGTGGCGTAACAGATGTCGTCGGTGCGAGGCCCGATGATCGCGGGGAAGCGCTTGCGCAGCCGACTGATGATCGCGAGGGTCTCGTCGACCGACAGGGTGGTCTGCGAGATGTAGGCGACCCTGGCCGGATCGTCCACCTCGAGCGCCTCCACATCCGCCTCGTTTTCGATCAGCACGATTCGCTCGGGCGCCTCGCCCATGGTGCCCTCGACCTCCTCATGGCCGGCATGGCCGACGAGCACGATCGTGTAGCCCTCAGCGGCAAACTTCTTCGCCTCGACGTGGACCTTGGTCACGAGTGGACAGGTGGCGTCGATCGTGTGCAGGCTGCGCTGGCCGGCGTTCGCGTGGACGCTGGGCGCCACTCCGTGAGCCGAGAAGACGACTGTCGCTCCCTCGGGCACGTCGGTCTCCGAGTCGACGAACACGGCGCCGCTCGCCCGCAGCTGCTCGACCACGTGCTTGTTGTGGACGATCTCCTTGCGGACGTAAACCGGCGCACCGTACATTTCCAGCGCGCGTTGCACCGTCTGAACCGCCCGATCCACACCGGCGCAATACCCGCGCGGCGCGGCCAGCAGGATCTTCTCGGGGACGGCGCCGACGGTCACGAGCAACAGTGTAGGCGGGCTGGGAACGCAAACGGCGGTGCACATGCGGCCCGCCGCTCAGACGGAGGCGATTGGGGCAGTAACCAGGACGTTTGCCCAGATTTGCTCCCGTCCCAGGCCCGGTGAAGGTACGCTTCGCCTCTACCCGTACCGGAGATCCAGATGCCGCAGCACCACCTCGACCGCCTAAGCTCGATCGACGCCTCGTTTCTCCACCAGGAGGGGCCGGCGTCGCACATGCACATCGGAGGGGTGCTGCTGTTCGAGGGACCCCCGCCGGCGTTCGCTGAATACCTCGACCACGTTCGCGGACGCTTGCACTTCGTGCCCCGCTACCGGCAGAAGCTGGCCATCCCGCCGCTGGAGTCGGGGCGACCGTTGTGGGTGGACGACCCGAGCTTCAACCTCGAATACCACGTGCGACATACGGCGCTTCCGTCCCCCGGAACGAAGGAGCAGTTGTTCCTGCTGGTTGGGCGAATCGCCTCACAGCCGCTCGACCGCTCGAAGCCGCTGTGGGAGAGCTGGCTCGTCGAAGGCCTGGAGGATGACGGCTTCGCGCTGATCTTCAAGACCCACCACTCGCTCGTCGACGGAGTCGCCGGGGTCGATCTGGCGAACGTGCTGTTCGACCTCTCCCCGAAGCCCGAGCCCCCTCCCTCCGATCTGGAGCCGTGGCAACCGCGGCCCGAGCCCTCTTCGGCGGAGCTCGTGCTCGCCGGCGTTCGTGGGATCATCAGCACCAGCGCGGAGCTCGTGACGCGAACGCTCGTCGCAGCCACGCGACCGGGAACCACCCTGGGTCTGCTGCGCGATGCCGGGCAGGGCGTCGGCGAGATCGTGTGGGCCGGGCTGAACCCGGCCCCGGAGACGCCGCTGAACGTCGAGATCGGGCCCCACCGCCGTTATGCCGTGGTGCGCCAGCAGTTGGCGGACTACAAGGAGATCAAGGACGCACTCGGAGGTACGGTCAACGACGTCGTGCTGACGGTCGTCTCCGGAGCGCTCGCGGATTGGCTGCACTCACGCGGGATCCGCACCGAGGGGCTCGAGCTGCGCGCGCTGGTGCCGGTGTCGGTGCGAACCGAGAATCATCGCGGCGCGCTGGGCAACCAGCTCACCGTGATGCGGGGAACGCTTCCGGTCTACATCGCGGATCCCGTCGCCCGCCTGCGGTTCGTCAGACGGGCGATGGTCGGCCTGAAGGAGTCAAAGCAGGCGGTCGGTGCCGCGACACTCGCGGCGGTCAACAACCTTGCCCCGCCCACGATCCTCGCCCAGGCATCGCGCCTGAACTTCTCGACCCGGCTGTTCAATCTGATCGTCACCAACATCCCAGGTCCACAGATGCCGCTATATGTACTCGGCCGCAAGCTTGAAGATCTGTTTCCGATCGCGTTCCTGCCCAAGGACCACGCGCTTTCTGTAGCGATCATGTCGTACAACGGGGGGATCGACTACGGCCTGCTGGCCGACTACGACGCGCTTCCCGACATCAACGTGGTCGCCGACGGGATCAGCGCGGCGCTCCAAGGGCTGCTCCAGGCCGCGCGGGCGAAGCATGCGCGCCCGGTCGACCGTGACCGTGCCGCGGGTCGGGACGCCACGGAGGGCTCCGCCTCCAACGGGACCCCGCTGCCGATCATTCCCAAGGCCCATGCCCGGCCCAAGTACGGGCCCGCCGCCGATATGCGCGCCAAGCGCGAGCGAGGGTCGCGGCCGGCGCGTAAGCGCCCCGACGCCTGATCCCCTCCGCTCCAGCGTTCGTGAATCAGAACCCGAGCGCGAACTTTGCGTCTTCGCTCATCCGCTCGGGGGTCCAGGGTGGCGAGAACGTCATCGCCGGCTGTACGTCCTGCACGCCGTCGAGCTCGCCGACAAACTCCTCGATCTGCTCGGAGACCTGGGGGCCGATCGGGCAGCCCGGACTGGTCAGCGTGTAGGTGACCTTCACGGTCGTGCCCTGCACCTCAACGTCATAGATCAGCCCGAGCTCGACAAAGTCGAGTCCGAGCTCAGGATCGATCACGTCGCGGAGCGCGTCGGTAACGTCGTCCACGGTAGCCATGCTTGGGAGTGTACGGGACTTTGCCACGAGCCCTTGTACGCAACCCAACGCCTTAGGTAGGTTAGTCCGATCATTGAATTCGACGAAAAGCCGCCGACCCTACGTTGCCGCGGCGACGAGGATCGCAGCACGCAGGGATGCCGTCGTCGAGCGTTGACGCGGGCTTTCCGTGCCAAGTCCGACGTAACGGTCGAACTCAGCGAATTGGTGTTTGCCGACACGTCGCTGATGGTCGACTTCGCGATCCTCGCCCGTCGCCTGCGAGCGCACGGCCTCGCGGTCCTGCTGCGCGCCCCGCAACCTCAGGTCAGGACGCTGATCGAGCTGGTCGGACTCCACCGGCTCCCCGGCGTGAGCCTCGAAGGTCCGGCGGCGGCGTTCGCCTAGCGCTCCGCGCCGGAAGCACCGACGGTCGCCGCCGTCGATGCGGCCGAGGCCACCGCCCGCCGCAGTAGCCTTAGGACCAGATGCTGGTGGTGGTGCTATTGATCTGCTGGGCGGTCGCCGAGCTGTACGTGGCGGTCAAGGTCGCCGACGCGATCGGAGTGCTCCTGACGGTGCTGCTGTTGATCGCCAGCTGGCCGATTGGCGTGTGGATCATGCGCTCACAAGGGCGCGCCGCCTGGGCCCGCCTGAGCGCCGCGGTCGCCGCGGGCAAACCGCCGGGGCAGGAGATTCTCGACGGCGCCCTGGTGCTGATCGCCGGCGCCCTGCTGATCGTGCCCGGCTTCATCACCGACCTGATCGGGATCCTCCTGCTGCTGCGGCCGATCCGCGCTCTGGCGCGCAGTGGAATAGTGCGCAACTTCCACAGCCGCCTGGTCCGGCAGGCGACCCGGCTCACGCGCGAGCCGTCGGCCTACGACGTCGACTCGACCGCCCACGACGTCGATTCGCCCAAGCTACGCCGGTGACGGCGACAGCGCACGCTCCGTTCCGGACCGTCTCGTTCGCCGCGCCGAACGGCGGCGTGTGGGGCGCCGCGATCGAGGGTGGACTGCGCTGTGTTGCGTTCGGTGCATCCGCCGGCACCCTCTCGGCGATTGGGCCTGAGTCGATTGACTGGATCGAGGAAGAGGACCAGTGGCAGCTCGCGGGGGAAGGGTTCGAGCTCCTGATCAGTCCGGCCGCGGCTGGTTGCAGCGCGGACGGGACGGCTGTGCATCAGCTGTGTCACGTGCGCGGGCACGTGTCGTTGGACGGCGCCGAGCAGACTGTCGATTGCCCCGGTGGGCGCTCGACCACTGATCGGGCGCTGGAAATCCAGCGCGTGGATTCGGTCCGCAGCGTCTCGGCATGGTTCGAAGGCGAGCAAGGCCTCACGCTGCTGGCCGTTCGTCCCCACGGAGCGCCCGGCCACGAACGCGATCTGCTCAGCGCGGCCGTGTTCGAGGGCGGCTCGTGCATCCCGGTGAGCGACCCTCGCCTGTCGACCACCTACGCCTCCGACGGCCTACCGGCACGGGCGAGCCTTGAGCTGTGGCTGGGAGAGAGCGAGACCCAGCAGCTGCGACGCGCGGCCGGCGAGGCACTCGGGCCGTTCGCCAGCGCGCTAGCCGATGGGCTGCAGCTGCGAGCGCAGCCGTTTCGGTGGCCCAGCAAGGCGCCTGAAGGCCATGGCGTGTACCTGCTCGTGCGCATCGGATGAGTCCGATCGAGGCGGTAATCAGCGACTTCGGCGGCGTGCTCACCTCGCCGCTGCTGAACGCGTTCGCCGCGTTTCAGGACTCTTCGGGGATCCCGCTGCAAGCGCTCGGCAGTGCGATGGCCGCGGTCGCCCTGCGCGACGGCCTCAATCCACTGTTCGAGCTGGAAACCGGGCGGATGACCGAAGCGCAGTTCCTGCGCTCGCTCGCCGTCCAACTGACCGAGCAGCTCGGCCGAGCCGTCACGCTGTCCGGATTCAGCGAGCGCTACTTCGAGCACCTGCATCCCAATGATCGGCTGATCGACTACCTGCGTGAGTTGCGCAGGCGCGGCTACAAGCTGGCGATCTGCACCAACAACGTCCGCGAATGGGAGCAGCTGTGGCGAGCCAAGCTCCCGGTCGATGAGATCTTCGACGTCGTCGTGGACTCGGCGTTCGTCGGCACACGCAAGCCGGAGCGCCGGATCTACGAGCTGACCCTCGAGCGGCTCGGCGTCCCCGCCGCCGCCGCATTGCTGATCGACGACATCGAGGTCAACTGCGACGCGGCCCGCAAACTGGGGATCCAAGCGGTCTGGTTCCAGTCAACCGAGCAGGCGATCGAGGAGACCGAAACGGCGCTCAGGGCCGTCGAGGGGTAACCGCATCCGGCTTTGGGCCGGCGCGATCGCCGCTTCAGGATTCCGGGAGACCGCGCGATCGCGCCGGCAGTCTCCACGGCCGGCCGGCCGTCCGGCCCTAATTGATTAGTTTTCTACGCCGAGGCGGTCCCAGCAGTAGAGCTCGAGGCATTCGGCGGCGAGCTGGATGCAGCGGTCTTCGGACAGCCACGGCAGCACGGTGTCGAACGCCTGCTCCTCTCCCACTCCAGCCTCGAACGCCTCCTCGCCGCGGAAGCCCGCGGCGATCTTGAGCGCCTCGCGCCGGTTCTCTCCGAGCGAGGGGAACACATTGACGAGGAACTCCTTATTGGGGAGCGGGTGGCCGACCTCAAGCGATACGTGCCACGCGGCGAGCAACGACAGGTCGTGTTCGTCGAGGTCGGCGACGGCTTTTGCATAGTGAGATTCGAGCTCCGGCTCCGGGATCTCGTCCACCCACGCGCGCACAACCTCGCCCAGAATCTGGCGGCGCGCCTCACGCCCGACCGAGTCGGCGATGACCCGGATGGCGTTCTGAGGTTCGATGAAGCAGAGTGACATTGCGGCTCCGGCTCGTGGATGCGTACCTCGGGAAGGTAGGCGGTGCTCCGGACGGAGGGTAATCGCCCGGCGGCGATCACCTGTGCGATTGCCCGCGGGCAATCGCCCGGGTCAGGGCTGGGCCCCCGAAAGCTCGAGCGCGGCGAGTGTCGAGCTCAGTGCGTTGGGGTCGGGCCCGGCGGACGGAGGGAGTCCAAGCGTCGCCCGAGCGCCTGTCCCCCAGTTGTGCAGACCTACGTCGAGCGCCTCGACCGGGAGCTCGCAAGCGCTCGCCAGCTCGGCCGCTCGTCGCTCCAGCAGCAGCGGATCGCCGATCCCGAACACCCGCTTTGCCGCCAATGTCACTTCGTTGGACCCGCCGAGCTGTAGGGTCGCGGAGCGCAGGTCGTAGACGCCGAGACGACCGAGCGTCACGAGCAGATCGAACCGAGCCCCGCGGTGTAGGCCGGGAAGCGACAGGCGTTCGAACGCGCGCGCGAAACGCCGCTCCGCGCTCCATGCCAGCTCGCCGGTGAACGCTGCGGACTGGGAGCCCGCTCGGGTCGCCCAGGCACGGTACGCCTCGAGTGTGCGGATGCCGCGAGTCGGGTCGTGGGCACTCCGGGGACCGGTCTTGATGCCCTCCAGGTTCGGCAGCTCGCCCCCCGCCCAGGATGTGCGCACCCGCTGGATCTCGGCGAATGGATCCTCGCCGTCCAGGGGGCCAATGTAGCCGATCAGGAACGCGAGCCACGTGTGCTCTTCGATCTCGCCGGTCTCGGCGCCGACCTCGGCGTACAGCCCGGGCGGATCAGCCTCCAGCGCTACCAGCCGAGCCACCGCGAACGCGAGCTCCCGGGCGAGCCGTTCCGCGTCGGCGCTGGAGTGCAGGCCCGGCGCGAGCGGCGATCCGTAACCGTCATCGGGCCCGCGAGCGAGCTTGCTGACCCGCACGCTGCGGCCCGCCCGCGAGCCCCCCGACGCCGACCGCGTCGGCGCGCGAGCGGGGGCGGGGATCCTCGCGGAGCTCGTGCCCGACACGCTCGCACGCGGAGTGCTCCGAGACACGATCGGCCGCAGCTCGATCGCCTGCTCGCGCGCGCAAATTGGACAGTTCTGGATCAGGCGGTTGTGGCGGCAGAAAGTCGGCACGGAATCAGGGCCAATCTCCTCGCGGGCAATCGGCCGCGCACCATTGCCTGGCAGGCAATCGTCTGCAAACGGGCCCGGACCCTGGTCGAGCAACGGGCATCATGTCACCCATCATCCTCGCAGGCATCGGCAGGCGGTGTGCCCGACCCAGGCGCTGAACGCCGCTTGCGATACGCCCGTGCCTTGGCGCGGTTGCCGCAGACCGCCATACTGCACCAGGTGCCCGAGCGATTCTTCGTGTGGTCATAGAACGCCCACTCGCAGGTGTGGTCGCGACACGCCTTCAGGCGTGTCCAGGTCTCCTGTGCGATCGCCTGATGGACGATCGCCAGCAGGCGCCCGAGGCCGCCATCGACACCGTCGGCCTCCGGAACGAGCACCGCGGCACCTAGCTCGTCGAAATGCAGCCGCACGCGCGCACGCGCAGCCGCGTGGTCCAATTCCTGGGCAGCCGCGCCGGGCACGGGCGAATCGCCGCTGTGGGCCAGCAGAATCGCCCGCAGGGACTCGCGCAAGGCGACGGCGTGGGCCAGATCGGCGCTGGTCGCCGTGGCTGCCCGCGCCATCAGTCCGCTGGACTGCAGCCATGCGGCGAGGGCCACCGGACTCGCCAGCTGATCGTGGCCCTGTTCTACGTCGATCGTGTTGACGAACGCTCGGATGTGTTCGAGGTCGCCCGGAGCCTGCTGCTGTTTGCTCATCACCATCTATCTTAGTTGACCGGTAACGTAACCGGCTATAATAGTTAGACAGTGATAATACGAGGATCTGAAGGAGGTCCGATGTTTCATGGCTCACTAAATTCTGCTCTGGCCCTTGAGCGGCAGCGCGATCTGCGTGAAGCGGCGAACCGCAGCCGCGGTGCCGGCACCGACGAGACGCCCGTGACCCGGGTCACGCTCCGATACGCCGGTGCCGCTGATACCCAGCGCCTCCAGTATCTGGCGGAGCTCGACTCGACGTCTGCGCCGTCGGGCTCGGTGCTCGTGGCGGAGATCGACGGCAGGCTTCGGGCGGCGCTGCCACTCGACGGCACGCGGGCGATCGCCGACCCGTTTCACCGCGGCACCGAGCTGATCGAACTGCTCCGCCTACGAGCCACGCAGCTCGCGCAAACCCACTGACAGCGCCCCCGACTCAACCACTCCAAAGACAGCGCCCAGACTCGACCCCTCCCCAGACACGCCCCCAGACTCGACCCCTCCCCAGACACGCCCGGGTGATTGCCCCCAGGGCAATCACCCGCCCCCAGGGCAATCACCCCAGCGCCCCCAGACAATTGCCCCAGGGCAATTGTCCAAGGTAATGGCCCTCCGGGCCATTACCCAGGGACCTTCTCGGCCCGCCGATGCGCCCTGCCCCTGGCCATCACCTCCCGGAAGCTCTTGAAACGGAAGATCAGCACCAGCGCCCCGAACCCGAGCAGCGCCGTCAGCACCGCGGTCGCGATCTGCTGGCCGACCGAGAACGAGGCGACATCGGGGTTGTGGGCGAAGATCGTCAACAACAGCGCCTGCTGGACCCCGGCGCCGCCAGGGGTGAACGGGAACACCGACGCCACCACCTGCACGGCGAGCACCAGCAGCGCGTTGCGGACCGAGCCGCCGATGTGGAACGCGTTGAGCAGCGCCCAGTACGAGGCGAACCGCGCGATCCAGCTCGCGAACTGCCAGCTCGCCATCTCCCGCAGGTAGCGGCGCCGGTCGCGGAGGATCGTCAGTCCCTGCCTGATCCGCTGCCAGAAGGCGCGCACGCGGGCGGACAGCAACGCGAATCCGACCAGGAACACGATCGCCAGGACCGTCAGGAAGAACAGCGTGAAGCGCATGTTCGACGCGAAGAAGCTGATGTCGAACGCGGGAAGCTTTGAGAAATCGGGCGGCTTCGGGAATACCCCCTGGGTGAACGCGAAGCACATGATCAGCACCCCGAAGGCCCAGTCGAACACCACGCCCGTCGACAGGGCGGCGGCGATCGTCGGGTAGGTGGAAGCGGGAATCGCCACTCGGGTCAGGAACAGCTGGGCGATGTTCCCACCGCCGAGCGGGAACACGTTGTTGATCGCGTAGCCGACCATGTAGGCGCCCCAAATGTCCCGCCAGCGCACCGGAACCCCGGGGTAGGCGGCGCGGACCGCGTTGAACAGGGCGCGCGAGCGAAGCAGCAGATAGACCGCAAAGCAGGCCAACCCGATCAGCAACGAGCCCCAGCCGAGGTTGGCCAGCTGCGAGAAGAAAGCGCTCGCCGAGTCGATCAGGTGGTCGAACGTGCTGCCGACCGAGTGATGCGTAACGACCGTCACAGCGGCTGGCGCGCCCATGCCCACACGGTCGCACACGCGGCCGTCGGCCGCCCGCCCGGTTAAGAGGCCCGGGGGACCCAGATCCATCTGGGTCCCCCGGAGAGTCAGGGAAGTGGGGGCGCAGTTCCCTGACCGACAGGGGCGAGTTTCCCCGTCCCAAGCTTGGTGCGAACCTGAACGCCCCGAACCCCCGCGCCCGCCACCGTTCGCGGGAGAAGTGGCTCAGCGGTTAAAGTAGCACCCCGGCGCGTCATGCGCCAAAAAACAGATTAGCGACTGCGCGTACCGGGGCCGCTGAAGAACTCCTCGCCCGGTCTCACCGTCCCGGCGGCCTCGGCCTCATGGCGAAGCGTGCGATCAGCCTCGCCGCTCCACGCGCCGACTGCGAGCATCTCACGATCGGCGTCCATCGGGCTTCCACCGAGGTCGGCATTGACGATCCGGCCGCACTTGCGGCCCTCGGCGATCGCGGTGACGACCAGCGATTGGCCGACGCGTGCGTCGCCGCAGGCGTACACGCGCCCGACTGAGGTGCGATAGGTCTGCTTGGTGCTGAGGTTGCCGCGACGGTCCAGGGTGAGATCGAGCTCTCCGACGAGCCCGTCGTGCTCGGGGTGCTCGAACCCGATCGCGATCAGGGCAAGATCGGCCTCGAGCACGAACTCGCTGCCGGGAACCGGCGTCAGGTCTCGCGAGGAGGTCCCGGTCACCTGACGGGCGTAGACGTGGCTGACCGAGCCGTCCTTACCGCCGAAGCCGGTCACCTCAGTGCCCCAGCGCCGTTTGCCTCCCTCGTCGAGCGCGTAGGTCGTAGCCGTGCGCTTGGGGGGCAGCGGCCAGGGATGGCGTGGGTCCCCGCCGGAAGCCAGCTCTGCGTAAACGTCGAGCATGACGACGCTGCGAGCCCCTTCGCGATGGGAGTTGGAGATGCAGTCCATGCCGGTATCACCACCCCCGATCACGATCACGCGCTTGCCCTGCGTGGTGATCTCGGTCCCGGGCTGCGGCGCCCGGAAGGGGCGGCCCTGCTGCTCGGCGACCCAGCGGTTGCGCTGGTACAGATAGTCGATCGCGAAATGGATCCCCTTCAGGTCGCGGCCCGGCGCATCGAGGTCGCGAGAAACGCGCGAGCCGATCGCCAGCACCAGCGCGTCGTAGCCCTCCTGCAGCTCGGCCACCGCGATATCGCGCCCGACATCCCGGTTGTAGATGAACTCGATCCCCTCCTGCTCCAGGATCGACACGCGCCGATCGATGATCGACTTCTCGAGCTTCGCGTCGGGCACGCCGAAACGCAACAGTCCGCCGGGCCCTTCGTCCCGCTCGTAGACCGTCACCGCGTGACCGCAGTGGTTGAGCTCGGCCGCGACCGCCAGGCCAGCCGGCCCGGCGCCCACAACCGCCACCGTCCTGCCCGTGCGGCGGTCCGGTGGCTCGGGTACGACCCAGCCCTCCTGGAACGCGCGCTCGATGATCGCCAGCTCGATCTGCTCGATCGTCACCGGGTCGTCATTGATCGCCAACACACATGCCGACTCGCACGGCGCCGGGCAGATCAGACCGGTGAACTCGGGGAAGTTGTTGGTCGAGTGCAACTGGTCGATCGCCTCGCGCCACTTGTCGCGGTAGACGAGATCGTTCCAGTCCGGAATCAGGTTCCCGAGCGGGCAGCCCTCGTGGCAGAACGGCACCCCGCAATCCATGCAGCGCGCGCCCTGGCGTCGGAGCTCCTCCTCTGGCTGGAGCGAGAAATACTGCCGGTAATCGCGAACGCGTCGGCGCGGGTCGCGCTTGTCGAACCCGACACGGTGGATCTGCAGGAATGCGCCGAGCTCGCCCATGGAAGTCGGGAGGCTAGCAATGCCCGCGCGCCGATCGGTTGGCGTCACCAACGTCGCGCTGGCAGTAGGGTTCGCACCGATGCTCGAGCAGGCCGAGCTGGTGCTGATCCCCCGCGGCCCGTTCTCACTCAGGGCAGCGGCTGAGTTCGGCTTCGGACCCAACGAGGGGCGGCTGTCGGCGTTCGACGGGGCGATGCGGCTGGCGTTCCCACTTGACGGAGGGCGCGGCTACGTTGGCGCCGTGCTGCGCCAGGAGCAAACCAGCGCCCCGGTCACCGTCGAGCTGCACTGCATCGAGGTTGCCGATCAGCAGGCCGCGCTGCGCCAGCTCGCGCGGATCTTGTCGCTGGACCAGGACGGCGAGGAGTTTGTCCACGTCGGCGAACGCGATCATGTGATCGGCGCGCTGCAGCGTGCCCATCCCGGTCAGCGCCCGGTGCTGTTTCACTCGCCCTATGAAGCCGCCGCGTGGTCGATCATCTCGGCTCGACGTCCGGCCGCCCAGTCGGCCCGCGTTCGTGCGGCGCTGAGCAAGCAGCTCGGAGCGACGTTCGAGCTTGCCGGCCAAACGCTGCACGCGTTTCCCCAGCCGGGGCGGCTGCTGGAATCCGGCGATCAGCTGCCCGGGCTGAACCCCGAGAAGGTGGGGCGCTTACACGGGGTTGCGGACGCGTCACTGGCCGGGAGGCTCGACGTCGAGCTGCTGCACGAGCTCGGACCCGAGCGCGCCTGGGCGGAGATCCAGCGCCTGAGGGGGATCGGCCCGTTCTACGCTGGGCTCGTGGTCCTGCGGGCGAGTGGGTTCGCCGACGCGCTGCTCCCGCTCGCCGAAGCCAAGGGGCTGTCTCACCTGACGCGTTTCTACGGCTTGGCGTCGGAGCCGAGTCCGGAGCGCCGGGGCGAGATCGCGGAGGGTTGGCGCCCGTTCCGGACCTGGGCGGCGGTGCTGATCCGCCTGGCCGGGGATCGCGGGACCGCACTCGCGGATCGGTGATCCGCAGCTCAGCCGATGCGGGCTGCGACCTGGACGGCGGGCTCGGCCTGCTGCTCGAGCACGCGCCGGTAGTCGCGCGGC
>Ga0209839_10001414_pt1 | contig 12298 bp, 9 predicted proteins | sample OrgsoiDNA2013050_FD_185800 | JGI IMG/M metagenome (GOLD analysis project Ga0209839, IMG submission 185800) | Permafrost soil microbial communities from the Arctic, to analyse light accelerated degradation of dissolved organic matter (DOM) -... | ecosystem: Environmental > Terrestrial > Soil >... | reverse complement strand
GGCCGGTCCCGGGGTCCGGGTCGACGCCGGCTACGAGGCGGGCATGACCGTGCCGCAGGCCTTCGACTCGCTCATCGCCAAGCTGATCGTCACCGGCGCCACCCGCCAGCAGGCCCTGGAGCGGGCCCGGCGCGCCCTGGCCGAGTTCGAGGTTCAGGGGATGCCGACCGTGCTGCCCTTCCATCGCGCCGTCGTCAGCGATCCCGCGTTCGCCGCCGAGCCCATGAGCGTCTACACCCGGTGGATCGAGACCGCCTTCGCGGCGGAGCTGATGCCGCAGGACGCCGATCCCGCCGACGAGCCCGCCGCCCGGGAACGCATGATCGTCGAGGTAGGCGGCAAGCGGGTCGAGGTCGTCATGCCGGCCGCGCTGAACGTGCCCGCCGCGGCGGGCGCTGGCCCGGCGTCCGAAGGGCGCCGCGGTGGCCCCCGTCGCAGGCACGTGGCGCCCGTCGGGAGCGGGGCCGACCTGGCCAGCCCGATGCAGGGCACGATCGTGAAGATCGTCGCCGCGGACGGGCAGCCAGTGTCGGCGGGCGACCCGATCGTCATCCTCGAGGCGATGAAGATGGAGCAGCCGGTCACCGCGCACAAGGACGGGACCGTGGCCGGCCTGTCCGTCCAGGTGGGAGAGACAGTGACCGCGGGCAGCGTGATCTGCCGCATCGAAGACGACCCAAGCGGGGAATGACGCGGCGTGGCCCGGATCGCCGGTGACCCGGGAATCGGCGGGAAGCTCAAGTTCGCGGTCGGCTTCCGGCTGCCGCCCCGCAACCGGGAGTGGGTCCGCCATGAGCTCACCGACGCCGGCTGGCGGGGACGGACCGTGCTGCGCCACCTGATCGTGATGGTGCCCATCTGCTGCGTGCTCGCGGTGCTGCCCGGGCCGGTGTGGCTGCGCATCATGGTGCCGGGACTGGCCATCGTCGGCAGCGTGTTCACGGTGGTCGCCTACGCCGACAACATCCGGGTCTCCCGGCTCCGCCAGCACGAGCTCCCCGTCCCCGACGATCCAGATCTGGGCCATCCCGCGCATTGATTTACCTGGTTACGGGCAGACGGGCCGTAGGCCCGACCGGACGCGACCCCGGGCCTTGCGCCCGGGTGAGCGCCCGGTGTCACGGCGGGCAGTGGACGCGGGGCGTCGCGGGGGGTTCCGGGGGGTCGTCCCCCGGGCCAGCACAGCTAGGCGAAGTCGGGGGCGAAGCGCATCAGCTTGCGGGCCGCCTCGGACAGGCTCCCGGACAGGGAGGGGTAGACGGTGAACGTCTGCGCCAGCTGATCCACCGTGAGCCGCTGCTCGACGGCGACCGACACGGGCAGGATCAGCTCGCTGGCGCGGGGCGCGACCACCACGCCGCCTAGCACGACCGAGGTGTCGGGACGGGCGTACAGCTTGACGAACCCGTCCCGGTTCCCGGCCATCTTGGCCCGCGGGTTCCCGGCCAGCGGGAGCTTCACCGCCATGGCCGGGACGTCGCCATTCTCCACCGCCGACGCGGTGACGCCGACGGTGGCGATCTCCGGATCGGTGAAGATGGTCGCGGCCACGTGGCTCAGCCGGATCGGGTGCACGGCCTCGCCGAGAGCGTGCCACATCGCGATCCGGCCCTGCATGGCCGCGACAGAGGCAAGCATCAGCACGCCGGTGCAGTCGCCGGCGGCGTACACGCCGGGCGCCGACGTGCGGGATACCCGGTCGACGGTCACGAACCCGCGGTCGTCGAGCTTGACCCCGGCGTCCTCGAGGCCGAGGCCGCTGATGCTGGGCTCCATGCCCACGGTGAGCAGGCAGTGCGAGCCGCGCACCACCCGGCCGTCGGTCAGCGTCACGACGACCCGGTCGCCCTGCCGGGTGACCGCGGCGGCCCGGGACCGGCCCAGCACGGTCATCCCGCGGCGGCGGAACACCTCCTCGATGACGACGGCGGCGTCCACGTCCTCGTGCGGCAGCACACGCTGACGTGACGACACCAGCGTCACCTGGGATCCCAGCGACTGGTAAGCGCTGGCGAACTCCGCGCCGGTCACCCCGGAGCCCACCACAATCAGTTCCTCCGGAATCTCCGGCAGGTCGTACAGCTGACGCCAGTTCAGGATGCGCTCACCGTCCGGCACGGAATCGGGCAGCACCCGCGGGTGCGCACCGGGCGCGATGAGCACGGCGTCCGCAGCGATATCGCGGTCGCCGACGCGCACCCTGCCCGGCCCGGCCAGGCATGCGGTCCCGGCGACGACCTCGACGCCCTCGGCCGCGACCCGCGCCGCGACGTCGGCGGACTGGGCCCGGGCCAGGGCCTTGATGCGGCCGTACAGCCGGGTCGCGTCCACTCCGGTGGTGCCGTCGGACCGCAGGCCCAGATCTGCGGCGCCGTTCAGCACCGTGGCTGTGTTGGAGGTCTCGATCAGAGTCTTGGACGGCACGCAGTCGGTGAGCACGCAGGCCCCGCCGAGCCCGTCCCGCTCGGCCAGCGTGACCTGAGCGCCGAGTTGCGCGGCGACCAGCGCGGCCTCGTAGCCGCCCGGGCCACCGCCGATGATCGCGATGCGCGCGCGTGACTCCCTCACGATGCGCCATTCTCCCGCATCGGACGCCGTCCGGGGGGACGACCCCCCTGGACCAGCACAGGTTCCGGGGGGTCGCTCCCCCGGGTTAACACGGCGCGGCGCCGGGGAGGGACTCGGTGGTAGTGCGGGTGTTGTCGTCCCACAGCGCGTTGAGTGCGGTCGCGGCCATCACGTGCACGCCGGCCCCGATGGCGCGCTCGTCCACGTCGAACGTGGGCTGGTGGATGTCCGTCTCCTGGGTGGAACCGGGCGTGCGCACCCCCAGCCGGGCGTAGGAGCCGGGCACGGACTCCAGGTACCAGGCGAAGTCCTCACCGCCCAGGCTCTGCGGCGTGCTCACCACGGCGTCGCGCCCGAGGGTCTGTTCCGCGGCGGCGGCGAACATGGCCGAGCTCATCGGGTCGTTGATGGTCGGCGGGACGCTCCGCGAGTAGCTCATCTCCGCGTACACGCCGTAGGCGGAGGCGACCGAGTCGATGAGCTCTTTGAGCAGGTCCGGGGCACTGTGCCAGGCGTCGTCGTCCAGGCAGCGGACGGTGCCCTCCACGATCCCGTCGTCCGGGATGGTGTTGGCTGTCGTGCCGGCGCTGATCCGGCCCCACACCAGGCTCAGGCTGGACCGCGGGTCCACCCGGCGCGACAGCGCGGCCGGCAGCTCGGTGACGATCTTGCCCAGCGCATACACGAGGTCCGCGGTCAGGTGCGGGCGGGCCGTGTGGCCGCCGGGGCCGGTGACCCGCACGGAGATCCGGTCGCAGGCCGCGGTGACGGGGCCGTTCCGGATCCCGAGCTTGCCGACGTCGATCTTGGGATCACAGTGCAGGGCGAAAATCCGGCCCACCGAGGTGATGCCGCCCGCGGCGAGCACGTCGAGCGCGCCACCGGGGACCTCCTCGGCCGGCTGGAAGATCAGCCGGACCCGTCCGGGCAGCAGGCCCTGGGCAGCCTGCTCGGCCAGGAACAGGCCGGCGCCGAGGAGCACGCTGGTGTGCACGTCGTGCCCGCAGGCGTGGCAGACATTGGGCACGGTCGAGCGGTACGGGACGCTCTTCTCATCGGCCATGGCCAGGGCGTCGATGTCGGCACGGAGGGCGATGACCGGGCGCGGCGGGGTCTCGTGGTCACAGTCGCTGCCGCCGATGTCGGCGATCAGGCCCGTGCCCCGGGGCAGCATTACCGGGCGGAGACCGGCCGCCGCCAGCCGCAGCGCGATCCGGCGCGTGGTCCGGTGCTCGGCGTAGCCGACTTCCGGGTGCGCATGCAGGTCGCGGCGGAACTCGATGAGCTCGGCCTCGTGCGCGGCGATAAAGGCTTCCAAATCGCCCGCCAGGTCATTTCCTTCCATGCCCGCCTTCCCCCGGGATGACGAAACGGTCCTCGGCAAACTCAGTGACAAGCGCGTCTACAACATGGGGCATCTCGCCCGCCTGAGCGAGAATAGCCCGCTGTCTTTCATAGGAAGCCCCGAATTCGAGCACCTCCGAGGCTACCTGCAGCTCTTCAAGACAGCCAAGCCGATCGGCGACGGGCTCAAGCTCACGAACGAGCTCGTAAAGCTCGTCGCGCAGCGGCGCCGTCGTCCCTGACTCATCAGTGATCACCGTCGCGTCAAGACCATATCTCGTCGCGCGCCACTTGTTGTCGCGAACGACCCAAGACGAGGGACTCGGCAACTGGTAGCCGCGGTCGAGCTGGGCGTCGAAGAGCTGGACGAGGCTCTGCGACAGGGCGGCGGCCATGCCGACCTCGCGGGCGGTCGGCAGGCCGTCGAACATGCGGATCTCGACGGTGCCCAGGTCGGGATGCGGGCGGATGTCCCACCAGACTTCCTTGATGCTGCGGATGGTCTGGGCCCGCAGCAGCGTATCCATGTACTCCTCGAAATCGCTCCAGCTGGAAAGCCGGTGCGGGGGCCCCGCTGTCGGCAGGTCGCCGAAGATGATCGCCCGGGTCGAGGCCAGCCCGGTGTCCTGCCCGTTCCAGAACGGGCTGGATGCCGTGAGCGCCAGAAAATGCGGCAGGTATGCGGCGAGGGCGTTGACCACGGGAATCGCCTTGGCGCCATCCCGTAGCCCGACATGAACGTGCACACCGAAGGTCTGAATCCGGCGGGCCAGCCATTGCATTTGCTCGACCAGCTCCGCATAACGCGCAATTGGCGCCATCTTCGCGTCACGCCAGTTGCTTACCGGATGGGTGCCGGAGCAGGCTAGCAGAATGTCGCGGTCCGCCGCGATACGCTGGAGTTCTTCGACGGCCTTGCCCAGGTCGGCCTTGGCTTCGGAGACGGTGCTGCAAATCCCGGTCACGATCTCCACGGTGGACTGCATGAGCTCGTGCCGGATATGGGGGTGCACGCCCCTCGCGTCGAGGCCGGGCAGCGCGGCCAGGACGGCGTCGGAGTCCTGGCGCAGCAGCCTGGTCTGGGCGTCGATGAGCTGCAGCTCCCACTCGATGCCGAGCGTCGGGCCCCGAGAAGGATTCCAGCTGATGGCCACAGCAGACCTCCGTTTCGCGAATGTGACTGCGACATAACCGCGAAATTAAATACGTACAGAAACCCTAAAAGGGGCTAAGCCACCCAGCATAAATGTGACGTCGGCCGATCAGTAAGCATCTGGCGGCCGGTAAATGCCCCAGACATCGCGAAGCGCATCGCAGACTTCGCCCAGCGTCGCTCCGGCGCGAAGTGCCTCACGAAGTGGATACAGAACGTTCCCGGTGCCTTCCGCGGTCTCCTTGAGCTCCGATATCCGGCGGCTGAATTCGGCGGCGTCGCGGCGGCTGCGGATGTCCGCCAGCCGGGCGTCCTGCTCCGCCTCGGTGGCCGGGTTCACGGTCAGCGGCTCGTAGGGCTCCTCGCCGTCGGAGACGAACTTGTTCACCCCGACGACGACCCGCTCGCCCGAGTCGATCTCCCGGGCCTCGTCGTAGGCGGCCCGCTCGATCTCGGCCTTCTGGAAGCCGCGCTCGATCGCGGCGACGGCGCCACCCATGTCCTCGATGGTGGTCATCAGCTCGGTGGCCGCGTCCTCCATGTCGTTGGTCATGGACTCGATGGCGTAGGAACCGGCGAACGGGTCCACGGTGGCGGTCAGGTCGGTCTCGTTGGCCAGCACCTGCTGGGTGCGTACCGCAAGCCGCGCGGCCCGCTGGCTGGGCAGCGCGATGGCCTCGTCAAAGGAGTTCGTGTGCAGCGACTGCGTGCCGCCGAGCACCGCCGCGAGGGCCTGGACGGCTACCCGGACGAGGTTCACCTCGGGCTGCTGCGCGGTCAGCTGGACGCCCGCGGTCTGGGTGTGGAAGCGGAGCATCTGGGACCGCGGGTCGGCAGCGCCGAACTCCTCCCGCATGATCCGGGCCCACATCCGGCGCGCGGCGCGGAACTTCGCCACCTCCTCCAGCAGCGTCGTGCGGGCCACGAAGAAGAACGACAGCCGCGGCGCGAACTCGTCGACGGCCAGGCCCGCGGCCAGCGCGGCCCGCACGTACTCCCGCGCGTTGGCCAGCGTGAAAGCGATCTCCTGCACCGGCGTGGCGCCGGCCTCGGCCATGTGGTAGCCGGAGATGGAGATGGTGTTCCAGCGGGGCAGCTCCTTGCGGCAGTAGGCGAAGCTGTCCGCGACCAGACGCAGCGACGGGCGCGGCGGGTAGATGTAGGTGCCGCGTGCGATGTACTCCTTGAGCACGTCGTTCTGGATCGTGCCGGTCAGCGCGCTCGGGCTGCTGCCCTGCTCCTCACCGACCATCTGGTAGAGCACGAGCAGCACCGCGGCGGGCGCGTTGATCGTCATCGAGGTGGACACCTCGCCCAGGGGGATGCCGTCGAACAGCCGGCGCATGTCCTCGAGGGAGTCGATCGCGACTCCCACCTTGCCGACCTCGCCGTGCGCGATTGGGGCGTCGGAGTCGTAGCCCATCTGGGTCGGCAGGTCGAAGGCCACCGACAACCCGGTCGCCCCGGCCTCGATCAGCTCGCGGAACCGCCGGTTGGACTCCGCGGCCGTCGAGAATCCGGCGTACTGCCGCATGGTCCATGGCCGTTTTGTGTACATCGTCGGATACACGCCGCGGGTGTATGGATACGCTCCTGGCTCACCGAGCTTTTCGGCCGGGCGGAAATTTGTAAGCTGTGTCTCGTCGTAGACGGGTTCGATCGGCAATCCGGATTCCGACATGCGCTCCATAGCCACAGGTTACGGGTAGGACGGCGCGGACAGGCAGGGATGGTCTGGCCGTTATGGGCGCGGGCAGCGACAGCGCAGATCAACGAGAGCGGGAGAAAACCGGTGAACGCGAGGGGGGATCGGTGACAGAGCGTATCCGCATGGCTCTGTTCAGAGGCGGAGCTCGGCTCGTGGCCTGCTCGGTGGCCGGCGCGGTGTCACTGAGCGTGCCAGCTCAGGCGCAGCAGGCCCGGGTGGCCAGCCCAGCTGTGGGCCAACCGGCCGGCGCCAGCCTCCCTGGGACGGGAGTGGCCGGCGGGAGCGGCGCACCCACTGGAACCGGCGCTTCAGCCGGGACCGGCACCTCGGGCGGGAGTGCGGCGAGAAGTCCGGCGACTGTTCCCGCCAGCAGCGCCGAATCGGCCCAGCAGCAGGCGGCGGCCGCCAAGCTGCTGCAGCAGGCTGACGCCGGCCCGAAGCCCGCCAGCCCGGACACGGTGGGCGGGGCCCGGCTGGCCGGGCGGGGCGTGATCGTGGCTGACCCGGCGGGGGCCGCGCGGCTGCCCAGCGTGCCGGCCTCGGCGTACGTGCTCGCCGACGCCGGGACGGGGCAGGTCCTCGCGGCCAAGGACCCGCACGGCCTGCTAAGGCCGGCCAGCACAATCAAGATGCTGACCGCCATCACGCTGATCCCATTGCTGAACCCGGACGCCATGGTCACCGCGTCGCAGCAGGCCACCAACGTGACCCCGAACGTCGCGGGGCTGGTCCGCGGGCAGCAGTACAAGGTGTCGGATCTGTTCAACGCGCTGCTGCTGATCTCGGCCAACGACGCCGCGATCGCCCTGGCCCAGGCCGCCGGGTCGCTGAGCACCAGCATCGCGCTGATGAACGCGGAAGCGCACCACCTGCAGGCCTACGACGTCATGGCCGCGGACCCGAACGGCCTGGATGCTCCCGGCCAGCACGTCTCCGCCTACGACCTGGCGCTGATCGCCCGGCAGGCGCTGGCCATGCCCGCATTCATGCGGTACGACGAGGCGCGGCTGGCGACCTTCCCCGTCACCGCGCACAAGAGCGAGACGCTGTACAACCAGAACGAGCTGCTCACCGAGTACCCCGGCGGCATCGGCGGGAAGGTCGGCTGGACCAACGCGGCGGGGGCCACCTACATCGGGATGGCCCGCCGGAACGGTGTCACCCTCATCGTGACGCTGCTGCACTGCCCCGCGCTGACCGAGGTGACGTACGCCAAGAGCCTGCTGAACTGGGGCTTCGCGCTGGACGGGAAGGTAAAGCCGATCGGCACGCTGGTCCCCCCGCTGACGTCACCGGCGCCGTCCGCCAAGCAGTCGGGCCAGGCTGCGGCGGGCAAGGCGGGAGCGAGCCGGCCACCGGTCATTTCCGGCACGATCACGACCATGAAGATCCCCGGCGGGCTGGCCGTCGCGTCGATCGCGCTGATCCTGTCGGCCGCCGCCGCCGCGATCGTGCTCATCCTGCTGCGGAGACGCTCCGCGTCGGGGGTGAGTACCCGGAAGGGCTCGTTAGGCATCATCGGATCAGCCGGCGCGGGCCCGCACGCGCGCTGCGCCGGTCACGCGCGCCGCACGGGTCCTATGCGCGGTCGGCTGCGTCCAGGCGCGGCACGAAGCCCACCCGGTCCCGGACCATCGCCATGGTCCCGCGCGCCACGTGGCCCGCCCGGGCCGCGCCGTCGGCCAGGATCTTGTCCAGGCCGTCGGTGTCGGCGAGGATGGCCTCGGTCCGCTCCCTGATGGGCGTGAAGGTGTCGACGACGATCTCGGCCAGGTCCTTCTTGAACGCGCCGTATCCCCCGCTGCCGTAGCGGGCCTCGATCGACGCGATCGACTCGCCGGTCAGCGCCGAGTAGACGCGCAGCAGGTTCGTGACGCCGGGCTTGGCCGCATCGTCGGCGCGCACCTCGCTGCCGGGGTCGGTGACGGCCCGGGCGATCTTGCGCCGGATCTGGGCCGGGTCGTCGAGCACGTCCACGATGCCCTGCGGCGACGAGGTGGACTTGCTCATCTTGATCGCGGGATCCTGCAGGTCCGCGATCCGGGCCACCGCCGGGAGAATGTAGGGATCAGGCAGCACGAACGTGCCGCCGAACCGGTGGTTGAAACGCTGGGCGAGATCCCTGGTCAGCTCCAGGTGCTGGCGCTGATCCTCACCGACCGGCACCTGGTCCGCCTCGTACAGCAGGATGTCGGCGGCCTGCAGGATCGGGTAGGTGAACAGGCCGACGGACGCCTGCTCGGACCCGCCCTTGGCCGCCTTGTCCTTGAACTGGGTCATCCGGCTCGCCTCGCCGAATCCGGTGATGCAGCTCAGGACCCAGGCCAGCTCGGCGTGCTCGGGCACGTGGCTCTGCACGAACAGGGTGCAGCGGTCCGGCTCCAGGCCGGCCCCGATCAGCTGGGCCGCGGCGACCCGGGTCCGGCGGCGCAGCACTGCGGGGTCGTGCGGGGCGGTGATCGCGTGCAGGTCGACCACACAGTAGAAGGCGTCATGGTCCTCCTGTAGCGCCACCCACTGCCGGACGGCGCCCAGGTAGTTGCCGAGGTGGAACGAATCAGCCGTGGGCTGGATGCCGGAGAGCACGCGTGGCCGGTTACTCATGCCCGAGAGTCTATGAACCGCGGCCGGCCGGACGCGACTCAATACCGGACGCGGGGAATGGGGCCAGTCGCGCTCATCGAATTCTGCGGGCCGTGGGCGTCGCGGGGCGCGCCCGGGGCCACGACGACCTCGACCCGCTGGAACTCCTTCAGGTCCGAGTACCCAGCCGTGGCGATCGTCCGGCGCAGCGCGCCCATCAGGTTCATCGACCCGTCCGGGACCGCGGACGGCCCGTGCACGATCTGCTCGAGGGTCCCGGCCGTGCCCACGTTGACCCGCACGCCGCGCGGTACCTCAGGGTGGCTGGCCTCGCTGCCCCAGTGGTAGCCGCGGCCGGGGGCCTGCACGGCCCGGGCCAGCGGCGACCCGACCATCACCGCGTCCGCCCCGCACGCCAGGGCCTTGGCCATGTCACCGCTGCGGGTCATGCTGCCGTCCGCGATCACGTGCACGTAGCGGCCGCCCGACTCGTCCAGGTAGTCGCGGCGTGCCGCCGCGACGTCCGCGATCGCGGTCGCCATCGGCACCGCGACGCCGAGCACCGCCGCCGTGGTGTGGCCCGAGCCGCCGCCGAAGCCGACCAGCACGCCGGCCGCCCCGGTGCGCATCAGGTGCAGGGCCGCGGTGTAGGTGGCGCAGCCGCCCACGATCACGGGCACGTCGAGCTCGTAGATGAACTGCTTCAGGTTCAGCGGCTCGGCGCGGCCGGACACGTGCTCCGCGGACACCGTGGTACCCCGGATCACGAAGATGTCGACGCCCGCGTCGATGACCGCCTTGTAGTACCGGGCGGTGCGCTGCGGGGAGAGCCGGGCCGCGGCGGTGACACCGGCCCGGCGGATCTCCTCGATCCGCCGGCCGATCAGCTCCTCCTTGATCGGCGCCGCGTACATCTCCTGCAGCCGGCGGGTGGCGGCCTGCTCGTCGAGCTCGGTCACTTCGGCGATCAGCGGGTCCGGATCGGTGTACCGGGTCCACAGCCCCTCGAGGTCCAGGACGCCCAGGCCGCCGAGCCGGCCGATCTGGATCGCGGTCTGCGGCGAGACCACGCTGTCCATCGGGCACGCGATCAGCGGCAGCGCGAACCGGTAGGCGTCGATCTGCCAGGCGATCGAGACCTCCTCCGGGTCCCTGGTCCGGCGGGATGGAACGATGCCGATCTCGTCGAGCGAGAACGCCCGGCGGCCGCTCTTGCCGCGCCCGATTTCCACTTGTGTCACACCGCCTGTCTTTCTGTCTTTTCTGTCTTTCCGGGTCTATCGGTTACGGCCGGCGGCGCTGTAGTTCGGCGCCTCGACGGTCATCTGGATGTCGTGCGGGTGGCTCTCCTTCAGCCCGGCACCGGTGATCTGGGTGAACCGCGCCTGCTGGAGCTCGGTGATGGTGCGGGCCCCGCAGTAGCCCATGCCCATCCGCAGGCCGCCAATGAGCTGGGTGGCCACGGCGGCCAGTGGGCCGCGGTAGGGCACCTGGCCCTCAACGCCCTCCGGGACCAGCTTGTCGTCGCTCAGCACGTCGTCCTGGAAGTACCGGTCCTTGGAGTACGAACGGCCCCGCTCCCGGTTGCGCATCGCCCCGAGCGAGCCCATGCCGCGGTACAGCTTGTACTGCTTGCCATTGATGAACACCATCTCGCCCGGCGACTCCTCACAGCCGGCCAGCAGGCTGCCGAGCATCACGGTGTCCGCACCCGCGGCGAGGGCCTTGGCGATGTCGCCGGAGTACTGCAGGCCGCCGTCGCCGATCACCGGCACGCCGGCCGCGTGCGCGGCCTGGGCCGCCTCGTAGATCGCGGTGATCTGGGGCACCCCCACCCCGGCCACCACGCGAGTGGTGCAGATCGAGCCGGGGCCGACCCCGACCTTGACCCCGTCCGCGCCCGCTTCGACCAGTGCCTGCGCGCCGGAGCGGGTGGCGACGTTGCCGCCGATGACCTCGATGTCGGTGTTGGCCTTGAGCTGGCGGACCATGTCCAGCACCGCGCGGGAGTGACCGTGCGCGGTGTCCACGATGAGGAAGTCCACCCCGGCGTCGATCAGCGCCTGGGCCCGCCGCTTGGCGTCCTCACCCACACCGATCGCCGCGCCGACCACGAGCCGCCCGCCCGGGTCCTTGGTGGCCAGCGGGTACTCCTCGCTCTTGGCGAAGTCCTTGACCGTGATCAGGCCGCGGAGCTTGCCCGCCTCATCGATGAGCGGCAGCTTCTCGACCTTGTGCTGGCGGAGCAGGTCCAGCGCGTCGCCCGGGGCCACCCCCACCCGCGCGGTCACGAGCGGCATCGGCGTCATGACCTCGAACACGCGCTTGTCCCGGTCGGTCTCGAACCGGATGTCACGATTGGTCACGATGCCGAGCAGCACCCCGTCGGCGCCGGTGACCGGCAGGCCGGAGATCCGGTAGCGGCCACAGATCCGGTCGACGTCGGCCACGGTGGCGTCCGGAGTACAGGTCACCGGGTCGGTGATCATGCCCGCCTCGGACCGCTTGACCACGTCGACCTGCTGGGCCTGGTCCTCGATGGCCAGGTTGCGGTGCAGCACGCCGACCCCGCCCTGGCGCGCCATGGCCACGGCCATCCGGGCCTCGGTCACCGTGTCCATCGGGGACGAGACGAGCGGGATCCGCAGGCTGATGCGCCGGGTGATCCGGGCGGTAGTGTCGACTCCGGAGGGCAGCACATCCGACGCCGCCGGGAGCAGCAGTACGTCATCGAACGTCAGGCCCGGCGGAGCGAACTTCTCTGACTCGGTCATGGCACCTTCAAGTGACGCGGCGGCGGAGAGACATTGCCCATCCTAATGAGGGTCCGGGACCCGCCGGGGCCAAGCGGCCGAGGCGGTCCGTTACGCACCAAGGGCCCCAGTTTGCCCGGCTCATGGGGGACCGGGTAACGCGAACGGCGGGCCGGCCCGATGGGGGCC
>Ga0209839_10001413_pt1 | contig 12304 bp, 10 predicted proteins | sample OrgsoiDNA2013050_FD_185800 | JGI IMG/M metagenome (GOLD analysis project Ga0209839, IMG submission 185800) | Permafrost soil microbial communities from the Arctic, to analyse light accelerated degradation of dissolved organic matter (DOM) -... | ecosystem: Environmental > Terrestrial > Soil >... | reverse complement strand
GTGCTCGTAGCCCTGAATATGGACCGGGCGACCAGCTTTTGCCAGGGCTAAAAGACCCTGCGCCGCCTCTACAGCCGATGTTGGCGCGAAGACATCTTCTGTCGGTACTTGCAGATCCTGATCGTTGGTATCCTCTTCCTCCAGATACCCTGCGAAGGGACCGCTCTCACCCTGCATCGGCGGTGGGAAGACCTTGCCAGGATTGAGGATATTGCCCGGATCGAAGACCTGCTTCACATCCCACATCGTCATCAGCTCTTCAGAGTTGTGCATGAGGGACATATATTCGCGCTTCTCGATGCCGACGCCGTGCTCGCCCGTCAGGCTGCCACCCATCTCTACGCTGCATTTGACGATCTCGCGCCCAACGTGGTGAATGCGTCGAATGAGATCCTGGTCTTCGGGATCTGGTATGAGCAGCATGGGATGCAGGTTGCCGTCGCCCGCGTGAAGAAGATGGCCGGTGCGCACATCGTAGCGTTGGCAGATCGCATTGACCTCCGTCAGTATCTGGGCCAGGCGACTGCGCGGAACGGTAATATCGACCGTATAGTAGGCGGGAGCCAGGCGCGTTATGGCTCCCGCCGCGCTCTTGCGTGCCAACCAGATTTTGGAGCGCTCATCTTCATTGAGGGCGATATGCAGGTTGTATCCTCCGTGCTGCTCCAGGATACGCCGAATCTCTTCCATCTGTTCGTCGATGCTGGCGGGATAGCCGTCGACATCGATAATGAGAATCGCACCTGCGTCCAGGGGCAGACCGGCGTGCGCATACGGCTCAACCATGCGTGTGATCTGCTGATCCATCATCTCCATTGTGGCGGGAACGAGTCCTGTTGCGATGACGGCGGATACCGCGTCACCGGCCTGCTCGACTGAATCGAAGATCGCCAGCAACGTTTTGACGCCCGGTGGCGTGCGCACTAAACGTAGGATGATAGAGGTCATCAGGCCGAGCATGCCTTCGCTGCCGGTAATTAATCCGCACAGGTCATAGCCGGGATAATCCAGAGCGTGACCGCCGACGCGTATAGCGCGCCCATCGGCCAGTACCACGTCCATGCCTATGACATAATTCGTCGTCACACCGTACTTGAAGCAGTGCGGACCTCCGGAATTCTCCGCCACGTTGCCACCGATGGTCGAGGCGCGTTGGCTGGAAGGATCGGGTGGAAAATAGAGGCCCAGTGTTCTTGCGCGCTCGTCCAGACGCAGATTGATCAGGGACGGCTCAACCTCCGCGCTACGTCCATGCGTGTCAACATCGAGTAAACGGTTCATATGCGCAAAATCGACGACAATGCCTCCGCGATCGGCCACCGCGCCGCCTGAGAGGCCCGTTCCCGCGCCGCGAGCAACCACAGGAACGCGCTTTTCGGCGGCCCAGCGCACCACGCGCGCGACCTCCTCAGCCGAGCGCGGAAATACCACGGCATCGGGGAGTCCTTTATCTACACCTGCATCGACTTCATAGGCAATAAGAGAGGACCTGTCGGTAAATACCTGTCCTTTGGGAAGGAGCGTCTTCAGTGAGTTCAGCGTGATCTCTTTCAACATTGCTAGTACCTTTCTTTATGGCGGCAACAGCTTCGAGATCGCAAGACAGAGGTTCTTTGCGCAAGTATTTATTATGTTCAGGCGCGTCGTGGGAGGGCGGCGATAAACGTGCCCACGACCTTCACATCGCCGTATTGATCGGCGGCCTGCACTTTGCCAGAGACGCGTCCCTCGCCTTCGGCTTCGTATTTTTCGGTGATGGTGCCTGTGCAGGTAATTTCGTCGCCAAGACGGGTCATGCCTTTGAAGCGCACTCCAAATTTGCGCAGCGCCTCCGGTCCCACGTAGTCGCTCAAGAGTTCACCTACGAAGCCCATGATTAGCATACCGTGCGCGATGATGCCGCCCGTGCCAATTGCCTCCCCAACCTTTGGATCGGTGTGCAGCGGATTGAAGTCGCCCGACGCGCCCGCGTAGCGTACTAGGCGCTGATGTGTAATCGGCTCTTTCACTAGTGAAGGAAGCTTGTCGTCGATCTGCACGTCTTCATAGTAAAGTCTTGTCTGCTTGCTCTCAATCGCCATAATTGAATGCTCCTTTTGTATCTATGCAGTCGTCGAACAACGCCTAATCGCGCACCAGCATCATTGTGCGGGCAGCGAGCACAGGCCGATTGTCTTGATTTGTGTAGCGCGTCTCCGTAACTACGATGTCCATTGTGCCGCGCGTCTTGCCATCCACGATCTTCGTCACGCCGGTAAGGACATCGCCGGGATAGACGGGCGACAGGTATTCGTACTCCTCCTCGCCGTGCAGGATACGCATCACATGAATGCCCGTGCTTGCCAACTGCTTGATTAGATCGGTATGTCCCCAGAAGGAGAACAGCGTTGGCGTGGTGGGAAAGAGTGGTACATCCTTATAGCCAGCGGCCTGCGCTGCCTCGCGACTGTGATAGACGGGATTGTCGTCGCCTATGGCCAGGGCGAGTTCGTGGATCTTGCTGCGCTCAACTTCGATCGAGAAAGGAGGAAAGCTGGTGCCGACCTTACTTTTATCAAACATACGGGTGCTCCCTGGTAAATCAACAATTAGCATTGTGAAGACAGTATGTGTCTTGAGACGAGCGCTTGTCAAGGACATCTTCTGAGATCCACTATCGTCACCTCCAGCTAGTACTTATAGCCCTACTACTCTGGCTCACGTTGCGGCGTATCGTATACTGTTATAGTTCGCGAGAAAGATGCATGTGTGTTGGCAACCGTTATGGACGAGATTGGACGCGGGAATGAACTACAAGACAATTCCTACCTGGCTGAAGAATGGACGACGAGATCGAGAGGCACTGATAAGGCTGCTCTTTTTTTTCTGCTGCCTGCTTCTCGTCATCAGCGGCTGTACTCCAGCGCCCTCTCAGTCCAGCGCTCCCGCGACTCCGCGAGCGACGCCGACTCTTCCGGTGCAGAATACTGTAGTAGGCAAGCCCCTCACCGATAGTGATCTTGTTACCGCTATGGTACACAAAATGAGCCTGGATCAGAAGCTGGGGCAGATGGTTATCGTCGAGTTCTATGGCGCGACCCTCAATAGCGACCTGCAGCAGATGATCGCGCAGGACAACATCGGCGGCGTGTTGATCGAGAACAAGAACGGCAATGCGCAGTCGCGCAACCAGCTCGTCACGCTCAATAAAGCCATGCAGGCGCAGACGCGTGTGCCGCTCTTCATCTCGACCGACTACGAAGGTGGCGTTGTCAATGAGCTGCGCCTCATCACGGGTGAACGCCCGTCAGAGGCGGCCATAGGCGCGACGAACGATCCGCAGGTGGCCTACAACGCTGGACAGCGCGCCGCGAACGATCTGACCGCGCTCGGCCTGAACCTCAACTTCATGCCTATCGTCGACGTGCTGACCAATCCCAACAATCCCGGCCTGCCGCAGCGCACCTTTGGCTCCGATCCCACGCTGGTCACAAACATGGGACGCGCGTACCTCAAAGGGCTAAATGCCGGTGGAGTCGTTGGTTGCCTCAAACACTTTCCCGGTCTGGGCAGCGCCAACCTGGACCCACATCTCGCGCTACCTACCATGAATCGCAGCCTCGCCACACTCAATAACGTTGATCTCGTGCCCTATCGCACTCTAATCAACGAGGGCAACGTCCCTATGGTCATGGTCACGCATATCCTCAATCCCCAACTCGATCCCAACCTGCCCACCTCGCTCTCGCCCAACGTCGTCACCGGACTACTGCGCAAGCAGCTCAACTTCAAGGGCGTCATCATCAGCGACACATTGTGGATGGGCGGCATCAGCAATACTTACTCTTTATCGCAAGCAGCCGTCCTGGCGGTGAAGGCTGGCATCGACCTTATCCTCGGTCCCCGTGGTCTGGCCGAGACGCAAACGATGATTGCCGGACTACACCGTGCCGTGACGAGCGGACAGCTCTCCATGAGCCAGATCGACGCTTCCGTCACGCGCATCCTGCAACTCAAGTTGCAACATAATGTCATCTCTCGCGATCAAGCGTTGCAACTGGCGGGTATCACTGGGAATAGTGAGGTGCGCGGGTAAGCGCCGCTCTGCCTATAAGCTAATAAATCTCCTCGGGATCGTGCTTTTTGAGGATATTGGCAAACTCAATAACGCTACCTTCCGCTGTAGCGATGTGCCAGTAGTGCATGCGCCAGCCGACTCCATCGGGCGTTATGGTCAAGCGCCATGCTTTTGCATTGTCTTCCAGGCGTATACGCTGTTTGCTATCGCCCGTCTTGCTTTCTCTAAGCTGGCGTAGATTATAACTGTTTATATCTTTTGCCTTCTCCGCGATGATTGTTGCTGCTGCTCTAATGATCCTGGTGAGGATTATCTCATTTGTATCCAGCCCATGCTTTGTAATCGAGTCGAAGAAGGATGGACTAAAATTATATGGCAGCGGTTTTGCTACTGAGCTTTGCCAGTCATGTTTATACCAGTAATCAATGATATAGCGAACGCCCTTTTCGCCCTGGTCCCACAGATTGAATATATCGGTTGGAGGTGGAAGGTCGCCAGGTGTAAAGAGTAAAGCAAACGACTGTGTAAATGGCTGCTCTTTCCAGGCAAAATCTGGCACCGATGCTGTAATTTTAGCAACGACTTCTATCTCTCTCTTTCCGTTGCTTAAGGCCAGTGTTGCGATTCTCAGCTCTTGAGCGAAGGCTTCTGCCATGTGTTTGCAGGCTCCGACCTTTGCCAGCAGAGGGAACATCTCGTCTTTTATAGGAGCAGGCCAACGAGCGGTAAATTGTTCTGGATAGATGGTGATGGAGCCATGTTCAGGCTCTACCAGATAGCCCAAATTTTCTAAATTTGGTTCGAGGTTAGACTCTGCGCGAAAAAACTGATTGAGCCATGTTGAGATCTGGCGAATATTAATGTTGATCCTGTGCATGCGTTGCCAATATTGCAACAACTCTGAAGCGGGATACAACCCGTTTTCCAGAAGTTTATAGGCAGCTTCGGTAGCATAAAACCAGCTATGGGGAGAGTGCAGGGCTTCTTCAAGCCAACGATAGAGAGTGTTGAGATAGGCTACCACCTCTTCCTCGTCCGCACTTGCCGCAGGTACCACGATTATAATCGGGTCTACAAAAATATCAGCCATCCTTAGCTAACTTGCTCCTCCTCTTGATACTTTCAGCAGTGATCTTGTCTTCTTGATGCATTGTTTCATCAAAAAAACCGCTCGGCCAATTCAGAATATTCCCCTGGGGAGAGATCTCAACTGGCTCAAACTGTGCCGCTCCTTTTTCGTCCTGGGCCACGAAATAAATCATGCAGTCGCTCTTCTCCTGTCCGCCCGCTGCCACGATATGGTAACGGAGCTGATTAACCAGGTTTTCGCTATGCGTCTCGATCAGGCATTGTTTGTTACATTGCGATAGGCCCACGAAGAAATCGCCCAGGCGAGCCTGTACGCGTGGATGTAGGTGTAGCTCTGGTTGTTCGATAATGAGAAGAGTATGTTCGGGAGCCAGTAGGCCCATAACCAATATTGGTAAAACTTGACTTACGCCAAAGCCAACATCAGGAAGTACACGAGGATTTTGCTCTGGCTTGAGCACTACTTTCCAGATAATATCGCTAATACCTGCCGCCTCAGCCCTTATCTGATCAGCCACACCGAGATAGCGTATCCAGGAGTCCAGGGCCTCTTGTAAAGTAGCAAACTCAACTTTTTTGTTAAAAGGATTGTAATATTCGATTTCTGCAAGCTGGTTGCTCTGATACACCAGCGCCGCGTGTTCTCCTCTAGAGCCAACATCATCCAATTCGCCTGATGAGAATTGGCGTTGAGTCGTATTTGGATCAAAGCGCAAAGGACCCAGGTAACGTACTTGAGAAGTAAAAAAAGTTGTAATCTGTCGTACCGCCTCATCAAGATGGATCAGATATTCTGTTGCCAAAACGTTTTCGTTTTTTGACGTGGCAGGGTTATAGTTTTGTGCTTTTCTTAATAAGTGAGAAGGAAGAAAATGAGATAACGTTGCCAGAACCTGAAATTGTTCCTTTATTATAGTATTTTCAGGAGAATCGACATCAGGCAAGTTTTCATCCAGGTTACATTCTCCCACATAATTGTGGCGTTCTCGACCGTAAGTTGTCATACGCAAGTATTCGGGTGCCACCCCATCTAAAAATTGCTGGAGTTCATCTTCTGTGGCCCTCTTGAATAAAAAGTCATTTTTTATTTCATTTTTAAATAACTTCTCATCAAATGGACCTGTAGGAACAAAATGACTACTCTCAAACATTAGTTTTATTGCAATATTGTCAATAATAACTTTTGCAGCTTCAATTGCGGAAGAGGTGCTATTTTCGTTAGCACTACTAAATTGAACCTTGACCTTATGATTCCATGAGCCTCCAAAATCTAGCGGATCTTCCACATCAGGTTCATAGCTTTCTCCTAGCTCAAACGCGCATGTAATGGAGCGGGTGGCAGAAAAGTCGCTGAGTACATCTTCGAATGTTCCAAGCCGAACAGTGGGTCCATTGAGTATTAGAGGGCGGTCTACTACCTGGTTGCTTAATGTCTGGGCAATCATCAGGATGGACTGTAGCAGGCTGGTCTTGCCGGAGCTGTTGAGTCCGGCGAGAACTGTTACGGGGGCGAGCTTGAGCTCGCCTGAATTGACGATGGGTTTGAAATTTTCGATAGACCAGTTCTTGAGCATTCCTTCATCCTTTGTATAGCCTGCAGCAATGGAGTAATTCCAGCCTCACCATCATTGTACCGTACTTTCTATCTTTCTGGAATACCTATTTTTAATGATTTTTTTTGGCATACGGCGTATCAACAATCCCCCCTAGCCGCCTACGGGATGAGCGTGATATAATTGCCTAAACACCCACCCACAGGGGTTTCAGGTGAGAGGAGCTTGATGGAGCGTATGTAGAAAGCACGCTTCGTCGATGAAATATGTTTAGTAAGATTTTGATTGCTAACCGTGGCGAGATTGCTCTACGTGTCATTCGTGCCTGCCGCGAGATGGGGATACGCAGTGTCATCGCTCATTCAGAGGCTGACCGCAACTCGCTCCCTGTACGTATGGCAGACGAGCGTATCTGTATCGGGCCGGGCGCAAGTGGGAAGAGCTATCTGAACATTCCGAATATCATCAGCGCCGCGCTGATCTCTAATGCAGAGGCAATTCATCCAGGCTACGGCTTTCTTGCCGAGAACACCAGCTTTGCCGAGATCTGCCGCGACGTGAACATCACCTTTATCGGTCCCTCGGCAGAGGTGATGGCCGTGATGTCCGATAAGGTTTCGGCGCGCGAGGCGATGTCCGAGGCTGGCCTGCCAACGCTCTCCGGTACACCTATTTTGCGCACGTTTGCTGAGGCACTGGAGGCAGTGAAGGATATCGGCTATCCGCTGATGCTGAAGGCGGTCGCGGGCGGCGGAGGACGCGGTATCCGTCTGATTCGGCGTCCCGACGAGTTCGAGCGTATCTTTACACTTGCGCAGAATGAGGTGCGCGAGGCTTTCCGCGACGATGGTCTCTATCTCGAACGCTATCTCGAACGCGCGCGGCACATAGAGATCCAGGTACTGGTAGATAATTATGGTAACGGCGTGCATCTGGGCGAGCGCAACTGCTCCTGCCAACGCCGCAACCAGAAGGTTCTGGAGGAGTCCCCCAGCCCGCTCTTGCCGCGTGAACTATGCGCTGAGATGGGCAAACGATCGATACACGCTGTGCAGGAACTGGGCTATCGCAACGCGGGCACGCTCGAATTTCTGGTGGACGAGCAGAACTGTTACTATTTTATGGAAATGAATACGCGCCTGCAGGTCGAGCATCCCGTGACGGAGATGGTGACAAGCCTCGATCTGGTCAAGGAACAGATACGCATCGCTGCCGATATGCACCTGCAATTGCAGCAGCGCGATATCAAGTTTCACGGCCACGCCATCGAGTGCCGCATCACGGCAGAGGACTCCGATGCCGACTTCCGTCCCCAGACTGGCGTCGTGGAGCAGTATCTGCCACCAGGGGGACCAGGAGTGCGCGTCGATAGCCACCTGTTCGCTGGCTACGAGGTTCCACCACACTACGACTCTCTACTGGCGAAGCTGATCGTCTGGGACGAGACGCGCGATGCCGCCATTGCGCGTATGCAGCGTGCCCTCGACGAATTTATCATCGAGGGTGTCACGACGACGATACCGTTCCATCAACGTCTGCTCAAGCATCCAGGCTTTATGAGTGGCGATACATACACACGTTTTTTACAAGAGGAAGCCGCTGCTTTAGGCATATAGGCGACCTCATATTGGTTATTTTTGGGCGCTCTTGCGCAAAGAACGCCCTCGACATTGACATATCAGGAGGTGACTTTATGTCTCGCGTAGTTGTAACCGGAATGGGACTGGTTACCTCGTTGGGTAACGATCTAACGTCCTCGTGGGAGGCACTGTGCGCGGGTAAATCTGGTGTAGGCGAGATTACCGCGTATGACAGCAGCCAACATCGCGTGCACTTTGGCGCTCAAATAAAGGATTTCGATCCCACGCCGTACATGGACCGCAAAGAGGCACGGCGCAACGATCCCTATGAGCAGCTCGCTATCTCGGGCGCGAAGCAGGCTTTAGAACATGCAAAGCTGCAGATCACTGACGATATCGCCGATGATGTTGGCGTCTACGTCGGCAGTGGCATCGGTGGCCTGGTCACGCTGCACGATCAGTTCAAAGTTCTGCACGAAAAGGGACCCGATCGCATCAGCCCGTTCTTTATTAACATGATGATTATAGATGGCGCGCCCGGCATTATCGCCATTCTGACCGGAGCCAGGGGACCAAACTGGGCTGCCGTTTCCGCCTGCGCCACCAGCGGCAATACTATCGGCGAGGCATGGGAGACCATCCGGCGCGGCGACGCAAAGGTGATGATCGCGGGCGGTGCCGAGAAGGCAATCACGCCCATTGCCATGGCCGCGTTTGACAATATGCACGCCCTCTCGCGGCGCAACGACGATCCCCAGGGTGCAAGTCGTCCCTTCGACGCCACCCGCGATGGCTTCGTCATGGGCGAGGGAGCAGGCATGCTCATTCTGGAGGATCTCGAATTCGCCAAGGCGCGTGGGGCCACGATTCTTGCCGAGCTGGTAGGTTATGGCACGACTGACGATGCCCACCATGTGACCGAACCGGCTCCCGGCGGCACCGGCCTCGTGCGCGCTATGCGGCGCGCCTTGCAGAAAGCGGGTCTGCAGCCGGAGCAGATCGATTACATCAACGCCCATGGCACATCAACGCCGCCTAATGACCGCACCGAGACAGTGGCGATCAAGACCCTTTTCGGAGAACACGCCTATCGACTGGCCATCAGCTCCACAAAATCCATGCTTGGTCACACGCTTGGCGCAGCGGGTGCGATCGAGGCCATCATCTCGATCCAGACTATTCTGAGCGGGGTCATTCCGCCGACGATTAACCTGCACCATCCTGATCCAGATTGCGACCTGGATTATGTACCCAACGAGGCACGGCACGCGACAGTGAATGTGGCTATGTCGAACGTGATGGGCTTCGGCGGCCACAATGCCTGCCTGGTGTTTAAACGATACGAAGAGTAGTGTTATGGATACGCAGAAAAAGATAGCGTGGCTGGACCGCGTTGAGGACCTCATCAATGTGCTCGCTGGCAGCACGATTGGTGAGTTGGAGCTGACGGAGGGTGATACCGAGATTATCATCCGCCGCAGCCCTGAGATGGTGCTGAGCGCCGCTCCCCAGCGTGGCGGGCTGTTTGTATCGGGAGGACAGGCCGCCCGGCAGCCTGTTCACCTGGACTTTCCCGTTATCGCGCCTATGACGGGCGTCTATTATCCTGCCGCCTCGCCCATGTCGCCTCCCTTCGTCAATGTTGGAGACATAATCTCGGTCGGGCAGATCGTTGCCCTGATCGAAGCGATGAAGGTCTTCAACGAGATTACCTCCGAGGTGGCTGGTCGCGTCGTCGCTATGGTTGCCACCAGTGGCAACGTTGTTCAGAAAGGCGATGTGCTGCTACGTGTCGAGCCTGTTGTGTAGTGGGATTGAATAATTGCATCAGGCAGGACTGCCAATAAGTGCCAGTCGAAAGATCGGCATGGAAACCAATCGTCACAAATATATGTGGTTGTGCATCTCATTATTATGAATGAGAAAAACAACCTGAGTATAGCGTAACATTGCAGCCTCTCTTGAAGGAGGAAAACGTATGGGCCTCACTGTATGCCCAGCAGCAGTTGTCGCTGCCCCGGTTGAAAGCGTCTGGGAACTGCTCTCGGAGCCAACACTTTATGATGTATGGTGGGATGCGCGCACGGAACGCATCGTTCCGGAGGGGAAAGCCGCGCCCGGACAGGTGCTCTATGCGAAAACCTCGGGATTGGGTAGGACGTGGGATGTAACTCTCAGGGTGGAGATGGTGAAGCCTGAAAAGCATCAGATCCAGTTGCATGTCACGCTTCCACTAGGCACCGTCAACGAAACAACCATCACCTGCACAGCTATCGACACCGCCTCCTGTCGTGTGCAATTTGGCTGAAACTTCACTCTTCCGCCAGGTTGGCAGGGATGGGTACTTGAAAAATTTGGCGGCAAGGCGTTCGAGGCTGGCGTACAGGATTCGTTGCAGAGACTCAAGCGGGAGGCCGAAGCTCGCTATCGCAAATGATCTCATCTTAAGCTTCGGTCCCTACAACCTCATTAATACAGTGTCTGCGCCTCCTCAACCATGTAGCCGTCAGCGCGCAGGCGACGCAGCAGATCTTCGCATTGCGCGCGGTCGCGCGTCTCCAGCGTAATCGTTTCCTCGCGTTGCATGATTGGCAGGCGATTAGAGATACGCTGATGACGTACATCGATCACGTTGATGCGCATCTCGGTGATGATGCCGAGCATGCGCATCAGTTCGCCTGGACGATCGGTGAGGCGTGTGTGAATCACAAAGTAACGACCAGCCGTTGCCAGGCCGTGCTCGATGAAGCGGCCCACCAGGTTTATGTCGATATTGCCGCCCGTCAGCGGAACAAGCACTTTCTTGCCTTGCAGCTGAACGACCCCACTTAGTAACGCCGCCAGACCTGCCGCACCGGCCCCTTCGACGAGCATCTTGCAGCGCTCCATTAACAACAAAACGGCGTTAATGATGGCTTCGTCGTTGACCAGCACGACCTCGTCGACGAGGCGCTGGATGATAGAGAAGTTAAGTTCGCCTGGACGTTTGGTCGCGATACCGTCGGCGATGGTCATAATCGATGATGAGGTCATGATGTGGCCCGCGTTCAGTGAGTCGTAGCTGCTGGGTGCGCCCTCGGCCTGCACGCCAATGATGGTGATATCGGGTTTGAGCGCGCGGGCGGCGATGGCGATACCCGAGATGAGGCCGCCGCCGCCGATGGGGACAATGACGGCGTCGGCGTCGGGCAGGTCGTTGAGCATCTCCAGTCCAAGCGAGCCCTGACCCGCGATAACCTCGGGATCGTCGAAGGCGTGGATAAATGTTGCACCCGATGCCTGCTGGAGCTCGCAGCAGTGCTGATAGGCGTCGTCGTAGGTGCTGCCGTAGAGGATGACGTTCGCGCCATAGTTCTGGGTCGCGGTGACTTTCGCCAGCGGCGCGGCCTCTGGCATGACGATGGTGCATGGAATTTTATGTTCGGCGGCGGCGATGGCGACGCCCTGGGCATGGTTGCCCGCTGACGCGGCTATGACGCCTGCGCTGCGTTGCTCGGTTGTGAGGCGAGAGATCTTGTATGCCGCGCCCCGTGCTTTGAAGGAGCCACCGCGCTGCATATGTTCGGCCTTCAAATAGACATCGGCCCCCGTCATCTCGTGCAGCGTGCGGGATGGAGTAAGAGGAGTATGATGCATGATTGGCTTAAGAAATTTATAAGCCTTCCAGATATCGGCTATCGTGACCGGCTCGGTGCCGCTCGCCGGATGATTTTCAAGTAAACGCATAACGCGGTACGACTCCTTTCAGTCCCCCGTAGGACACAGCCACGGTCGTCGTGGTGTCTATCTCATGCTTCTTTGCCTGAGCACTATCAAAGGATTATAACGCATGTGGGGGATGGTGACAACTGTTTTCTGTAAGGGGTCCAGGGTTGCTGCAATGGTTGAGGGGAAACGCATCGAATGAGCATAGAGAAGCATGAAAACTCATCATTCGCGTAAGGGAAAAGCAGTTTGTGGAATTGTGTGAGCTAGAGCAGCATAGAGGTCTGCAGGGAGGCCCAACAAACGGAGAATCTGCTCTT
>Ga0209839_10001412_pt1 | contig 12307 bp, 11 predicted proteins | sample OrgsoiDNA2013050_FD_185800 | JGI IMG/M metagenome (GOLD analysis project Ga0209839, IMG submission 185800) | Permafrost soil microbial communities from the Arctic, to analyse light accelerated degradation of dissolved organic matter (DOM) -... | ecosystem: Environmental > Terrestrial > Soil >... | reverse complement strand
ATTTCGTTGGCTAAGAGGAAACGGGTGCCGAGCAAGGCGGCCTGCGCGCCGAGGGCGAGCACGGCCGCGACTCCTCGAGCATCGCCAATCCCGCCAGCCGCGATGACCGGTACCGGCGCGACCGCGTCGACAACAGCCGGGACCAGCGGGAGCGTTGCCACGCCACTCCAGACGTGCCCCCCGGCCTCCCAACCCTGCGCCACGATGATGTCCACGCCACATCCGACTGCGCGCCGCGCTTCCTCGACGCTGCCGACCGTGTGCATGACAAGCCCTCCGCCGTCATGCACCAACTCGACATAGTCCTGGGAGTCGCCCCAGAAGAGCGACACGACCCGCAGTCCAGCGGTGAGGGCCTGATCGATTCGATGGTGCTGATCGAAGGCGAGAACGAAGTTACCGGCAAACGGCCGGTCGGTAAGGGCTGCCGTTTCCCGAACCACGACTCCGGCATCGTCGGCCCACCCCAGCCCCAAAGTGCCGAGGCCGCCGGCATTTGAGACAGCGGCGGGCAGGCGAGGATCTGCAGACAGCGGTGCCTCGACGATCGGGAGTTCGATCCCCAGCAACTCGCACACCGGCGTTCGCTTGCGATCGGTCATGTCAGTCTCCGGCCGGCCGAGGACGGCACTCAATATCCATGTGGGCCTCCATTCAGTATGCGTCCGGTCGCTCTGCGGTTCGGACGAGCTGCTTGTTCCAACCGTGGAAGGGCGACAGGTCGCCCGCATCCCATCGTTCGTGCAGGCCGGGCGTTGCTAGGTCCCAGTCGGGGCGGATCTCGCTCGACACGTCACGGAGGTCGTGCCAGAGGTCCACGAACGACGGTCGTCCCCAGAACCAGTAGCCGTTATAGATCCTGTAGATCACGAGCCCGGGCTTGAGCACGAGCGTGTGCGGGATCATCGGGTCGTGCTCGGTGTCGGTGTACTCCTGGATCTCGAGGTCTTTCTGGACGATCCGATCCGGATCCTCGAGGAACGGCCACTGGGCGCCGATCGACGCGCGGAACTCCTGGCTTGAGTGGTGGGTGTCGGTCGATATCGTGGCGACCTTGGTGTAGGACACGGCGATCTTCGGGTAGTTGGCGGCGAGTTCGAGGTGCTGTTGGTGCTCTTTTGGGCAATAGTTGCCGCGCGCAAGTGTCAGGATCAGCGGATCCTCGCCCTGGATCTCGCTGAGCGTGCGAGTGACGCGATCTTGGTCGGGCAGCTCGTAGTCGGGGAATGTGCCGCCGGGGGTGATGTCCGAGCGCATGGTTCAAGTCCTTCCGGTCAGGTGAGGGTTGATTGGTGCTACCGGCCGGCCGCCTGGCCGCCGTCAACGTGCAGCGTCTCGCCGGTTACGAACGTCGCTCGCTCGAGGTAGAGGATCGCGTCGACGACGTCGCTGACTTCGCCGACGCGCCCCAGCGGGTGGAGGGCCTCGAGCCCGTCGTAGGACGCGGGGTCGTGGTCGGCTGTCTTGACAACCCCGAGCGAGACCGCGTTGAATCGGACGCCGCGCGAGGCGTATTCGATCGCAAGCGAACCGCTGGCCGCGACAAGTCCTCCCTTGGTGAGGGCAGGTAGCGCGGACGGCCTCGTGCTGTCCGCGTTATCGACCAGGCTCGTGGAGACGTTCACGACGTGCCCGCTGCTCCTGGCGACCATCTCCGCGATCGCCAGCTGGGTGATGCGGAAGAAGCCGGTGACGTTCACGGCCGTGATCGCCTCGTACTCATCGAACGTTTACTCCGTGAACGGCTTGCCGATGTAGATGCCGGCGTTGTTGATCAGCGTGTCGATCCGCCCGAACCGGTCGCGAGCCTCGTCGACCGCGCGCCGTGCGGTTTGCGCATCTGCGATGTCGCCGGCGACCGGGACGTAATCGCGCTCGTCTTGCTCAGCTGACGGGAACGACAGTGCCACTCCAACGACGGCATAACCCGCACTGCGGTATCCGGCGACCAGCCCGGCGCCAATGCCCCGGGATGCGCCCGTAATGATCGCGACCGGCGGGCTCATCGCGAGCCTGCATCGGCCGTGCTTCCTGCCGCCGCGATCTGGAGCCGCAGTGCTTTCAGCGCAGCGGCGTGGATCTCCGAGAAGCTCGGGAACGGCTGGATCGTGTCGCGCAGGACGTCGAGCGAGACCCTGGCGCGGATCGCGAGCGTCGCCTGCTGCATCCACTCGCCGGCGTCCGGGCCAAGCGCGTAGGCGCCGGTCAGCTGCTCGCCGTCGCTCAGCAGCGTCAGGAACCCGTTCGACTTCGCGTACGCGTGCGTGTAAGTGGCGGTCCTGGCGACCTCCGACAGCAGAGCGGTGGCGCTGAACTCGGCCTCAGTGGACCCGACGGCCGCGGCCTGCGGATCGGTGTAGGTGACGCGCGGGACCGCCTCGTAATGGGCCTCGCGTGGTTCACCGAGGATGTTCGACGCGACGACCTCGCCCTGGTACTCCCCGACGTGCGTCAGTTGCCAGATGCCGGTGATGTCGCCGACCGCCCACAGCCGCTCGCCCGCACGCATCTGGGCGTCGACCGGGACTCCGTGGGCGTCCGCATCGATGCCGACCGTCTCCAGACCGATCCCCTCGACACGCGGACGCCGTCCGGTTGCCACCAGCAGGTGATCGCCGCGCAGCTCCCGTCCATCCTCCAGTCCCAACACGAACTCCTCGCCATCGCGAGATGCCGCCGTCGCGTGGATACCGAGCACGAGCTCGACTCCGTCCCGACGCAGCGCCTCGCCCAACGCCACGCCAAGGGGCGTCGGCTCCCGCGAGAGCACGCGCTCGGCCCCCTCGACAAGCACCACCTCACCGCCCAGACGACAGACCACCTGGGCGAGTTCGACACCGGCCGCGCCACCTCCGAGTACGACCAGTCGTCGCGGCACGGCCTTCATCCCGGTCGCCTCGTTCGTGCCCCAGACGCCCTCGAGGTCTCGCAGGCCTGGCACCGGCGGAACGAACGCGTCGGCGCCGTTGGCAAGAACGACGTGGTCAGCCGTGTAGCGAACGCCATCGACCTCGACCACCCCTGTCCCGGCGAGACGACCGTGACCGCGCACCAGCGTGACCCCCCGGTCCGCCAGCCACTGCGCAGCTCCGGTATCGGAGTAGTTCGAGACCAGGAAGTCGCGCCAATCAAGCGCCGCCTGCACGTCGACGTCAGCCTTGGCACCCGCCTCACGCGCGCCGTGCACCGCCTCCCCCGGGCGCAGCAGCGACTTCGACGGGATGCACGCCCAGTACGTGCACAGACCACCCACGAGGTCGCGCTCGACGACCGCAACCCGCAGACCGCCCTCCGCGATGGCGGCGGCGCAGTGCTCCCCGGGCGCCCCGCCACCCAGGATGATGACGTCGTAGTGGGTGGTCACGACGGGAGCTCCTCGCCAGCCTGCTCGCGGACCATGTAGAGCGCGTACCAGTCCGGCCAGTTCGGATCCGCGGCACCGATTCGCTCCTCGTGCTCCCCATGCGCGGCCTCAGCGCGCCGCAGCGCCTCCGCCAGATCGCTGGCTGACGCAAACGAAGTCGCCGTCGCGTCAACCCGACCGGGCAGCCGCGCGGTGACTTCCTGGAGCAGCCAGCCGTTGCCGTCCGGATCGCTGAACGAGGCGAACGAGCCATAGCTCTTGTGGTCGGGCGCCGGGCCGCTGACGCGATCGTCCGCGCCGGCCGGATGGAACCGCGCGCCTGGTCCCCCCTCGTGGAACACCTCGCTCACCTCGACGTCCTCGGCGAGGAGCCCGTCGCGGACCGCCTCGACGTCGGAGACGATCAGGTACGACCCCCGGGCCGAGCCGGGCGGGGCGGAGGTCAGGTTCGTCCCAAATTGGATCGAGCACCCGGAGCCCGGGGGCGTGAACTGGATCAGGCGGAAGTCCCCACCGGCGGCGACGTCGGCGTCGAGCCTCCAGCCGAGGCGTCCGTAGAACTCCTTTGCGCGATCGACATCCGAGACGGGGAGGACGATCACCTCGAGAGTCGTGCCGACGGTCGCGGCCCCGCCCGCGTCGTCGCTGCTGACCTGGGTTGCGCTCATCTCGACCTCCATTGGTTGCGGGTGGGTGGGCTAACTATCTCGCCTAGGTCAAGGGCGGCGAGGCGAGCGAGCGTGGCTTCGACATCGACGAAGAACCGGGCTCGCTCAGGTCTGGTCGGTCTTGCCGGCCAGGACCTTGGCGGCCGCCTCCAGATCACGCTCTTCGACGAGTACTTGTGCTCCACCCGAGAACGCAAACGGGAAGGCCCCGCCGGCGTCATCGGCGACCACCCACGCGGCAATCCCCGCTGAGGCAAGCAGTCCCTGAGCCAGCTCTGCCTCTGTCCGCTTCGGGAAGGTCGCAACCGAGCGGCGCATCGTGCTAACCGAAGGTGAACACGTAGGCCTCGACGCCGGGAGCGAGGAAGGTGATCTCGAACGTGCGGTCGGTGATCGATCCCCGCTCGCGAACCAGCTGATACAGCCGCGGTTCGGCCACCATTCCGTGGCCTGTTTCATCCACGTCTAGCCCATGCGCATCGCCGGGAGTCTCGCCGTCGATGAGCACTCGGAAAGGCACGGACATCCCTCGCTCCCGTCCTCGCAGGACGAGATGCACGTCGCGGGCACGGAAGCGGAACGCGATCCCTCCCTCGGCTCCGTTCAGCACGCTGGCCCCGCTCTCGATCGTCCAGTCCCCAGAGAGCGCCCAGTGGTTGAGCCTCAACGAGTCTGGCGCGACGTACGTTCGAGACTCGTCGAACGCGACGCCACCGGGAGACGCGAAATTCTGAGTTTGCTCGTAGCCGAGGTAGGTCTCGGGCGACGCCAGGTTCGTCCAATCGGCTGGAGCCTCGAAACCGTCGGCAGCGACCGACACCAGAGCTTCACCGATGTCCTCGACGCCGGCCTCGCGCAACAACCGCTGAATGACCCGTTCGCACTCTTCGTACCGACCCTCGCCGAATTGGTGGTGCCGGATTCGTGCCTGCACGTCGGCGATGTAAACGGCGGGCCAGTAGTGGTTGCTGAACGCGCGCCAGACCCCATAGTCGCTGTCGATCGCGATCGGATACTCGACCCTCATGTCTTTCACGGCTTGGCGGACGTTGTCGACGTCTTGCTCGAACGGGAACTCGGGCGTATGCACGCCAACGGTGACCAACCCCCGATCGTGGTACTTCTCGGCCCACGCGCGGACGTAAGCGAGCGTGCGGAGCCAGTTGATGCAGGTGTATGTCCAGAAATCAACGAGAACGACCTTCCCCTCGACGTCCGCCGCGGTGAGCGGAGGCGAATTGAGCCACCCGGTCGCCCCGTCGAAGCTCGGGAGGCGACCCTCGGACGACATCGGAGCTGGCCCTCCATGGCGGAACACGTCGAGCCAGCTCATGTCGGTGAAGTGGTCGCTGCTCCTATCCTGGCTGCTTGCGCAGTGGTCTGAAGCTGGCGCGGATCTCATCTGAGAAGAGTTGCGGCTGTTCCCAGGCGGCGAAGTGGCCGCCTCGGTCGAGCTTGTTGTAATGGATTAGGTTGTGGGGGTAGGCGCGCTCTGCCCAGCTTTGCGGGGCTTCGTAGAGCTCGCCGGGAAAGACGCTGATCGCAAATGGGATCGTGATGTTCTTGGCGTCGAAGAAGTCGGCCTTGTTTTCCCAGTAGAGGCGAGCGGCGGATATCCCGGTGTTCGTTAGCCAGTAGAGGGTGATGTTGTCGAGGAGGTCGTCTCGGGTGAGGTCGCTCTGGTAGGTCCCCTGAAGGACCTTTTCCACTAGCCCGGGCTGGCCGGTGCCGTCGCCATGGTCAAGCGCGAACGCCGCCAGATCGACGGGTGAGTCCGCCAGCCCGTAAAGCGTCTGCGGGCGCGTGGCCATGATCAGTGCATAGGCGACGTGCTTGGCGTAGAAGTTGCTCAACTGCTCATACGCGCGTAGCTCCTCGCCTGAGAGATCGGGGGGCGGCGGGTCGCCGCGCTCAAACCCCTTCACGAGATCGGCTGGAGCGGTCCCGGGCATGTTGGAATGAATCCCGAGCAGCTCCGGCGCAGCCTGTATGCCCATCGTCTGCGTTACCGCCGCGCCCCAATCGCCGCCCTGGGCCACAAACCGGGTGTACCCGAGGCGCTTCATCAGCACCACCCAGGCGCGTGCGATGCGTACCGGATCCCACCCGGTAGCGGTCGGCTTCGCCGAGAACCCGTGGCCCGGCAGCGAGGGAATCACCAGATCAAACGCATCCGCTGCGCTCGCGCCGTGCGCCGTGGGGTTTGTCAGCGGCTCGATGATCTTCAACTGCTCAATGATCGAGCCAGGCCACCCGTGCGTGACGATCAGCGGCAGCGCGTCCTCGTGCTGGGAGCGAACGTGAATGAAATGAATGTCCAGCCCATCGATCTCGGTGATGAAGTTCGGGAGGGCATTCAGTTTCGCCTCGCACTTGCGCCAGTCGTAGTCCGACCCCCAGTAGCGCGCGAGCTCCTGCATCATCGCCAGCGGCACCCCCTGCGAGTCGTCGCTGACCGTCTCACGCTCGGGCCACCTGGTCGCATTTACGCGCCTGCGCAGCTCGGTGATCTCCTCCTCCGAAAAACCGACCTCAAACGGCCGGATAGCGGTGTTGTCGCTGCCCGTTCGTTCTGCAACTTCTGTCGCGGACATCTGAACCTCCCAAGGTCGCATCGCGCGTCAGGGCCCGTCCGCGACCCCCGTGTAGTGCCTGCGCACGATCCTCCTTACATACAGAACTGTCAAGACCGCCGAATGCGACTCGTGAGAGTGCTCGCTCGGAATGTCCGCAGCAGCGACCGCGACGTGGAGCAAGAGTTCCGCGTCAACAGCAAAGGAGGTACGTCGGGGGAATCGGGACCATTCCCTGCCCCTCGCCAATTGCGCCCCTGCGCGCGTGCTCGGTGCTTGCAAGATCGCTGCTAACGATCTGGCCGGAGCAGAAGTGCGCGACGGTCGCGGGCTCCCTCCTGGAACGGACAAGAAGCATCAAGCGCAGTCCTCCGGCCCGGACCGCGCTGCCGCTTCTCCTGGGCAAGCGACAACAGCCGGGCAAGGCGTCAGGTGCTTGCTGATCACCGCAGGTTGGCGCGGCCGGCAAGCACCTGCGCGCTCGCATCTGCCCAATCCCGGCGGCACAGGCCGCTGCCGTCGCAGGATCGCTTTCGACGGCGAGCAGTGATCCCGCGTGGCCGACCGGCAGTACCGCGCCGGCAAGGAAGCGATCGTGCCCGGTGGCGGTGATCGGTTCCTTTCAACTGCATTACTGGGCCAGTTGCTCTCGGCGCGAATGCTGGCCGTCGAACGCGATCACGCCGGGCAAGCACGCCCGGTGATCGCTCCTCGAGAAAGCACTCATCCGCCGAGGCTGGCGCGTCGTCCGATCGGACGGCTGGGACGTCGCCAACTCGATGGCGAAGCTCTGGATCGGACGGGGATGAATGCGATGGTCAACTGGGTGTTGCGCGGCGCGTGACCGGGCTACGCTTTGCGCACGATCACGAGGGCGAGATGGCATAAGACCCAACCGAAGCGCCGCGTCGCGGCGTGTAGGATCGACGAGGCATTGAGCCCGTTCCTCGTCGCAGCGTCGGCGACGGCCTCCTCTGAGTTCCGGCACCGTCTGACGCGGTCACCTCGAGCGCCGTCACGGTTAGCGGGATGCGGGTGGCGGCCCGAGGGCTCGCTGCCCGCGGTCGGTCAGTGCTGTCGCGCGGGGACCTCGACGACCCGCCGTGCAGCGGGCAGTCCGGCGAAGGCGACGAGCCCGAGCACGAGGAACGCCGCGACCGCCGTGTTGACGAGAACGCCGACGACGATCGCGACGAGCAGCCCGCCGAGGTTGCCGAGTAGCAGCAGAATGCCGGTGGCGGTGCCGCCGTACGCTCCCATCCTGTGCTCGATCAACTCGAGCATCACGGGAAGCGCCGCCAGCAGCACGAAGCCGAGGCCGGCGATCACGATGTAGTCCGCCACGCGCGACGGATGCACGATTGCGAGCAGGCTGCAGCACGCGGCGACCCAGACGATCGCGAACGTCAGGTATCGGCGCTCGGCATGGTGCCGCGCGACGATCGGCGGCACGATGGCGCAGCCGATCGTCCCAGAGATCAGCATCCCGGCGAGCATCGTCCCGGCTGCCGTCGAGGAGATGTGATTGTTGTGGAGGATCGGCTGCAGCCAGGTGCTGAGCGCGACGAACACGCCGACACCGACGAATGCGAGCCACGCAAGGCGGCGAACGAGCGAGACACTCCACACGGCCTTCGCCTCGGCCAGTCCGATCGCCGCCGGCGGCCCCTCGTCGGCCGGCGCTCGGTGCAGCAACAGGATCAGCGCAGCCGCCGACACGCATGCGATTGCCGCCTGGACTGCCAGCAGCGGTCCGAGGTTGTGCGTGTGCTCCAGCAGCGGGCCCATCGCGAGCGCCACGACGGCCCCGAGGAACTGGGCCGCGGAGGCGACCGCGATCCCGTTCGCTCGTGAGCGAGGCGGCAGGTATCCGGTGGCAGTCTTCGTCAGGGCGTTGAGCACGAACGGCTGAGCCACGGCGATCAAAAGCTGACCGGCGAGCGCCCAGGCGAACGTCGCCGAGACGAGCCGGACGAGACTGCCGAACGCGGTCAGCGCTGCGCCACCGGCCAGCGTGCCGCGGAACCAGCGGTCGAGCGCGAGGCCCGCGGGCAGTGCGAGCACGACGTACAGCAACGGAAACACCTGGGCGAGCCAGCCGATCGCGTTCTTGGAAACCCCGAAATCCCGGGCGACGTCGGTATCGATCGGCGCGAAGGTGAGCCACAGCATCTGCGTGCACGCCACGACTGCGGCGAACGCGACCACGATGGCCCAGCTGCTGTGAACCACCTCCTGCGCGACCGAAACCGGTCCCGGCGCCGTCACTTCCGTCCTCATCCAGACCTCCGCTGCCCGGTACGCTACCGGACCAGCATCGATGACCGAGGACACGAGCGATGACCGACCTGTTCGACTTCTACCCCTACGCCGAGCGCTATGGGGTAACCTGCGCACTTCCCGAGCACGGCCGCTCGCGGGAGGAGATCCTCGCGCAACTGCGGGAGACGGCCGCCTCCGAGGATGAGGTCTGGGAGGCGGGCGGCTGCTCCGGCACGATGTACTGCGGCGACCACAGCCATTACGCGTTCCTGACTGAGGCGTTCGGCCTGTTCGCCCATCAGAACGCCCTGCAGCGGGACATGTGCCCGAGCGCGACCCGCTTCGAGGGTGAGATCGTGGCGATGGCGCTCGATCTGATGCACGCGGGCGCCGTCAGCGACGGCGAGCCGGCGGGCATGGTCTGCTCCGGCGGGACCGGGAGCATCACTCATGCGGTGCTCGCCTACCGCGAGCACGGGCGCGAGACGCGCGGCATCGCCCACGCGAACATCGTCAAACCCGAGACCGGTCATCCCGCGTTCGACAAGGCCTGCCACCTGTTCGGGGTCGAGTTGCGCCGCGCGCCCGTCGACCCGGAGACGACGCTGGTCCGGCCCGATGCGGTCGCCGAGCTGATCGACGGGAACACCGTCGCGATCGTCGGCTCGGCCGGCAACTACGGGTACGGGACGATCGACCCGATCGCGCAGCTCGCCGCCCTCGCGCAGGAGCATGGCGCTGGCCTGCACGTCGACGGTTGCCTGGGCGGCTTCCTGCTCCCGTTCGGCGAGGAGCTCGGCTACCCGATCCCGCCGTTCGACTTTCGGATCCCCGGCGTGACGAGCATCAGCGCCGACACGCACAAGTACGGCTACGGCCTGAAGGGCACCTCGACCGTGCTGTTCCGGGACAAGGAGCTGCGCAACCGCTGCTACTTCTACATGCCGGACTGGAGCGGCGGCAAGTACTTCTCGCCCGGCATGGAGGGATCTCGCTCCGACGGGCTGCTCGCAAGCGCATGGGCGTCACTTGTGTCGCTCGGCCGGGAGGGCTACCGCACTTACGCCAAGGCGATCTTCGAGACCTCCGCGGCGATGCAGGCGGCGATCCGCTCACACGCGGAGCTGCGGCTGCTTGGCGAACCGACCTTCCTGTTTGCGTTCACGTCCGATGCCTTCGACATCTACCACGTCAATGACGAGATGAAGCGGCGCGGGTGGCGCTTCAACGGACTTCAGTACCCGAACGCGCTGCATATGGCCGTCACGCGGCCGCAGACGCAGCCCGGCGTGGTGGAGTGCTTCGCCGAGGATCTCGACGCCGCTGTCGTCTATGCCATTGAGCACGCCGATCAGCCCGCTGAGTCGGCGGCGATCTACGGTGGCGTCCACGGCGGCCTGAACGTCGAGGCCGAGGGCTTCATCCGCGCGGTCATGGCGCAGCTGATGGACGCCCAGCAGGCCGTTCCGGCGCAGGCGTGAGCGGCGCGCCAGCGGACAACCGCGCCGACCAGCTCGCGCTCACGGTCGACCTCGGCAGCGGTGCGCTGAAGCTCGGCCTCGTCTCGCTCGCGGGCGAGGTCGTCGCCGTACAGGAGCTCTCGCTGCAGACCGAGCGCCTTCCCGGCGGGGGCGCCGTCCAGGACGCCGCCGCGTGGTGGGAGGCGGTGCGCGCCCTCTCTGGAGCGGTGCTCGCCGACGGCCGCGCGGAGCGCGTCGTCGCCGTGGCGTGCACCGGGCAGTGGGCGAGCACGGTTCCCGTCGATGCGGACGGAGAGCCGGTCGGCCCATGCCTGATGTGGCTGGACACGCGGGGTGCGCACCACGCCCGCGAGATCGTCGGTGGACCGCTCGTCGGCTACTCGCCGACCGCGCTGCTGACGTGGGTGCGGCACACGGCCGGGATCCCGTCGGTGTTCGGAGGGGATCCCGTCGCGCACATGCTCCATCTCGAGCGGGACGAGCCGACGACCGCCACCGCCGCCCGCTGGTATCTGGAGCCCGTCGACTTCCTCAGCATGCGCTTCACCGGCCGTGCCGCGGCGACGCTCGCGTCGATGAGCGCCGCCTGGCTGACCGACAACCGCCGTCTGGACCGCCTCGTCTACGACCCGGTCCTGTTGCGCCGGACGGGCGTGGACGCCGACAAGCTGCCGCCGCTCGTCTCGACCGGCTCCGTCCTCGGGACCGTGCGTCCTGAGGTGGCGAGGGATCTCGGGCTCGGGTCCGACGTGAAGGTCGTCACCGGTCTGCCCGATCTGCACACGGCGGCGCTCGGAACGGGCGCCACGCGGCTCGGGCACGCGCACACGACGATCAGCACCACCTCGTGGATCTCGATGCCGGTCACGCGCAAGAAGACTGACGTGATCCACTCCATCGCGACGATCCCCGGCCTCGACGCCGAGACATATCTGGTCGCGGACAACCAGGAGGCCGCCGGGCTCTGCCTGCGCTGGCTGCGGGAGGCGCTTCCGGGCGCCGACCGGATCCCGTTCGCGGAGTTGACCGGGCTCGCGGCGTCCGCCGTCCCCGGGAGCGGCGGGGTCCTGTTCTCGCCATGGATCGCCGGCGAGCGCTCACCCGTCGATGACCGCAACGCGCGCGGCGGCTGGCACAACGTCTCCGTCGAGGCGAAGGCGCCCGAGCTCGTGCGCTCCGTGCTCGAAGGCGTCGCCTTCAACACCCGCTGGCTGAACCGCGTGGTCGAGAAGTTCGCCGGCAACCGGATCGATTCGCTGCGAATCTTCGGCGGCGGCGCGCAATCCGATCTGTGGTGCCAGATCTACGCCGACGTGCTCGACCGCACGATCGAGCGCGTCGCCGACCCGGTCTACGTCAACCTCCGCGGCGCGGCGCTGCAGGCGGCGGTGGCGCTCGGCGCCGCCCGGCGCGACGAGCTTCCCGAGCTCGTCCCGACCGACCGGACGTTCACGCCCGATCCGGCCAACCGTGCGATATACGACGGCCTGTACGACGAGTTCGCGCGCCTCTACTCGATGCAGCGCACGATGTTCAAGCGCCTGAACGGGCGCACCGGCTGACGCGTTTTCCGCAGCAGCCTCCGGGCAGCCCCCGACCCGGACCGGGTCGGGCGTCCCCTGCTGACCGTCCCGCGCCCCCGCCCCCCGGATCCCGCGCCCCGACGGAACGGCCGATCGTGTGCGGCACGTTCTCGTCACCTCATGCGTGTCTCGGAACTTCGTAAAACTCGGGACACTGCACGTGACCCCGACCTGACTCGACCTCTCATTTCCATGCTCGAGGGGCAGCCGTAGCGGGCTCGGGGCGCGGGGTCCGGCGGCGGCGCGGCGGGATCGCATTCGCGTTTTCGGCGCTAGGAATCTCGTGATTGCCTTGTCGACATGGCGGTCGTCCCGGTCGGACGAGGCGCCAGCCGGCGCGCATGATTGCGTTTTCGAGGAGCGACCGTCCGGCTTG
>Ga0209839_10001411_pt1 | contig 12309 bp, 14 predicted proteins | sample OrgsoiDNA2013050_FD_185800 | JGI IMG/M metagenome (GOLD analysis project Ga0209839, IMG submission 185800) | Permafrost soil microbial communities from the Arctic, to analyse light accelerated degradation of dissolved organic matter (DOM) -... | ecosystem: Environmental > Terrestrial > Soil >... | reverse complement strand
GGCTGAGGCTTGCTACGGGCGGTGTCGGTGGCAGCCTTGAGCCGCCAATGGCAGCGGACGACCTTGCCGCTGCCATTGGGTTGCCAGGTCAGGCGGTCGCACAGCGCGTCCACCAGCGCGAGGCCTCGGCCTGCCTCGGCGAGTTGCATGATCCGCCAGTCGTCGGCGTCGGTGTCGATTAAGGCAAACGGCAGCACCCCAAGCTCGGCGGTCCTGTGGCGCGGCAGCCGTGAGTCCTGATCCCGGACTTCGACGGTCAGGGAGCTACCGGGCACCCAGGAGATGGACAGCTCGGCGGTCACTGACTTGGCAGCATGCTCGTAGACATTGGCCACCAGCTCGGAAACGCAGCTCACCACGTCATCGGCCAGCCCGCCGAGCCGCCAGCCCTCCAGCACCGACCCAACGACATGCCGCGCCCGCCGGGCGGCCCGCGGCTCGATCACCAATCGGTACTGGAGCAACTCCCCACCGCTGTCCCTCATGAGAACGGTCGCCTCCCTGACGTCACCAACAGGATGCCAAGAAAGGCCGGACTCAGGTAGGACACGTATAGGACATTAAAAGGTCTTCATGAGGATATATACCTCTAACAGGGATATGTTCGTCCTCTTAGAGTCCTGCGATGTTGTATCAGGGCGCAAGACGCGCGGAGGTCCCCATGACTCATCCCATCGGCAACGTCCGGCTAAAGGCCGCCCGCCAGCACGCCGGGTACGCGTCACAGCAAGCGCTGGCCGGCGCTCTCACCCGCGCCGCGCCACAGTTCGGACTGGGGCACCTGGAGATCAGCGACCGGCAGATACGGCGATGGGAGTCAGCCACTCCCCCATGGCCACGAGCCGACCATCAGCGGCTCCTGGTCCAGGTACTCCAGCTCCCGATCGAAGAACTCGGCTTCACCCCGCCCTGGGACGTGTCCGTAGCCGGTCCCGACGCCGCAGCCGCCGCCCAGGCCCCGATGCCTAAGAACAGCAGTCGGGCCTCGCTCCCCTTGGCCAAGGCCCGGGGGGTCATCCAGCCATCGACCGTGGCCGGTGACTATGCGGCCATCACCGTTTCCTACCGCCGCATGTACGCCAGCGTACTGCCCACCCACCTGCACCCCCCGGTCATCGAGCACACCCGGCTCGGCGCCCAACTGCTCGGCGAAACCGAAGGCGTAGGCCATACCATCGTCGCCACCGCCCTGGCCGAGGCCCTGCTGCTGGCCGGGCGCATCGAGTTCTTCGACCTGCGCCAACCCGACGACGCCGACGCGGCCTTCGTCCGAGCCCTGCAAGCAGCCGGTGAGGCCGACGACGCACTGCTGGGTTCGGCGATCCTGGCTCACGCGGCGTTCGTCCCGGGATGGGCAGGCCGACAGGACGAGTACGCGGACCGGATGCGTGCCGCCCGCACCTACGCCCGCCGCGCTCCCGCCTCAGCGGAATTCCTGGCCTGGGTGGATGCCGTCGAGGCCGAGTGCGAGACGATCAGCGGCCACCCCCGCGAGGCCCTGCACCTGATCGAGCATGCGGAGACGGTCCTCGCGGCGGGCAGCGAGCACGCCTCACCGGACTGGTTCACCTGGTTCTCCCCCGTACGCCTGGCCGCTTTCAAAGGCAACACCCAGCTCAAGGCCGGGCACCTCCCCCAGGCTCAGGAGACGCTGACCGCCGCGCTCACCAACGCGACCACCGCCGACGACAAGCAGCGCACCGTCATCCTCGGCGACCTGGCCGCCGTCGAAGCCGCCCAGCACAACCCCGAGACCGCCTGCGGCTACGCCGAACAGGCCCTCCAGCAGCTCGCGATCACCTGGTACGCCACCGGCATGCACCGTGTCCTCGCAGTCCGCAAGGCTCTGCAGCCGTGGGCCGAGCAAGACTGCGTCCAGGCCCTCGATGACCAGCTCTACGGCTGGCAGGCCACCCTCAGCACCCTGCAGCGTTAAACGCCGCGATCCTGCCAGGCAGCTCAGCCAGCGAGTCAATCCGCATCGTCGGGACCCGATCCGCCTCCGGATCACCTTGCTGGATGATCCCCCACGGCCCCCGCCGAATCAGCGCCGTCCGCAACCCGAGGCCAGCCGCGGGCTGGATGTCATTGTCCAGGCGGTCACCGACGTACAAGATCTCATCCGCGCTGCCCGGGGTAACTTCGAGCATCTGCCGGAAGAATCCCGGGTCCGGCTTGGACACACCCCAGTCATCGGACGTAGCGATCATGTCGGCTGGCAGTCCCAGCTCACGCAGAATGCCGCCCGCCCGGACCGTCTGATTTCCCGCGATCCCGACCCACAGGCCATCGGTCCGGAGCTGGGCCAGCGCGGACCGCGCATCCGGGTACAGATCATCCTCACCGAACCACTCGGGTCGACCTGCATTGGCCCGCTCCTGCCGCGCCTTCTCCAGATCAAACCCAGGCTGGAGAACCTGGAACGTCTCCCGGTAGTCCAGGCCCCTCGAGATCACCGCACCGAATATCGCCGAGAACGTATGACGCGGTACACCTAGCCAGTCAGCCCAAGTCCCGTACTCCCGCGACTCGTCCACCAAGCACTCGCCAACATCAAAGACGACTGCACCGATCACGGCAGCCACCCTATGACAGCGCCCACGGAGGCCACCGAGACCGAGCCGTCATGCAAGCCGAGCGCTCCTCAGCCAACGCGACAACACGGCACTTTGCCGAACAGAGCCTTATCTGATCAAGAATGGCGGCGCTGCGCGCCGCCGCGCTTCGTGCCGGGCGTGCGGCCCTGCCGGGCAGCGTTCACGGTCACTCACGGGCACTCACCCGCCGGTGGCCTGCACCCTCGTCCGCGCAGGTCACCGACCAGGCGCGGGACCGATCTTCCAAGCGTCATGCCGGTTCGATCCCGGTCGCCCGCTCTTTCGGTCCCCGTGCAGGTCAGCGTGTTGCCCGGTCCTCGGCCGATGGTGTAGAGGGAGCATAACCAGCCGGGGCCAGCGCCACAGTCGGCACGGTGCCCGCTGGTCAGCTTGCGGCGCTCAGCGGATGTATCTCATCAAGGACCGCCCCAAGTCGGTCCTTCTCGATCTCCAGGTCGTAGCGAGTCTGCAGGTTCATCCAGAACCGCTCCGAGGTCCCGAAGTACCGGGCCAGGCGCAGCCCTGTGTCGGCACTGATGCGGCGCTGACCGTGCACGATCTCGTTGATCCGCCGGGCCGGGACGCCGATTTCCTTCGCCAGCTGGTACTGGCTCACGCTGAGGGGATTGAGGAACTCCTCGAGCAGGATCTCGCCCGGATGCACCGATGGCATGATCGTTTCAGTCACCCTGCTTCCTCCGCTTCGGTCTCCTTGTCGCGGAAGGATCTCAGCACACATCAATGATAACGCGATGCGTTATTAACGCAATACGTTACTAGCAATCGGCGGGTATGCCGCGTGCCACACGTGCCATACACCCCGGCGACTGGCCGTCAGGTACGGTCACTCACGAGCACTCCCCCGCGGTGACCTGGATCTGCGTCCAGGCAGGCCAGCCGCCAGGCCACGAACCGATCTTCGGATTAGCTGGTCATGCGGGTTCGATTCCCGTCGCCCGCCCTTTTGGTTCCTTCGCAGGTCAGCACGTTACCCGGTCCTCGCCCGATAGTGGCGAGGGAGTATAACCAGGTCCGGGGCGTGTCCGCATCGCCCTTTACCCCAGGTGTATCGACTGAGCTGGATGACCGACACCGGAGCGATCACGACGCTGGATTTCACTGTTGCCAACACTGCTGCCGATGAGGCCAACAGCAGCCGACGTGCAGGGACAGCTGTAGCGGTCAGTGACGTTGACGCCCTGGCCGACATGACCGGCCTGGCCGCCGAACTGGATGAGGCGATGAGCCAAGTGGTCACCGGGCTGCGCACGGCCGGTTACTCCTGGACCGAGATCGCAGCCCGTCTCGGAGTCACCCGCCAGGCGGCCCAGCAACCGTGGGAGGTTAGGTTACGGCGCCAGCCTGAACGGCGGGTACCGATCGGTGACCAGTACGAACGCGTAGGCGGCGACCCGGTTGTGCCAGCGGAACACACCTTCGACGAAGCTAAATACGCCACGCGGGTAACGGCCGGTGAACAAGATCGCGAACCAGGTCACGATCACCGCGAAGAACGCGGCGATCTCCAGGAAGAACAGCACGATGTAATGCGGGATGGCCAGCAGCCATTTGACCAGCGGCAGCCACCGGTTGAGGTCCGTGGCCGCGTCCGGATAGGCGTAATCAAGCTGGACCCACTGGTGGTCATCGGTGGATGGATAACTGTCGTTCATCAGGGCGAGGTAGGTCCACACCCGGTTGATGAAGCGCTGCAATTCCAGGTTCCAGTCGAACCACCACCGGGGGTACTTTTGCCTGAACAAGATCATCAGCAGCGGGCCGAAGAACAGCAGGCCGCCCGCGCCTGCGGGGCCGTAGTACGTGGTGGAGTGGTGGAGTGTGGAGTTGCTTCCCGCGGATTCCCAGGTCGCACCGGAAACGGTGCCGAGCACGATCGCGATCGGGATGATCACTAAAATCCGGAAGAGCGAGGTCAGCCGGTTGAGCGGCCGGTCCGGGTACTCGACTGCGAACTGAACAGGATACTGAGCTGGGAACGGATCCTGATTCGTGGTCATAATGCCCTCCTTGTGGACAGTTCCGCATGCATACCCCTTGTCGGGCAGCCTCAATAATCAGCGCATCCGGCTCGGGAGCACCATGTCAACGTCACAGAGCTGTGAGGTACCGGCCGGACGCTGGCTGTGTCGCGCTAGTTTGATGCGTCAGAACGCTCCGGCTCGAACAGCTGACGGATCTCGATCTCGCCCACGGCGCCGTACTCGCCGGGGTAGATCCGGGAAAGTGCCTCGAACGGCACACGCTTGGCCCATTCGACGGCCTCGTCCATCGACTTCACGTGGAGGATCCAGTAGCCCGCGACAAGCTCCTTCGACTCGGCGAACGGCCCGTTGATGACGGTGCGGTTCCCCCCGGAGAACTTAACCCGCCTCCCCCCGGCGCTCGGGTAAAGCCCCGAGAGGTCGAGGAGCACTCCGGCCTCCTTGAGCTCGTCGTTGTACCTGCCCATCGCGGCGAGGAGTTCCTCGCTGGGCGCTGCGCCCGGTTCCGGATCCCCTTTGATCATCAACATTACCCGCATGTCTTGCTTCCTTCCCGTCTAAGCCGGGCCACGGCCGGTCTCAACCGAGTGTGCACCCTGCCCCCGCGAGTGCGTCGGACTGAGTCGAGGTGAGCCGAGTATGTCCATGCCCTCCATAGCGAAGCACGATATGAGGCCGGACGCTGCGGCGAGCAGGTGCGGTTCTACGAGCGAACGTAAGGGTTCTCGACGCTCGCCAGCTACCTCATTTCGCTTTGGCTCATGCCTTCGGTTAATTCTCCGGAGATTCCTGCCCGGACGATGAACGAGGCGAGATGGCTGGCGCGGTCGACGCGGACGAGGCAGACGAGGCAGACGAGGCAGACGAGGCGGCTTCGATTGTCCCGCTCGCGTCGGCGCGGACGACGGGCATCAGCAGTCTGCTATCGCAGGGCCGTGCCGCGTGTGACCAGATTTAGTCGGAGTTATCTGCCGGCGCCGGTCGGACCATCAGACCAGGGACCCTGCTCCTCGAAGCGGCGAAGTAGACGGCCACGATGGCGTCGATCGCGAATGATGTCCTTGGGCTGAGGAAGGCCGCTGCGATCGCGATTAGGTAGACCAGGCCGCCTAGCAGTGCCCGGCGCGCCCCAGCAGGGAATGCGGGGCGGGCGGGCTCGGCGACCAACTCCGGATGGGCCGCAAGATAGCGCCATCCCCAGGCAAACGTCAGGCCCATCATGAGCATCGTGGCCGCGTACAGGACCGCTGTCGCCCGCGCATCGGACACAGACTGGTTGGCGTAGTCCGCGGCGAGCGCAGTGGGCCAGGGGATGATGGAGATGAACAGCAGAAAGGCCAGGGTCCGCTCCAGGAACCGCCGGTTGATGCCGCGAACGGCGCTCATCATGCCGTGATGCTCGATCCACAAGATGCCGATCGTGATGAACGACACCAGGTAGGCCACGTACGAAGGCCAGGCGCGAAGCAGATCATGGACGAACTGCGCGGAGTGGGCAGGCTTAGGGAGGTCCAAGACCAGCAGGGTCAGGGCGATGGCGAAGACGCCGTCGATGAGCGCGTGAAGTCTGCCTGGCCCCAAAGCTGGTCACCCACTTCGTTAGCTGGCGCGAGTTGAGCTGCGACACGCAGGCAGTGGCCCGGCGGCGAGGAGCATCCTGGGAACAGTCCAACCCTGCAGCCAGGAGCGCAGCCAACGCGCCGGACGATGGCGGACAGCGAAACATGGTCTCGCACGGTGTCAGCAGCAAGACCGCCTCGTGGCTGCGCGCGTCCGCAAACTTGTAAACGGATGAATCGGCTCCCTTCGGCGCAGGCTACCGTTGCCGCTCGTCTTTTCGGAGAAGCTCGTCGGCGAGGCGCAGCACTACCCTCCATTCGCCGTCCTCACGGCGGCAGACCGGTCGGGCGTGCGCTCCGCGTGCGACATCGGAAGGATTCGACGCTCGCCTACCGAAGTCTAGGCGGATGATCACGAGAAGGAGCAGTGCTGTGCGTGCGATCCGGTCCTGCGGGTTCGATTGCCGTCGCCCGCTCCATTACCAGTTCGCTCCTTGGGGTCGACACGGCTTGTATGACGAATCGTGATACACTGTCTGCATGGCATCCGCTATAAGTGTTCGTCTCGATCCTGAGGCTCTCCGGGCACTAGCCCTGCTTGAGGCCACCGGTCTCAGCAGGTCCGAGGCGATTCGCCGTGCGATCCTCGACAGTGCTGCCCAACTACAGCGCAAGTCTGCCCTTGCCGCCGAGGTCGCAGCACTTGAGGCTGATGAGGACGATCGGCACGAGATGCTCGATGTCGCGGCTCTCATGGAGAGCATGCGTGCTGCGGGGTGACGTTCACGAGTTCCGCCTTCCACGCGGAACAGGCCACGAACAGCGTGGCCGCCGATACGGAGTAATTGTCCAAGCCAGCGAACTGCTACCGCGCTCGGTGGTGCTGGTCGCGCCAACGTCTCGCAGCGCCAGGGCGGCATCGTTCCGTCCTGAGATCGAGTTGCTTAACGAGACCAGCCGGGTGTTGGTTGAGCAGGTCGGAGCTATCGACACGGGACGGCTTGGAGATCTCGTGGGCCGGGTCTCCCCCGAAGAGCAATGGGGCATCGACGAGGCCCTCATGACTGTCCTTGGACTCCGCTAAACGTTGGACAGCTAACGAGGCGTGCCCGCTACGTGCCTGATCAGACGGGTGCACACGGTCAATCACGGCCACCAAGACACCCGGCCTGACCTGTGCTCCAGCTGATCAGCGCGCCTCACTAATTCCCCACGCTTCAGCGAGCCGGCCCCGGGTGAACGTGGGCGCATCATCGCCCGGACCGGGATCCGCTTGAATACGCGTCCTGGCCACACCTCGCCCGACCTCGCGCCGCAACCGCCCGCTGCGCGACGGGCTTCGCCGAGCCTTCGCCCGGCGCCCCCTCGTACGGAAGATCTGCGCCTGCGGGAACGACGGACCCCGACCGGAACATCGGCCGGTTAGCCGATGAGGTCGAGCGAGACCGTCCACAGTTTTTGCGCGATTTCCGGGTCGATCGCCCACTGCTTGACGCCGTGGCTATGCGCGAACAAGTCAGCGTCGTTGGGCACGGTCTGGGCCTCGCGTCCGTCGTCAAGGTAGTGGCCGCCGGTGTGGGCGAATTCGGGGGCGACCGCCGCGACGAGGGTGGTGGCGGCGCCCTGCTGGGCAGTCTTGTAGGTGAAGGCTCCCGCTGCCTCGGCTTCGGCCAGGTAATCCTTCTGCTTCTGGGTGAAGTTCCTCTGCAGCCCCGTGGCAACGCCGCCGGGATTGACGGCGTTGGCGACGATGCCGTCGGGCGCCCAGCGGCGCGTGGCTTCGACTGCCAGTAGCGAGGTGGCGGTCTTGGACTGCGCATAGGCCGCCTGCGGATCGTAGTCGCGCCGTTCGAACTGGATGTCGTCGAACACGATCGGTGAGCGCATGTGCGCCCCGGAGGTGAGCGAGACCATGCGCGCCTCGCCCCGTTCCCCGGCGCCCGCGGCGAGGGCGCTGTGCAATCCGCGGCTCAGGGTGAAGTGGCCAAGGTAGTTGGTGGCGAACTGCAGTTCCCAGCCTTCCCCGGTTCGGTACAGGGCGGGCGTGATGACCCCCGCATTGTTGATTAGCAGGTGCAGCGGGCCGTTCCAGCTCTGGACGAAGCTGGCCACCACGGCTTGATCGGCAAGGTCCAGAACAGCGACGTGAACGTCGTCACTTCCGGTCAACTTGGCGATGTCCTGGGCGGCCTTCGCCCCGGCGTCGGGGTTGCGGACCGCGAGGGTGACCTCTGCTCCGGCGCGCGCGAGCGAGCGTGCGGTCTCCAGGCCGATGCCGGACGACGCTCCGGTGACGATCGCGCGGACGCTGGTGAGGTCCTCATCGGCGACGATGTCATCGGCGGTACTTGCGGCGTCGAAGCGAGTCGTGATGAGCGGACCGTGCGCCGGCATCAAAGCCTCCTGAGACACGGGATGGTTGGCGGCGCCAGGCCGATCGGTACTGCACAAATGGAACGAAGGACGCGGCTCCTGGCACTGAACTAGCTATACATTATCAGCATAGTTTGTCTAATATGTTTAGCGTCGGGTACACTCTCGTTCGTGAGTTCCGCTGGACCCGCCATCCTGAGGCAGGATGAGAATGATGCTGGCCGTCGCGAGCACGTCCTGGACGCCGCGCTGCTGACCTTCGCCCGCTACGGCTATCGGAAGGCCTCGATGGAGGATGTTGCACGGGCCGCCGACATCTCCCGACCCGGCTTGTACCTCTATTTCGCCTCCAAGCAGGACCTGTTCCGGGCCGCCGTCACCCACGCGCTCGACACTGACATCGCAGCCGCCGAGCGGCTTCTCGCAGAGACCGATCGCCCGCTCCGCGACCGGCTCATCGAGGCCTTCGACCAGTGGACGGGGCGGTACATCGGGCCGATGACGAAAGACGTTGCCATCTTGATCGAGAACAATCCTGACCTACTCGGCCCGATACCGATCGAATACCCCAGACGCTTCGCCAAGATGGTCACGGATGCCCTAACCGCCGGCATGTCCGCCGATCGCGCAGGTGCGGCCAGCGACGTGGCCCGGACGTTGCTCAGCACCGCGAACGGCATCAAACACGAAGTGAGCACCCGCGAGGAGTTTCTCGCGAGACTGACCATCGCCACCGACCTCCTGCTGCTGGCCGTGATCGCAGCACCCGGGCCATTAGTGGGCCATTAACCCCGGTCAATAGAGGTCAATCGGGTTACCGCTGGACACCGAATCTGCCAGATCAGTGGCCTCAGCGGGCAGGATCGGTACGCCTTCCAAGCTGGTCATGCGGGTGCGATCCCGTCGCCCGCTCTTTGGTCCCGGTCCAAGTCAGCGCGTTGCCCGGTCCTCGTCCGATAGTGGCGAGGGAGCATAACCAGCCGGGTCCTTCCAGAAAATGGGCGTCGCAGCCGGGCTGATCGACTTCGGCGACGCTTGCGGCGACCGCCGCAAGGACCATCTGGAGTCACTGTGCTGGAGGTGGACCGAGGGGACCGGAGTGTGTACCTAGGTCTACCTAAAGACGGCGGGTATCCCCATCGCGGCGGCGGGCGGGCGGTGCCTAGCATCACGAGGTGACCACGCGGGAACCGGTAATCCGTGCGAAGCCGACTCGCCCCACTGACCCGGCGGGCAACGAGCGTCTGACGGCGATGACCGGAGCAGTGCTGCTCGTGCTGTTCGCCGCCGAGTGCCTCACCCTGCTGAACCTGGGCAACCTGCTCACGCTGCACGTCTTCCTCGGAATGCTGCTGCTGGGCCCGGTCGGCCTGAAGATCGGATCCACGCTCTGGCGTTTCACCAGGTACTACACCGGCTCGCCGGCTTACGTGCGGAAGGGACCACCGGCTCCGCTACAGCGGGTGACGGGGCCATTCGTCATCTTGACCACCGTGGCCGTCCTGGGCACCGGGATCATGCTGATCACCGAGGGCAACGGCCCGGGCGGCGGGCCCTGGATCCAGCTGCACCACATGTCATTCCTGCTGTGGGCGGTCGTCATGATCATCCACCTGGCCTCGTACGTCCCGAAGCTGCCCAGGATGCTGTCGGGCCGCGCGGATCACGCCCGCCACCTACTGGCGGCCCGGGCCACGCGCTGGCTGCTGCTGTCCGGTTCCCTGGCCGGCGGCCTAGGGCTGGCGTTCGCCACCTATCACCTCTCGGCCAAATGGGGCGGCTCGGGCAGCATCATCCCGTAAACCAGGCGTCCGGTCCCGGCGCGGTCTCTCCGGGCGTTGGGCCTAGCCCGCGCTAGTCCGCCACGGGCTGAGTTTCCGGCACGCGGGCCGACGAGAACACCGTGGTGCGGCGGAGCCTGAAGCCCAGTTCGGTGTACAGCCGGATCGCACCGGTGTTGGCCGCGACCGCATGCAGGAACGGCATGTCGCCGCGCGCCACAATGACCGCGGCCACCGCGCGGGTCAGGCGGGACGCGAACCCTCGACCGCGCCAGGCCTGGTCCGTGCACACCGCGCTGATCTCCGTCCAGCCTTCGGGGTGCATGCGCTCCCCCGCCATCGCCACCAGCGAGCCGTGGCGGCGGATGCCCAGGTAGGTCCCGAGCTCGACCGTCCGCGGCCGGAACGGCCCCGGCTTCGTCCGCCCGACCAGAGCGAGCATCTCGGGGACATCGGCCGCGCCGAGCCGGACGGCCGCCGGGTCTTCGGCCGGTTCCAGGGTCTCGGCCACCATCTGGACCCCCTGGCCATCGGTTACCACCTGCCAGCCGTCCGGCGGCGCCGCCACCACCCCGGCCAGCGAGACGAGGCCGCCCGGCCCCACCAAGTCCGCGGCGTCCGCCCAGTCGGCATCCCTGGGCTCGTCGGGAAGCGCGAGGAACGGGGCCACGTCGGTCTGGTAACGCAGCACGTTGCCACGGCGTTCCGCCAGATGGGCGTGCGCCCCGACCAGCGAGCCGCGTATCGGGTTGTCGAGAGGCTCCGGCATCGTCCTAATTCCAGTAATACCGATCGTAATAGTTAAGATTTTATCCTGTGGCGCGCCATGTTCCAGGCCCGACGATGGGCAGGAGGTCGTGGGGCAGGAGGTTCTGATGTACGGAGGACTCACCAGAGGTGGAAGGCGAACCTGACCCCGCCACCGACATGCGGCACAACACAAACCACTATTTGATCGCCGACATGGAGCGGCTGCGCGAGCACCTGGGCATCGAGCGCTGGCTGCTGTACGGCTACTCCTGGGGGTCCGTACTCAGCCTGGCCTGCGCCGAGCAGCGCCTGGTCCGCCGTTTAGCGATATACATGGCCCGATCGGCATTCCTCAGTGCCTCGTCGGCCGGCTCACCGGCTGCGGCGTGGTGAATACCGATGCTGACCAGGATGCGGATCGTACGGCCGTGAATGAGGTGCGGCTCGCTGAGGGCGCTATGAAGTCGCCCGGCCAGCGCATCAAGCCCCTGGGCGTCAATCCGGGGGGCGATGATGGCGAATTCATCTCCGCCCAGCCGGGCCACGATATGGTCTGACCGGACGGCGGCGCGCAGCCGGTGAGCGATGGTCAGCAGCGCCTCGTCACCCGCGCCGTGGCCGTAGGTGTCATTGAGCTGCTTGAAGTTGTCCACGTCCAGGAACAGCACCCCCACCTGGCCAGCCTCGGGTCGGCCCGGCCGGTGAGCGAGCGCCGCGTTCAGCTGCTCGGTGAGCAGGCTGCGGTTGGCCAGGCCGGTGAGCGGGTCATGGGTGGCCTGGTGGGCCAGCAGCTGCTCCGCCATCACCCGGCGGGTGATGTTGACGTGTGAGACCACTGCGCCGAGGGTGTGCCCGGCCAGCGGAGTGATGCGGACCAGGAACCAGCGGTTGACCGCGGGTGACGGGCACGGGTACTCCAGCTCGCTCTGCACCGTTGACCCAGCCAGGACGGCGCGCAACCCCTCGGCCGCCAGGTACGCGTCGTGGCAGCCATTGGCTGCGGCGGTGGCATCGGCAGCCGAGAAGCTCCCGAAATCTGCCAGATTCAGCGACGGCCCTTCGGTCATCACCATGGTGCGCTCGACCAGATTCTCGAGCTCCCGAACGTTGCCCGGCCAGGACCACTCCGACAGCGCTCTCATGGTTTCCTTGGGAATCGTTTCGATCTGGCGATCCATGCGCAGGGCGAACTTGTGCACGAAGTAGCGAATGAGCAAGGGAATATCCTCGCGCCGCTCGCGCAGCG
>Ga0209839_10001410_pt1 | contig 12315 bp, 9 predicted proteins | sample OrgsoiDNA2013050_FD_185800 | JGI IMG/M metagenome (GOLD analysis project Ga0209839, IMG submission 185800) | Permafrost soil microbial communities from the Arctic, to analyse light accelerated degradation of dissolved organic matter (DOM) -... | ecosystem: Environmental > Terrestrial > Soil >... | reverse complement strand
CTTTGCCTCGAGCAAACGCTGGAGGATATGAAAGGTATGGCGCTCGTGTGCGGCATTCCCCATGAGCGATTCTCGGAGCTTTACTGGGTCGGGGACGCGGAGGGATCGAAGCCTGAGCGGAAATGTACACTGGTGCGAGCCTTGGCTGACCAACTTGCAGTTTGAGTCTGTTGATCGGGACACAGCAGTGATCCGCGCAGAGCGGGTAGGAAGGCTGTGAAAAGCTCTCAGTCGAGTCTTTCGATGGCGACTCCTTCTTTCACATCCGCAATTGCTTCATCTGCATTCCCAGCGGCTTTGGCAACGAAGGCTGAGAGCCTCTTTCGCCTGCATCGTGATAATCTGCCGCGCGAAAGGACGCTGGCGGGTTCCTTCGCGAGACAGCTAGCTTGGCCGCGGCAGTGTGTCTAAAATGTGCTTAACAGGCCCTCACGAACCAGCGCGGAACCGCACCTTCAACCAGTACAAATAGTTGTATGTGTTTGATGGCATTGAGAATCAGTGGGTTACAAATCCTCAGGCGGCGCTCTCAAAATCCGCCGACCTTCGGGTCTTGGGGGTTCGACTCCCCCTCCCGGCACCAACGCATGAATTCCGCGAGTTCATGCTTCTCAATACCTCACACCTGCTGCCGCGCCTCGCCCAGCGAGACGCTCACGTCCATCTTTTTCTTGTTGCGGTAGATCGTGACCTTCACCGTATCTCCGGCGCGGTGGTTGTTCATCATCTGCGAGAGATCCTGCTCGTCCTGCACTTTTTGATCGTCGATGGCTATGATCAGGTCGCCACCCAGCATGATGGCAGTGTTCCCCAGATACGCCCGCTCCGTGCCGGCACGAAGCCCGGCCTGATCGGCGGAACCGCCCGGCGTGACCTGGACGATCAGCAATCCGTAGTCGACCGACAATCCCATCTCATCCGCCAGCTCCGGGCTGATGGGAATCGTGCGCACCCCCAGCGCCGGGCGCCGCACCCGGCCCAGCGTCATCAGATCGTTCAGCACCGCCTTTGCGGTATTGATGGGAATGGCAAAGCCGATGCCCGCATTCTGCCCGACGCTGGAAAGAATCATGGTGTTGATGCCGATCACCTCGCCGTGCCAGTTCATCAGCGGACCACCGGAGTTGCCGGGATTGATCGCCGCATCGGTCTGAATCGCCTCGTCAATCATGGCGCCATTCGGCTCGCGCACCGGACGAATTGAACTCACGATTCCGCGCGTCATGGTCCCCGCCAGTCCAAACGGATTGCCGATGGCATACACCTTTTGTCCAACCTGCAGATTGCGTGAGTCTCCCAGCACCGCCGAAACCAAGTCGGGAGCTTTGATCTGGATCACCGCCAGATCGTGCGGTGGATCGGTGCCCACCACCGTCGCCTTGTACTTCTTACGGTTGTGCAGCGTCACTTCCACCTGCCGCGCCTCGGCAATCACGTGATAGTTGGTCAGGATGTGTCCTTCTTTGTCGATCACGAAACCTGACCCTTGCCCTTCCTGCGGCACCAGCCCGTAGAAAAAATCAAACGTCATGGCGCGCGAGGTAACATTCACCACCGACGGAATATTCTTCTTGTAGACAGAAATATTGTTCTGCTCTTCGCCGTCGAGCGACTCGTTGGGCGCCGCCTCCGTGATCTCTACCTGCGCCGGATGGCTCAGCCAGCTGGCGGAATGCAATCCTCCCGCCTGCGAATTCGAACGCCAGGTCGTGAAGTAAAAGAACCCACCCGCAATGGCGAGCGCGAAAATCAAGGGCCGCATGAGTCTCATAATCTCCAACCGTCCGATTCAATCCATCCCAAGGTTAAGTACGATGCCGGGGAGTAGAAAGGTCCCTGAATTGATTCTAAACAATGCTTTGCCTCGAAGCACGCTGCCCGGTCGGCCACTAAGACGAGCTTCCGGCAATCCGAATAAATGACTTTTTATTCAATTCCCTGCCGCGGCAGCACTTAGATGCTGCCACATCCCACGCACCTGCTCGCGGGTCTGGTCGAGCGGGCCGGAGTTATCGATCACGTAGTCGGCGGCTTTAATTTTTTCTTCGTCCGGGAGTTGCGCGGCCATGCGGCGCGCGACTTCTTTGCGCGCAGATTCGAGGCTGATTTTCTGCCGGTCTGCGAATCGCGCCACCCGCTGCTCGGCGCTGCAGGTCACAACGATCAGCCGGTCGAACCGCTTGGCCGCACCCGCTTCGAGGATCAGCGCGGCTTCGACGATGGCGACCGCGTGCGGGTCCTGGCGGCCCATCTCCTGCATCCACTCATCCTGGCCGCGGATCACCACGGGATGCACGATGCGGTTGAGTTCTTCGATGCGGGACGCGCGCTTGCCTTCGGCATCCGAGGCGGGGCCGAATGCGATCTCGGCCAGCTTGGCGCGGTTGATGCTTCCATCGGGATTGAGAATCTCGCGGCCGAAATGGCGCACCACTTCGTTGTAGACCGCTTCCCCCGGCTGCATAAGCGAATGGGCGATGCGGTCCGCTTGCACGAGATGCGCGCCCAGCGCGACCAACATCTCGCCTGCAACCGACTTACCGGCGGCGATGCCCCCGGTGAGGCCAACTCTCAGCATGGGTGGATTCTAAACCCGCGACACTTCGGGCACTCGGCTCCCCCGCCGCATCTTGGCCGCTTTCACCGTGTTGAACATCAGCATGGCAATGGTCAGCGGGCCCACGCCGCCGGGAACGGGAGTAAGCGCTCCTGCAATCTCCGCGACTTCGGGATGCACGTCGCCGATCAGCGTCGTTCCCTTCTTGCGGAAGTTCTCTTCCCGCTTGGCGTTGCCGGCGAAGAAGCGCTGGAATTCCGCCGCATCGGTGACAGTATTCATCCCAACGTCGATCACGGTCGCGCCGGGTTTCACGAAATCGCGAGTGATCATTCCGGCCCGGCCGATTGCGGCGACGAGGATGTCGGCGCGGCGGCACACTCCCGGCAGGTCATGCGTTTTCGAGTGGCCCACAGTCACCGTGGCATTGGCATTGAGCAGCAGCATGGCGGCGGGCTTGCCCACAATGTCGCTGCGCCCCACGATCACAGCTTCCCGCCCAGCGATGGGAATGTTGCTGCGTTTCAGAATCTCAATCACGCCAGCAGGAGTGCAAGGCACGAGCCCCGGACGCTGCGTTGACAGGAATCCGACGTTTACCGGGTGGAATCCGTCGACGTCTTTGGCCGGGTCGACAGCCATCAGGACTTTCTTCGCATCGACATGCCCGGGCAGCGGCAGCTGCACCAGTATCCCGTCGACGTCGTCGCGGCGATTGAGATCATCGATCAACGCGAGCAACTCGGCAGTAGTGGCGGACTCGGGGGGCGTCAGTTTCTCGCTGTAGAGGCCCACTTCCTCACAGGCCTTGACCTTCCCGCGCACATAAATCTCAGACGCGGAGTTGTGTCCGACGAGCACCACCGCCAGTCCGGGACGCACTCCCGCGGCAGCCATGGTCCTCACTTCCGCAGCCACTTCGCTGCGGATCTCTTGCGCGATCCTGGTTCCGTCGAGAATGGTGGCTGGCATTCGAGCTCCGGGGAAATTCTATCGCAAGTGCCGCGAGGAGCCGCCCGCGAGCGCGGAGTCAGCATGGTGGGACAACACTTGAACAAGGGTGAATAGGTAAGTGGCGATATTACAACACCAACCTTCTTGAAACATCGGTAACTCCGCGGCTTTCATTGACTTGGCGGTCTCACACACGTAAGATTCGCGCCAGTGATCGGCCAAACCATCTCGCACTACCGCATCGTGGACAAGCTCGGCGGAGGAGGGATGGGCGTCGTTTACAAGGCCGAGGACACCGAGTTGGGCAGGTTTGTCGCGCTAAAGTTCCTGCCCGAGGATCTGGCGCGCGATCCGCAGGCTCTGGAGCGCTTTCGGCGGGAGGCCAGAGCCGCTTCGGCGCTGAACCATCCCAACATTTGCACGATTTACGAAATCGGCAAGAGCGGCGAGCAGTCTTACATCGCGATGGAGTTTCTTGAGGGCCAAACCCTGAAGCACCGCATCGCAGGACAGCCACTCGACAACGAAACACTTCTTTCTCTAAGCATCGAGGCTGCCGATGCGCTGGACGCGGCGCACGCGAAGGGCATTGTGCATCGCGACATCAAGCCAGCAAACATCTTCGTCACCGAGCGCGGACACGCCAAGATTCTGGATTTCGGTCTGGCCAAGATGCCGATGGCCGGCGGTGCCAGAAGCTCCGATAACACGCTGACGCGCAGTTTCCATGACCAGCAATTGACGAGCCCTGGTTCGACGCTAGGCACCGTGGCTTACATGTCGCCGGAGCAGGCGAAGGCGCAAGAGCTGGATGCGCGCAGCGATTTGTTTTCGTTCGGGGCGGTGCTCTACGAAATGGCGACGGGCGTGTTGCCATTCAGGGGCGGGAGTTCGGCAGAGATTTTCAAGGCCATTCTTGATGCCGCGCCGCCGCCGCCGACCCGGCTCAATCCGGATGCGCCCGCGGAATTGGAGCGCATTGTCAGCAAGGCGCTGGAAAAGGATCGAAATCTCCGCTACCAGAGCGCAGCCGACTTGCGCTCAGACCTGACACGGCTGAAGCGAGACCTCGACTCGGGCCGGGCGTCAGCCATTCATGAGCCCGTAAATCCGGAGTCGGGCAGCCGGACTTCGGATCAGATTCCTGCTGCGTTACCCGCCACATCGCGCAAGCTTCTGGTCTTTGGACTGGCCGCGGTTGTGGTGGCCGGGGCAATCGGCACAGCGCTGTACTTGATGCGCGGCGGGTCAGGAGCAAAGAAGATCGACTCGGTTGCGGTGCTGCCCTTCGTAAACGCAACCGCCGATGCGAACGAAGAATACCTCAGTGATGGATTGACTGAGAGCCTGATCGGTACCCTGTCGCAGGTTCCGGATCTCAAAGTAATGGCGCGAAGCACAGTCTTCCGGTTCAAGGGAAAGGACGAGGATCCGCAGAAAATCGGGCAACAGCTGCAAGTCAGCGCGGTTCTGATCGGCCGCATTACCCAGCATGGCGATGAAGTGGGAGTGCAGGCTGACCTGGTGAGTACTACGGACGGGAGCGAACTTTGGGGATCCCATTACGAGCGAAAGGCGGCGGACATCACCCAACTGCAGGGCGACATTGCGCGCGACGTCACAAAGCGCTTGCGGGTACAGTTGAGCGGAGAACAACAGCAGCGATTAGGCAGTGCCGGGACTACGAATCCGGAGGCTTACCGGCTGTATCTGGAAGGTCGGCAACTCTGGTACGGACGCACCACGGAGGGGTTGAAGAAGAGCGTCGATTTATTTCAACAGGCGATTACCGCCGATCCCAACTACGCTCTTGCTTACGCCGGGCTGGGCGAGACCTACGACGTGATCCCGAGTTACCGGGCGGGCATTACCTCGCGGCAGGCGGGATTGCTGGCGGATGCGGCTACGCGCAAGGCGCTTGAATTGGATGAGTCCCTGCCGGAGGCACATGTAGCGCGCGCCGATTTCTTCACTTGTGCCTGGAAATGGCGCGAGGCCGAGCAGGAGTACCGGCGCGCCATCGAGTTAGACCCGAACAGCGCCGCCGCGCATTATTTGTACGCCTTTAGCCTGCTCGTTCCCGAGAAGCGATTCGATCAGGCGTTCGACGAGTTCCGTGTCGCACTGGCGCTCGACCCTCTTTCTCCCATCATGAATACGAACTATGCAACTGCGTTGATGGATGCGCACCGCTTCCCGGAGGCGCTCGCGCAGTTTCATAAGACGATCGAGCGCGATCCAACATTCGGACCGGCGCATCACAAGCTATCGGAGTTGTTAGCCGCGACCGGCGATTTCACGAATGCAGTGAGCGAGTTGAAAAAGTTCGCCACCACACCCGGATCGTGGAGCGCGGACGCGAAAGGTTTTCGTGATCTGGCAGTCGCCGCTTTCAATCAGCCGGAACAGACTACCTGGGCGGCTTTGGCTCTCTCGGTTACGGGCGACCGGAACCGGGCGCTCGAGTATCTGGAGAAAGCCGTTTCCAACCAGGAAATTGAAGTGATTCTCTGCCTCCGTTATCCCTCGTTTGACCCGATCCGTTCCGATCCCCGATACAAGGCCGTGGTAGGGAGATTGGGCTTACCGGAGTAAATGGATCTTCCGATTGCCTAGCAGGCTGCGAAAAAACTCCGGTTCGTATCAGGGCATCGCTTCAGCGATGCCGCAAGTGCCGTGGAATCAATGCCGCATTTAGCCGATGGGGACGCTGTCCCCTGGGAGAATGACTTTTTCCGCAGCCTGCTAGGTGGGCGCAGAGCGTTTGACTCCTCGGTTAGGCGGACCGTCAGTTTGCGAAACCGCATTTCCCCAAATCCATGCCTCTGTGAGCCCCATCACATGACCCGTCCAGCCCCTGTCGTACAATGCAACGTTATGATTGCCAAAGACCTACTGGAAATTCTGGTTTGTCCGGCGTGCAAGCAGGCGCTCGAGTACCGCCAAAACCCGGAGAGTTTGAAGTGCAAGCAGTGCCACCGGGTCTATGCGGTCAAGGACGACATCCCCATCATGCTGGTCGATGAGGCCACGGTCGAGCCTTAGGGGCAGCTGTCGGGAGGTCTGCGGCCGGACGGAAATTGCTGATTGTTGATTTCTGATTGTTGAATTGAAAACCTGACACCTGGACAGCCTTGGTTTTTCAATCATCAATCAACCATCAGGAAATCAGCAGTCTTCCTTAGAAAGGAAGGTTCCGACGTGGCGGCACAATATTTTTACTGCACTCAATGTCATAAGAAATATCCCACGCACCATAAACTGTTCGACACCCTGTACGACTTCTCGAAAATCGCTCCGGAAGACTGTCCGGCCTGCGGAGTCATGCGTGAATTGCATATCACGCTAGACTTCCAACTGGGCGTGGGCGACGGAGAATTCAAGGTTGTCTCCGCATTCCTTCCCGACAAGCTTGAGTCGTGGCTGGGCGAAGAGCAAGAAGAGGTCACGTTTTACCCCTTCATGGTCGTGCTCGAAGGCGGGGTGGAGAGCAAGCAGTTCTGCTGGATGCCCTACTGGCACGTCGTGGGAAAAGAAGCTCGCTACGGCCAGCACGCCGTCTGTCTCGATCAAACCCAGTTCGAGAGCCTGATCGCGCAGGTGCAGGACAAAGTGCTGGAGCCGGTGTAAGTTTATCGTCCATCGCCGGAAACTGCTCACTGCAGACGCCAGGGTGACTGCTCGGGCCACCGCCTCATCGCATCCTCGGCCCAGGCTGTCGCTTTGTCCGTATGACACGAAGTGCATGGATTGGGAATTTTGTATTGGTCCGTCATCGCCGGCGAGATGAATCGGAACGTATGTGCATGGACGAACGTCCCCGGCACTCCTTCCGTCTCGATCGCCGGCATGTGACAGGCCACGCATGCGCTTCCGGTGCTGCCATCCTTATGATGCGTGTGCTGTTCCACCGTAGCCGTGTGCGGACCGTTCGGGGAAGAAGGTCCATGACAGTCCAGGCAGATCTGATTTGCGGGCTTCCTTAGCTGAGCGTAGTTTTCCGTGCCATGCACGTCATGGCACGAGGCACAGGTGATTCCACGGCGGTACATGACACTCTGCGCGAAGTCGTTGCCCTGCATGCGATTCTTGTGCGCCGTGCAGTCCGGGAAATAATAGAAGCTAGTTTCTCCCAGCTTACAGTCCTCGAGCTTCCAGAACTTCTGCAGTTCTAGACCCACTCGGTAGCCGACCGGCCAGTCGTAATACTTTCCTTCGATGGGGTTGGTCAAAGGCTGTCCCTGGGAATGGCACTGGATGCAGGTGTCGTTGGCCGCCACCTCCTCCATTTGCGCCGGATTGAGAATGTCGCCGCGCGTGGGATGCGCCACATGCTCGCTGCCCGGCCCGTGGCAGCGCTCACAACCCACATTCCATTCCGCTACCTGTTTGGTTTTGATGTCGTAATCGACGGAGTGGCAACCATCGCAGGTCGGTCCGGTTGGCCGCTGCATGTTGTCCGGAGGGTACACAGCCCCCCACCAATCTCCTCCCTGCACCGGCACCATATAGGGACGCCACCCGTGATTGCCGATGTCCCACTGCACCGGCAGTGGGAAATAGTCGTCGCCGATCTTGGTGAAATAGCGCTGCTTCCACAGGCTGCCGTAGACGAAGGCAACCTGGTCCGCGGTGAACTTCGCAACGTTATTGGTTGAGAGGTTGGGTAGGATGGCATCGGGATGCGTCCGCGGGTCCCGCACCACATTCGCCATGGGTGTCTTCTTCCACCGGACGTAAATCTCCGCGTGACATTTCTCGCAGGCCTGGGAGCCCACGTAATGTGCCGCGCTCGCGGTGCCCGCCTGTTGCACTTGATCCTCCCGGCTGAGGGGACGAAGGCTGCGAATGAAGAGGACGAACTTCCAACTATCCCCCGAGGATTCCTGGTGCGGACGGCTCCAGGCCGGCATTCCGGTGAGCTGCACTCCGTTCTCGATGATGTAGTGAAGCTCCCCATCGCTGAGGCTCTGAGTGGCATCCGAGCGAAGATCGGGTACCCTCGGATAGAGATTCTGCCCCACCGGCGTCCTGCCGCTGCCGTCGATTCCATGACAAGCCGCGCACTGGGTTAGAAACGCCTCTCGTCCTTGTCGCCCGCCCTCCGAAGTTGCCGCAAGGGGATTCTTCTCCACCCGCTCGCGTGTGGGGATGGCCAGATCTCGAACGGTTCTCGCCAGAACGGCTTCCCACGCAGACGGCGTGGCACTAGCGCGAAATCCTCGCCGCACCAACAGGAATCCGCAGACCGATCCCACCACGATCACCAGGAGAAGCGTCAGAAGAAGTGTCTTCAAAATTTTCATGGTGCTTGCGCTTCCGTCGCACACCCGGCCGACGCTTTTCTTGAGGAGCCAGACGCGAGTCGAACTGCGCTGCCCATTTTATTCGAAAGTTGTCCCTCGACCCGTCCCCAGAGAAACGCTTGGCGATCCCAACACACTATCAAAATGGAAGCAGTTCAGCCGTCCGGTGTCCGAATTCGGCAGGCCGAATACGACGTTCTTTGTTCGCCAACCGTCGGAGAACGACACATTGTGTCAGTTTTGAGATTACTTCCTGGGTACGAAGGAAACTTTCTGAGGGCCGGAAGCGCCCGGCAGTTCCCCGCAACTTTCGATATCCACAGGGGTTAAATGAATCCAAAGGGGCTCGGGGACCGTAATAGGAAAAGTGGAGTGATTTCGGCAGCAGGATTGCATGCAACTTCCACAGCTGCCGATGAGTCTAATACGGCAAGTGGTAGAAGGTCGGAGTCGGAGGTGATGACGGCCATGACGAGCGAAAAAATGAAGATGAACGACAAAGACAGGTTCACGGTGACCGAACTGGCAGCTCTGCGGAACGATCTGCTTCAAGGTGGCATGATCGATTCCTACGAGGCCGCCGAACTGCTTCAAGTGTTCCTGATGGGCCGTGGCTACGGGGTTTCGCCCAAGGCCGCGTTAGATGCGGCTGGCCGCGTCGAGATGGCAGGGTGCGCCATGCCAGTCCTGGTGCATGAGTTGGAAAACCTGGCGATGGTGATGTAACAAGCTTTCCGCGGCGCGGGACGGTGACCCCGCGGCGCAAATTGAGACTCCAATTCCCGTTGCGTGAGAAAACGCGCAGCCACTGTTTGGAAGTCTCGAAACCGAGTTCGAGAGAATTTGACATTCTGGGTCGACGATCGAAACAAGACCGAACGAACCAGTTCCACAATAGAACAGCCGGGCCAACCAGCCCGGCTTTGTGGTGTCTGCGCTCCTTTCCTCTGTCAAAAGGCGGCACCGCCACCAGCACGACCAGCTTTACGGTCAACTAGCCGCATGAACGCATTCGAGACCGGCAGGGCGGCCTGCGCCCTGCCGGTCTCGTTGTCCCTCCTGTAAGTCTCGTTCCCCCTGCCACATAAGCCGTATTCACTACAGAACTGTACGTACATATTTGCCCTAAAAGTGTTCCGCGCGGAACCCTGTGGAAATCTTTCCTTGGGAGCGCGCTAACTTACTCGTAGCGCAGGCTTTCGACCGGATCGAGTTGCGATGCCCGGGTCGCCGGGACCGTTCCGAAGATGATCCCGACAATCGACGACACCACGATGGCGATGATCGCCGCCGGGCCCGAGACCGGCACCCGATAATCGGTCAGGAATCGTGCCGACCACGGAATGGCGAGGCCGACCACGATGCCTACCACCCCTCCGGTCAGTGAGATCAGAATGGCCTCCGCCAGAAACTGGAAGCGGATGGCGCGGTTGGTCGCGCCAATCGCTTTACGAATTCCTATCTCGCGAATGCGCGACGTCACTGTCGCCAGCATGATGTTCATGATGCCAATGCCGCTCACCAGCAGCGTTACGAACGAGACGAGCATCAGAATCAGCGTCAGGGCATCCGCAATTTTTCCCGCCACGGTGAGCAATTGGTTCAGGTTCTGCACACTGTAAACGGACTCAGGACGATGCCTGGATTGCAGCACGCGCTTGATGGCCGCGGTGGCCGGAACTACGTCCTGCGCCGTGGCCACCGAAAAGTAGATCTCATACACCGCTGCCGTCGGCGTGAAGAAGCGGCTGACCGTGTACGGAATCAGCATGGTGTCTTCCTGTATCTCTGACTGTCCGAACGTGTCCACGCTTTCCTTGAACACGCCCACAATCGTAAACGGAAGCCCGCCGCTCAGCTTGATGATCTGGCCGATGGCCACCGGAGTCGCGCCGTAGAGTTTCTGCGCCAGTTTCTCGGTGATCACTCCGACCTTATTGCGTCCGGAGGAATCTTCACTATCAAAAAAGCGTCCGGAAAGAACCTTCAGATTGCGTACCCGCATGTAGGCGGGGTCCACACCGAGGACCAGGATGTCGCTCTGCTTTCCACCACCGACGCTGATGCGGTCTCCCAGAGCCACGGTGGGCGAGGCCGCCACAACGCTGGTGACCTGCTCGCGAACCGCCTGCACGTCATCCACGGTCATGGGATCGGGCGTCGACTCGATGCGCTGCGCCCCGCCTTGATAGTCGGCGTAAATCATGTTGGTGCCGATGGATTGCAACTGGCGCAGGATGTACTGCTTTCCCGTCAGCCCGATCGTTGCCACCAGGATGACCGAGGCCGTGCCCACCGCCATGGCCAGCGCCGTGAGTGTGAATTGAAGCTTATTGCTGCTGAACGAATCGTAGGCGAAGCTCAGGATTTCATGGAACCCAATCGTGAAGCGGCGCTGAGTGCTGAGAGATAAAGAGGTCGGGTTCGCCATCGCCTGTTAGATGTTAAACCCCAGTCGGAAGACGCTGCAATGCGAGCAATGTAGCGCCGGCATCCTGCCGGCTGTCCCGGGGGCGTCTCGCCCGCGCTACCAGCATTCTATTCTGCTGCCGCCAGCTTCGATCGTCCAGCGATAGCCACCGCCGCCAGCACGACAATCAGCGGGTCGACCGGACGAAAATAGTACGTCTCCGGGTGAGAGAAGTAGTAGGTGAGGGGAAAGAAGAAGAGAACGATGGCAAACCGCGCGCCCAGCGCGGGATCTCGTTGCCAGGCCCGCCACAGTCCCCAGAGTCCCAGAATCGACATGGTCGTATTCACGAAAATGTTGGGCGGATCGAGCGGCTCGTCTTGCAAATAGGCATGGTCGAAACTCCAGTAGCCTGTCCACATATATACAATGCGGCGAAATGTCATCCACGCAAACCACGCAGGATGGTTTCGGATATAGTCCTTCCCCTGCTGAAGTTTGTGGTCCATGTAGGCGATCTCGCCCACGCGCTCGTATTCGGAGAGTTCCGCGTCACTGTGGTTGGGATGGAGAGTGCGGTTCACCCAGTGCTGCGAGTAGCCGTTGTTCCCAATGTAGAGTTCCAGCCCGTAACCGCTGCGTACGGGGATGAATCTGTGGAAGAGCATGTAGTTCCGCACGATCCAGGGTGAGAGCGTCACGACTCCGGCAAGCGCCACGGCGATCATTTGCGCTTTCCACGGACGTGCCAGCCGGTAACGCCGGTAGAGAGTGTAGATTCCAAGGAAGGGAAGAACCGCCAGGGTTACTGGCTCGGTGAGCGCGGCAATGCCACAGAGTGCGCCGAAGAGAATCCAGTCGCGCTTGCGCGCAGAATCTTCGAGACGCCAGGCAAAAAGAAACAGGCAGCAGAGTTCGAGCGTGACTAGGCCCGTCGACCACGCCCAGTCGGCACCGTAGTAGACGCCGTAGGGAGAGAACGCCCATCCCCAGCCTGCCCACTTGGCTACGCGCTGCCCGAACGCCTGCCGCGCTAGAACAAAGACCGGCACGCAGGTTAACGCTGAAAACAAGCTGTTCAACGAGAG
>Ga0209839_10001409_pt1 | contig 12318 bp, 9 predicted proteins | sample OrgsoiDNA2013050_FD_185800 | JGI IMG/M metagenome (GOLD analysis project Ga0209839, IMG submission 185800) | Permafrost soil microbial communities from the Arctic, to analyse light accelerated degradation of dissolved organic matter (DOM) -... | ecosystem: Environmental > Terrestrial > Soil >... | reverse complement strand
CATTCGCCGCAGCGGATGCGGGGCGGCAAATACTTAGCCGTCCCGCATCCCGTCGCGCGGGGAGCTACTTGTCCTGTGATAGCGGCATCTGGATGTCGCCCTTGATGTGTTTGATCGGACCGGCCGACGACGGCATGATGTCGAAATCGAAGATCTCCGTCGGCAACCACAGCGTCGCGCAGGCGTTGGGCACATCGACCACCCCGGAGATATGGCCCTGGCACGGCGCCGTGCCCAGGATAGAATAGGCCTGCGCGCCGGAATAGCCGAACTTCTTGAGGTACTCGATCGCGTTCAGGCAGGCCTGCCGGTATGCGATGTGCACGTCGAGGTAATGCTGCTTGCCCTGCTCGTCGACCGAGATGCCCTCGAAGATCAGATAGTCCTTGTAGTTCGGCGTGACCGGCGACGGCTTGAATACGGGATTCTTGATGCCGTATTTGTTGACGCCATCCTTGATGATGTCGACCTTGAGATGCAGCCAGCCCGCCATTTCGATCGCGCCGCAGAAGGTGATCTCGCCGTCGCCCTGGCTGAAATGCAGATCGCCCATCGAGAGACCGCCGCCCGGCACATAGACCGGGAAATAGACCTTTGAGCCTCGCGACAGATCCTTGATATCGCAATTGCCGCCATGCTCGCGCGGCGGCACCGTGCGCGCGCCTTCGGCCGCGGCTTTCGCCTTGGCGTCGCCTTTCAGCCGGCCCATATGCGCGGTCGGTCCGAATGGCGGATTGGCCAAACCAGGCACGCGGGTCGGATTGGTCGCGATCAGCGCGGTCTCGCGCTCGTTCCATGTCGCCAGCAATTTTGGATCCGGCAGACAGCCGATCAGACCGGGATGGATGAGCCCGGCAAAATTCACGCCCGGCACGTGCCGGGACGAGGTGTACATGCCATGGAAGTCCCAGATCGACTTCTGCGCCAGCGGGAAATGGTCGGTCAGAAATCCGCCGCCGTTCTGCTTGGAGAAGAAGCCGTTGAAACCCCACAGGCTTTCCTTCATCGGGCCGACGTCGAGCAGATCGACAACAAGCAGATCGCCGGGCTCCGCGCCCTTGACGCCGATCGGACCGGACAAAAAGTGCACGATCGACAGATCGATATCGCGCACGTCGTCGGCGGAATCGTTGTTCTTGATGAAGCCGCCGGTCCAGTCGTAGGTCTCGACGATGAAATCGTCACCCGGATTGACCCACGCCACCATCGGAACGTCGGGATGCCAGCGATTATGGATCATATCGTTTTCGTAGGCCGATTGCGTGAGATCGACCTTGATCAGTGTCTCTGGCATCAAAAGCTCCCCTGTTTACAAGTGTTGGTTACGATCTAGACAGACAGATATTTCGAAATCTGCGCGGCATCGACGCCCTCGCGCGCATCGTCGCGCACGATCTCGCCGTTTTCGATGACGAGTACGCGATCGGCGATGTCGAGCGCGAAGCTGAGGACTTGCTCGGAAACCACGATCGACAGTCCGCGCTCGTCGCGAATGCGCTTCAGCGTCCGCGCCATCTCCCGGATGATCGACGGCTGGATGCCTTCGGTCGGCTCATCGAGCAAGAGCACCTTGGGCTTGGTGGCGAGCGCCCGCGCAATCGCAAGCTGCTGTTGCTGGCCGCCGGACAGATTGCCGCCGCGGCGGCTCTTCATTTCCAGCAGTACCGGAAACAGCTCATAGATGTCGCCGGGCACCTCGGTCTCGCCCGACGCGACCAGGCCGGTCTCGATGTTTTCCTTCACCGTCATGGCGGAAAAAATCATTCGGCCCTGCGGCACATAGGCCAGTCCCTTCGCCACACGCTCGTAACTCTTGAGCGTGGAGAGCTCGGCGCCTTCCATGGTCACCGAACCGCTCTTGGTCGGCACGATCCCCATCAGCGACTTCATCAGCGTGGTCTTGCCCATGCCGTTGCGGCCCATGATCGCAATGATCTCGTTGGGCGCGACCGAGACGTTGAGGCCGTGCAGCACTTCGCTCTGGCCGTAGGCGACATGCAGATCCGAGATAGCCAGCATTAAAGCGCTCCTTGTCTTTCGAGCATGATCTGGTCCGGAAACCGAGGCCCGATTTCCGGGATCATGCCCTAGTGTCCGAGATAGACTTCGATGACTTTCGGATCGTTCTTGACGTGCTCCATCGAACCTTCCGACAGGATCTGGCCCTGATGCAGAACGGTGACCTTGTGGGCGATGTCCTCGACAAATTTCATGTCGTGCTCGATCACCAGCACGGAGCGGTCCTTGATGATGCGGTTGAGCAATTCGGCGGTCTTGACGCGCTCGCTGACGCTCATGCCGGCCACCGGCTCGTCGAGCATCAGCAGCTCGGGATCCTGGATCAGCAGCATGCCGATCTCGAGCCACTGCTTCTGGCCGTGGCTGAGCAGCTCGGCCTTCACGTTGAGCCGGTCCTTCAGGAAGATCATTTCGGCGACTTCATGAACCCGGTCGCGCACGGCGGCGTCACGGGTGAAGGTCAGCGCACCGAACACGGTACGGCCGCGCGGAAACGAAATCTCGAGATTCTCGAACACCGTGAGATCGTCGTAGATCGACGGCGTCTGGAACTTGCGCCCCACCCCCGCCTGGACGATCTGGTTCTCCTTCATTTTCGTGAGGTCCTTGTCGCGAAAATGAATCGACCCGGACGTCGCTTTGGTCTTGCCGCAAATCAGATCGAGCACCGTGGTCTTGCCGGCGCCGTTGGGGCCGATGATGACGCGGATTTCGTTTTCATCGACGTAGAACGACAGGTCGTTGACCGCCTTGAAACCATCGAATGAAACCGTGAGCGCCTCGACCGAGAGCAGAAACGCCTTGGGCTGGTGGCCTATGAGCATGATCTATCTCCTCATTCCGCCGGTGCGCCGTCGGCAACCGACTTGTCGCTCCAGCCGTCATCGGGTTTCGATTTGCGCGACGAGATCAGCCGATCGATTTGCGGCTGCACATAGTCGCCCCAGATGCCGGCCAGACCGTTCGGGAAGGCAAGGACCACCGCGATGAACAATCCGCCCAACCCGAACAGCCACAATTCGGGAAAGGATTCCGACAGGCTGGTCTTGGCGAAGTTGACCAGGAGCGTGCCGTAGATCGCGCCCAGGATCGAGAGCCGGCCGCCCACCGCCGTATAGATCACCATTTCAATCGACGGCACGATGCCGACAAAGGAGGGTGACATGAAGCCGACCTCGAGCGCGAACATGGCGCCGCCGATCGCGGCGAATATCGCAGCCACGCAAAACGCGAAGATCTTGAAATTCGCGACGCTGTAACCGGAGAAACGAACCCGATCCTCCTTGTCGCGCATCGCGACCAGGATGCGACCGAGCTTCGAGTGCCGGATGAACTGGGCGATGAGGATGCAAACGAACAGGCAGCCGACCTCGAAGAAGTAGAGAACGATCTTGGCGTGATCCGGACGGATGTCCCATCCCTTCAGGGTGCGCAGATCGGTCATGCCGTTGATGCCGCCGGTGTAACCCTGCTGCCCCACGATCAGGATGGTCAGGATCGCCGCGACCGCCTGGGTGATGATGGCAAAATAGGTGCCGCCGACGCGGCGTTTGAACATGGCCGCGCCAATGATGAGCGCAAAGATACCCGGCACCAGGATGACGGCGGCGATGGTGAAGGTCAGGCTGTGAAACGGCTTCCAGAACAGCGGCAGCGACGTGATCTGATTCCAGTCCATGAAATCGGGAATCCCGGGGGTCGACTGGATCTTGGTATTTTCCGGGCTCGATGCCTCAAGCTTGAGGAACATCGCCATGCAGTAGCCGCCCAGTCCGAAGAACACGCCCTGCCCCAGGCTGAGAATGCCTCCATATCCCCAGCAGATCACCAGCCCCAGTGCCACGAAGGCATAGGTGAGGTATTTCGCGACCAGGTTGAGCCGGAAGACATCGAGACAGAGCGGCAGGATCACCACCAGGAAAACGGCGAGCACCAGGATCCCGATAAGCTCCGATCGATTGACAAAGCGATTGTCGGTCATGGCTTCAGCCCTTTGTTATTTGCGGACCTTGAGGGCGAACAGACCCTGCGGCCGCAGCATGAGAATTCCGACAACGGCAAGCAGCGTCAAAACCTTGGCCATCGACCCTGACATGAAGAATTCGAGCGTCGACTGCGTCTGCGAGATGCTGAAGGCCGATGCGATCGTACCGATCAGGCTCGCGGCGCCGCCGAACACGACCACCAGGAAGGTGTCGACAATGTAGAGCTGGCCCGATGTCGGCCCGGTCGAACCGATCATGGTGAAGGCACTTCCGGCGACGCCGGCGATGCCGCAGCCGAGCCCAAAGGTGTAGCGATCGACTTTCTCGGTGTTGATGCCGACCGCGCCGGCCATGATGCGGTTTTGCACGACGGCGCGGACCTGGCGGCCCCAGCGCGACTTGTACATGATGTAGGCGACGCAGAGCGTGATCAGGACGGTCAGGCACATCACGAAGACGCCGTTGATCGGCACCTCGATGCTGTCGGAAACATGCAGCGAACCAAGCATCCATTGCGGCAGCTCGACGCCGACTTCACGCGCGCCGAAAATCGAGCGGTAGGCCTGCTGCAGGATCAGACTCAAGCCCCAGGTGGCGAGCAGCGTGTCCAGCGGGCGCTTGTAGAGATGCCGGATCAGCACCCATTCCACCAGCATGCCGAGCGCGCCGGACGCCAGAAAAGCCAAAATCATCGCCAGGAAGAAATAGCCGGCGAACAGGCCTGGAAGGTAGGCCTGGAAGAAATTCGACGTCATCCAGGTGACGTAGGCGCCCAGAATCATGAACTCGCCATGCGCCATGTTGATGACGCCCATCTGGCCGAAGATGATCGCAAGGCCGAGCGCCATCAGCACGTAGACGGAAAACAGGATCAGGCCGGCAAAGCCCTGCATGACGAAGATGGAGCCGAGATCACCAATCGAATAGTCGCCGAACATCGATCTTCTCCGTCTGAGGGAAGTCCCGCGTCGCGAGCGGGTTCGCGACGCGGGGTCTTGAGCGTGGATCGACGATCCACACCAGGGAGCGGTTTACTCGAGGAGCGCGCGGCAGACGTCGCGCGCGTTACTGGTAACCCTTGTTACTGGTAGCCCTTCGGGAACGGATCCGGCTCGACCAGATCGGCGGTTTCGAAGACCAGTTCGAACTGGCCGTCGAGCTTGGCGCGACCGACCCGGGTCTTCGACCACAGATGGTGGTTTTCATGGATCCGCACGTAACCTTCCGGCGCCCCCTTGAATTCGATTCCGGGCGAAGCCGCCGCGATCTTGTCGACATCGAAGCTTCCGGCCTTCTCAGCCGTTAACTTCCACAGCCACGGGCCGAGATAGGCGGCCTGGGTCACGTCGCCTATCACCGTCTTCTCGCCCCACATTTCCTTGAAGGCGGGGACGAACAGCTTGTTGTTCGGATTATCGAGCGACTGGAAGTACTTCATGCAGGCATAGGCGCCCGCGATGTTCTCGCCGCCGATGCCGTCGATTTCGTCTTCGGTCACCGAGATCGTCAGCAGCGCCTGCTTAGACAGGTCGATACCGGCCGCCTTGAGCTGCTTGTAGAACGCGACGTTCGATCCGCCGACGACGTCGGTAAAGATCACGTCCGGCTTGGTCAACTTGATCTTGTTGATCACCGAGTTGAACTGGGTGTTGCCGAGCGGATAATATTCTTCGCCGACCACCTTGCCCTTCAGCACGTTCTCGACATGCTTGCGCGCGATCTTGTTCGAGGTGCGCGGCCAGATGTAGTCCGAACCGACGAAGAAGAACGATTTCGCGCCTTTTTCCTTGGCGACCCAGTTCAGGCCGGCGAGGATCTGCTGGGTGGCTTCCTGACCCGTGTAGATGACGTTCTTGGACTGCTCGAGGCCTTCATAGAAGGTCGGATAATAGAGCATGCCGTTATATTGCTCGACGACCGGCAGCACCGCCTTGCGGGAGGCCGAGGTCCAGCAGCCCATGATCGCCGCGACCTTGTCATTGACGAGAAGCTTCTTGGCCTTCTCGGCGAAGGTCGGCCAATCGCTGGCGCCGTCTTCCTGGATGATCTTGATCTTGCGGCCGAGCACGCCGCCGGCTTTGTTGATCTGGGCGATGGCGAGCTTTTCGGACTCGATCGAGCCGGTTTCCGAGATCGCCATGGTGCCGGTGGCCGAATGCAGGATACCGACCGTCACTTCAGTATCGGTAACCGCGAGACCCGTGGTGTTGATCGCGGAGGTTGCCGGAGCTTCTGCGAAGGATGGCCGAGGCAGCATGGTCAAGGCGGGAATCGCCGCCATTCCCATCAGCAGCTTGCGGCGAAATGCCGACTGCAGCCCCTGTTTGTTGTCGTCTGACATATTCACCCCATTGCTGTTCGAGGACGCGTTGTTGGCGGGGTTGAGGATTGCTGAAATTGTGCAGTGCACAGATACGCAAGATCGCGTATATTGCACCGCAAAATAGCGACGTAGGTTTTGGAATCGGATTTTCCGACGGGGTCAGGAGTGCGGAAGTGGCAGGGCGGCAGCGGATAGACCGCGTCAGGCGCCAATATAATCAATGGGTTGCCAACCAGACGCTGGAAGACTACGCGCTGCGGTTCACGGCCAAAAGCGCGCGGCGCTGGTCCGCCGCCCGGGTCGCGAACACCGCCCTGGGCGCGATCTCGTTCCTGGCCCTGGAGGCGATCGGCGGCACGATCACCCTTAACTATGGCGTAACCAACGCCGCCGCGGCCATCCTCGTCGTCAGCGTCATTATCTTCTGCTGCGGTTTGCCGATCGCCTATCACGCCGCCAAATGCGGCATCGACATCGACCTGTTAACGCGCGGGGCCGGCTTCGGCTACATCGGTTCGACCATCACGTCGCTGATCTACGCGTCCTTCACCTTCATCTTCTTTGCGATCGAGGCGGTCATTCTCGCGACCGCGCTGGAGATGTGCTTCGGAATTCCGCGCCCCCTCGGCTATCTCATCAGCGCCGTCGTCATCATCCCGCTGGTGACGCACGGCATCACGCTGATCAGCCGCTTCCAATTGTGGACGCAGCCGGTCTGGATCATCCTTCACATCCTCCCCTTTGCGGCGATCGCCTATGCCAATCCCTACTCCTTTGCGGAGTGGACCAAGTTTCCGGGCGACCACGGCGACCCCGCGGGCCATCTCGATCTGCTGCTGTTCGGCACCGCCGCGTCGGTGGTGTTCGCGCTGGTGGCGCAGATCGGCGAACAGGTCGACTTCCTGCGCTTCCTGCCGCGCGACCGGCGAACCTCGAAGCGGTCGTGGTGGATCGCGCTGCTCAGCGCCGGTCCGGGCTGGATCATTCTCGGCGCGCTCAAGCTATTGGCCGGATCGTTCCTGGCTTACTTCGCGCTCAGCCACGGCGTCTCCGCCGAGCATGCGGCCGAACCAGCGCATATGTATCTCGAAGCATTTCGCTACGTGCTGTCGCAACCGGATCTCGCATTGGCGTTGACCGGCGCCTTCGTGATCCTCTCGCAGTTGAAGATCAACGTCACCAACGCCTATGCCGGCTCGATCGCATGGTCGAACTTCTTTTCCCGCCTGACCCACAGCCATCCCGGCCGCGTGGTCTGGCTGGTTTTCAACGTGATCGTCGCGCTGCTGCTGATGGAGATCGGCGTCTACAAGGCGCTCGAGCAGACGCTGGCGCTTTACTCCAACGTCGCCATCGCCTGGGTCGGCGCACTGGTCTCCGATCTCGTCGTCAACAAACCGCTCGGCTTGCGCCCGCCCCACATGGAGTTCAAGCGCGCGCATCTCTACGACATCAATCCGGTCGGCGTCGGCGCGATGACGATCGCCACTGTCGTCTCCATCAGCGCGTTCTATGGGCTGTTCGGGCCGACCGCGAAGGCGCTGGCGCCGTTCGTGGCGCTGATCGTTGCTTTCGTCACCGCCCCCCTGATCGCCTATGCGACCGACGGCAAATATTACATCGCGCGCAGGCCGAAGCGCAGCTGGCAGAATCTCGAAGCGATCCCGTGCTGCATTTGCGAACATTCGTTCGAGCCTGAGGACATGGCGTCGTGTCCCGCCTATGCCGGGCCGATCTGCTCGCTGTGCTGTTCGCTCGATGCAAGGTGCCAGGATCTCTGCAAGCCGCATGCGCGGATCCAGACGCAGGTCGCCGAGACCCTCGGCAAACTCTTGCCGCAGCCGATCTACGCGCGGATCAATTCGCAACTCGGACACTATCTCGGCGTCTTCATCGTTTCCGCCGGCCTGGTCGGACTGACGCTCGGCATGGTCTATCTGCAGACATCGGCGACAGTACACGTCGACAATCTGCGGCTATCCGACGTGCTCTGGAAGGTATTCTTCGCGCTGACGATTATCATTGGCGTCGTCGCCTGGCTGTTCGTGCTGGCACAGCAGAGCCGGCGCGCGGCGGAAGCGGAAACAAGGCGGCAGACCGCGCTGTTGATCCAGGAAATCGACGCCCACAAGCGTACCGACGCCGAGTTGCAGCGCGCCAAGGAAGTCGCCGAATCGGCCAATCTCGCCAAGAGCCGATATGTCGTCGGGCTAAGCCATGAACTGCGGTCGCCGCTGAATGCCATCTCCGGCTACGCTCAATTGCTGGAGCAGGATTCCAGCCTGCTGCCCAAACCGCGCGATCAGGTGCGCGTGGTACGCCGCAGCGCCGATCACCTGTCCGGGCTGATCGATGGTATTCTCGACATTTCGAAAATCGAGGCGGGCCGGCTGTATCTGTCGCGGGACGAGGTTCGCCTGAGCGAATTCCTCGATCAACTCGTTGGAATGTTCCGTCTCCAGGCCGCGGCCAAGGGCATCGACTTCATTTTCAAGCGGCCGACCGTGCTGCCCGTCGTGGTATTCGCCGACGAAAAGCGGCTGCGCCAGATCCTGATCAATCTGCTGTCGAACGCCATCAAATTCACGCAATGCGGCAGCGTGCAATTCGTCGTTCACTATCGCAGCCCTGTCGCCGAATTTGAAGTCGTCGACACCGGTCCGGGGATTCGGGCTGCTGACCTCGAGCGGATCTTTGCACCGTTCGAGCGCGGCGCTTTGGGCGTCTCGCAGCCGCAGACCGGAACCGGTCTCGGCCTGACCATAAGCCGGCTACTTGCCGGCGTGATGGGCGGCGACATCCAGGTGACCAGCGCCGTCGGAACCGGCAGCAGCTTCCGGGTGAAAATCCTGCTGTCGGAAGTCACCCATCCGACGCAAATTGCGCCGGTGAATGCTCCGTTCTTCGGTTACCACGGCCCCCGCAAGACGATCCTGATCACCGACGATGATCCCATACAGCGCGATCTGTTGCGCGAAGTGCTGACGCCGCTGGGCTTTATCCTTCTGAGCGCGCCGGACGGACCCGGCTGTCTCGCGCTCGCCCAGCATTGCCGGCCCGATCTGTTTCTGCTCGACATCTCGATGTCGGGCATGGACGGCTGGACCGTCGCGGAGACGCTGCGTTCGACCGGCCATCACCAGGCCCGCATCCTGATGGTTTCGGCAAGCGCATTGGAGGCGCATGGCACACCGCTGGCTCAGCCGTTTCACGATGGCTATCTGATGAAACCGATCGATATCCCGCGGCTACTGGAATTGATCCGCCAGCTGCTGCGGATCGAATGGCAATATGAAACCGATCAAATTGCCGTGCCGCACTGGAGCCCGGGCAGCGGCTCGCGGCCGCCGGTGAAACATGTCGAGGAACTCATCGGTCTTGGACAAATGGGTTACATTCGCGCGATTCAGGTGAAGCTCGATGAGATAGGAACCGATTATCCCGAGCATACCGACTTCGTCTCGCAAATGCGCATCCTGATCGACCGCTTCGACCTCGATCAGTACATGGCAACCCTGAAGACCCTGCACAGCTATGATCACTGAATCCAAGAAGCGCGACGTCGCGCTCGTCATCGACGATTCGCCGGAAACACTGCGGCTTTTGACCGACGCGCTCGACGGCGCCGGAATGACGGTCATGGTCGCCATGGATGGCGCCGCGGCGATGCGGATCGTCGACCAGATCACGCCGGACATCGTTCTGCTGGACGCCGTCATGCCCGGCATGGACGGCTTCGAAACATGCCGGCGCCTCAAGCGCGACGCTGGCTTGAGCAATGTGCCCGTTATCTTCATGACCGGCCTGGCGGAGACCGAACATATCGTGCGCGGCCTCGAAGCGGGCGGCGTCGATTATGTGACCAAGCCCATCGTCATCGAGGAGATGCTGGCGCGGATCAGGGTTCATCTTGCCAATGCCAGGCTGACCCAGAGCGCCCGCGCGGCGCTCGACGTGTCCGGGCGGTATCTTCTTGCGGTAAGCCGCCAAGGCAAGATCATGTGGGCGACACCGCAGGCGCAGAAATTATTGTCGGATAACCTCGCCGCCGGGACCGATGACGAAGTCGCGCTGCCGCCGCCGATGCTGGAGTGGCTCGAACAGGCTCAAAAGGGCAAGGCCGGATCGAAAACCACGGCCATGGCGTCGTTTCAGGACGACGAGCAACTGCGGCTGCAATACATGGGCAAGCTCGGTCCGAATGAGTTCCTGCTGCGGCTGGCAAAAGATACCAGCACCAATCTGCCCGCGGAATTTTCCAGTGAACTCGGATTGACCACCCGTGAGGGCGAGGTGCTGTCGTGGTTATCCAAGGGAAAAACCAATCGGGACATCGCCCAGATCCTCGGCCTCAGCCCAAGAACGGTGGACAAGCATCTCGAGCAGATCTACGCCAAACTCGGCGTCGAGAACCGCACGGCCGCCGCCGCCGTCGCCACCAGCACGAGGCGGCGCAATTCATAAATCAGAAATTGCGGTCGCCGGGGTTCGGAAACGCCTTCGCGGCCCTGCCCGCCTCCCCAAGGTCACTTGTGCAAGATCGCGATTGGCAGTCTAATGACGATCGAGACGTTTGACGAACGTCTGCTTGCGCGCTCCGAGGCTGTGGCGCGCTCATAAGGCGATGCTTGCCGAACCCACTGCGGTGGGAAGGAGGTCTTCGCGCTGGCGGGCGGCCTTCCCCACGCACCATCCGTGGAGATGCGCGTGAACCTCGATGCCTATCGAATCGTATCAGAACCCTTCTATCAGCCCGTGGGCGACGAGATCGCGGTGTTCGAGGCGGCCTTCAGCGAGCGTCTGCCGGTCATGTTGAAGGGACCGACCGGGTGCGGCAAAACCCGATTTATCGAACACATGGCCTGGCGTCTGAACAAGCCGCTGGTGACCGTCGCCGCGCATGAGGACATGACCGCCTCCGACCTTGCGGGCCGCTATTTGCTGGAGCCGGACGGCACCGTCTGGCACGATGGCCCGCTGACCATGGCGGTCAGACATGGCGCGATCTGCTACCTCGATGAAATCGTCGAAGCCCGGCAGGACACCACGGTCGTGATCCATCCGCTGACGGATGCGCGGCGGATCCTGCCGCTGGAAAAGCACAACGAGATCGTGCCGGCGCACGCCGATTTCCAGCTCACGATCTCCTACAACCCCGGCTACCAGAGCGCGGTAAAGGATCTGAAGGAATCGACCAAGCAGCGTTTCCTGGCGATCGATTTCGGCTATCCGCCGCCGGCCGTCGAAGCGGCCATCGTGGCGCGCGAGGCCGGAACCAATGTCGACCTTGCCGGAACCCTGGTCGCCATCGCGGAGCGGTCCCGCAACCTTCAGGGCCACGGCCTCGACGAAGGCGCCTCGACCCGGATGCTGATCCATGCGGGACGGTTGGTGCGTGCCGGCCTGCCGCTTGAGGCTGCGGTCCGGTCAAGCATCGTCCTGCCGATCACCGACAACCACGATATCCGCGAAGCGCTCAGCGCTGCCATCGAGGCCTGCATACCGTGAGCGCCGCGCTGCGATCGGCGCCGCTGCGGCTGATTTCCGCGCAACCGGAGGGCGCCGTTCGCCGCGTTCATTTGCTGATGCGGCAGCGTGATGCGCTGCGGCCGCTGTTTCGCATCGCTTGGGACAATCTCGCCGCGCGCTTCGATGCCGGCGAGTTGGAGGGCTGGGCAGCCGGCGTGCTGGCGCTGGCCGACGTCAATGCCGGCCCGTCCTGCCTGGTCGCGTTCTGGGAGCTCAGCCGAAACCAGCCGACCGAGGAAGGTATCGCACCGCTCATCGTGGCCGCGCACACGGCTGCGAATGTTTGCCGCCACGCCGGCGCACAGGGGGCCGCCGCCACCATCGTCTCTGCCACCGCCACGCGGCGAATTCTGGGGGCCGGCCCGAGCCTCGCGCGCTGGTGGCGGACCATGGACGACCTCGCGCAGCGGGCACCGGAATCGGTCGAGGCGACGGCATCGCGGATGGGCGAAATCCTGTCGG
>Ga0209839_10001408_pt1 | contig 12330 bp, 7 predicted proteins | sample OrgsoiDNA2013050_FD_185800 | JGI IMG/M metagenome (GOLD analysis project Ga0209839, IMG submission 185800) | Permafrost soil microbial communities from the Arctic, to analyse light accelerated degradation of dissolved organic matter (DOM) -... | ecosystem: Environmental > Terrestrial > Soil >... | reverse complement strand
CGCTCGGGCCGACAGAGGCGATGCGCAGCATGTTGGTGGTACCGGGAGCGCGGAGCGGTACGCCCGCAACGATGATGACACGCTGGCCCGCCCGCGCAAAACCATCGCGAAACGCGATGGAGCCGGCGCGGTTGACCATGTCGTCCAGGTCTTTCGCGTCTTCCGCGACGACGCAATGCACGCCCCAGACCACGGAGAGCTTGCGGCCCGTCACCAGGTTCGGCGTGATCGCCACCACCGGCGGCTTCGGCCGCTCGCGCGCGACCCGCAGCGCGGTCGATCCAGAACTGGTCCAGCAAATGATCGCGGACAGATCGAGCGTTTCGGCGATTTGCCGCGCCGCGTCGGCAATGGCGTCGCCGACGGTCGGTTCCGGTTCCGCGCGCTGCGCGTTGAGCACGCCGCGATAGTTCGGATCGCGCTCCACTTCCTCGCCGATGCGATTCATGGTCGAGACCGCTTCGACCGGAAATTTGCCGGCTGCCGATTCCGCCGACAGCATGATCGCGTCGGCGCCTTCATAGACTGCGGTTGCCACGTCCGAGACCTCGGCGCGCGTCGGCACCGGGCTCTGGATCATCGATTCCAGCATTTGCGTTGCGACCACCACCGGCTTGCCGGCGCGCCGCGCCAGCCGCGTCATCTGCTTCTGCAGGCTCGGCACCCGCTCCAGCGGCAGTTCGACACCGAGATCGCCGCGCGCCACCATCAGGGCGTCGGATACTTCGATGATTTCCGGCAGCCGGTCGATCGCCTGCGGCTTTTCGATCTTGGCCATCACGGCGGCGCGGCCGCGGATCAGTTTCTTGGCCTCAATGACGTCCTCGGCGCGCTGTACGAAGGACAGCGCGATCCAGTCGACCCCGGTCACCAGGGCGGCTTCGAGGTCGGCGCGGTCCTTCGGCGTCATCGCCGATACCGGCAGATCGGTATCGGGCAGGCTGACGCCCTTGCGGTCCGACATCCGCCCGCCGATCACGACGCGGGTGACGGCGCGTTCGGGCGAGGTGTCCTCGGCGATCAGGCGCACCTTGCCGTCGTCGAGCAGGAGCGCGTGACCCGGCCTCAATGCCGCGAGAATTTCCGGATGAGGAAGCTGGACCCTCGTGTTGTCGCCCGGCGTCTTGTCGGAATCGAGCACAAAACTTTCGCCGTTCTTGAGCTGGATCGAGCCCTCGGCGAACGAGCCCAGGCGCAGCTTCGGCCCCTGAAGATCGACCAGAATGCCGATCGGCCGGCCGTAGCTCGATTCGACATTGCGAATGGTCTTGACCAGTTCGCGCATCGTGTCGTGCGAGGTATGGCTCATATTGATGCGGAAGACATCGGCGCCGGCCTCGAACAGGCGGCGGATCATCGCGCTGTCGGAGGATGCCGGGCCGAGCGTTGCCAGGATCTTGATGCGGCGCAGACGTCTCATGGCTTGCTTCCGGGCGCTGGCGGCAGACCAGACGTGCCCGGAGGCGTCCCGCCCGGCGAATTGGGCAGACCGGGTGTGCCGCCCGGCGAGGTGGACAGGCCGGGCGCGCCGCCCGGCGAATTCGACATCCCCGGAAGGCCTCCGGCTCCGCCCGGGTCAACCGTTCCCGGGATTCCCGGCACCCGCTGTCCGGGCTGTTCGTTGGATTCGGTCAGTTGCACGGTCCAGGCGCGCTGCTCCCCGGTGTCGACCTCGAAAAAGCCGGTGCGGTCGAAACCGCGCGCCAGGCAGTTTTCCGTGCCCTTGATGGTGAATTCCTTGTCGCGCGAGCACATGAAAGCCTGTCCTGACCACTCGCCGCCGCGGTCGTAGTCGAGCGCATAAATGTAATAGAACCGTGCGACCAGCGTGCCGCGCAGCAGGGTCTCGCAGGCCCGGGAGGAGACGTTCCACCAGCCCTCGGTGGTCCAGCCTTCGGCATCCTTGTAGCCCAGCGCAATGCCGACGCGGCTTGAGGTGTTATTGCAGAGACGGAAGTCCGCCGCCGCCGGATTGTTCCACAGGCACATCACCGCAAGCACCAGCGCCGGTATCAAACCGGCGGTCATGCGGGCAGGGAAACGATGGGGGCGATGGGAATCTTTTGCGATCATTCAGTGAAGCTATATCAAATCATTGATGATTTCGCGCAGGCCGGCGGCGGCTGTCAACGGCCAAGGGGGCATTTTCAGGCATTCGGCAGCCGAAATCCCGCTTGTTAACCCTCTCTTTGCACGTCGATATGGCAAAATCTGTGACAACTCCCCACCTAAGATCAATAAGCTCACGCGAAACCGCGAGATTAACGGTTGAGATACGGTCATGGCAATTGACGACAAAACCAGAACGGAACTTGAAGCCGCGGTGTTCCGGCGGCTGGTTGAACATCTGCGCTCCCGCACCGATGTCCAGAACATCGATCTGATGAATCTCGCAGGCTTCTGCCGCAACTGCCTGTCCAACTGGCTCAAGGACGAAGCCGACGCCAAGGGCGCAGGCATGAGCAAGGACGAGAGCCGCGAGGCCGTCTACGGCATGCCCTACGAGACCTGGAAGTCGACCTATCAGGGGACGGCCAGTGCCGAGCAACTCGCGGCGATGAAGAAGGCCCCTGGCGGGCATTGATTCTTCACAATTTCCGTTGCTCGCGCCGCCTTTACGGCAGGTTTTGTCTCGCCAGGAATTGGCTGGAGGAAATCATGCCGGTCGGAATGCTGTTCCCCTGGCGATGATGGATGGCGAATGAAAAGCGCTTCCTGAGCTTCAGCACGGGATACTCAATCAGGTGCCACGAGACCACGGCTGCCGTCAGCGCCAGCGGAAAGCTTGCGAAAAACAATGTCCACCACCGGTCGCCGGTCCAGGCCTGCGGGAAATAGTGGATCAGCAACTGGATGAAGGGAACGTGATAGAGATACAGCCCGTAGGAATAGTCGCCGGATTCGAATCCCGGCAGGCGAGGCATCGGCGACAGTCCGATCACCACGGTTAGATAGGCGAGCAAGGGGAGTGCGATGACGTGGACGGCGGGATTGTCGAACAGCAGAGTAGAATCTCCGGTCGTACTCACAAGGATCGCCGCACACGCGATGCCGCCCGCGACCGTTTTGGAGAACGGCACATGGTACCGCAGTTGATAAAGCACGATGCCGATCAAGAAAGCAGGCCACAGCAAGGATCCGCGTTGCAGGAATAATTCCTGCGCAGCCCATTCAACAATAGAGGAGGCCGGGTTCACCCGAAGCGAGGTCATGACGCTGAGGGGCACCGCGATGATGAGAAGGAGGTAAGTGAGCAGCAGCACCAATCTCGGTCGTTTGATGGCTCCGGAAATCATCAGTCCGGCGAAGATGACGTAACAGCCGATTTCGTAGGGTACCGTCCAAAGCGCTCCGTTCACCTCCGGCGATGGATTGCTCGCGAACACGCCGGGAAGAGAATAGTGGACCCACCCTGCGATATTGAGGAAGTAGGTAAAGAAAGTTGGGCCGGTAAAATAAAGATTCGCAGGAAGCGTCGTGACCAGCGGGCCAATCAGCAGCGCGGCGAAGACGATGTCGGCAAACAGCGCGGGCACGATGCGCGCTGCACGGTTCAGGACGAAGTTTCTGGTCGAGAGGCGCATGCCGCTACCGGCCACGAGAAATCCGCTCAAAACGAAAAACATCGGCACCAGCGCATATTCGAAAAACCAGAATGCGGACGCCCGCGCCATTTCCAGATGGCCGGTCAGGCTCGCGGTGTGCCAGGCGATGATCGCGGTAGCCAGGAATATCCTCAGAAAATCAAAGCCTTGGCCGTATCCTCTCTGCTCGTCCAGGGCGGAACCTAGGGTCTGCATCCGTGTCTTCCTCAAAGAAACTCAGAAGTCCGCCCGGTGGCGGCTCTCAACGACGCGATCGAAACCGTAAAGATGGACGGCAAGCACTAACCCCTCGCTAACAAAGGGCATCGCCTTGTCGAAGAAAACGCGCTCTGGCGGGCGCTTCGGACCCTGGTCCTGGGGTGGTGCTCGCCAGGGAGCCACTCCTTGCTGAGGCCGTCCGCGAACGCCGGCACAAGGCCGGGATCGCGGGCTTCACCCGACAGCCGATGCTTTCTCCTGTGGGTGCGCTGTGGATGAGCGCGATGTTGCCTTGACGCGTGGCGCTGCACTCTTGAGGGTCTTTTCAAGATTCATTTTGAGAATCGGCGTGCGGCCAAGCGCGGCGCTTGCTCTTTCAGCTTCACCCGTCAGTTCCTTCAGGAGTACCCGATGGCCACCTCTGCCGCTGCCGTCAAGGAAGAGCCCGCGACAACATTCGCAAAAGATCAGCTCAAGGCCATCGTCGAGCGCATCGAGCGACTGGAAGAAGAGAAGAAGACCATCTCCGACGATATCCGCGACGTCTATGCCGAGGCCAAGGGCAACGGCTTCGACGTCAAGGCGCTGCGCACGATCGTGCGCCTGCGCAAGCAGGACGCCAACGAGCGCGCCGAGGAGGAGACCATTCTCGAAACCTACATGCAGGCGCTGGGAATGTTGTGAGGCATAACAGAAAAGCCGGTCATATGCGGGCTTGACCCGCGTATCCATCAATCTTCAGAGAAACATGTTTGCAGATGGATTGCCGGGCGTAAGCCCGTCAATGACGTTATGGTGTCAGCGCAGCGATGCGGTGCGCATCACGAATGACTGCGTCGCCAGCGTCGCAACGGCCGGTCCGGTAAACCGGTCGCTGACCAGTCCCATCTGCGGGTCGTCCGAGAAGCTCATCGCGACGACGGCCTGCGGCTTGGCGAAATGGATCCGCATCAAGGTCATGTCGGTATCGCCCAGTACGGTCGTGGACATCGACGTGCTCGCGCTCGGCGCCAGCATCATCACGCGCATCCAGACGCCGTTGCCGGTGGCCGCGGCTATCCGCGTCGATGTCGAAATCGCGCCGCCTTGACCCTGCGGTCCCTTGGCGATGACCTGGTCGATCGAGGGTACGGCCATCGGATTGCGGGCCGGCCGGAAGCTGCGCGGTATCGGCGCGCTGGCCGCGACAATATTCGAATGGTCAACCGGTGAATTGGATGGCGGCGCATAGGCCAGGGCCTCGAACACGGCCGGAACACTTGCGGTCGGTTGCGGGTCGGCGGCGGCCACCGCCTGGCGGGCGCTGATGGCGGCGACCAGCGCCGGGGTTGCCTGCTTCGGCTTGGTGGGGGCGTCGCCCCAGAAACCGCGGGCGTTGATGATATCAGCCGGCGTCTGCGGCTTCGGTTCGGCCTTTTCAGCTGACGTCGCGGCGGCCTGCCTGGATTTTGCCGGCTGGACGATCTGCGCGTCGGCCGAAGCCAGCTGGAGGGTCGAACCGGCCTTAGGCTTCGCGCGCGGCATCGGCACGGCGTCGGCGGGAGAAGCAGCCATGGCGCCAGCGGAGGCGGCGGTGGCTTCGCCGGCAACGGGAGCGCTGGCGCCCTCGTCCTCCTCGTCGTTCGACTTGCCTTTGAACAGAGCGGCGAACAGGCCCGGTTTGCTCTTGGTCGAAACACCGTCGCCGTCGCCGCGCTTTTCGATCTCGGCGAGAGCAAGGTCATAGCCCTTGAGCGGATTGCCGTCCGACGGCACATGCACGGTGCGGCCGTCCGGGAATACGTGGGCCAGCTGATCGTGGGTCATTCGCGGCCAGTGGCGAATGCTGCCGGTGTCGAGATGGACGAAAGGCGATCCCGATGTCGGGTAGAACCCGACGCCGCCGCGTTGCAGGCGAAGCCCGGCGAAGCGGATCTGCTCAAGCGGCACGTCTGGAATGAAGAAATCCATGGCGTGGCCGAGCATATGCTGGCTGAAGCGGGCTACCCCCGACGACCGGCGGCGCAGCATGGCGTTGGTAGAGGGAGAGCGGTACGACGAGACGATCTGGATCGGCTTCTTGCCGTCGACGTCGCGGTAGACTTCCCAGAGGATGTCGAACAAATGACGATCCATCGTGGTCTGGTCCTGGCTGCGCCAGTCGCGGAGATAGTGATTGAGCTTGTTCAGCGCCTCTTCGTCGTAGCGCCCGTCGCGCTTGAAGGTGACGGTGAGATCTTCATCGGAATGGGTGTGGTGAAACGAAAGGGTGCGGGTTTCGTTGAGCGCGGCCGCATCGTGAACCGATCCGGCTCCGGCCAGAAGCAACAGCGATGTCACGCCGAAATGATATCCGGCCTTCGACAACGACAGCGCATTGAATTGGCGTGCGAAACCAGCCAGCACGTATGAGCCCACCCAGAGTCGACCGTTCGATGAATTCTCTCGCTACCCCGTGTGGCGAAAGAGGATTAACGCAGTCTTAGCGTGGGAGGGTTTGTCGAGATTTGCGCCCATCCCCCAAAGTCAGTGTTAACCTAACCCGGCGAGTGTGGCGAAAAAGTGCCGCTGGTTAACCAAGGGTGGAGGATGGTTAATGAAAATGGCCTCGCTGAAATGGCGATGCCATTGATTTTGTTGTGAAATACCGACGAGCCGCCGAAAGTGGTGGAAAATCAGCGAGTGAACAACCGCCGTTGCTGCGGCACGCGGCGGCTCGGCACCGGAGGAGGAGCCGTCGGCCCGCCAAACAGCCGCTCGAAGAAGTTCGGTCCGGAAGAATAACTGTTGTCGCTGGCGAAGCTCACGTCAGTCGGCAGATTGCCGGGCGGCCGGACGTAATTCGGCTGGGAATGCGCGACCACGTTCTCCAGATCCTTAGCTCTGGAGTTGCGCAGCAGCGCCAGCATGGTGCCGTCGCGGCCGTAGACGTCCTTGCGCAGCTGCAGCCTGCCCGAATCATCCACAAACGCCGTCTGATAGGTGATGTTCACCGGTATCGGCGTCGGGAACTTGATGTCGATCTCGCTGTGACCATACATGCCGCGGATTTTTTCAGGAGTGTAGTGCTCGTTCGGCGCCGTGATGTTCAGCAGTGTCGCGGCGTATTGATCCGGATTCTGCACCCGCATGCAGCCGTGACTGAACGGCCGTTCTTCCCGCGCGAACAGGTTCTTGTCCGGCGTATCATGCTGGTAGACCAGGAACTTGTTCGGGAAATTGAAGCGAATGCGCCCGAGCGCGTTGGCTTCGCCGGGCGGCTGCGAGATGTGGATGCTGCCGTCCCGGGCGTGCTCGAGCTTCAGCCCCATGCGGTCCAGCACGGTCGGATCCTGCTGCAGCGCGGGCAGATACTCATTATAGATGATCGACGGCGGCACGTTCCAGGTCGGATTGACCGTGATGAACTTCATCGTTTCCGTCAGCAGCGGCGTGGCGTGAATCCCGGGTTTTCCGGTCACCACCTTGGTGGTCCAGACCTGCGCGCCGTGCTGCATCACCTTGAGCGTATAGTCCGGAATATTGAGAATGACGTAGGCATCGCCGATCGAGGGCGCGCCGAGATTGCGCGGCAGCCAGCGCCAACGTTCCATGTTGACGATCACGGTGTCGACCTGGCGGTCGCGCTTGGGGCTGTTCAAGGCCTTCACGGTGCGGTCATCCAGAATGCCGGTGGCTTTGAGCTCGGCGCCCTCCTGGAATTTACGCACGGCCTCGGCGACCTTGGCATCGTAATGAGCGTCGTCGGCGTGTTCGGTGATGCCGAGCTTGGCGCGCAGCAGCGGCACGCGCGGATCTTCCATCAGCTCGGCGGCGGGCTGTTTCTTGCCAGCCGGCGTGAACTTGAGCGCCGGCCCTTCCCAGAGCGCAACCACCTTGCCTTCGCCCTGGCCGCGCAACTCGGCGAGCTTGGCCTTCAGTTCGCGATACAGCTTCTGCGGCGGGTTGTAGCCGTCAAGCGCCGCGGATGCGTCCTTGGCGGTCGTGACGTTCGTCAGCACTTCGGCGGGATCGGTCGGATGCTCCGGATACTGGATATCGCCGCTGACCTGCGACCAGTGCATCCGGCCGCTCTGCGCCTGACGCGCGTAGTCCAGCATGCTGGCGGTCAGTTTCAAGTCGGCTTCCGCGAGCGCGTCCGGCGTGGTCGCCGCACTGAAATCCGGCACCGGATAGTCGGCGGCGTTCAAGCCGTCGGAGGCAGCATCCCTGAGACGCGCGACGACGCCCTTGCCGCTGTCGTTCAGACTGCCGGCCTGGGTCCACAGCGGCGCAAAATCACGCGTGGTGTAAAACTTCTCGACCGCGGCCCGCTCGGCCTTGCGATCGAAATAGCGCAGCGATTTCGTGCCCAGCATGTCGCGCAGTTTGTCGGCGACCGGCTGATCTGCCGGCGCGACGGTGCTGGCGGCCTTGGTCGGCTGGGCGGCGGGTTCAACCGATGGCGTTGCGGTGGCCGCCGCCGGGGCCGCTGCGGGCACGGTGGGCGCCGCCTCGGGCACAGACGCGGTGGTGTCCGGTTTGAAATCGTTGATGCTGACAGGCGGGAGATTTACGGGGTCGGGACGCGGGATCGCCGCGTCGATCGCGAGCTCTGCGGCGCTGTTGCGGGCCGGATTGGCCTGCGCGAGCGCCGAGGTTGCGGACACCGTGAGGAAAGTCGCCGCAACGGCCATCAGGACGCGGTCAAATCCAGCACGGTTGGTCGAACAGTCACCCATCGTCACACCCCTTGGCGAAACTGCTCCGTCATGGAACAGCCCTTGTATCGTCTATCGTCCGTCACAGCGTTCGCCGGCATGCAACGATTCACATGCAGACGCTACACGCGCCACCGACAAGCAGCCAGTGCCACGCGGGCAACTCACGACAAACTGACTTCAAGCGGTTCCGGTTGCAACCGATTACACGTTTTTGCCATGCGCCCTTCGCTTTGTCTGTCACCGGCAAGCAACGGTTCAAATGTTCTGGAAGCGCCGATGTCTTCCGCTTCATTTCAAACACCGGAGTGTCACAATCCGAAATTGTCTCAGTTTGCCTCGTCTCTTCCATCGGCAGCCTGTTCGTCGGCGGCAGCCTCATCGAGCTTGCGGTAAAGCGTCGAGCGGCCGATTTTCAATCGGCGTGCGACCTCGGACATCTGCCCGCGATAATGCGAGATCGCGAACCGGATGATCTCGGTCTCCATCTCTTCAAGCGGCCGCATTTCTCCCGATCTCGTCAACATCGCCAGCGTCCCGCCTGACGGCAACGGCGCAATAGGTATCTCGTTACCTGAAACCATGGCTGGCACGGTCGAGTGAAACGCCGGGCCGACGACCAGCGGCTCGACCTGGTTGTGATGGGTTTCCGGCATTGCCGGGAATTGCGCATGAACTTGCGGAAAATCCGCAAGCCCGAGTTCGTCGCCCTCGCTCATGACAACGGCGCGATAGACCGCATTCTCGAGCTGGCGGATGTTGCCGGGCCACTCGAGTTGCGACAGGTGAGTCATCGCCTCGCCGCTGATGCCGGTAATGAGACGGTTTTCTTCGGCGCAGAACCTCGCCAGAAAATGCCGCAACAGATGCGGAATGTCTTCGCGCCGCATCCGCAAGGGAGGAATCGTCAGCGGCAGCACGTGGAGGCGGTAGAACAAATCTTCGCGGAATTGTCCGCTCTTGACCCGCTCCAGCAACTTGCGGTTGGTCGCCGAGACGATGCGGACGTCGACCTTGACCGGCTTGCGCCCGCCGACCGCCTCGACCGCGCCTTCCTGCAGCGCGCGAAGCAGTTTCACCTGGGCGGCCAGCGGCAATTCGCTGATTTCGTCGAGAAACAGCGTGCCGCCGGAAGCCTCGACGAATTTGCCGGTGTGGCGTTCGGTGGCGCCGGTAAAGGCGCCCTTCTCATGGCCGAACAGGATCGACTCCACCAGATTGTCGGGAATCGCGCCGCAATTGACCGCGACGAACGGCTTGGATTTGCGCTCGCCGCTGCCATGGATGGCGCGGGCGAACAATTCCTTGCCGACGCCGGATTCGCCTTCGATCAGCACCGGTATGGTCGAGGCGGCGGCCTTTTGCGCGGTGCGCAGCACGCCCGCCATGGTCCCGCTGCGGGTGACGATATCGGCGAATGTCAGTCGGCCTTCGCGGCTGTGCCGGATGCGCTGCAGTTCACCCTTCAACGCGCTGGCGTTCAGCGCATTGCGCAGCGACACCTGCAGCCGCTCGATGCCGACCGGCTTGACCACAAAATCCTGGGCACCGGCGCGCATCGCCGATACCACATTGTCGATGCCGCCATGGGCGGTCTGCACGATGACGGGGACGCCGAGACCAGCTTCGCGGATCTTGGCCAATACGCCCATGCCGTCGAGGCCGGGCATCACCAGATCGAGCACGACGGCATCGATCACAGGCGCGTCCGGCGCGGTCAGCATGGCGATCGCCGCGTCGCCGGAATCGACGACGAGCGTCTCGTAGCCACACTTCTGCACCATGTTTTCGACCAGACGCCGAGCTACCGCGTCGTCGTCAACGATCAAAATACTGGCAGCCATGGCTTTCCCCCAACTTTGCAACTATCTGTCTCGAATCGGGGCACTCTCGCCGATGGCGATTAACGCCCCCTTAATTATTGACCTCCCGTTCTCGCCCGGCTGTCCCCACCATCCTGATTGAAACGCATACGCATACACAGGCTCGAACAAGATGACCTCGCGCTCCCCGTCCGCTCTCCGCAAGTCGACCGCTCCGGGCAAATCAGCCATCAAGACCTCCGCCGTCAAAGCCAAGAGTGGGAACAAGACTGGAAAACTGCCGGAATGGAACCTGGCCGATCTCTATTCCGGGATCGACGCGCCGGAAGTCGCGCGCGATTTGCAAAAGATGGACGCCGAATGCGTCGCGTTTGAGACGGACTTCAAAGGCAAGCTCGCCGAACACACCGCGGGCGAGGGTGGCGGCCAATGGTTGGCCGAAGCGGTCAGGCGCTACGAGGCGATCGACGATCTGGCGGGGCGGCTCGGATCGTATGCCGGCCTGATTCATGCCGGCGACAGCGTCGATCCTTCGATCTCCAAATTCTACGGCGACGTTTCCGAGCGGCTGACGTCGGCGTCGGTGCATCTGTTGTTTTTCGCGCTCGAACTCAACCGCGTCGACGATGCGACAATGGAACGCGCCATGCAGACCCCCGAACTCGGACATTATCGCCCCTGGATCGAAGATCTGCGCAAGGACAAGCCGTATCAGCTCGAGGATCGTGTCGAGCAGTTGTTCCACGAGAAATCCCAGAGCGGCTATGCCGCCTGGAACCGGCTGTTCGACCAGACCATCTCCGGCCTGCGCTTCAAGGTCTCGGGGCGCGAACTGGCGATCGAGCCGACCCTCACTTTGCTGCAGGACCGTGCGCCGGACAAGCGCAAGGCGGCGGGGCAGGCGCTGGCGAAAACCTTCAAGGCCAACGAGCGGACTTTTGCGCTCGTCACCAATACGCTCGCCAAGGACAAGGAGATATCCGACCGCTGGCGCGGGTTTGCCGACGTGGCGGATTCGCGGCATCTCGCCAACCGCGTCGAGCGCGAGGTGGTCGACGCGCTGGTGGGATCGGTTCGATTGGCCTATCCGCGGCTGTCGCATCGCTATTATCAGTTGAAGGCGGGCTGGTTCAAAAAGAAGAAACTCGCGCATTGGGATCGCAACGCGCCGCTGCCGTTTGCCGCCACCGGCAGCATCGCCTGGCCTGACGCCAAGAACATGGTGCTGACCGCCTACCGCGGATTCTCGCCCGAAATGGCCGATATCGCCGCGCGATTTTTCACCGATCGCTGGATCGATGCGCCGGTGCGGCCCGGAAAGGCGCCGGGCGCGTTCTCGCATCCCACCACGCCGTCGGCGCATCCTTATGTGCTGATGAACTATCAGGGCAAGCCGCGCGACGTGATGACGCTCGCCCATGAACTCGGTCACGGCGTGCATCAGGTGCTGGCGGCCAGGAACGGCGCGCTGATGGCGCCGACGCCGCTGACATTGGCGGAAACCGCCAGCGTGTTCGGCGAGATGCTGACCTTCAAGCGGCTATTGGCGCAGACCAGGAACGCCAGGCAGCGCCAGGCGCTGCTCGCCGGCAAGGTCGAGGACATGATCAACACGGTGGTGCGGCAGATCGCGTTCTATTCATTCGAGCGCGCCATCCACACCGAGCGGCGCAACGGCGAACTGACCGCCGAGCGCATTGGCGAAATCTGGCTCAGCGTGCAGGGCGAGAGCCTCGGCCCCGCGATCGATATCCGCCCGGGCTACGAGAATTTCTGGATGTACATCCCGCACTTCATCCATTCGCCGTTCTACGTCTACGCCTACGCGTTCGGCGATTGCCTGGTGAACTCGCTCTATGCGGTCTACGAAAATGCGCAAAGTGGCTTCGCCGAGCGCTATCTCGCGATGCTGGCGGCCGGCGGCACCAAGCATTATTCCGAACTGCTCAAGCCGTTCGGGCTGGATGCCAAGGACCCGAAATTCTGGGACGGCGGGCTGTCGGTGATCTCAGGCATGATCGACGA
>Ga0209839_10001406_pt1 | contig 12334 bp, 9 predicted proteins | sample OrgsoiDNA2013050_FD_185800 | JGI IMG/M metagenome (GOLD analysis project Ga0209839, IMG submission 185800) | Permafrost soil microbial communities from the Arctic, to analyse light accelerated degradation of dissolved organic matter (DOM) -... | ecosystem: Environmental > Terrestrial > Soil >... | reverse complement strand
CGGTAACTGGCGGGGGGATGGTCAGGAGCGCGGTAGCTGCCGCGAGCGTTGCCCGGCGCACCGTGACGGCCCGGCGCCTGCCCCCCGGGGTTCGGGGGCAGCGCGTAGTTGGGCACCGTCCCGTCGCGGTCTGGCCTCATGCCGTAATCAGCTGGCAGTGGCCCGTTCCCGGACGACCAGCCGCCCGGAGCCGCAGAACCGCTCGGTACGGCGCCATTCGGTACGGCGCCATTCGGTACGGCGCCATTCGGTACGGCGCCGTCACCGCCGGGCCACGGCACCGCGGGCTCGCTGGGCTGGGCGCGACGGCGCGCGGGACGACCTTCCTCCGCGCCCTCCTCGTCGGTCATCCCGTGACACCACCCGGTATCACCACGAGCTCGCCGGGCGGATGTCCCGTGGCCCGCTCCGCGTCCAGCGCCGCCTGCAGGAGCACCGCGGCCGCCGCCTGGTCGACGATCTGCCGCCGGGCCCGGGAATCCTTCCCGCTCTGGCGGAGCACGGCGTGCGCGGTCGTGGTCGTGAACCGCTCGTCGAACAGCCGGACCGGCACCGGGGCGATCCGGGCCGCCAGCGCCGAAGCCACCTGGCGCGCGGCCGCTGCGGCCGGGCCCTCGCGTCCCGCGAGGGTCGTGGGCAGGCCAACGATGACCTCGAGCGCGTCGTGGCCGGTGACCAGTTCGGCCAGCCGGTCGATGTCCGCGCGGCTGTGCGCGATCATCTCGAGCGGGCTGGCCAGCACGCCGCCGGGGTCGCTGCGAGCCACGCCGACGCGCACGGAGCCGACGTCGACGCCCAACCGGACGCCGCTTCTCACCGTGGCGGAGCCAGACAGCAGGGGCAGCATGCCATCACGTTAGCCTGCTGGACTAGGCGCCGTCCCTGAAAGCTTTCCGAACCGCGGCAAACGCCCCTTCGATCACAGCCGTTCCGTCGTCCCCGAGCGGCGCACCACCTCCCTGGGCCACATCGGGCTTGCCCCCGCCGCCGCCGCCGAGCGCCTTGGCAGCCACGCCCACCAGGCGGCCCGCGGCGAGCCCGCGGTCACGGGCCGCGTCGTTGACGGCCACCACGACCACCGGCCGGCCGGCCGGGACACCCAGGACCATGACCACGGCCGGACGCCCGGCCGGGAGCCGGCCCCGGATGTCGAGCGCGAGCTTGCGGATGCTGTCCGCGTCTGTCCCAGCGGGAACCCGGTGCGCGACGAACGCGACGCCGTCGATCTCCTCGGGGTGCGCGGCCAGCTCACCGGCCGCCTCCAGCAGCTGAGCCGACCGGACCCGCTGCAGCTCCCGCTCGGCGTCACGGAGCCGGGTGACCATTGAGGAGATCCGCTCGGGCAGTTCCTCGCGCCGTACTTTGAGCTGCTCGCTGAGCTGGCTGACCAGAATGTTCTCCCTGGCCAGGAACCGGAAGGCGTCGATGCCGACGAGCGCCTCGACCCGGCGCACCCCCGATCCGATCGAGCTCTCACTGAGCAGCTTGACCAAGCCGAGCTGGCCCGAGTGCGCGACGTGCGTGCCGCCGCACAGCTCACGGGAGTATTCGCCGACCTCGACGACGCGGACCTCGTTCCCGTACTTCTCGCCGAACAGCGCCAGCGCGCCCATCGAGCGCGCCTTCTCAATAGAGGTGTGGTAGGCGCGGACGTCCAGGTCGTTGATGAGCACCTGGTTGACCTCGTCCTCGGTCTCGCTCAGCACGGACCGCGGCACGGCGCCCGGCGAGGTGAAGTCGAACCGCAGCCGGCCGGGCGCGTTCTCCGACCCGGCCTGCGCGGCCGCATCGCCGAGCGCGCCCCGCAGCGCCCGGTGCACGAGGTGGGTCGCGGTATGCGAGCGGGAGATGGCCCGGCGGCGCTCCACGTCGATCTGCGCGTACGCGGGTGAGCCCACCAGGATCTGGCCGGACCGCACCTTGCCCCGGTGCACGATCAGCCCGGGCAGCGGGACCTGGACCTCGAAGACCTCGACCTCACTGTCCGGCGTGCCGCCACTGCCGAGCACGCGGATCACGCCCCCGTCGGGCAGCTGGCCACCGCTCTCGGCGTAGAACGGCGTCCGGTCGAGCACGACCGACACCGCCTCGCCCTGCGCTGCCGAGGCGACCGGCAGGTCGTCGACCAGCAGGCCCACCACCGTGGCGTCGCCTGCGAACTCGTCGTAGCCAGTGAAGATGACCGGGCCCGTCCGCTCGCGCAGATCCGCGAGCACGGAGATGTCGGCGTTGCCGGTCTTCTTCTGCGCGGCGTCGGCCTTGGCCCGCTCGCGCTGGCCCGCCATCAGCCGCCGGAAGCCCTCCTCGTCGACCGACAGTCCCTGCTCCTCGGCCATCTCCAGGGTGAGCTCGATCGGGAAACCGTAGGTGTCGTGCAGCTGGAAGGCCTGCTCGCCGGACAGCCGGTGGGACTTCTTGCGCCGGGTCTCCTCCATCGCGGCGTCGAAGATCGCGGTGCCGGTGCGCAGGGTGCCGAGGAACGCCGCCTCCTCCGCGTCCAGCACGGTCTGGATGTTGGCCGCGTCCCGCCGCAGCTCCGGGTACAGCGGGGCCATCGCCTCGATCGCGGTGGTGCCCAGCTCGGGCAGGTACCGGTCACCGGCGCCGCCCGCGCCACCGCGCTGGCCGCCGGCCAGCATGCGCAGGTTACGGATGCTGCGGCGCAGGATCCGGCGCAGCACGTAGCCGCGTCCCTCGTTGCTCGGCAGCACGCCGTCGTCGACGAGCATCACCGATGCGCGGATGTGGTCGGCGACGACCTTGAGCGCGACATCCACCACCTCATCCTGGCCATACCGCTGCTCGGTCAGCTCGGCCGCGCGGTCCAGGATCTTCCAGGTGGTGTCGATCTCGTAGATGTTGTCGACGCCCTGCAGGAGGGCCGCCATCCGCTCCAGGCCCATCCCGGTGTCGACGTTGCGGAACGGCAGCGGCCCCGCGATGTCGAAGTCGGTCTTGCTGCGCACCGCGCTGAGCTGGTCCTGCATGAAGACGAGGTTCCACACCTCCAGGTAGCGGTCCTCGTCCGCCTCCGGGCCGCCCTCCTTGCCGTACTCCACGCCCCGGTCGTAGTAGATCTCCGAGCAGGGGCCGCCCGGGCCGGGGACACCCATGTGCCAGTAGTTGTCGGCCAGGCCGCGGCGCTGGATACGGCTCTCCGGGAGCTTGATCACGTCCCGCCAGATGCCGTAGGCCTCGTCGTCCTCGGGCAGCACGGTCGCCCACAGCCGGTCCTCCGGGAAGCCGAACCCGCCGTCGTGCTCGGACCGGGTCAGCAGCTCCCAGGCGTACGGGATCGCCATGTCCTTGAAGTAGTCGCCGAACGACCAGTTCCCCAGCATCTGGAAGAACGTGGCGTGCCGGGTGGTCTTGCCGACTTCCTCGATGTCGAGGGTCCGCATGCACTTCTGCACATCCGCGGCCCGCCGGAACGGCGGTGTCTGCTGGCCGAGCAGGTACGGCTTGAACGGCTGCATTCCGGCGATGACGAACAGCACCGTGGGATCGTCGGCCACCAGGTTGGCCGAGGGAACGATCGTGTGCCCGTGTTGCTCGAAATACCCCAGGAAGCGGCGCGCGATCTCTGCCGACTCCATCAGCGGCCATCCTTCACATGATCAATACGGCCGCGCGGGCGGCCGCTGGTTGCAGGTGTATTTGCCCCTATCGGTGCTCTGGCCAGATTAGGGCCTGACTGGCCCTGCTGCCGATTCATATACAGGTCCATGCCCTCCCGCACGTCGCGGGCGAACCGGCCGGCCGAGCGGACCTGGGCGATGGCGGCCTTCTGGGTGCGCCACACGGCCCGGGAGGTGCGCCAGGCCATGCGGGCCGTGCTCCACTGGCCCTGGGCGCGGGCCTGCGCCGGGGCCTGGCGCCGGGCCGGTGCCCCGGGCTGGGTCCGCGGCCCGGCCGGCGGCAGGGCGGCCGCCGGGCTGGCGGCGAGGCCCCGCCCGGTCGTGTCCGGCTGCGGGGGCCAGAAGGGCCCGGGCGCCGCTCCGGACCGGTCGCCGGCCACCCGGACGGAGATGGCCCGGCCCACCGCCGTCGCGCGGCGGTAGCCGGTGATACCGGCCGCCGCACCCACCGACAGCCAGAACGCCCGGCGGATCACCGGCGTCCGCCAGACGGGGCCAGCGGACGGCGGCTGGCTACGGCGGCCCGCGGCGGCCCGCCGGCGGCGGCCCCGGTGGCCGGCTGGGCGACCGGCTGCGCGACCGGCTGCGCGACGGACGGGGCGGCGGACGGGGTGGCGGACGGGGTGGCGGGGTCGGCGGCGGGCGCGACCGCCCGCTCCGGCCGCACCGTCCCGGCGCGGCGGATCGCGACAGCGCGGCGTACCCCGTAGACGAAGGCACCCGCGCGTCCCGCCGGGCCCGCGGAGATCGCCTGGCCCAGCCCGGCCAGCGCCGAGACCTGGTCGGTGAGCTGAGACATGCCGGCGTTCAGCTCGTCCATGCCCGCGGTCACCGTGCTGGTGGCGTCGAGCTGCTGGTTGGCGCGGTCCACGGCGGCCTGCACCCGCTCGAATACGGTGTCGCTGCGCGACCGCATGTCGGCCACCAGGCGGGTGCCCTCGGAGATCAGCCGGGCGAGCCGGATCAGGACGTAGACGCCGGCGCAGACCAGCACGGCGAAAAAGAAGGCGGCGACCAGCGCAGCCAGATCCCCTGCGTTGTGCATGCGGGCTTCCTTACGTGGCAGGCGTTGCTCTTCAAGGCAGGCGTTACTGTCTGGCCGACCCTATCGCGCGGCGGAACCGCCAGGCCTGCGGAGGATGGCACGGATCCGGCCAGCGCGCTCCGCATAGCGGGCCTCCATCCCGTGGGCGGAAGGCTCGTAGTAGACACGATCGGCCACCGAGTCAGGAGCATAACGCTGAGTTACAACTCCTTCCTCGTAATCGTGCGGGTAGCGGTACTCCTCGCCGTGCCCCAGGGCCTGCGCCCCGGCGTAGTGGGCGTCCCGCAGGTGCGCCGGCACCGGGCCGACCAGGCCGGCCCGCACGTCGGCGGAGGCCGCGCTGATCGCCTTGATGACCGCATTCGACTTGGGGGCGAGGGCCAGATGGATCACGGCCTGGGCCAGGTTGATCCGGGCCTCGGGCAGCCCGACGAACTCCACGGCCTGCGCCGCGGCGATCGCGACCTGCAGCGCGGTCGGGTCGGCCATCCCGACGTCCTCGCTGGCGTGCACGATGATCCGGCGGGCGATGAAACGGGGATCCTCCCCGGCCTCGATCATCCGGGCCAGGTAGTGCAGTGCGGCGTCGGCGTCGCTGCCCCGGATGCTCTTGATGAACGCGCTGATCACGTCGTAGTGCTGGTCCCCGCCGCGGTCGTAGCGGACGGCCGCGCGGTCCACGGCCCGCTCCAGCGCCGCGGTGTCGATCTGGCCGCCGGCGGCCACGCCCAGCGCGGCGGCCTCCAGATAGGTCAGCGCCCGCCGGGCGTCACCGCCGGCCAGCCGGACCAGGTGCTCCAGCGCCTCGTCCTCCAGCGTGACCGACCCGTCCAGACCCCGCTCGTCGGTGAGCGCCCGCCGGATGACGCCGCGGATGTCGTCGTCGGACAGCGGGGTGAGGGTCAGCAGCAGCGAGCGGGACAGCAGCGGGCTGACCACGGAGAAGAACGGGTTCTCGGTGGTGGCGCCGATGAAGGACACCCACCGGTTCTCCACCGCGGGCAGCAGCGCGTCCTGCTGGGTCTTGCTGAACCGGTGCACCTCGTCGACGAACAGGACGGTCTGCTTGCCGGTCATGCCGAGCTCGCGGCGGGCGTTCTCCACCGCGGCCCGGACGTCCTTGACCCCGGCGGTCACCGCCGACAGCTCAACGAAACGCCGCCGCGTCGCCTGGGACACCACGTAGGCGAGCGTGGTCTTGCCGGTGCCCGGCGGCCCCCACAGGAGCAGGGACATCGGCGCGTCGTTATCGGTCAGCTTGCGGAACGGCGTGCCTTCCCCGGTCAGGTGCCGCTGACCGACGACCTCATCGAGGGTGCGCGGGCGCATCCGCACCGCGAGCGGCGCGGTCGCCGCCGCGGCCTGCTCCTCGGCTTCGTCGAACAGGCTGCCGGACTGGGCCGCCTGGCCTCCATATGCTCTGGCCACACACTGACAGTAACCCGACGGTGCAGTAAAACGTCACAACGAGGCCATTTTCCATGATCGTGTGTCGTTTTGCGGTGTTTACCCGGGGGGATGACCCCCGGAGCCCCCCACGTGTGCTTCGCACCCCGCTCCGGTTTTCGCCGTAGCACCGCCGCTCACCGGGCCGCGAGGGCCCGGTTCGCTGGGCGGTCGTCGCTTCGCTCCGCCCCTCACCGTAACCTGCGGCCCGGGGGGATGACCGCCGGGCTTCCATCGCTAGCCTGGCTGCCCCCCGGTGGTGCCGCCCTGGGCGCGAGCCGGGGCGTCGATGCCCGCCTCCCGGCGCTGCTCGGGCGTGATCGGGGTGGGCGCACCGGTGAGCGGGTCCAGGCCGGAGGCGGCCTTGGGGAAGGCGATGACCTCGCGGATGGTGTCCCGCCCGGCCAGCAGCATGATCAGCCGGTCCCAGCCGAACGCGATGCCGCCGTGCGGGGGCGGCCCGAACCTGAACGCGTCCAGCAGGAAGCCGAACTGGGCCTGGGCCTCCTCGTGGGACAGCCCGATCACCTCGAAGACCTGCTCCTGCATCTGCTGCCGGTGGATACGGATCGACCCGCCGCCGATCTCGTAGCCGTTGCAGACCATGTCGTACGCGTCGGCGAGCGCGCCGCCGGGATCGGCGGCGAACTTGTCGGCCCACTCCGGCAGCGGGGCGGTGAACGGGTGGTGCACCGAAGTCCAGCCGCCCTTGCCGTCTTCCTCGAACATGGGGGCGTCGACGACCCAGGTGAACGCCCAGGCGTCGGGGTCGATGAGGCCGCCGCGGCGGCCGATCTGCAGCCGGGCCGCGCCGAGCAGCTCGCGGGCGGCGGACGGGGTGCCGGCCGCGAAGAACACGCAGTCGCCGGGCTCAGCGCCGGCCGCAGCGGCCAGCCCGGCCTTCTCCTCATCGGACAGGTTCTTGACCACCGGGCCGGACGCCGACAGTGCCCCGGACGGCTCGACCGACACGTAGGCCAGGCCGCGGGCGCCGCGGGCCCGCGCCCACTCCTGCCAGCCGTCCAGCTCGCGGCGGGTCTGGGCCGCCCCGCCGGGCATGACCACCGCCCCGACGTACGCGGCCTGGAACACGCGGAACTGCGTCTTCGCGAAGTAGTCGGTCAGGTCGACCAGCTCGCAGCCGAAGCGCAGGTCGGGCTTGTCCGACCCGTAGCGAGCCATCGCGTCGGCGTACGTCATCCGGGGCAGCGGCAGCGGGATCTCGTAGCCGAGGATCTCGCCCCACAGGTGGCGCACCAGATCCTCGCCCACCGCGATCACGTCTTCCCGGGTGATGAACGACATCTCCACGTCGATCTGGGTGAACTCGGGCTGCCGGTCGGCCCGGAAGTCCTCGTCGCGGAAGCAGCGGGCGAGCTGGTAGTACCGTTCGAGCCCGCCGACCATGAGGAGCTGCTTGAACAGCTGCGGCGACTGGGGCAGCGCGTACCAGTGGCCCGGGCGCAGCCGGACCGGCACCAGGAAGTCCCGCGCCCCTTCCGGCGTGGAGCGGGTCAGGTCCGGGGTCTCCACGTACACGAACCCGTGGTCGCGCATCACGTCGCTGACCAGGTAGGTGGCCTGGGAGCGGACCCGCAGGGCCCGGGCCATCGGCTCGCGGCGGATGTCCAGGTAGCGGTAACGGAGCCGGACCTCCTCGCTCAGGTCCGCGGTGCCCTCGATGGGGAACGGCAGCGGGTCGGCCTCGCTGAGCACCTCGAGGTCGTCGGCGGTGACCTCGACCTCACCGGTGGGCAGGTCGGGGTTCTCATTCCCGGCCGGCCGGGCCCGCACGGTGCCTTCTATGCGCACGCAGAACTCGGCCCGCAGGCCGTGCCCAGGGTCCTCACCAGCGGCGGCCGCGTCGTCGCCGCGCCAGACGACCTGGACCACGCCGCTGGCGTCCCGCAGGTCGATGAACACGACACCGCCGTGGTCGCGCCGCCGCGCTACCCAGCCGGCCAGCACGACCGTTTCGCCGGCGTCCGACGCGCGCAGCGTCCCCGCCCCATGGGTGCGGATCATTAAAGCCTCGCTTTTCGCATGTTAAATTCCCAACGGGCCCTGGCGGCCGCGATATAGCCTGCGCCGCTCACAGCCCCCGGGCCGGGCCGCGGTCCGGCACCAGCCCGGCCAGGAATGGATTACTGCCGCGCTCGGCGCCAATCGTGGTCGCAGGGCCGTGCCCGGAAAGAACGATCGTCTCATCCGGCAGCGGCAGGCAGACCCGGGCCAGGCTGGCCAGGATCGTGTTGTAGTCACCGCCGGGCAGGTCAGTGCGGCCGATCGAGCCCGCGAACAGCAGGTCCCCGGAGAACATCATGCCCGTGGCCTCTTCCTGCCCCGGATGCCGGAACGTCACCGATCCCAGGGTGTGGCCGGGCGCGTGGTCCACCACCAGGTCCACGCCGGCCAGGGTCAGCGTCATCCCGTCGGTCAGCTCCAGCACGTCGTCCGGCTCGCTCAAGGTCAGCCCGCCGAACAGCTCCTGGCCGGCCCCGAGGGGAAAGCCGCGGGCCGGGTCGGACAGCAGGGCCCGGTCGGCCGGGTGGATGTAGGCCGGAATGTCCTTCGCGCCGCAGACCGGGGCCACCGACCAGACGTGATCGATGTGGCCGTGGGTGAGCAGCACGGCGACCGGCTTGAGGCGGTGCTCGGCAAGGATGTCGTCGATGCCGTCGACGGCGTCCTGCCCGGGGTCCACGATCACGCACTCCTCGCCGGGCGCGGGTGCGATGACATAGCAATTCGCCGCGAAAGCTCCCGCAGGGAACCCGGTGACAAGCAAGATCGTCCTTTCTGACGGAACACGCGGCGGGTTTACCGGAACTCGCCAGCTGAGTCCGTGACAATGCAGTCTTCAGTCCGTACAGGCTACCGAGCCGGACGGTACGGCTGCGAACCGATAACGGCGGTACCGCGCTAACGGCTATCCAGGTACGATTCGCGAAGTTTCGCTGATTGCGGGACCGCCGGCATCCTGAACAGAGGAGGACCTGACCGGTGGCGGGAAAGAAGGAGCGGGAGCGCCAGCTCGCCCGGGAGCGGCACTTGCGGCAGGCGGCACGCCGCGCGGAGCGCGCGCGTAAGACACGGATCCGGGCGCTCGCCGCAGGCGGGGTCTGCGTACTCCTGGCCATCGGCGTCGGCACGTACTTTCTGGTCGGGACGGGCGGCGGCAAATCCGCCGCGGCATCGTCCTCAGCCTCACCCTCCCCCACTGCGTCGGCCACGTCCACGGGGGCGGCGACGGTCGCCGAGCCCGCCCACCACTGCGCCTATACCAAGAGCGGGACGGCCGCCCGGAAGGTCAGCCTGCCGCCGTCGGCGCCGGACTACACGGCGAGCTATCGGGCCACGATCACGACCAACCGCGGCACCATTGACATTAATCTGCTCAACAGTAAGGCGACGTGCACCGTCAATTCATTTGTGCACCTGGCCGAGCAGGATTACTTCAATAACACAAAATGCCATCGTCTGACCACCGAGAGTATCTACGTGCTGCAGTGCGGCGACCCGACCGGAACGGGAACCGGGGGACCCGGATACGAGTTCGGCAGCGAGAACCTGAAGGGCGCGACGTACCCGGCGGGCACCGTGGCCATGGCCAATACCGGGCAGCCCAACAGCAATGGCAGCCAGTTTTTCCTTGTCTACAAGAACACGCCGCTTCCCGCGAGCTATACGCCGTTCGGCACGATCGCCCAGGGCCTGCCGGCCATCGACGCTATTGCCAAAGCAGGAAGTGATAACTCCAATGGCCCCGGCGACGGCCATCCGAAGGAAAACGTCGTCATCGACACGGTCACGATCAAGCAGACGTGATGCAGACTAACGACCATAGCGAAGGTGTCGGCGGGACGGCCGGGAAGACCTGAGGTCCCGGCCCCCCGGGGGCACACACAAGCAGGAGGTTCGCCGTGACCACCGCCAATCATCCGTGGGGCCGGGTTGATCCCGACGGGACGGTCTACGCGCGCACCGCCGAGGGCGAGCGGGTGATCGGCTCGTGGCAGGCGGGCAGTCCGGAGGAGGCGCTGGCCTTTTACCAGCGCAAATACGAGTCGCTGGAGACCGAGGTGGCGCTGCTGGAGCAGCGGCTGTCCTCGACCGATCTGGCCCCGGCGCAGGCGCAGGCGTCGGTGGAACGGCTGCGCAAGACGATCGTGGACGCGCACGCCCTCGGCGACCTGGACGGGCTCTGCGAGCGGCTGGACAAGCTGACCGGGGTGGTCGGGCACAAGCGCGAGGAAGTCAAGGCCGCCCGCGAGCAGGCCCGGCGGGGTGCCCGGGACGTCAAGGAGCGGATCGTGGCCGAGGCCGAGACCATCGCGGCCGAGGCCACGCACTGGAAGAGCAGCGGGGAGCGGATGCGCGAGCTGCTCGAGGAGTGGAAGGCCGCGCCGCACGCGGAACGGTCCGTGGAGGCGGCGCTGTGGAAGCGGCTGTCGGCGGCGCGCAACTCGTTCACCAAGCGGCGCAAGGCGTACTTCGCGGGCCTGGAGGAACAGCGTGAGGACGTCCGGGCCCGCAAGGAGAAGCTGGTCGCGGACGCCGAGTCGCTGGCCACCTCGACGGCCTGGGGCCCGACGGCGGGAACGTTCCGGGACCTGATGCGGGCCTGGAAGGCCGCCGGCCGGGCGGGACGGGAGGCCGAGGAGGACCTGTGGGCGCGGTTCAAGGCGGCCCAGGACACGTTCTTCACCGCGCGGGCCGAGGCCCTGTCGGAAAAGGAAGCTGAACTGCGTGAGCACGCGGTGGCCAAGCAGGAACTGCTGGAGCAGGCGCAGGCCCTGCTCCCGGTGACCGACATCCGGGCCGCGCGGACCGCGCTGCGCGGCATCCAGGAGAAGTGGGAGCAGATCGGCGGCGTCTCGCGCGATTCCCGCGACCAGCTCGAGGGCGGCCTGCGCAAGGTGGAGGAGGCGGTCCGCAAGGCCGAAGACAGCCAGTGGCGCAAGTCCAACCCCGAAGCCATCGCCCGGGCCGAGGGCACCGTCAGCCAGCTGCGGTCGGCCATCGAGCAGCTGGAGCGGCAGCTGGCCAAGGCCAAGGAGAAAGACGACGCCACCGCCGTCCGCAACGCCGAAGAAGCCCTAGAAGCCCGCCGCGCCTGGCTCGAGGAAGCCGAGCGCACCCTGGCCGAATTCAGCGGTGAGTTAGGCGGTGCTGGCCCGGGGGGCGACCCCCCGGAACCCCCCGAATGCGCTCCGCGCCCGCGCGGTGGTACTTCGCCGACACACCGGCCACTCGCCGGGCCTGAAGGCCCGGACTCGCTGGGCCGGTCACGAGCGCCTCGCCGTGACCTGCGGTGGTACTCGCCGATAGCAACCGGCGTTCGCCCGGGCACAAGGCCCGGGCTCACGCCGGTTATCCGTTAAATGCGGGCGAGGCCTTCGGTGCGGGCCTGGGTGGCGACGGCGTTCGCCACCGCCGGGGCCACCCGGGGGTCGAAGGGGCCCGGGATCACGTAGTCGGCGGCCAGGTCGGCGCCGACCAGAGCGGCGATGGCATCCGCCGCGGCGAGCTTCATGCCCTCGGTGATCCGCGGGACCCGGACGTCGAGCGCGCCGCGGAACACCCCGGGGAAGGCCAGCACGTTGTTGATCTGGTTCGGGAAGTCGCTGCGTCCCGTGGCCACGACGCGGGCGTGCCCCCGGGCCGCTTCCGGCCGCACCTCGGGCTCGGGGTTGGACAGGGCGAACACGATCGCGTCCGGGGCCATCCCGGCGATCGCCGACTCGGCCAAGGTGGCCCCGGACAGGCCGATGAACACGTCCGCGCCGCGCAGCGCGGCCTCCGTCGAACCGGTCAGGCCGCTCGCGTTCGTCACGTCCGCCAGGGCGGCCTTGACCGGGTTCAGGCCGTCACGGCCCCGGTAGACCATCCCCTTGCTGTCGGACACCGCGACGTCGCCGATGCCCGCGCTGAGCAGGATCTTCGTCACCGCGATACCCGACGCCCCGGCCCCTGCGACCACCGCCCGCACGTCGCCGAGGGCCCGGCCGGTCAGCCGGGCCGCACCCCGCAGGGCGGCCAGGGTCACGATCGCGGTGCCGTGCTGATCGTCGTGGAAGACGGGAATGTCCAGCCGGTCCCGCAGCCGGTCCTCGACCTCGAAGCAGCGGGGCGCGGAGATGTCCTCCAGGTTGATGCCGCCGAAGCTGGGCGCCAGCGCCGCGATCGTCTCCACCAGTTCGTC
>Ga0209839_10001405_pt1 | contig 12337 bp, 12 predicted proteins | sample OrgsoiDNA2013050_FD_185800 | JGI IMG/M metagenome (GOLD analysis project Ga0209839, IMG submission 185800) | Permafrost soil microbial communities from the Arctic, to analyse light accelerated degradation of dissolved organic matter (DOM) -... | ecosystem: Environmental > Terrestrial > Soil >... | reverse complement strand
CGAACACGACGCCGCCCTTGTTGACGGCGTCCGCCGGCATTTGGTCGCTATAGTGAACATTGCCCTGGTCGTCGGTCCATTTGTACATGCCGGCAGCCACTGCCGGAGCCGCGCCCAGGGCGAGCCACGCCGCGAAACACGCCGCAGCGCTCCATCCCAATTGTCGTTCGGTGATCGTATGCATTGCTCCGGCCCCTTGCCCAGTTCCGGTTGACCTCAAAGATTTGTCACGCCGGCGCGCCGTATTGCTCCCGGTACGCCATGACCCCCGCCCGGTGGTGAGACAGCTCCGTTCTCCGTCCCAGCATTGCCAGAAGGTCGTCGAGCGTCGCGATCGCCATCACCGGTATCGCAAACTCCTGTTGCAATTCTTGTACCGCCGACCGCGCCCCCCGTCCGCGCTCCATCCGGTCGAACGCAATCAGCACCGCCGCCGGGGTGGCGCCGTGGGCGCGGATAAGCTCGATCGACTCTCGCTTTGCTCCGCCATCGGTAATCACGTCGTCGATGATCAGGACCCGTCCCTTGAGCGCCGCTCCGACTATGACCCCGCCTTCGCCGTGATCCTTGGCCTCTTTGCGGTTGTAACTGTACGGCAGATTGTGACCTTTTTCGGCCAAAGCGACGGCTGTGGCTGCGGCCAGCGTTATGCCTTTGTAGGCGGGGCCGAACAGCTGATCGCACTGCACACCGGACGCCAGGTATGCCCGGGCATAGTAGTCGCCCAGCCGGCGCAGGCTTTCGCCGTCGTTGAACAAACCTGCATTGAAAAAATAGGGAGTTTGCCGTCCTGCCTTGGTCACGAATTCACCAAATCGAAGCACGTCGCGTGCCAATGCAAACTCGAGAAAATCCTGGCGGAAGTCGGTCATGAAGCGGCGTGAGTGCAACGTTGCGAACGAGCGAAGTATACCGCGCCGGATGCGCTCGACGCCTCTCGCGCGGGTCGCGGCGCGCTTCGCGGTCAGCACGACGCGTTCATGTAGAATCCGCGCTCGCGATTCTGCGCCGGATATTGGCTGCTCGATGCGTATTGTCACGGTCAACGTCAACGGCATCCGCTCGGCGGAGCGCAAGGGATTCGCGCGCTGGCTTGCACGCATCGAACCCTGGGACGTCGTGTGTCTGCAGGAGATCAAGGCCCACATCGACGACGTGCCGAGATCACTCGCCGCGCCGCGCAAGTCACACTCCTCGTTCCATACCGCAACCAAGCGCGGCTACAGCGGCGTTGCGGTGTACGCCAAGCGGCCGGCGTCGTTCCAGATCGGATTCGGCAGCACGGAGTTCGATGCCGAAGGGCGCTACGTCGAAGCCAACTTCGGGCATCTTACGGTGATCAGCGTGTATCTGCCGTCGGGCTCGAGCTCGCCTGAGCGGCAGCTCGCCAAATTCCGCTTCCTGGCCGAGTTTCTGCCGCACCTGCTGCGTCTTCGCGACGCGGGCCGCGAAGTCATCCTGTGCGGCGACTGGAACATTGCGCATCAGCCGATCGATCTCAGAAACTGGCGCAGCAATCAGAAGAATTCCGGCTTTCTCCCCGAGGAAAGGGCGTGGCTGACGCGGGTGTTCGACGAGCTCGGGTTTGTCGACGTGTTCCGCCTGATCAACAAGGAGCCCGACCAGTACACCTGGTGGTCGAATCGCGGCCAGGCGTGGGCCAAGAATGTCGGCTGGCGCATCGACTACCAGATCGCAACGCCGGGGATCGCCGCGACCGCGCGCGCCGCGGCAATCTACACCAACCGGAGATTCTCCGACCACGCGCCCTTGATCATCGACTACGACTACGATCTTTACTGACCGTATTCGCGATAGAACCCATCCACCAACGCTTTCGCCCATGCTTCGCATTTCGAATCTCTCGCTCGCGCGCGGCGTCAAGCTGCTGCTCGACAATGCATCGCTCACGGTGCACCCGGGCCACAAGGTCGGCCTGATCGGCGCCAACGGCAGCGGCAAGACGACGCTGTTCGCGTTGTTGCGCGGCGAGCTGTCGCAGGACAAGGGCGAGCTTTCGATGCCCCCGGGCTGGGTGATCGCCCACGTCGCCCAGGAAGCCGCGCCTGCGGCCACGAGCGCGATCGACTACGTTCTCGACGGCGATCGGGAGCTTCGCATCATCGAGCGCGCGCTCGCCACCGCGCACGCCGACGAGGCGGCCGATGCGCATGCGACCGGCGAGCATCTTGCCGAGCTGCACCATCGCTTCGAGATCATCGACGGATACAGCGCGCGCTCGCGCGCCGCCTCGTTGCTCTCCGGGCTCGGCTTTCCCGTCGCGCGGCATGACGATCCGGTGGCGATGTTCTCGGGCGGCTGGAGGATGCGTCTGAATCTGGCGCAGGCGCTGATGTGCCGTTCCGACCTGCTGCTGCTCGACGAGCCGACCAATCACCTCGATCTGGACGCGGTGCTCTGGCTCGAGGACTGGCTCGAGCGCTATCCCGGCACGCTTTTGCTGATCACGCACGACCGCGATTTTCTGGATGCGGTGGTCGGCGAGATCGTCCACCTCGACCAGCGCGAGCTTCGTCATTACACCGGCAACTACGCGCAGTTCGAGCGCGAGCGCGCGCAGGCGCTGGCGCTGCAGCAATCGGCATACGTCAAGCAGCAAAAGCAGATCGCGCATCTGCGCTCGTACATCGACCGCTTTCGCGCCAAGGCAACCAAAGCGAAGCAGGCCCAAAGCCGCATCAAGGCGCTCGAGCGCATGGAAGTGATCGCTGCCGCCCACGTCGACAGCCCGTTCTCGTTCGAGCTGAAAGCGCATGCTACCGCCGCGCGGCAATTGCTGAAGCTCGACCACGCCACGCTGGGCTACGGCGACACGCCGGTGCTGGAAAATGTCGACTGGGCGATCCTGGCCGGCGAGCGCATCGGCCTCCTCGGCCCGAACGGCGCCGGAAAATCGACGCTGTTGCGTGCGATCGCGGGCGAGCTCGCCCCGATGGCCGGCGCGCGGCTCGCCGCCAATGGCCTTCGCATCGGCTATTTCGCGCAGCACCAGGTCGAGCAACTGCGTCTGACCGAATCGGCGATGTGGCACATGCAGCGCCTGGAGCCCGCGACGCGCGATCAGGAGCTGCGCGATTTTCTCGGCAGCTTCGACTTTCGCGGCGAGCGCGCCACCTCGCCGGTTCGCGATTTCTCCGGCGGCGAAAAGGCGCGACTGACGCTCGCGTTGCTCGCCCGCCAGAAGCCCAACCTGCTCCTGCTCGACGAGCCGACCAATCACCTCGACATCGACATGCGCGAGGCGCTGACGGAAGCGCTGCAGGATTACACCGGCGCCTTGATCGTCGTCGCGCACGATCGCCATCTGCTGCGCGCCACCGCGGACGAATTGTGGCTGGTCGCCGACGGCAAGGTTTCGCTGTTCGACGGCGACCTGGACGACTATCGACGCTGGGTGTTGACCGGACGAACGCCGGACGACGCGAGCGGGGCGCCGGCGAGCCCGACCGCCCCCGCCGCGGACCGGCGCACGCAAAAGCGCACCGAGGCTGCGGTGCGCCAGCAGGCGTATGCAAAGCGCAAGCCGCTTGCCGACAAGCTGGCCCGGATCGAAAAGGAAATGGAGGCGATTGGGGTGGAACGGCAGTCGATCGAAGCCTGGCTCATCACTCCGGAAGCGTACGGCGAAGGGGGCAAGGATGCGCTGCGCGACACCGTCGCGCGGCAAGGCGACCTCACGTGGCAGCTCGCTCGGCTGGAAGCGGAATGGCTCGAGGTCTCGGAGGCGCTAGAGAAAATCGGGAACTAGCCGCCACAGGCTAACTCGTCATTCCCGCGAAAAGCCTGCCCTCGAATGCTTTAATCGGGGGCGGGAATCCAGCGTCTTTTTCACGAACGCCACTGGGTTCCCGCTTTCGCGGGAACGACGAATCCCTCGTCCACTCGATGCGCGCATCACGACTTCACCCGATCGCGCAAGCGCCGCACGAACTTGAGCCCCGACCAGGTCGGGTCGATCGCGCACACCTTGACGTCGACCAGGCCCGCGGCGAGGCCGATGTCTCGCACGACGTTCTCGTCCAGGTCCGTTTTCACGGCGGCGGCTTTCTTGGGCCAGGAAATCCAGATCATCCCGTCCTGCGCCAGCTTTGGCTCGAGCTTGACAAAAATCCCGCGCAGCTCGGCGACCGATGTCGCGAACGCAACCGCGCAGTCGAACGCGGCCATGCGAGTGAGCCACACCAGATCGGCCGGTGCGTCAGCCAGCAGTGCACGAAAGTGCGTGGGCGCATTCATGGCAAACACGCGCATGCGCGGCTTGAGACCCAGCTTTTGCGGTAGCGGCGTTCCTGAATAACCGGTCGGCTGCGGCTTCACGTTTTATCCTTTCGCATGCGAGACACATCCGGGCCCATGAAGCACCGCGGCGCGCCTGCCGCAAACTTCTCTGCAGGAGCGATGCCCATTCCGTTAGGCCTCGGCCGCGACCGCCTCATTCCATGGCGCAACGCGCAGCAGCAGGGCCATGCCCGGCAATCCCAGGACTACGCACAGCAGAAAAAAATCGAACCAGCCCGTCTGCTCCACGATCCACCCCGTCGTCGCGTTGATCAGCGTTCGGGGAACCACCGCCAGGCTGGTAAACAGCGCGAATTGCGTTGCGGTGTAACGCGGATCGGTGGCGCGGGCGATGAAGGCGATGAACGCCGCCGTCGCAAGGCCGACTCCCAGCGCCTCGAAACCGATGACCACCGCCAGCATCCCTCGATCTGCCCGGTGCGCGTGTGCGAGCCATGCAAACCCGAGTATCGATATCACCTGAACCGCGCCGAAAAGCCACAGCGCGCGGTTGATGCCGATGCGCAGCATCCACAAGCCGCCGAGCAAACCTCCGGCCACGCTCGCCCACAAGCCGGCATTCTTGGCGATCAGTCCGATCTCGGATTTGGAGAATCCCATGTCGAGATAGAACGGCGTCGCCAGTGCGGTCGCCATGCTGGCGCCGAGGTTGTAGAGAAAAATGAACCCGAGTATGAGCAAGGCTTGATGCCAGCCCGCACGAGTGATGAATTCGTGAAATGGCTCGACCACTGCTTCGGTCAACGTACGCGGCGCGTTGCGCGAGCGGAGAGGCTCGGAGACGAGAAAGGTGTTCGCAATGCCGGGCAGCATGAACAGCGCGGTGATCAGGAACACGCTATGCCACGGAATATGGTCAGCCAGCACCAGCGCCAGCGCACCCGGGACCAGGCTCGACACGCGATACGCCTGAACGTGGATCGATGTGCCCAGCCCCAGCTCGGCGTCCGGCAGAAGCTCGCGCCGGTATGCGTCGAGCACGATGTCCTGGCTCGCGGAAAAAAATGCCACGGTCGCCGCGAGGCCCGCGATCGTCCACAGGTCGAGCTTCGGATCGAGCAATCCGAACAGCGGAATCGAAATCAGCAGCGCGACCTGCGTCAGCAGCATCCAGCCGCGACGGCGGCCCAGCAGCGGCAACGCGTACCGGTCGAGCAAAGGCGACCACAGGAACTTCCACGTAAACGGCAGCTGCATCAGTGCGAACAATCCGATCGAGGTCAGGTCGACCTGTTCGGAACGCAGCCACGCCGGCAGGAGATTGATCAGCAGCCAAAGCGGCAGGCCGGAACTGAATCCGGTAAAGATGCAGATCAGCATCCGCCGGTTGAACAGAGCCTCCGAGAGACGTTTTTTCGGACGGGTCATCGCCGGCATTGTAACTGCGCGCTGCGGCTCAAGCGGACCGCGCCCTGCGCCTGTCATCCGCGGCGGAAACGATAGATCGCCAATACGCCGAGCAGGTTGGGCAGCACGTTCACGCGCCGCGCGTCGCGCAAGACGACGCGTTCGAGCACATGAAAGCCGCGCTCGTCGCAAAAGGCATCGAAGTCGGCAACGGTGCAAAGGTGGATATTCGGCGTGTCGTACCACTGGTAGGGAAGGTTTCCGGACACCGGCATCCGCCCGCGAAGAACCTGCAGGCGATGCGACCAGTAGCCGAAGTTGGGAAACGTCACGATGGCCTCGCGGCCGACGCGCAGCATTTCCATCACGATCTGTTCGGTGTGACGCATCGCCTGCAGCGTCTGCGACAGGATCACGCTGTCGAAGGACTGGTCGTCGAAGCCGGCGAGCCCGCTTTCCAGATCGCTCTGGATGACGTTGACGCCGTTGCCGATGGAAGCGAGCACGCCGCCATCGTCGATTTCGATGCCATAGCCCGTCACGCCGCGCGAGTCGCGCAGGTACGCGAGCAAACTGCCATCGCCGCAACCCAGATCGAGCACACGCGCGCTCGGCTGGATCCAGCCGGCGATGGTCGAAAAGTCGGCGCGGGTCGAATAGCTCACGGCAGGGGGCGATTCAGGAACGTGCGCACGACCGAGTGGTACTGCGGCGTGTCGAGCAGAAAAGCGTCGTGTCCGTGCGGCGCCTCGATCTCGGCGTAACAGACGTCGCGGCGATTGTCGACCAGCGCCTTGACGATTTCGCGCGAGCGCGCCGGCGAAAATCGCCAGTCGGTGGTAAATGAAATGACCAGGAATCGGCACGTTGCCGGCGCAAGCGCGCGCGCCAGATCGCCTCCGGTGGCCGACGCCGGGTCGAAATAGTCGAGCGCCTTGGTGATCCGCAGGTAAGTGTTCGCGTCGTAATACTCGGCGAATTTTTCCCCCTGGTAGCGCAAGTAGGACTCGATCTGGAACTCCGGTGCGAACGAGAAGTTAAGTCCGTCACGCAGCTGCCGCCCGAACCGCTCCGCCATCTGCTCATCGGAGATATAAGTGATGTGTCCGATCATGCGCGCGACCCGCAGTCCGCGCACCGGCTTGACGCCGTGGTCGTAGAACTTGCCCTCGTGAAACTCCGGGTCGGTCATGATCGCGGCCCGCGCGACTTCGTTGAAGGCGATGTTCTGCGCGGAGAGATTCGGAGCGGCGGCAATGACCAGGGCGCGGGCGATCCGCGCCGGAAAGCGTATCGCCCACGCCAGCGCCTGCATGCCGCCGAGGCTGCCGCCCATCACCGCGGCGAAGCGCTGGATTCCCAGGCGGTCGGCGAGCCTCGCCTGCGCATCGACCCAATCCTCGACGGTCACGATCGGAAAGTCCGAACCCCACGGCTTGCCCGTCGCCGGATTGATCGACGCGGGACCGGTCGATCCGAAACAGCTGCCGAGATTGTTGACGCCAATGACGAAAAATCGGTCGGTGTCGATCGGCTTGCCGGGACCGACCATGTTGTCCCACCAGCCCTCGCTTTCGGATTCACCCTCGTAAGTGCCTGCGACATGGTGCGACGCGTTCAGGGCGTGGCAGATCAGGATGGCGTTGGAGCGCTCGGCGTCGAGCGTGCCGTAGGTCTCGTAGACGAGGTCGAAGCCCGGCAGCGACGCGCCCGATTGCAGCGCGAGCGCTTCGGCGAACGTCGCGCGCTGCGGCGTGACAAAGCCGACCGAAGTGCCCAGTGGAATCGCGGGATTCATGACTGGATTACGCTTGACTGCAAGGCGCCGCCGCAGAAAAACAAAGACCCGACCAGCTTGCGCTAATCGGGTCGGACGAACCTCGCCGCTTTAGCCGAATTTTTAACGCGCCCGCAAGCTGATCCTCAAATCGGCGCGACAGTCAAGGTACGACGCATCTTGCCCGTTGTCAACCGTGTGACCGCGGGTCAGGCATTGAGCTTGTCGAGCAGTGCGGCGACCTTTTCCGGATCGTCGCTGCGGCGCATGCGATTGATGAGCGACCTCGACGCCGTGGCGTCGCTGCCGAGCACCCGCTGCTTGACCTCGAGCAGATGTGCCGGATGCATGGAAAAATGGCGCAATCCCATTCCCAGAAGCAGACGCGTAAGGCGCAGCTCGCCCGCCATTTCGCCGCAGACGGCGATCGGAACATTGGCTTTGTCGGCCGAGTCGATGGCCATGGCGATCAGCTTCAGCACCGCCGGATGCAAGGGATCGTAGAGATGCGACACCGCTTCGTCGGCACGATCGACGGCCAGCGTATATTGGATCAGATCGTTGGTGCCGATCGAGAGAAAGTCCAGGCGCCGGATGAACGTGTCTATGCCGAGCACCGCGGCCGGTATCTCGATCATTCCGCCGACCTTGATACCTGCATTGAACGGCACTCCCTGCTCGCTCAGGCTGTCCTTGGCGCGCGCGATCATCACCAGGGTTTGATCGATCTCGGAGGCGGAAATGAGCATCGGCACCAGGATGTTGATGTTGCCGTAATGCGACGCGCGCAGGATTGCCCGCAGTTGCGTAATGAACAACTTCGGCTCGGCGAGACAGAAGCGGATGGCGCGAAGACCCAGCGCGGGGTTCGGCGCGACACGGGCAAGTCCGTCCAGCCCTTCCTTGTGCTTGTCGGCGCCGAGATCGAAGGTGCGCACCGTCACCGGCCTGCCGTCCATCCCGGTAGCGACCTGGCGGTAAGCCTCGAACTGCTCGTCTTCCGAGGGCAGCCCCTGGCGATTGAGAAACAGGAATTCGCTTCGGAACAATCCGACGCCGGTCGCGCCGTTCTCGAGCGCCTGCGTGAGGTCGTCCGGAAGCTCGATGTTGGCGAACAAGCTGATTTCGCGCCCGTCGAGCGTGCACGGCCGCGTGGTCTTGAGCCGCCTGAGCTTCTTGCGCTCGATCTCGAGCTCGCCTTGCTTCAACCGGTATTCGGCGAGCACCGACCGGTCCGGATTGACGATGACGACGTTCTTGGCGCCGTCGACGATCAGGAGCTCGTTCTCGCGGATCAGCGCGCGCGCATTGTGGGTCGCGACCACCGCCGGCACGTTCAGACTGCGGGCGACGATCGAGGTATGCGAAGTGGCGCCGCCGAGATCGGTCAGAAAAGCGGCGAAGCGGTGCGTCTTGAACTGGATGACGTCCGCTGGAGACAGGTCGTGCGCGACGAGTATGGTCTGTTCCTCGGCGCTCGACGCACGCAAGGCCCCCGGCTTTCCCAGCAATACCTTGAGCACCCGTTCGACCACCTGCACCACGTCGGCGCGACGTTCGCGCAAATAGGGATCCTCGATCGTGTCGAACTGCTCGAGCAGCACCGCCATTTGCTGCGTGAGGGCCCACTCCGCGTTGCAGTGCTGCTCGGCGATCATCCGCTTGGGCGTCTCGGAAATGGTCGGATCGGTGAGGATCATCCAGTGCACGTCGAGAAATGCGCCGAACTCCGCCGGCGCGTCGCCCGAAGTCATCGCGCCGTGCAGGCCCTCGAGCTCCTTTTGCACCGCATGGATCGCCTGCGTCAGGCGGGCGATTTCCGCCGGGACTTGCTCCGACCGGATGGCGTAGTGAGCTACTTCGAGCGTGGCGTGCGAAACGAGTTGCGCGCGTCCGATGGCGATGCCGCCTGTCACGCCTATGCCGTGAAGGACAAAGCTCATGGGCGTGCGAGGAGTTGGAATGCGGGGGACATTGCGCTCGCTATGACGATAGTGCTGAGACATCCAGCGATTGACCGGCGGCCGCGTCGCTCGCCTGCGCTTGCACATCTCGCAGTAACACCGGAAACATCCTCAGCGACCGGACGCGGCGGACACTGGTTCATTGATTGCTGCTTCCTTGCATTGGTTCCCGCCGCGCACGTTACGCTTGTTACAGAACGTGCCGGACGTTGCGTTACCAGGTATTACGGGAATATGCGCGGCTCGCGCAACGCTCTCCTTTGTCCCGCAGTATTCGCCAAATCACTGCCCTTCGCCAAAACAATCCCCGATCAGCACAATAATCGCGTCCATCGCTTCGGCTTCATCCGGACCGTCGGTTTCCAGAGTGACGCGGCTGCCCTTGCCCGCGGCAAGCATCATCACTCCCATGATGCTCTTGGCGTTGACCTTGCGGCCGCTGCGCGCCAGCGACACCTCGCACTGATATTTGGCCGCGAGCGCCGTGAGCTTGGCCGACGCGCGCGCGTGCAAACCGAGCTTGTTGACGATTTCAATCTCTCGTTGTTGCATAGACCGGGTCCGTCCCGACATGCAGCACGCCATCGCAACCTCCGCTGATGGCCTTTTTGATCATCGTGTCCATGCCCCTGCTGCGATACGTGAACGCGCGCACCAGCATCGGCAGATTCACGCCCGCGACGCCTTCGATGCGCCCGGGCAGCAGCAGCTTGGTCGCGAGGTTGCAAGGCGTCGCGCCGTAGATATCGGAGAAGATCAGAACCCCGTCGCCAGTGTCGAGCGACTTGATCAACGCTCGCGCTCGCGGCAGCAGGTCGAGCGGATCATCACTGGCGCGAACGGCGAGCGTCTCGAACTGGGGAGGACGTACCGCCAGGACATGCGTCACCGCGCGGACCAGGCTTTCGCCCAAAGTGTCGTGCGCGACAATGAGGATGCCGATCATGGACTCTCCCGAGACCCGCGCGTCCGCGCGCACGTTTGGCCCCCGTGCCGCCGAGCCTAAAGCTGCGCCGGAACGCGCTGCGGTCCTGCAACTGCTCCGCCCTGCGGTCATGTTAGCACGCGCTTGCGCTGTCCTCGGCAACCCGCCTGCGGTGCGGCCGAGGAACGATCAGTTCGCGCCGCGCCTGCTTTGGACTTGCGTCTCGAGCGCGTCGGCAAACCGGCCGGCGACGTCGAACCCGGTCTGCTGAGTGATTTCGACAAAGCCGGTAGGGCTGGTGACGTTCACTTCGGTCAGGAAGTCGCCGATGACGTCCAGCCCGACAACGAACAGGCCTTCGGCCGCAAGCCTGGGGCCGACGCTCTCGGCGATCTCGCGATCACGCGCGCTTAAGGGACGCGCGACGCCTTTGCCGCCGACGGCCAGATTGCCGCGCGTCTCGCCCGCCTTGGGGATGCGTGCCAGCGCATGCGGCACCGGCTTGCCGTCAATGAGCACGATGCGCTTGTCGCCATCGACGATTTCGGGAATGAAGCGCTGCGCCATGGTGGTCGTCGTTCCGTAATGCGCCAGCGTCTCGATGATCACGTTGCGATTCGGATCGTCGACGCGAACACGGAAGATCGACGCACCTCCCATGCCGTCGAGCGGCTTTAGGATCACGTCCTTGTATTGATCGATGAAGGCGCTGAGCATTTCTGCATTTCGCGTGACCAGCGTCGGCACCGTGAACTCCGGAAAGCGCGCGATGGCCATCTTTTCATTGTGATCGCGCACCGCGCGCGGCCGGTTGAGGACCAGCGCACCTTCCTTTTCCGCCGCCTCGAGCAGATACGTCGAGTAGACGTACTCCATGTCGAACGGCGGGTCCTTGCGCATGATGACGGCGTCGAACGAGGTCAGCGGGCGAATCGAGGTCGCGCCGGTCCGATACCAATCGTGATCGTCGTCATTGACGGTGATAGGCGTGACCTTCGCTTGCGTGGACGCGTCGGTCCAGAAAAGATCCGCCTGCTCGAGCGCGAAAAGCGCCGCGCCGCGGGCCTGCAGCGCGCGCATCATCGCCACGCTCGTGTCTTTGTACGCCTTGAGCGCGTCGAGCGGATCGAGAATGAAGGCGAATTCCATGGGCAGGCCGAAGGGGTGAGCGGCGCCATCGTACCGCAAATCCAAGGACGTGCCGCCGGCTTGCTCGCGCCGCTAGCGCAGCTTCGACGAGGAGGCGAGCAGGCGCGTGAGCGTCGCGATCTCCGCCGCTCCTGCCTTTACGGCACGCGCCTCGATGCGGCGATAGGAGCGAACGACCGTCGCGCCCAGCGCCGTGAGCTGCGTGCCGCCACCGCGCTTTCCCCCGGCCTCGGTTTCAACGACGCGACTTTTGAAGCAGCGATTCATGGTGTCGACCAAAAGCCAGGCGCGGCGATACGACATGCCGAGCGACTTGGCGGCGGAGGTGATCGATCCGGTCCCGGCAATTGCCTCGAGGAGCTCGATTTTTCCGGGCCCGACGGCGATGTCGTCGCCATTCAGGATGCGCAGGCGAAACTGGACGGTGGGTCTCATTTTCCGTCAGCGGAGCCGGCCATCAGGGTCAATGCGGTGAAATCCGCGTTCGACATGGCTCGAGGATCGTCTACTCGACCGTCACCGACTTCGCCAGATTCCTCGGCTTGTCGACGTCGGTGTCGCGCAATACCGCCGTGTGATAAGCAAGCAGTTGCAGCGGGATGGTGTGGATGATGGGCGACAGCAGGCCTGCGTATTCCGGCAAACGCAGCACGTGGACTCCGTCGCTGGTCTCGATCTGGCTGTCGGCGTCGGCCACGACGTACAGCTCGCCGCCGCGGGCGCGCACTTCCTGCAGGTTCGACTTGAGCTTTTCGAGCAGCGCGTCGTTGGGCGCGATGGCGACGACGGGCATCCTGGAATCGACCAGCGCCAGCGGTCCGTGCTTGAGCTCGCCGGCGGGATACGCCTCGCCAT
>Ga0209839_10001404_pt1 | contig 12354 bp, 9 predicted proteins | sample OrgsoiDNA2013050_FD_185800 | JGI IMG/M metagenome (GOLD analysis project Ga0209839, IMG submission 185800) | Permafrost soil microbial communities from the Arctic, to analyse light accelerated degradation of dissolved organic matter (DOM) -... | ecosystem: Environmental > Terrestrial > Soil >... | reverse complement strand
CAGTCTGCAGTTGCTCACGAATCGTACTACCGGCCGGTTCGTCGAGCCGGCGCACTGGAAGCTGCAATGCACGATGTCGCACCGCCGTCGTCCCAACGACCAGGGCGCAATCGGCGACCGCCTCAGCGACGGTTTTGTATTCTTCCGCCTTCTCCAGCAAGTCAGAGGCGCCCACGGCGGAGCGAGCCTCGCGAAATCCATCCGCGAAGGGATTCACCAGACGCAGCCGGTGTGCACCGAAATTGCTCATGGCACGAGACGCTGCGCCAATGTTCAGAGGATTGCGCGGGCGCACCAGCACCACCACGAGACCGTCTAAATCCGAGAGGGCAGGCAAGGGCTCAATTTTACGACAGATTGACTTGCGGGCAAGCTAAACGGTTGCAATCCGCCCGGCGGAAATCGTCCCCGAAAGGAAAATGCCCGAGAATTCTGCGGGCGTCTTATTTCTTGATTTTCTAGTCCGGCAGCCTTGGGTTTGGAAATGCTTCTGCATGCAAACACACTTCCGTAACCCCTTTTGACACCAGCGTGAAATTGTAAAAAGAATGTCAAAACAGCTGGCTTTTGGTCAGTTTTGCGTGAAAATCGTTGTAAGCTTCAGTTGTAAGCTTCAAAGGTCGAGCCGATTCCGGCAGTTGCTCGTCGGACCGGAAGCTCCCCCGATTACAGGACGCTTTCTATTATGGGGAACCTTGCTACGCCGCTGAGTACCGCAAAATCACTGAACCCTTCGGGTACAACCAAGCCCGCCGGCCGCATCCTCGTGGTTGAGGACGACCCGGCGGTGCAGAAAGCCCTCCGCCGGTTGTTCGAGACCGAGGGCTATGCCGTGGAAACGCAGTCGGATGGCAGGTCGGCGCTCGACAGCTTCCAGTCTTGCCCGCCTGCGGCTATCGTGCTGGACCTTCGCCTTCCCAAAGTAACCGGTCGGGATGTGTGCAAAGAGATCAAGGCAATGTCTCCGACGTTACCGATCATTGTGCTCAGCGCTGCCAGCGACGTTTCCGACAAAGTCTTGCTGCTCGAGTTAGGCGCGGACGACTACGTCACCAAGCCCTTCAGTCCCCGGGAACTGCTGGCGCGCGTCCGAGCTGCTCTGCGCCATACCGCACGCACTCCCGACGTGCAGGTTGTCAGCTTCGACGACATCTCCGTCGATTTCAAGAAGATGGAAGTCAAGCGAGAGGACAAGGTCGTTGTCTTGACCGCCCAGGAATTCAAGACATTCCAGTTTTTGGTGCAGAATGCCGACCGGGTCATCAGCCGCGACGAACTGCTGAACGAAGTCTGGGGCTACCAGAACTATCCTTCCACGCGCACTGTCGACAATCACATCCTCAAACTCCGCCAGAAACTGGAGAAAGACCCGTCGAGCCCGGTACATTTCCGTACGGTACACGGCATGGGATACAAATTCGTTCGCTGATTCCCGTGACCTTGCCTCCTAAGTCCGCGCCGCGTTCTTCTCAGATCAAGTCTGCGGGTGCGCTTGTACCCCGCTTGCGCCTGCGAACGCGGTTCCTGCTCTCAATGCTGCTGATCACGACGTGCCTCACCACCACGAGTCTGCTTCTCGTGCAGCGCAGCATTCGCAGCAATGTTCGGCAGAGTATTGCAGTCAATTTGAAGAACTCCGTCGCCGCTTTCCAGGACTTTCGTCACGAACGCGAAACCATGTTGACCAGCGACGTGGCCTTGCTCGCGGATCTTCCCATCACGCGCGCCATCATGACCAGTCCCGATCCCGTCACCATCCAGGACGCGTCGCAAAATATTTCGCAGATCGCGGCCAGCGATCTTTTCGTGCTGGTCGATCGCGGCGGTCAGGTGGTCGCGCTGCATACGAAGACTCCTGGATTTACCAAAGAGGCGGCCGAAAAATATTTCCAGCAGTCCCTCGATGAGGATCGCGGCGAAACCAGCCACTGGTGGCTGGGAGAGCATCACCTCTACCAGACTTTTATCGAGCCTATCTATCGCGGATCGAGGACCGACGGAACTCTGCTCGGCTTCCTCGTGATCGGGTACGAGATTAACGACCGCCTTGCAGCGGAAGTCAGCAAAGTGGCCGGCAGCCAGGTGGCTTTTTCCTGCGGAAACGAAATCGTAGGTACGACACTGATGCCGGCGCAGACCGAAGGCGGGAGCATTCAGGATCTGATCGCGGGCTCGGTCCATGACGAGCCAAAAGATGTTGAGATCGGCAGCGAACGCTTCCTGGCCACTTCCCTTGTCCTGTCTGGTTCGCGGCCCACCCCAGTTCGCTTGAGTGTGTTGGGGTCGTACGACCAGGCGACAAAGTTTGTCGATCAGCTGAATCGTTATCTTGTTCTGCTCGGCCTGGCCGCAATTCTGGTAGGCAGCGGATTGGTATTCTTCATTTCGCACACTTTCACGCGGCCGCTCGGCAGTCTCGTTGCCGGTGTGCGCGCCCTGGAGGGCGGAGACTTCCATCATCCGCTCGATCCCCGCGGCGGCGACGAAGTAGCCGAGTTGACGCGCGCCTTCGACCGCATGCGCACCAGCCTTCTCAAAAGCCAGCGTGACCTGCTGGAGTCCGAACAACTGGCCACCATCGGACGCATGGCCAGTTCGATCTCGCACGATCTGCGTCATTCCCTGGCCGCCATCGTCGCCAACTCTGAATTTCTTTGCGACAGCCACCTCACGCCTGTGCAGCGCGAAGAGTTGTATCAGGAAGTTCGCACCGGCGTGAACCTGATGACCGACCTCATCGACTCCCTGCTCGAATTCGCGCGCACGCGCGAATCGTTGAATCCCGCCTTCGCCAGCGTCGCGGAAACGATCCAGCGCTCGGTTCTGGCCGTCCGTTTGCATCCCCGTCATCACAATCGCGCAATCGATGTGCTGTGCAGCGTTCAGGTTTCGGGCTGGTTTGACCAGCGCAAGCTGGAGCGTGCTCTGTACAACCTGCTGCTAAACGCCTGTGAGGCCGCTCCCCCGCTCGGCGGCAAAGTGGACGTCACCGCGGCCGAAGTCGCCGGCTCCATTACAATTTCGGTCGCCGATAACGGTCCCGGCATCGCCGAGTCTATCCGGGAGCGGCTGTTTCATCCCTTCGTCAGCTTCGGCAAAGAGAATGGCACTGGATTGGGACTGGCGGTCGTGCACAAAATCGTTCAAGATCACGGCGGCGAGATTGTGGTGGAACGTACGGCTCAAGGCAAGACAGTCTTCAGAATTGTGTTACCGCAACGTGCACAGGATACCCCCCGCGGCGCCAGCGAGCCTGACGCGGACATGTCGTCACTTGTGCCCGCACAGCGGGAGGAAACCAGACAGAATTCGATTTCGCATCCGGGTCCGTAGGCACGTCCCTCTCTTCACCAAGTGCCTGATCCTGGATGGTGTAGGAGGACGGTGTGAAGAGCCTTAGGATTTCTGCGGGTCGCGGAGCCGCATTGGCGGTTGCCGCTTTCGTCTTATGTAGTGCACTGAGCCGGGCGCAGGCGCCCGCGACGGCTGCCTCCCCAGGTGCCAGCGAACCCGCAAGCGCGGTTCGTGACCTGCAGGATCAGGTTCGTCAGCTTCGAAGTCTGGTGGAGGAGATGCGCGCCGAAAACGTCCAATCCCGCGCCGAGATGCACCAGTTGCGCCAGGATCTGCAGGCCACGCGCGCGCTACTGGAGCGGCCTGCAACCGCCACCGGCGCAGACTCCGAGACAGTCGCAGCCAAAGCGTCAACGGAGGAATCGAGTGCCGCATCCGGCTCAACGGTCCAAGCATCGCTCCCCCTCGAGGAGCGCGTTCAAAAGCTGGAAGAATCCGCTTCGCTGATCGGCTCGAAGATCGATGAACAATACCAGACGAAAGTCGAGACCGCTTCCAAATATCGCGCTCGCCTTCACGGCATCGTCCTGATGAACGCCTTCCGCAATCTCGGCGGCTCCGATAACCTGGATTTCCCCAGTTATTCCCAGGCCGTCCCGGTGGGCTCGCCCCGAGCTACTCTCGGCGCTACGCTGCGGCAGTCTGAAATCGGATTTGAAATCTTCGGCCCAAACCTTGCGGGGGCGAAGACGTCGGCCGACGTGCAGCTCGATTTCGCGGGAGGGTTTCCCGGAACCGGCAACGGCGTGAACTTCGGAATCGTCCGCCTGCAGACCGCCAACCTGCGATTTGATTGGGGAAATACTTCGGTCGTAGCCGGCCAGGATTCCCTGTTCATCTCGCCGCTGTCTCCTACGTCGTTCGCATCGCTGGCCACACCAGCCTTCGCCTTCGCCGGGAACCTTTGGGGTTGGACGCCGCAAGTGCGAGTCGAGCACCGCTTCTTGCTTTCCGACCAGCAAACCGTAACCGTGCAGGCGGGAATCCTCGATAACCTCGATTGGGAGTATCCCAACAATCCGTTCTACCGGTCGGCGCAGGCCGGAGAACTGTCCGGGCAACCCGCCTATGCAGTCCGTACGGCGTGGTCGCGTCCCGTGCGCGAACATCCTCTCAGTTTCGGTATCGCCGGCTACTATGGCCGCCAAAACTGGACGTGGGGCCGTTACATCGACGCCTGGGCGGGGATGGCAGATTGGCAGATTCCCATTGTGCCGCGCCTGGCTCTCTCGGGTGAGTTTTATCGCGGCCGTGGAATTGGTGGCTTGGGCGCCGCGATCGGCCAGACCATCGTGTACGGCGGCGATCCGACTGCGCCCTTCACCCCGATCCGCGGCCTCAACACAGCGGGCGGATGGACCCAACTCAAGTTCCAGTTGACTCCGAAGCTGGAGTTGAACGGCGTAATCTCCGAAGACGATGCATTTACGGGCGACATACGCGGTTTCGCCATCGATGCGAACAACTTTGGCGAAATTCTGGGACGGAATCGCGGCGCTCTGGGCAATGTTGTCTTTCGTCCTCGCTCCGATCTCGTGCTCTCCGCGGAGTTCCGGCGATTGCACACCTTCCCGGTTTACAGCAGCAGCACCACCACGAATCAGGTCAATCTATCTGTGGGGATCTTGTTTTGAAAACTCGCTCGATCCATCGCGGATGGTTGCTCTTCGTCGTGCTCGCGACAGCAGCGTACACACCGGCCCAGCAAACCTTGAAGGGCCACGTGCAATTGACCAGGAACGGTCATCCCTTGTCGAACGCTTCGAGCGCGGTCGTCTGGCTCACTCCGGTCGGCGCCGCCGTTGAAACACCCAGGCAAAAGCCCTCCGAGATTCCGCAACTGGTGCAGAAGAACAAGAGCTTTCAGCCTTCGCTTCTCGTGATCCCGGTGGGCGGCAAGGTGGAGTTTCCCAACCACGATCCGTTCTTCCACAATGTGTTTTCGTTGTTCGAGGGCAAGCGCTTCGATCTGGGGCTCTACGAAAGCGGAAGCACGCGCTTCGTCCAATTCGACAAACCCGGCGTCTCGTTCATCTTCTGCAACATTCATGAGCAGATGAGCGCCGTGGTCGTTGCCGTGGCGACACCGTACTATGCCGTTTCCGATGCGCGCGGGGACGTCACGATTCCCAACGTTCCGCCCGGCCGATACAACGTGCAGGTCTTCCATTCCGCCGTTGCGCCCGACACTCTTCGCACCCTGAACCGCGAGATTACGGTTGCTTCCGGCGACACCGCACTCGGAACCTTCACCTTGACAGAGACGAACGTCTCTCTCGCCCACAAAAATAAATATGGACGCGACTACGACCGTCCCGATCCAGACAGTCCCGCGTACGCCAGACCGTAAAGGCAAAGTTTCAAGGTTTCGGGGAATTGGGTTGAGGGTTCAGATCCGAACAGGTGTTGAAACTTTGAAGCTATGAAACTTTGAAACTTCTCTGGAATGAAAAAGGGCGTGCCGTTTAGCACGCCCCTTCCCGCCTCTGTCTTCACTTCGTTTACGGCAACTCGTTGCTGAGACGTTGCTTGCAACGTCTCCCGCTTCTAGCGATGACCGCCGCTGGAGTGGCCACCGCCGCCGCTCGAAGCGTGTCCGCCTCCACCCCCGGAAGAGTGGCCGCCGCTCGGAGCGCTGGAATGACCACCACCACTCGGGGCGCTCGAATGACCGCCACCACCATAGCTCGGAGCTCCGCGCGAGCCACCGTAGCTGGGAGGTGCTCCGCGCGATCCGCCGTAGCTCGGAGCGCCGCGATAGCCACCACGCGGATATCCGCCGTACGAAGGGGACCGCACGATCGGCTGCCGCATATCCAACTGCGGACGGGACGATGATCCGCGGCCGTAGCTGCCCGAGGGCGAACTGTTGCCGCGCGATTCCATCGAACTCGGCGCAGTCCGGTTCCAGTAGCCGCCGCTGCTGCCGCGCGCTGCCGGCGCGCTCGATGGGCCTCGCGACGCTTCGTTGCCCGAAGGCGGCGTGAACGGACGGAATCCTTCACGGTTGCCCGCAGGAGCAGATTGCGTGCCGCCGCGCTGCGGTTCCATGTTGCTGGAAGAGCCCATGTTTGTCCGTTCCGAACTCGCAGGACTCGATGGACGAGTACTGCTGCTCGGCGGAGTGAATGGACGGAGTCCGCCATGGTTTCCATTCTGTATGGCGGATGGTTGATTCCCGGCGCTCCGGTTCGCGGAGTTATTCATCTCCCGGTTCGACAGGGTACCGGCGCTCGGCCGCTGCAAATTACTGTTCGCCGTCGCGCCACGGAACCCGGCAGATTCACCGGCGCTCACGCGGCCACCCGCGGGAACCGCGCCGACGTGACTCTGCTGCATCGTCTGCCGCAGACTTGCGGTCTGCTGTTGGAACGAAACCGGACGCGCCACGTTGTTATGTGCCGTTCCGAAGAACTTCTCCGATCCACCGTTGCGCACCGTGGACGGCGCTGCCGCTCGTCCGCTTGCCGACAAACTCGCGCGTGAAGGAACCACGGGCAGATTGCCCGCCATCATGCGCGCGCCGTTGAGCTGTTCCCGGCTCGCTGCCATGGCAGTGACGCGGCCTGTGCCAAAGTGCCCCGCATTCACTGTCGACAGAGCGCGGCCAATGTGGTTGTCATGAATATTCGCAATGTTTGAGAAGCGTGTTCCGCCATGCAGGGGGGCAAACCCACCGAAGCGGTTAAACCCGCCACGGAAGCCGACTACGCCGAAGCGGCCGCGGTACCCACCCCACCACGGATGGAAATAGTCGCAAGGCCCGATCGGAAGCCAGCCGAAGCCGCCCCAACCGCCGTACCCGAAACCAAAACCGAAGCCGCCGCCCCAGCCGAAGAACGATACATAGGCAGGCGACCAGAACGGGCGGTAGAATCCGCCGCCATAGATGGGGCCAGGCCACCACGCCCACGAGCCGCCGTAGGGGAACCAGCGACCATAATGATACGGCGCCCAGCCCCAAGGCTCGGAGCCAACCCAAGTCCAGCCGTAGGAGGGCTCATAGGTCCAGTTGCCGTTGCGATACGGAGCCCAGCCCTCGGGCTCGTTGGGAACCCACACATCGCCGTAGTCCGGGACGTTCTGCCAACGGCCGTTGGCGTCCAAATCCTGCGACCCGGTGTAGTAGTGATTCGTGTGATGCCAGGAGCTGGCGTTGCGGATCATGTGATCGCGGTCGCTGTTCCATTGATCCCAAGCGTCGCGATCGGGAGCCGAAGAGATCTTGTACTGCGCGGAATCGGCGTTGCCCCGCACGGTCGCCATGTCTCCAGCACGGAGCTCGGTGCTGCCCTGCGGAGTGGCGATCTGCGCTTCGCCCTGGCGAACGATCACGATGGTGTCGCCATCCGGCCGCACTTCGATGCGGAAAACGCCATCATGATGCGCGGGATGGACCGATACGTTGGGGGTATCGATCTCGGGCTCAGCTTCGCTGTCTTTCGAGACCGTGAAGTTTGCGATGCCCTGGCTCAACTGAATCTGAATGTCTTTCTTCGTAAAATTCGCGATGTTGGCCTTGGAGTTCGGTCCCAGGCGAAGTATGTTGGCGAAGTCGAGCTGTAACTCGGTACGCGCGTTGTCGCCGGTCGAAACTTTGTCGCCGGTCATCACCGGCTGATTCAACGTGGCTGCAGACCAGTCTCCCGAATCACCGCGCTGCGTGGAAACATCGCCGTGCATCAGGCTGACTCGCGCCACGCCTTGATCGGTCTCCGCCGGAGCTTCGCCGGATGGTCCACCTGGCTGAGCCTCTGTGGGCTGGGCATCGGAGGCCTGCGCGTCCATCGGCTGTCCGTTCGTTGGGCCAGTCTGTCCCATTTCCATTGGCGCGCTGGGCTGATCGGAGGGCGCTGGGCCCTCATCGGTCGTTTGCGCCAGAGCGCTGATCGAGAATGCGCCCGAAAGCGCCAAAGTTAAGACTGCAAAGCTTGCTAAGAATCTGCTTTTCATAACCCACCTCTCCGAACCAGCCCTGACTGCATAAACCCGCATATTGAGGAATCTCTCTGCCAGAAGGAGAAGCAAGTGCCGTGCCAAAGAGGCACCAGGGGGAATGGTTCAACTCGTTTGTTTTCAGCGACAAATCGGAGAATTCAACAGACAAAAACGGTGACTTCGCTGAAGTTGGCCGACCTCGGCCAAGGGTGGTGGTTTTCGGCCACTCGCCATCGAGAAGTCCCGCAACCCAGCGTGAATATGGAACTCAAGAACCCTTCGAAGCGCACCTCCCGCCTCGTCCCAATCGCTGCTGCAAAGCCTCCGCCTCGGAGATTCCGAAAAAATATTCAGAAAGTGCTTGCATTTTGTCCATGTGATATAGTTAACTATATCACCATATGTACAAGCGGAATGGAACGCCTCTGTTGGAAAACGGAAGGCTAGACCAAAGAATTTCCGCTCTACATCGACAAAAGGAGAACACCGAAAATGAAATCACGAATCGCACTCGCAGTTCTATTCGTTCTGATGGCCGCCGCCGCTTTTGCCCAGTCCGACGCGCAAAAATCCTCCGTGGCGCCTGCGCCATCCGAGGCGCAGAAATCCTTCGCCACCATGAAAAGCATGGCGGGAGAGTGGGAAGGTCCCGTCACCGTCCCAGAGATGCCAGAGATGTCAGGCGGCAAGCCGATGCACGCCTCGTTGCGCGTGACCTCGCGGGGAAACGCCCTGGTGCACGAGTTCCAGGAGGCCGGAACGCCGTTGGATGCGACTAAGTACGACCATCCGATCACGATGCTTTACGTGGACGGAGACCAACTCACGCTGGTGCACTATTGCGACGCGGGGAACCGTCCGCGCATGACCGGCAAGATGTCGCCCGACGGCAAGACGGTCGAGTTCGAGTTGAAGGACATCAGCGGGAGCACTGAGATGCACATGCACCATGGGTTGTTCACCATCATCGACGCCAACCATCACACCGAGGATTGGACGTTCATGATGAACGACAAGCCGATCCACGCGCACTTCGACCTGCGCCGGACGAACTAACGGAAAACTCTAACGAAGCTTCAAGGAGGATGGAACGTGAAATCCCATCGACTTGCAGCGCTCAAAGTGACGCAGTCTGTCGGGTCATGTATCGTGAGGAATCCGAGGAGGTGCAGCGGTCGATTCGAAGCGATCCCTCGCACCTCCCTCGGCACAGCTATCCGGAACCCATGATGGATCATCAGTGGAACGACAATCAGCCGATTTACCGCCAACTGCGCGATCGCGTGGTCGCCATGATTCTCGACGGCGTGCTCAAAGAAGGCGATCCGCTGCCGTCGGTGCGCAATGTCGCGGCCGAATATCGGGTGAATCACCTCACGGTTCTAAAGGGCTACCAACAACTGGTGGACGAGCAACTGGTCGAAAGTAAGCGAGGTCGCGGCATGTTCATTAATGCAGGCGCGCGCAATCTGCTGCTGCGGGGCGAACGCCAAAAATTTCTTGCGGAAGAATGGCCCAGGGTCTACGCCACCATTCAGCGGCTCGGACTGAAGGCGGAAGAACTTCTGGATGTGGCTCCAACCCGCCGACCTCCGCAAGAGGAGGCACCATCGAAAACCGAAGAAGAAGGGGAGCGCTGAAGCCATGGCATGCATCGAAGCACGCGGTCTCCGCAAGGCCTTCGGCAAAACCATCGCGCTGGATGGCCTCGATCTTCGCGTCGAAGAGGGCCGCATCCTCGGACTCATCGGTCCCAACGGCGCGGGCAAGACCACGGCGCTCAACGCGATTCTGGGCCTCACGCCGTATCAGGGAGAACTGAGAGTGCTCGGACGCGATCCCTGGACCGAGCGCGATCAGCTCATGCGCGATGCCTGCTTCATTTCCGATGTCGCCGTGCTACCACGGTGGATCAAAGTTTCGCAGGCGCTCGACTATGTCGTCGGCGTGCATCCGCGATTTGAGCGCGCGAAGGCAGAGAGTTTTCTGGCGAAGACGAACATTCGGCTTGCCAGCAAAGTCAGGGAATTGTCGAAGGGCATGGTAGTCCAGCTGCACCTTGCGTTGGTCATGGCCATTGACGCCAGACTGCTGGTGCTCGACGAGCCCACGCTGGGTCTCGACATCCTGTATCGCAAGCAGTTCTACGATTCACTGCTGAACGACTACTACGACCGCAGCCGGACCATCATCGTGGCGACCCATCAGGTGGACGAGATCCAGAACGTCCTGACCGATGTGATGTTCATCAACCGTGGTCGAATCGTATTCAATTGCAGCATGGAAGACTTCGAGTCGCGTTATCTGGAAGTGATGGTGAATCCGGAGCAGGTCGCAGCCGCACGGGCGCTCAGGCCGATGCATGAGCGCCAGGCGCTTGGCCGCAGCATTCTGCTGTTCGACAGTGTCAATCGCCAGCAACTCGCCCCGTTGGGCGACGTGCGCACGCCCAGCATTGCCGATTTGTTCGTTGCCGTGCTGGGCAATCAGGCAGGCGAGCCACAAGGAGCAAGTCTATGAATACTCGATCGAACGTCATGCCCGAATCTCCTCGCGACTCGCAGGGAATCGCGCCCGCGGTCTTGTCGGCAACGCGGCCCATGTACTGGTCGCTGCGACGTGAATTGTGGGAGAACCGTTCGATCTTTATTGCGCCGCTGGCCGCCGCCGGCCTGATCCTGCTCGGCTTCATGATCTACATGATCCATCTGCCAGCCAAGGTGCGCGCCGCCGCCCTCGATCCGCTGCAGCAGCACGAACTTATCGAGCAACCGTATGAGCTCGCTGCGCTTCTGATCATGGCGACCACGCTTATCGTCGCAGTGTTCTACTGTCTCGACGCGCTGTACGGCGAACGCCGCGATCGCAGCATCCTGTTCTGGAAGTCCCTTCCAGTCTCTGACGCCACCACCGTGCTGTCGAAGGCAATCATTCCAGTCGTGATTCTTCCGCTGGTCACCTTCGCGATCACAATTGCGTTACGGTTGATCATGTTGTTGCTGAGCAGCGCCGTGCTGCTCGGAAGCGGCCTGAGTATCGCGACCGTCTGGCCCCGCCTCGGGTTTTTCACGACGACGCTGGGACTGCTGTACCACCTCGTGGGCATGCATGGCCTCGGGTATGCACCCATCTACGGTTGGTTGCTGCTGGTTTCAGCGTGGGCGCGTCGAGCGCCATTTCTGTGGGCCACGCTGCCGCTGCTTGCGATCGGCATCGTCGAGAAGATTGCCTTCAACACCGCGCATTTCGCTACCATGCTGGGGTCCCTCATCGGCGGCGACGATAGCGGCTCCAAGGCAACGGGGATGTCGGCGGTTTTGATGCCGCACGGTCAATTTCTTACCAGCGCGGATCTGTGGATCGGGCTGGCAGTAACCGCGGTATTCCTCACGGCGGCGGTACGGCTACGGCATTATCGCGAACCAATCTAACGGACCGAAGCGTGGAATCTTTTCCACCGCCCCGCCACCATCTTTTTTCCACAGCCCGCCACCACGGAAATTCCAGTTCCTGTGACGAACAACCTTGACCGAGGAATCCAGAAAGCTCAAACTCGTTACATGCGCCAGGGTTCTCCCAACCCAAGCTCGACGACCTGTCCTCTCAACGGCTGTCAGTCCGAAGCTAAGTCCTTATTCCGGAATATTTTACATATAAGTCCTTGCAGCTCAAGATTTTGCGGGGATTCAACCCTATCCCCACCCCCCAAGTCATTAAGAATGAGTATTTTAGAGAAAGGAACAAAAAAAAGACGAGGGGCTACCCCTGGTCCGGCTCGGCGAGCAGCTTCCCGAGCCGATCGAAGCGGGCTTCCCACAGCGAACGCCGATCGGCGATCCAGCGCTCGACTACCGTCAGGCCTTTGGGCTCGACGCTACAGGTTCGGACCCGCCCCACCTTTTCGGTGCGCACCAGGCCGCTTCTTTCCAGCACCTGCAGGTGCTGGACGACGGCGGCCAGAGTGATGTCGAGGGGCTTGGCCAGTTTCGAGACCGAGACCGGACCCTCGCTCAGCTTCTCAATCATCGCCCGGCGTGTGGGGTCGCCGAGGGCGTGGAAGAC
>Ga0209839_10001403_pt1 | contig 12357 bp, 9 predicted proteins | sample OrgsoiDNA2013050_FD_185800 | JGI IMG/M metagenome (GOLD analysis project Ga0209839, IMG submission 185800) | Permafrost soil microbial communities from the Arctic, to analyse light accelerated degradation of dissolved organic matter (DOM) -... | ecosystem: Environmental > Terrestrial > Soil >... | reverse complement strand
GGATCCGGTCCGGTCAGGCCCAGCTCGAGGCGCTGGCGGGCATGGCGCTCGCGGCCTTCTACGGCGCCTGCGGGCTGGTGCTCTCCCCCAGCCCGGCGAGCGACGAGCGGCTGGCGGCGCTGGGGAAGGACGCCCTCCGGTCCCGGCTCGGCGACCGGGGCCACCTTCCTCGACTGGATCGAGGGCGATCAGCTGGCGCGCGTGGCGAGTGCGATCAAGCGGACTTCGACCCCCAGGGCCTACTCAACCCCGGCAAGAAGTTGCCCCGCTGGACAGAGTGGTGGACAGCGCGCTCGCGGCGCGCGACTATGTAGCCGTGATCTGCAGGGATTGTGGACACGCGAACCGAGAGGGCGCGATTTTCTGTACGAGCTGCGGCCAGCCGCTCGCTCTCACCTGCGCGTCCTGCGGCGCCGGGCTGGCCCCCGAGGCACGGTTCTGCGACACGTGCGGGGCCGCCACGGGAGGTCAGGAGCGGCCGGCCAACACGACGGCGGTGCGCAAGGTCGTCTCGGTCCTGTTCGCCGATCTCGCCGGCTCGACCGAGCTCCAGGAGGCGCTTGACCCCGAGTCGGCTCGGCGCGTGATGACCCGGTTCTACGAGGTCATGCGCTCGGCCGTGCAGCGCCACGAGGGCACGGTCGAGAAGTTCATCGGCGATGCCGTCGTGGCGCTGTTCGGAGCCCCGACGGTCCAGGAGGACGACGCGATCCGAGCCGTCCGCTGCGCGGCGGCGATGGTCGAGGACCTGAACGCGCTCAACGAGGAGCTGGAGCCCCGGTGGGGGGTACGGCTGCGGATGCGCGTCGGCGTCAACACCGGCGAGCTCGTGCTCAGCAGCGAGGGCCTGCTGGTCGGCGACACGGTGAACACGGCGGCGCGGCTGGAGCAGGCGGCGCCAGCCGGCGTGGTGCTGATCGGGGAGGCCACGCAGCGCCTGGTCCGCCATCACGTGAAGCTCGACCCGGTCCGGTTGCTGCAGGCGAAGGGAAAGGCCAAGCCGCTGCCGGCCTGGCTCCTGGTATCGGCGTCCTCGGGGCCCGACGAGGCGCTCAGCGCCGCGGCCGAGGCTCCGTTCGTCGGCCGGGTGGGCGAGCTCCGCAGGCTCGACCGCGCGCTCAACGCGGTGATCTCGGGGCGGGGCTGCCGGCTGGTCACCGTGATCGGGTCGCCAGGGGTCGGCAAGTCGAGGATCGTGGCCGAGTTCGCCCGCGCCGTGACCGCGAAGGCGACCGTCGTCGAGGGGCATTGCGAGCCCAGCGGCGAGGGGATCACCTTCCTGCCCGTGGCCGAGGTGCTTCGCGGCCTGGCCGGGATCGAGGAGGCCGACGCGCCGAACGTGGTCCTGACCAAGCTCGCCGGGCTGGCGGATGACGAACCTGACCGGGACCGGCTCGTCGCCGTCGTGGGATCGGTCCTCGGCGCCTCCGCGCCGGCCTCGGTCGAGGAGTCATTCTGGGGCCTGCGGCGCACGATCGAGGCCGTGGCCCGGCGACGCCCGCTGGTCATCGTGCTCGACGACGTCCAATGGGGCCAGCCGATGTTCCTCGACCTCGCCGAGCACCTGATCGACTGGGTCCGCGACGCCCCGATCCTGCTCGTGGCGCTCGCCCGCCCCGAACTGCGGGAGACCAGGGATGCGTTCACCTCGGCCGGACGCCGGGCGCTGGACGTGATCGAGCTCGCGCCGCTGAAGCGGGAGGAGAGCCGCACGCTGCTCGACCTGGTGCTCGGAGTCTCGGATCTGCCCCAGCCGCTGATCCGGAGGATCCTCGACACGACCGAGGGCAATCCGCTCTACCTCGGCGAGCTGTTGCGAATGCTGATCGACGAGGGCTCGCTGGCCCGCTCCGACGACGTCTGGATGGCGGTGGGCGGGATCGAGTCCGTCGAGGTCCCACCCACGATCCAGGCGCTGCTGGCGGCCCGGATCGAGCGGCTGCGCTCGGACGAGCGCACGGTCCTCGAGCGCGCGGCGGTGATCGGACAACAGTTCTACCGCGGCGCCGTGGCTGATCTGGCGCCGGCTCCGGTCAGCCTGGGCCTCGATGCCCATCTGGAGACGCTGCGGCGCAAGGACATGGTCGAGCCCGAGGGCACGTACTGGATCGACGAGCCCGTCTTCCGCTTTCACCACGCGCTGATCCGGGACGCCGCGTATCACCTGCTGCTCAAGGAGCTGCGCGCGGAGCTGCACGAGCGCTTCGCCGATTGGCTGCACGCCAAGGCGGGTGACTTCGTCGGCGAGCACGAGGAGGTGATCGCCTACCACCTGGAGCAGGCGCACGAGTATCGTCGTCAGCTGGGCCCGCTCGACGCCCGCGGTCGCCGGCTCGGAGCCCGGGCCGCGGACCGGCTGTACTCGGCCGGAGAGCGTGCGCTGGCGCGCGAGGATCTCGCGGCCGCGAGCAATCTACTCCGGCGCGCGCTCGATCGCGGTGCCGGCCATGACTCGGAGATCCTCTGGGACCTCGCCGAGACGCTGCTCTCCGCGGGTGACACGGCAGCCGCGGCGGAGATCGTGGAGCGCCTCCGCGCCGGCGCAGCCGGGGACGAGGTGCGGCGCGCCCGCAGTGCGGTGCTCGGGGGCCAGCTGGCGTTGCTCACCGGAGTCGGCGACCTCGAGCAGATCGTGGCCGACGTGTCGGCCGCCGCTTCGGAGCTCGCCGCCGCGGACGACGGGCGCGGCGCGGGCAAGGCCCATCACGTCATGGCCGAAGCGCAGGGACAGCTCGGTCACGTGGGTGCGGTTGAGTCGGCCCTCGACGACGCCCTGCTGGCAGCGCGCAAGGCGGGCGATCGCCGGCGCATCACGGCCGTTCTGGCGGCTGCGCCGCGGGCCGCTCTGTGGGGTCCGTCGCCGGTCGTGAGCGCGAGCGGCCGATGCCTGGACGTGGTCCGGATCCTGCGCATGGAGCCGGGCAACCGGTACTTGGAGACGAACGCGCTGCGCTGTCAGGCGGTGCTCGAGGCGATGCGAGGCCGCTTCGATGCCGCTCGGGCGATCCTCCGCGCGGCGCGGGCCACGGTCGATGAGCTGGGGCTGTCGCTGGAGCTGCAGGAGCTCGCCGCGCACGCCGGCATGGTCGAGCTGCTGGCCGGCGCGCCACCGGCCGCCGAGGCTCTGCTGCGCGAAGCCAGAGACGGATTCGAGGCCCTCGGGGCCGGGGCGCGCGCGGCCCTGGCGGCGGCGCTGCTCGCGCGGGCGCTGGTCGAGCAGGGACGCGACGAGGAGGCGATCGAGCAGACCGAGTTCGCGGAGGCGCACGCGGGCGGGGATCTGAAGACGACGATCACCTGGTGTGGCGTCCGGGCCGGCGCGCTGGCCCGCGGGGGACGCCACCACGAGGCGCTGGCGCTGGCCCGCCGGGCGGTCGAGCTGGCCGAGCCGACGGATGCGCTCGCCGACAAGGCAGACGCCGCGATGGCGCTGACGGGTGTGCTGCTGGCCTCCGGGGACAGCGATCGGGCGGCCGACGCCGCCCACCTCGCCCTGGGCCTGTACGCGGCCAAGGGGCACACGGCCGGTGCGGAGCGCGCGCTCGAGCTGGCCGGCGACCGGCCCCGCCCGGCCTCGGCTGAGCCCGCGCCCGCCCCGGTGATCCTCGGCGACCGTCCGCCCGAGCGATTCTGGGCGGAGTATCAGCGGCTGTACAGCGCTCACGACGTCGATGCACTGCTGCGCATGTACGTGGAGGACTGGGTCGTGAAGGACCATCGCGCGCTCGGCTGGGGAGAGGCCCGCGGTCGCAAGCACGCGGAGGCGCTGCTGCGCTCGGTGCTCTCGACCTCTCCGAACCTGCGGCTCGAGGTCGACGATGTGCTCGCCTGCGACGACCGGGTGATCGCGATGCGCTACACGTGGCGCGGGCATGGGGTCAAGGCCGGAGAAGTCGCGCTCTCGGTGGGCGCGGTGACCGTGATCGAGGACGGCCTCTGGGCCAGTCTGGATCTCTACGAGCCCGATGACGACGAGGCCATGCTGTCCCGCTACGCCGAGCTCGGCGGCCACACCCGGACGCTCGGCGACCGCCCTCCCGAGCAGCTCGTGGCCAGGTTCATGCAGGCCATCGCCGAGCACGACGTCGGAGCTCTGCTCGATCTGCCGGCCGACGGGTGCCGGATCGTCGACCACGGCGACGTGGGCTGGGAGCGCCTCGGCAGCGAGGAGGATGCGCGCTCGCTCGCCGGCGCGATCTTCGCGACCTGGCCGGAGCTGGCGTTCACCGTCGCCGAGGTGCTCGCCTGCGACGATCGCGTAATCGCGCTCCGGGGCACCTGGCGGGGCGTGAACGGCGCCGCGGCGGGACACGCCGGCGTGCGGGTGGGACTCGTGTGGGCACTCGACTCAGGACGAGTGGCGAGCGTGGATATCTACGGGCAGGGCGATCGCGCGGCAATGGTGTCGCGGTACGCCGAGCTCGGCGGCGGCGCGGGAGCGCTGGGCAGGCGTCCGCTCGAGCGCCTGGTGGCTTCATGGCTGCGACTGGTCGAGGACCGCGACATCGAGGCGATCGGCAAGATCCTCGCCCAGGGCATCATGGTCTCAGACCACCGCTCGCTGGGCACCCCGCTGGCCGACGGCCGCGACGCCGCGCTGGAGCTGTTGGCCTCGGCGTCGGAGCGGAGCGGCGAGCTCTCCTTCCGCGTCGCCGATGTCCTGGCCTGCGACGAGCGCGCGCTGGCCTGCCACGGCTCCCTGTTGACGCACGGGTCCGCGAGCGAGGCACGGGTGAATGTGCCGCTGGCGACGGTGCTCGCCGTGCACGACGGCCTGCTGGCCAGCATCGATATCTACGAGCCCGACGACGTGAACGCGATCCGGCGCTTCACCGAGCTGGCCGCCGCCTCGGCGCCGCTCGAGCGCGGCTGAGCCGGGGCTCCTAGCCTAGGTCCGGGTCAGACGGCCGTAGGCATCGGGCCGGCGGGTGCGCAGGAACGGAAACAGCTCCAGCCAGTCGCGGCGCTGGTCGAGATCGAGATCGGCGACCAGGACTGCGGGCTCGTCGCGCGGGGCCTGGACGAGCACCCGGCCGTAGGGATCGGAGATGAAGCTCGACCCGTAGAAGGTCAGTGGGCCCTCGACCCCGATCCGGTTGACGGCGACCATGAAGGTGCCGTTGGCGACGCCGTTGCCGACGATCACCTGCCGCCACAGAGGCTGGGTGTCGAAGCCGGGGTGGTCGGGTTCGGACCCGATCGCGGTCGGGTAGATCAGCACCTCGGCGCCGGCCAGCGAGTAGCCGCGAGCCAGCTCGGGGAACCACTGGTCCCAGCACGTCGGGCACCCGAGCACCGCGTCGCCGCCGGGCGTCGGCAGCGGCGTCAGCGGGAACGGCTCCCCGTCGGCCGGACCCGGCCGGAAGTAGCGGTCCTCGTAGTAGCCCGCGGTGACCGGGATGTGCAGCTTCCGCGTCCGCGACAGGAGCCGTCCGTCCGGCGAGACCACGATCGCGGTGTTGTAGCCGAGCCCGTCGGGGCCGTCGGTGCGCTCGTACAGCGACGCGTGCACGTGGGCGCCGGTCTCGGCCGCGAGGCGGCCGGCGAACGAGGCCGTGGGCCCCGTGTCGAGGTCCTCCGGCGCCGCGCCGGCGGCCGCCGGCCCGTCGGGGGTGATGGCGAAGTAGGGCGAGAGCGTCAGCTCCTGGAGGCAGACGATCGCGGCGCCCTCGGCAGCCGCGATCCGGATCCCCTCCGCGAGCGCGTGCTCGTGCTCGTCCGCATCCGGATGCCAGCGGTGCTGCACGGCCCCCACCCGGAGCGGCTCGCGCGTGGGAGGACGCGTCCGCGCCGGCGACGGGGGCGGTGGGTAGGCCCTCAGCAGCACCGGTCGATCAGTCATCGCGCTCCTTGTGTGCCGCGAGCCGAGTGGGAACCTGCTGGGTGATGCAGTGCGGGCCGCCGCCGCCGTAGGCGAGCACGGCGCCCGGCACGGCGACGATTTCCCGGCCCGGGTAGGCACCGGCGATGATCCCCAGCGCCTCGGGGTCGGTCGGCGCCGCGGGGACGGGCACGATCACCGCTCGATTGCAGATGTACAGGTTCAGGTACCCCGCCGCGACCGTCTCTCCGGCGACCTCGGCGTAGGGCAGGTGAGAAAGCTCGGTGATCTCGATCCCTGCCGCCTGTAGGCGCGCGACGTTCTCGGCGCAGTGCTCGTAGTTGGGGTTCCGCTCCTCGACGGTCTGCAACAGCACGTGACCGGGACGGGTGAACGCGGCGATCAGATCGACGTGACCGTCGGTATCCCGGTCCTCGATCAGGCCCCGGCCGAGCCAAACGATCCGCTCCACGCCGAGCGCAGCGCGCAGGGCATCCTCGATCTGCTCCCGAGACAGCGAGGGGTTACGGCTGGGATGCAGCAGGCACTGCTCGGTGGTCAGCAGCACTCCCTCTCCGTCGGAGCAGATCGAGCCGCCCTCCAGCACCAGCGGCGCAGTGAGGACCGGATCGCCGAGAGCCGCCGCGACCAGACCGCCGACCGCGGCATCGCGGTCCCAGGGCGAGAACTTCTCCCCCCAAGCGTTGAAACCGAAATGGACGGCGACGCGGCGCCCGGCCGGGTCGCGGACGTAGATGGGCCCGGAGTCGCGCAGCCACGAGTCATCGAGTGGCAGCTCGACCACCTCAACCCCGGCACCGCAGGCGGATCTCGCCTGCGCGGCGTCTGCGCCGGGATTGGCGATCATCGTCACGGGCTCGAACGCGGCGATCGTGTTCGCGACCGTGGCGTAATCCGATCTCGCCTGCGCAAGCGTCTCGCCCCACAGCTCCAGCCGGCACGGCCAGCCCATCAAGGTGCGCTCATGGCGCTCCCACTCGGCGGGAAGGCGCACCTGACCGGCTGCTGAGCTCATCGGGCGAGCTTACGCCTGCGCGCGCGGGCGTGATTAGCGCGGTAGGCTGCGTTCGATGAAGGAACCCCGAGCACGTGAGCTGCTGGCGCGCGAGCGCCACCGGATCGAGACCGAGCTGCCCCATCACCGTGGCCGATCGGAGAGCAGCGAGCTCTCCGATGTCGACCAGCACATGGCCGACGACGCGACCAATCTCTACGAGGACGAGCTCGATGAGGGCCTCGTCGAGCGGCTGGAGGGCCAGCTGGCCGCAGTGGAGCGCGCCGAGCGGCGTCTGAAGGCGGGCACGTACGGCCTCTCGGTCGAGAGCGGCGAGCCGATTCCGGATGCTCGGCTCGAGGCGATTCCGTGGGCCGAGCGGACGGTCGAGGAGCAGGCGCGGATCGGTGGCTGACGCACCCGCCGGGAGCTGGGTGCCAGGGGCCGACGGCTCGGGATTCGGGATCGAGAACCTCCCCTACGGGGTGGTTCGCCACCGCGGGGGCAGGCCGGTTCCGGCGATCCGGATCGGCGCCTTCGCACTCGACCTCGCGGCGGTGGCGAGCGCGGGGCTGCTGCCGATTCCCGGGCTCGAGCCGGGCGTGTTCGCCGAGCCGGCGCTGAACGCCTTCCTCGGGCTCGGCCCCCGGATCTGGTCGGACACGCGCCGGCGCCTGCAGGCGCTGCTGGCCAAGGGGAGCAGCGAGCTCGACCCGATCGCCGTCCCTGCGCTGCTCCCGCTCGAGGAGGTGCGGACGGTCCTACCGGTGAACATCGGCAACTACGTCGACGGCTACGCCTCGATCGAGCACGCCACCAACGTGGGCCGCCTGTTCCGGCCCGAGGGAGACCCACTGACGCCGAACTGGCGCCACGTGCCGATCGCCTACCACGGCCGCGCTCGCACGGTCGTCCCGTCTGGGACTCCGGTGCGCCGGCCCTGGGGCCAGCGTCCCCCGGCGCAGCCGGGCGCGGCACCCTCGTTCGAACCCGAGCGCCGGCTCGACTTCGAGCTCGAGCTCGGCTTCGTGACCGGCGCGGGCCCGTCGCTGGGCGAGCCGATTCCGGTACGCCGCGCCGCGGAGCACATCTTCGGCGTGGTGCTCGTCAACGACTGGAGCGCCCGGGACATCCAGCGCTGGGAGTCCCAGCCCCTCGGCCCGTATCTGGGGAAGTCGTTCGCGACCTCGATCAGCCCCTGGATCGTGCCGCTGGAGGCGCTCGCCCCGGTCCGGGTCCCGGGGGTGCCGCAGCGACCCGAGCCGCTCCCCTACCTGCGCCTCGAGGACCCCTCGGCGCTCGACATCGACCTCGAGGCGACGATCACTCCCGAGGCCTCCGGCGTCGCCACCCGCGTCACGAGGACGAATTCCCGCGGGCTCTACTGGAGCGCCCCTCAGCAGCTTGCCCACGCCACCTCGGGTGGGGCCACGATCGGCCCCGGTGACCTGTTCGCCTCGGGCACGATCTCGGGCACCGAGGCGGGCAGCTACGGGTGCCTGCTCGAGCGCAGCCGGGCCGGCCGTGAGCCGATCCCGCTCGACGACGGCGGCTCCAGGACCTTCCTCGAGGACGGCGACACGGTCACGATCCGGGGCTACGGCGAGGCGGCCAGGATCTCGCTCGGCGAGCTGACCGGGCGCGTGGCGCCGGCCGGCACGTGGTCGGGGTTCCACGAGTAGGCATAGTCGGGCTGGTCGTGGGCCTGCCACAGCGGGGTCAGCTTGAGCGGCCGGAACGTGTCCCACATCACCGCCAGCTCGTCGGTTCGCGCCGCCCCGAGCGCCTTCTCAACGGTGCCCGGCTGGGGACCGTGGGGAAGCCCCGACGGGTGCAGGGTGATGCAGCCCGCCTCCACGCCCCTGCGTGCCGCGTAGTCGCCCTCGGCGTAGAACATGACCTCCTCGGACTGGATGTTCGAGTGGTGGTAGGGCAGCGGCACGGCCTCCGGGTCGAAGTCCAGCGGGCGCGGCGCGAACGTGCAGATCACGAAGCCCTGGCCCTGGAAGGTCTGGTGCGCCGGCGGCGGCAGATGGAAGCGGCCCACCCGCGGCTCGAAGTCGGCGGCGTTGAACGCGTACGGGTACACGTAGCCGTCCCAGCCGACGACGTCGAACGGATGCCGATCGAGGACGTACTCCTGCGAGGCGCCGCGGATCCGCACCGTCAGCTGATACGCACCGGCCTCGTCGTGGCACTCGAGCTCGGCCGGCGGCCGGAAGTCACGCTGCGAGAACGGCGCGTGCTCGAGCAGCTGGCCGTAGCGGTTGCGGTAGCGCGACGGAGTCTCGATCTCGCCCGGGGTGTGAAAGCAGATCCAGAACTGCTCCGATCCGTCGAGCTCGAACGCGTGCGTCGTGCCGCGCGGGATCACCAGGTAGTCCTTGGCGCCGAAGGGCACGTTGCCGAATACCGTGCGCAGAACACCGCCGCCGCGATGTACGTAGACGACCTCATCTCCCTCGCCGTTGCGATAGAAGCCCGTCGAGGGCTCGGTTGGCTTGGCGATCGAGATCTCGAGGTCGTCGTTGAACATCAGCAGCCGGCGGCCCGATACCGGGCCGCCACCAGGCTCGATCGCGTTCGCGTCCGCCAGCCGGTGCACATGGGCTTCCGGGACCCACTCCTCACGCACCTGCCGGCGCAGCTCGCCCACGCCCGCGATCCGGCACGGTGAGCTGAGGTGATAGAGGATCGACTCGTTGCCCGAGAAGCCCTCGTAGCCCATTACCTCCTCGACCAGCAGCCGGCCGTCCTCGCGGAACTGAGCGTGGCGCTTGGCCGGCATCCGTCCCAGCGCGACGTATCGCATCAGAGGTTTCCCCGCTTGTCCTGCTCGCGCTCGATCGCCTCGAACAGCGCCTTGAAGTTGCCCTCCCCGAAGCCGCGTGCGCCGTGGCGCTCGATGATCTCGAGGAAGATCGTCGGGCGGTCGCCGAGCGGCGCGGAGAAGGTCTGCAGCAGGTACCCCTCGTCATCGCGGTCGACCAGGATGCCCAGCCGCTTGAGATCCTCGATCGGCTCGTCGATCTCGCCGACCCGGTCCGGCACCTCCTCGTAGTAGCTGTCGGGCGTCTGCAGGAACCTGATCCCCCGAGCCCGCAGCTGGCCCACCGTGCGCACGATGTCGGCGGTGCTCAGCGCGATGTGCTGTGCCCCTGCGCCCTCGTAGAACTCGAGGTACTCGTCGATCTGCGAGCGGCGGCGGCCCTCGGCCGGTTCGTTGATCGGGAACTTGACCCGGCCGTCGCCGCTGGTCACCACCTTGGACATCAGCGCCGAGTACTCGGTCGAGATCGCCTCATCGGTGAAGTGGATCATCTCGGTCATCCCGAAGATGCGCTCGTAGTAGGAGACCCAATCACCCATCGCGCCGAGCTCGACATTGCCGACGATGTGGTCGATCCCGGTGATCAGCTCGGCCTCGGCGTCCGCCTCGGGCGCAGCCGGCACAGCCGCGTAACCGGGCAGGAACGCGCCCTCGTATGCCGAGCGGTCGACGAAGCGGTGGATCGTCTCGCCGTAGGCGGCGATGTCGGCCACCCGCACGCGCCCGTGCTCGTCGGCGAGCTCGTGCGGCGCCGCCAGGCCGGTCGCGCCCCGGACGGTCGCCTCGCGGTAGGCATGGTCGACGTCCGGGACACGGAGCGCGATCACCTTGACGCCGTCGCCGTGACGGGCGTGGTGCGCCGCCACCTCGCTGCCCGAGCACAGCGCTCCGGTCAGCACGATGCGCACCTCGCCCTGGGCGAGGACGTGCGAGGTGCGCTCACGCACGCCGGTCTCGAGACCGCTGTAGGCGATCTCGGTGAAGCCGAACGCGTGGCGGAAGAAGTACGCCGCCTGCGCGGCGTTGCCGACCCACAGCTCGACGTGGTCGATGCCGTCGAGGGGCATGAAATCCTTGTGCTGCTCGGCGAGTGCCGTCGGGTGCGTGGTTGCCATCAGTCGTCTCCTGTGGTGGTCAATCCGTATCTGTGCCGGCTCATGCGACGGCCTGAGCGCGGGCGCGCATGGCGGTGATCGATTCGTCATCGCAGCGCTCGAAGAAGCCCCCGACCAGGCCGACCACCTGCGCCACCGACTCGGCCACGTACAGGACCGGTTGGTAGGCGGTGATGTCGTAGTCGGCGGTGCCCATCTCGATCAGGTCCAGCGGCCGGTGCGTCATCGCCCGGAACTCCTCGATCTCGCCATAGCTCGAGAGGATCCCGGCGCCGTAGGCCCGCAGCTCGCCGTCCTCGACCACGGCCCCGAACTCGAGCGAGAACCAGAACACGCGGGAGAGGAAGCGCAGGTTCTCGGGGTCACGCAGTCGCCGCGAGGCGATGCCGGCGAGGCGATGCAGCTCCCCGAAGGTGGGGGTGGCGAGCAGCTGCCCGTGCCCGATCACCTCGTGGACGATGTCGGGCTCGGGGGTGTACAGGGGCACGGCCGGATGGCGGACATACTGGGTCGAATGAAAACGCCGCTCGGCCAGCGAGCCGTAGAACGCCTCGAGGGGCACTAGACCCGCGGCGGGGAGGTACCTCCAGCCGCTGAGCGGCTCGAGCAGCGCGCTGACCTCGTCGAGCCCGGGTACCCCGTCGGTGGGCAGCGCGAGCCGCACCTTCGCCACCCGGAACTCGTGCACCGCGTAGCGCTCGTGCTTGGGCGCAAGCTCGCGGCAGACGGTCCGCCACACCTCGTGCTCGGCCTCGCTGTAGCCGATCAGCGGCGCGGGCTCGCCCGGCTGCCACGCGAGCGCCGCGGCCGCGATCTCGCTGCGCCGAGCGCGATAGGTCGGGTCGTTGGCGCCGGGATGATCGTGGGCGAGATGGACGGTGACATCACCCGCCGCGTCCGTCGTCACCGGCGAATACAGCTGTGCCTCTTCGTACATCTCCCTCTCCGAGCTCGACCGCTGCTCAGTGGAGCACTCGCGCCGATCGGTTACAAGTCTGCGCGTAGTTGCGGGTCAATCTGCTCAATCTGATAGATCTTCTGGCGTGATACTGGTCAAAATGACCAGTCCGGTCATCATCAGCCACACGGAGGAAGAACGTGGCCATCGACACGCTCGACGCGCGCCTGATCGCGACCCTGCGCCGCAACCCACGCGTGGGCCTGCTCGAGGTCGCGCGTCAGCTCGGCGTCGCCCGCGGCACCGTGCAGGCCCGGCTCGCCAAGCTCGAGTCCACCGGGGTGATCACGGGGCACGGCCCCGAGGTCGATCCGCGCGCGCTCGGCTATCCGATCAGCGCCGTGGTGCTGATCGAGCTCGCGCAGGGACAGCTGGCCGAGGCGGTCAAGGTGCTCGAGCCGATCCCCGAGATCCTCGAGGCCGACGGGGTCAGCGGACCCCAGGATCTGATCTGCCGCGTCGTCGCTCGGGATACCGAGCATCTGCAGCAGGTGGTCAACGACCTGCTGCGTACCCCGGCGATCCGGCGCTGCACGAGCTATATCGTGCTGTCGCGCCCGGTGCCGCCGCGCACCGGTCCGCTCGTGGCGTCGGCCGGCGGGCTGTGATCGCCGTGCT
>Ga0209839_10001402_pt1 | contig 12369 bp, 10 predicted proteins | sample OrgsoiDNA2013050_FD_185800 | JGI IMG/M metagenome (GOLD analysis project Ga0209839, IMG submission 185800) | Permafrost soil microbial communities from the Arctic, to analyse light accelerated degradation of dissolved organic matter (DOM) -... | ecosystem: Environmental > Terrestrial > Soil >... | reverse complement strand
TCGGCCGGGCCGGTTGCGTCGGCCGGGCCGGTTGGGTTGGCCGGGCCGGTTGGGTTGGCCGGGCCGGTTGCGTCGGCCGGGCCGGTTGGGTTGGCCGGGCCGGTTGAGTTGGCCGGGCCGGTTGAGTTGGCCGGGCCGGTGGAGCCCAGCAGCTCGGCCGTTTTCGCCAGGAGGGCGTCGAGCGGCATGCAGGTGCTGCCGCTGCGCTCGGTCTCCGCGAGCACGTGCACGACCGCCGCCCGGGATCGGTCACGGTCGGTGCCCGCCACTCCGGCTCCGCGGGCGATCCGATCTGCAATCAGGAACCCGACCCCGAACAGGCTCGTCAGCTCATACGGGCTGCGGCTGACCACGCTGTGAGCGGTCGGACCGTAATGCTCATGAATCCGCCCGGCGAGGTACGCCAGACCGTGGGGCGCGAGCAGCAGGTGCAGCTGTCGCGTCACCCGCAGCTCCTGCCACGAAACGGCCGCCTCCTCGGCGCGGCGCTGCCGGAGTCCGACCGCGGCAAACGCGCTCTCCGGGTCGCGGTCGATCGACGCGAGCACCTCCGCGGCCCCGAATCGCTCGACCAGATCAGCGGCCCGCTTGTCGCCGACGTGTTTGACCCGGCGCAGGTACGCGACGAGGATCTCCGGATCCTCCGGCGTCAACGGGCGGGCCTCCGTCACCTTCACCTGCGGGCCGTAGCGGCTGTCCTGCACCCAGGTCCCGACCACCTGCGCGCGCTCGCCCTCCTCAAGGTGGACAAGCGGGCCGACCAGCGCCACCGGGGTGCCGTCCGCGGCCGCTGCGTCGAGCACCGCCCAGCCCGTCGTGTCGCTGGCGAAACGCACCCGGCGGATCGTGACCTCCGCGTCGAACTGCGGGTCCATATAGCGCTCAAGTTAGACGCCGCGGCCGGCGCGCGCGAACTTTGGCGTTTTGGTTCCGAGGGGTGGAACCAGAACGCCAAAGTTCACCTTCACGCCACGCCCGCGCCGCCCCTCCCACGCCACGCCCGCCCCGCCCACGCCGGCGGGGGAGGGCGGCCTAGCGTCCCTCCGCACGCCGCACCGCCGCCTCGATCCCCTCACTGCCGACCAGGTTTCCGAACGCGGCCACGAGCGGGCGGACGGCCGCCACACCCAGCCGCCCCTGGGCGCCGATCGCCTGGACGCGGATCTCGCAGGCCAGCGCCGAGCGACCGGAGCTCGCCGGCTCAACCCAATTCGCAAACAGGACTCTGGCGGTCCCAGGCGTCGACCAGCGCTGGAAGTCCTGTGGCGCGGCGAGCTGGGGGTAGTCACGGCGAGGCGTCCAGATCCGCCCCACGAGACCCGAGACGAGCACTCGCTCGCCCTCCTCGAGCACATTGAACGGGGGATGTCGAAACACATCGTCGAACGAGTCACCCCCGGCGATCCCCGGGATCCGCCAACGCACGAGCCGCCCGAGCAGCGCCGTATCCGACACTCGGACGGTGCGCGCCGCGTTCCACAGCTCGTCGGGGTCAGCTCGGCTCTCACGCCGATAGGCGACGCGGAGCGCAGGCTCGGGGAGCCAGTCGTCGAAGTCGGGGCTCATTGGTCACCTCGGCTCAATCCGAGCCGGTCGGCCTCGGGTCGCGGCATCCCCCGTGTTTGTAGCGCCCCCGTCGAAGAAGAGACCATTGTTCGACCACGACCGTTTCCCGTCCGCGATCATTCCCGTGTGATCGGCTACGCCTTCGCGCCCTTCGCGCGCCTTGCGCCCTTCGCGCCCTTCGCCCCGGTTGTGCCGCGCGCTGCCCGGGCGCTGGGGCTCCCGCGCACGTTGCCCGGCAGCGGTGGCGTCGCGCTGACCTTCGACGACGGCCCTCACCCCGAGGGCACGCCGGCGGTGCTCGACCTGCTCGAGCGCACGGGGGCTCGGGCCACATTTTTTCTTGTCGGTGAGCAGGTCCAGCGCCGACCCGGTCTTGCGGCGCGGATCGCCGCGGCGGGTCATGTGGTCGCCCTGCACGGGCATCGTCACCGGCTGCAGCTCAGATTGAGCACCCCGGCGGTCCAGGAAGACCTGGCGCGCGGCGCGGCCGCGATCGAGGACGCGACCGGGATCGCTCCCGCCTGGCATCGGCCCCCGTACGGGGTTTACAGCGGCGCAGGGCTCAGCGCCGCGCGCGCAGCGGGCCTGAGGCCACTGCTGTGGTCGCAATGGGGCAAGGACTGGCGCAGGTTCACGACGCCGGACCGGATCGCCGCGCGAGCGACCCGAGGCATCTGCGCGGGTGACGTGATCCTGCTGCACGATGCCGACTTCTATAGCTCCCGTGACTCGCATAGACGCACGGTCGCGGCACTTTCTTTGATCGTCAGCTCGCTGGAGCGTCTTAAACTCGCTACCGTCCTACCTGTCTGACACGCTTGTCAGCGTGAAGAGTCGCTGACAGGATGGGAGTCTGAGCGCGGGATCCGGCACCCTCGGCCGAGGGCATCAGCGTGCCGATCCCGAGTGTACGGGCGCCCACACAAACATGACCACCGCTTCCGCCTCACACCAGAGCGCTCCGGACTTTGCGCAGTTCGCGATCGGATTCGATTGCCGCGATCGTGTGCGCCTGCACGCGCTGATCGACGAGGTGCTCGACTCCAACCGCTGGTCGGAGGCCGAGATGGTGACCCGCTTCGAGTCCGCCTGGGAGGCCTGGAACGAGGTTCCGGCGGTCGCGCTCTCCAGCTGGGCCGGCGGCGCGCTCGCGGCGCTTCATTTCGCCGGCGTACAGGGCCAGACCGTGCTGTGCCCGTCCAACACGTTCATGGCCACGGCGCTGGCCGCGGTCCGCTCCGGGGCGCAGGTGCAGTTCGTCGATTGCAACCGCCAGGACCTGTGCATGTCGTTTGCCGACTTTGAGGCCAAGGCGCAGCGCCACCGCCCCCGCGCGGCGTTCCTGGTCCACATCGGTGGCCACATCGCATTCGAAACCCAGCAGATCGCCGATTACTGCGCGGCCAATGGGATCTTCCTGATCGAGGATTGCGCGCATGCCCACGGGGCGAGCTGGAACGGGCGCAAGGCCGGCGGCTACGGCGATGTCGGGGTCTATTCGCTCTACGCGACCAAGACGATCTCGACCGGGGAAGGCGGCGTGCTCGTCTCCAAGCGTCCCGATATGCTCGCTCACGCGCGCGACTTCCGCAATTACGGCAAGCCGAGCTATGACGTGGCCGGCCTGAACTTCCGGATGAGCGAGTTCACCGCCGCCCTGGGACTGGTACAGATTGAGCGGCTGCCGGAGATCGTCAGATGGAAGAACGAGGTTGCCCGCGCCGAGCTCGATCCTCTGCACCCCAGCCGCCTTGAGCTGCCCGAGGGGATGGTGTCCGGTCTCTACAAGTACATCGTGTTCGATTGGCTGGAGCGCTCGACCGGTCGCGTCTACGACGAGCCGTGCCACAGGATCATGGGCCACGACGTCGAACTGCCGAATACGGACTGGGTCGCCCGTAACCATTCCTGCGTCCCGCTGTACTACCGACCGGGCAACGGCGCATGAGAGTTCTAGTCACAGGCGGATCGGGATTCATCGGCTCTCACGTGGTCGACAAGCTGCGCGCGCGCGGCCACGAGCCCGTGATCTACGACCTGCGCCCCTCGCCCTGGCACCGGGACCCGGCAGCTGATTGCGACACCGTCGAGACCGTGCTCGGGTCGATCACCGACCGCGAGGCGCTCGAGCGCGCGCTCCACAGCTGCGACGCGGTGGCGCACCTGGCGGCGGTGGCGGACGTGAACGACGTCCACGCCTCGCCCGAGGACGCCGAGCGGGTCAACGCGCGCGGCACCGTGACGGTGCTCGAGGCCGCGCGCCGCGCAGGCGTCAAGCGAATCGTCTACGCGAGCACGATCTGGGTCTACTCCGACTGCGAGGGCGACGACGTTGACGAGGACACGCTGCTACCGGCGCCCAGCCACCTGTACACCAGCACCAAGCTTGCCGGAGAGCTGTATTGCAAGGCCTATCAGGAGCTCTATGGGATCGACTTCACGATCCTGCGCTTCGGGATCCCGTACGGCCCCCGGGCGCGGGAGGCGGCGGTCGTACCGGCATTCGTCAACAAGGCATTCAAGGGCGAGCCGCTGACGCTCGCCGGCGACGGCAGCCAGTCGCGCCGGTTCGTCTACGTCGAGGACCTGGCCGACGGCGTCGCGCTTGGGCTGAATGACGTCGCGGTCAATCGCGTCTACAACCTGGCCAGCGACGAGACGGTCACGATCAAGCAGATCGCCGAAACCGTCAAGCACCTGGTTGGCGATGTGGAGATCGTGCACACCCCCGCGCGGCCGGGCGACTTCGGCGGCAAGATCGTCTCGAGCGCCCGCGCGAAGCAGGAGCTGGGGTGGACCGCGGCGACACCGTTCTCCGAGGGAGTTGGTCGCTATATCGCGTGGCGCCGCGAACAGGCGGCCGCCGCCTCCGAGCAGGAAGCCGAGGCGATGATTCCGGCCGGCGAGCCCGATGCCGAAGCCAAGCCCCGCCAGATCCTGATCATCTCGGCCGACATCGGCGAGGGACACGACCTGCCGGCGCGTGCGGTGGCGCGGGAATTCAAGGACGAGGATCCCGACGCCCAGGTTTCGGTCGTCAACGGGCTGCCCGCGATGGGGCCGGTGCTGACCAAGGTCCTGCGGGAGAACTCGCAGTTCATGTTCCAGTGGCTGCCGTGGCTGTTCGACTTGCAGTACATGCTGTTCATGTACTTCCCGCCGACGCGATGGCTGGCCAAGCGGCTGCTGACGGCGTTTGGGCGCCGAGGTCTGATGCGGCTGATCCGCGCCCATGACCCGGATCTGATCGTTTCCACCTATCCCGGCGTGACCTGCGTGCTCGGCGAGTTGCGGCGCAAGGGGCGGCTCGACGTCCCCTGCTACTCCTCGATCACCGATCTGGCCGGTCTCCGCTTCTGGGCGCATCCTGGGATCGACCTGCACTTCGTAACCCACCCGGAGTCGATGGAGGAGGTCGAGAGGATCGCCGGGCCGGGCAGCGTACGGTGGGCCAAGCCGCCAACCTCACCCGCCTTCCTGGCCGCACGCTCCAGGGCGGACGCCCGTCGGGCGCTCGGGTTGCCCCAGCAGGGTCGCGTGATCGCAGTCTCCGGAGGTGGCTGGGGGGTCGGTGACCTCGCTGGAGCCACTCGGGCCGCGCTGGCTATACCGGATGCGATCGTGCTGTGTCTGTGCGGCCGCAACGACAAGCTGCGTGCCAAGGTGCTGGCGCGGTTCGGAGCCGAGCCGCGGCTGCGCGTGATGGGCTTCACCGACCGGATGGGCGACGTGCTTGCCGCCGCCGACGCGCTGGTGCACTCGAGCGCCGGCCTGACCGTCCTGGAGGCGATCATCCGTGGTTGTCCTGTGGTCTCCTATGGCTTCGGGGTTGGTCACGTGCGAGCTTCCAACGCCGCGCTTGAGCGCTTCGGCCTTGCTCAGGTGGCCCGCTCAGAGCGCGCCCTTCCCCCGGCGATTGAGCGTGCGCTCGAGCATGAGCCCGAGCCCAACGGGCTGTTCGCCCGCCGGCCCTCGACGGCATCCTTGATCCTCAGCGACGAGCGCCGCGCCCGTCAGTTGCCGCGCTGGCGGCTTCGGACCGCTCGCGCCGCCACCACGCTCGTCGCGACCGTGGCGCTGGTCGGGTGGATGCTGACCACCGGCGCCTCCTACACGATCGTCTCGGACTTCGTACACATGCGCCCGGTTACGCTGGTCGCGACCAATCGCCCGGAGGTGGGGGTGCTGGTGGATGCGCCCGCCAGCGAGATCCCGGCGCTGGCCGGCGCGCTCGCAGCTCAGGGGATCCACGCGTCCTTCGCGGTCGATCAAATCTCCTCGCCGGTCGAGACGAGTGTCTACAACTACCGCGACGAAGCTGTCCCACGGCTCCCCACGGGCGGTCTGGTGCGGTGGATCCAGACCCGCAACGAGCTGCGGCGGCTGGTCGGCGTGATGGGCTATGAGCACCACTTCCTGTATGCCTCCAGAGGAACCAGCGTCGGTCAGTGGTACCTCGCGCATCGAGCGGGTGGGCGGCTGGTGGCCGGAGCGGTCGTTCTCCAGGATCGCGATGACGCGCTCGGCCCGCTCCGCGCGGGCGAGGTGGTGGAGATCCGCTTGAGCAGCCCCAGCCAGGATCAGGTATTGCTCGGCAAGCTGGTGGTCGAACTTCGCTCAGAGCACCTGGCCGCGGTATCGGTCGGCCGGCTGATGCGCGACGCCGGCACGACGGTCTAGCCTAGCCTGACGCCGGTCGCGTTGGATCTCGATCAGATTCAACGCGCTGCCGCCCGCCTGAGCGGCGTCGCACACCGAACGCCGGTGATCACCTCGCGCACGCTCGATCAGCAGCTGGGGGCCAGCGTCCTCCTGAAGGCTGAAGGGCTTCAGCGCGGCGGGGCGTTCAAGTTTCGCGGCGCCTACAACGCTGTTTCATCGCTGGATCAGGCTACGCTGGCCCGCGGCGTCTGCACGGCCTCCTCCGGCAATCACGCCCAGGCCCTGGCGCTCGCCGCGAGGCTGTGCGACACCCGCGCCGTGATCCTGATGCCGCTGGACGCACCGGCCTCCAAGCGCGCCGCGACCGAGGGCCATGGCGCTGAGGTGGTCACCTTCGACCGCTATCGCGACGATCGCGAACGCCTGATGCAAGAGCTGGCGGCTGAGCGTGGCTGTGCGCTTGTCCATCCGTACGACGATCCGCTGGTGATGGCCGGGGCGGGGACGACCGCGCTTGAGCTGCTGGAACGGGCGGGTCAGATCGACCTGCTGCTGGTGCCGGTGGGCGGCGGCGGGCTGATCGCCGGGTGTGCGACCGCGGTCAAGTCCCTGCAGCCGCGGGCGCGTGTGGTGGGCGTCGAGCCCCAAGCCGGTGACGATGTCGCACGCTCGTTAGCTGCCGGGCACCGGGTGCAGATCGAGGTGGTCCCGACGATCGCCGACGGACAGCAGGCGCCCACACCCGGCGCGCTGACATGGCCGATCATCTCCGAGCTGGTCGACGAGGTCGTGACGGTCTCGGACTCCCAGATCGTTGCCGCGATGCGGTTTCTGTTCGAGCGCCTGAAGGTCGTCGCCGAGCCCAGCGGCGCCTGCGCGCTGGCGGCGCTCCTGGCGGGCAGGGTCGCCGCCCCGGGAGCGCGGATCGGCGTCGTCCTGTCCGGGGCCAACATCGATGCCGCGCGGTTCGTGGCGCTGCTCGCTGAATTCGCTGGCGCGAATTCGGTTGGGATCTCGCCCGGGGAGCGAACTCCCGGCGGATAGTCCTGGCCCTAGCGGGCGTCAGCTGCCCGCGGGTTGCGCAGCGGGAGGGCCCCTACCAGTACGCGCCCTTTGTGGCGCGGGCGAACGCGCGCTGCTCCGCCGTCTCCGGCTTCGGCTCCCCGCCGCCCTCGGGGAAGAGCTGGTAGGCACGGTTGACGACCAGGTCCTGCGCGCCGGGAGCGATCGCGTAGCTCAGTTGCCCGAGACTGCCAATCGTAGTCGTGACCCGCTTCGGGCGCTTGCGGATCGCCTCGCCGATCATGTTCGCCGCCTGCTCCGAGCTGAGCGTGGGAAAGTGGTCATACATCTTCGTCGGCGCGATCATTGGGGTCCGCACCAGCGGCATGTAGATCGTGGTGATGTGGACGCCGTCGCCGATGATCTCGGCGCCGATCGAGCGCGAGAACGCGTCGAGGGCGGCCTTGGAGGCGAGATAGGCCGCGAATCGCGGCGCGTTCATCTGCAGGCCCATCGTCGAGATGTTGATGACATGGCCCGACCCACGCTCTCGCATCACCGGGAGCAGATCGAGGATCAGCTTGACCGGCCCGAAGTAGTTGAGCTGCATCGTGCGCTGGTAGTCGTGGAAGCGATCGTAGGACTGGCTGACCGAGCGCCGGATCGACTTCCCCGCGTTGTTCACCAGGACGTCGACGTGCCCATGGCGCTCGAGCACCCCCGCCGCCAGGCTGTCGATGTCGTCGGGATCAGAAAGGTCACACGTGTGTACGTACGCGACGCCGCCGAGCTGGTCGATTTCCTCCTGCACCTCCATCAGCTTGGCCTGCGTGCGAGCCACGAGCAGGATCGTCCCGCCCGCCTCCCCGATCTTCAGCGCGGTGGCCTTGCCGATCCCCGAGGATGCGCCGGTGATCATCACCGTCCGGCCCTTGACCGCGTCCTGAAGCGAGCGGGCGAGCACGCCGCCCGCGCCGGGAATGCGCTGGCCGAAGGCACGCAGGGTGCGAACGCCGCTGAATGCGATCTCGGAGAGGTCCGGTGGCGTCATCTGCGGCACCGTAGCACCGCTCTGCCGAGCGCAGGTTGTCCATCCGAGCCACATGGGAACATACGTTCGGTTAGGTGTTGATCGTCTGTGTTCTCATCCCGCGCTTTCAGCTCACGATCGCCGCCGGCGATCGTGCCGAGCTGCTGCAGACCCCGGCGGCGCTCGCCCCTGAGCTGGGCGGGACTCAGCAGGTCGGAGAGGTGTCGCTGGCGGCCGAGGCGTTTGGCATTCATCCGGGGATGCGCCTGGGCGAAGCGCTGGCCCGATGCCCGCGTCTGGCCCTCGTTCCACCCGATCCGGCGGGTGTGGCCGACTTCTGGGAACGGTTACTGGTACGACTGGAGTCAATCGGGGCGGCCGTCGAGCCCGAGCGCCCGGGCCTGGTCTGCTTCGACGCCGGGGGCCTGCTGCGGCTGCACGGAGGGATCGATGGTGTGCTGACGGCCGCTCGACGCGCGCTGCGGGTTCCGGCGCGATTCGGGGTCGCGCCTTCGCGCTTCGCGGCGGTGGCGGCGGCGACAAAGGCGAGGGTGCGCCGTCCAGTGCTCGTGTCCGGGGCCAAAGCTGGTCTCGCGTCGCGGGGAAACTCGGCGCTTGGCGTGGATGATCGGGCCAGGGCGCGGGCCTACCTCGCCCCCTTGCCGGTCGCGTTGCTGCGCGCCCGGGCAGTGCTCGCCGACCTGCCCCAGGCGCTCGAGCGCCTGGGTGTGTGCACGCTCGGCGAGCTGGCGGCGCTCCCCGCCGCGGCGCTGGCGGATCGCTTCGGGAAGGCAGGACTGCTCGCCCACGAGCTGGCCAGTGGTGGCGACAGTGCGCTCAGCCCACGGCCGGCGAGCGAATTCCTGCGTGAGTCGCTCGAGCTTCCCGAGGCCGCATTGGGCTTCCAGCTCGAGCGAGGAGTGGGATTGCTGATCGACCGCCTGCTCGCCCGGCGTGAGCGACGCGGGCGGACGCTGCGGGCGGTCGTGATCTCCGCGGTGCTGGTCGAGCAGGGCGGGACGTGGCGTGAGCAGGTGGTGTTTCGCGAGGCGCTCGCCGATCCGGTGCGGATGCGTCTCGCGCTGACCCCGCGCCTGGCGCTGATGCCCGCGCCGGCGGAGGTGCTGCGGCTGGCGGTGGAGCGCTTCGGACCCCCCGCGAGCGACCAACGGGCGCTGCTGGAGGACCCCTCTGCGGCCCGAGCTGCCCGCCTACGCGAGGCGATCCGGCAGGCCCGCGCGGCAGCTGGTCCTGAGGCCGCCCTGCGCGTCCTGGAGGTTGATCCAGGCTCGCGCTTCCCCGAGCGCCGCGCCGTGCTGGCGCCGTTTGAGGGATGAGCGGGGAGTCTTGGCACAGTGGACATAGATCGATTCCACAGATTTTGTTTATTTATCGGGTTTGGTTCGCAGCGTTTTGGTCCGCATCGTAATTCGACCGGCGGGTCGCCTTGACCGGGCCGCGGCGGCTTTCGGTGCCCTGTCGCGTCGCCGTCAGCGCTGATCGGGATGGCCGTCCGCTGACGGTCGAGCGGCGAGCCGTGGATGTGGTCCGTGAGTCCTGGCTGGTCGAGGATCGCTGGTGGACCGACCGTCCGCTTCGCCGCCACTACTTGGAGGTGGTGACCACGTGCGGGCGTAACGAGGTGGTGTTCCACGATCTTCAAAGCGGGAGGTGGTGGAAGCAGCGGTAGGGCTGTGGAGGGCTCGGCCGCCAGCGGTAAGGCGGAGTGAATGCCGGTCGGCCGAGGAGCGAAGGAGTTCACCGCTGCCAGCACTTAAACTCCTCCTGATGTCCAAATCAAGAGTTCCGATCCAACCCGGCCCGGTCGCCATCGGTACCTGGAGCGGGGGGCGGTTCATGCACTTTGGCGAGCCGCTCGACGACGACGCCCTGATCGCCCTGATCACGCCCGACGAATCCATCCGGACCGTGATCACCGCTGATGTCTATGGGGCCGGCGAGGCCGACACGATGCTCGGGCGGGCCATCGCCGGGCGCGAGCGCGAGCAGATGTGCATCGTCGGCGCCGTCGGCCACGACTTCTACACCGGTGAGCGAGATGGCGCCAAGGGCTTCCCCCGCTTTACCGATCTGCGGCTCAGGGATGCCTCGAACTACGCCGGCTATCTGCGGATGGCGACCGAGCGCAGCCTCGAGCGCTGCGGGATCGCCAACTTCGACCTGCTTCTGCTGCACAACCCCGACCGGACCGGCTACACCAGCGAGGCGGTCTGGGGTGGGATGGCGGCCCTTCGCGACGCCGGCCTGACGCGGATGATCGGGCTCGCGCCGGGTCCCGCCAACGGCTTCACGCTCGACGTGATCGACTGTCTGGAGCGCTTCGGCGACCTGATCGACTGGGCGATGATCATTCTCAATCCGCTCGAGCCGTGGCCCGGGGAGCTCTGTCTGGGCGCTGCCGCGGCAAACGGGGTCAAGGTGATCACGCGCGTCGTGGACTACGGCGGGCTGTTCTTCGACGAGCTTCGCCCTGGTCAGGAGCTGGCGGCCAAGGACCACCGGAGCTTCCGTCCCGCTGGGTGGATCGAGGCGGGGACGCATCGGCTTGAGTCGATGAGGCCGATCGCCGGGCGCGCCGGCCTGACCCTGATCCAGCTTGCGTGTCAGTGGAACCTGGCCCACGATCCGGTCGCCTGCGTCGCGCCGACGTTGATCCAGGAGGTCGGGCCGAGTGCCCGTTCGGTGGCCGACAAACGGGCCGAGCTTGCGGCGCTTCCGTCCGATATTCGGCTGTCGAACTCGGACGTAGAGGCGATCCGTGCGCTCGGGGACAATACGGGCTCGATGGCGCTGAAGGGCGCCAGTCCTGAGTACGCCGGAGACGAGAAGCCCGACCGCTGGGGGATGGACGAGCGACTTCAGCTCGTGGCGCGACGGTGGAGCATCGAGCCCGGTCGCGACCTGGCCCAAAGGCTGGCGGCGTGAGCTTTCTGCTGACCGGTGGCTGCGGATGCGGGGCGGTCCGATTCGAGGTCACAGAGCCGTTGGTCGGTTCGACCTACTGCCACTGCACGCGCTGCCAGCACCGAACCGGCACCGCCGCATCGGCGAACGCCCGCGTCGCGCCGGGGTCCTTCCGGATCGTCGCCGGCGAGGATCGACTTCGGGCCTGGAAGCCCGACCGGGGATCGGAGAAGTGGTTCTGCGGCGACTGCGGCTCGGCGCTGTTCAGTCGCAATCCTGCCGACGAGACCCAGGTCGGGGTGCGACTGGGCTCGCTGCACTCCGATCCCGGCATCCGCCCCAGCGCCCACATCTTCGCGACCTATGCGGCATCATGGGAGCCGATTCCCGACGACGGCCTGCCCCGGTACCCCGAGGCCCGGCCAGCCAACTGAACGCCTCCCAGCAAGCCGTGCGCGGCGCTACCCGGCGGTGGGGCAGGCCAGCCGGATCTACTGGGCGATAACCAGGTCGATCGAGCAGCCCTGGTAGGTCGTGGCAGTCGTCAGCCGGCCTGCTCGGCGCGCATCCACTCGCACCCGGCTGACAGATCCTCGACCCCCATCGCGGCGGCGACGTTGAGCCACATCCCGTAGCGGAAGAACTCGTCGATCCGCTCTGGTTCGGCGCCGGAAAGCTGTTGCACGTTGGCGACCAGGCGGGCGTAACATGCGCGCACGTTCTCGCGAATCAGCTCGTCGTCGCAGGCCGCGTAGGCCTGGTGCTGGAGCATCAGATAATCGCGATCGGTGGACAGCAACTCGACGTAGGCGCGGCCCATCGCGGTCAGTACGTCGGTGTCCGGCAGGGCGATATCCGGGTCGAACTCGGCCGCGGCGCGGGTGAACGTGTTAGAGACCAGTTCGAATCCCCGCTCCACCGCGGCCAGGAACAACTCACGCTTGTTGGCGAACAGGCTGAACACATACGGCTGCGCCACCCCGACCCGCCGCGCGATCCGGTCAACCGGAGTGCCGTGCAAGCCGCCGCTGGCGAATTCGTGCACCGCGGCCTCGATCAGCGCGTCCCGGCGCTCGGACGCCGGAACACGCTGACGGGGGGCTTTGCCTTCGGTTACTGAAGCGGTTGCCATATCGGTCGGGATCACGATCCTAATGATGAGCTTGATCGAACATTACGCGGCG
>Ga0209839_10001400_pt1 | contig 12374 bp, 7 predicted proteins | sample OrgsoiDNA2013050_FD_185800 | JGI IMG/M metagenome (GOLD analysis project Ga0209839, IMG submission 185800) | Permafrost soil microbial communities from the Arctic, to analyse light accelerated degradation of dissolved organic matter (DOM) -... | ecosystem: Environmental > Terrestrial > Soil >... | reverse complement strand
TTTGCGTAACCGCGCAACTACTGAAAGTGGGCTGCATAAGAAGCGTTACGTGGAGAATGTCAAGTGTCTAACAGCACGTAAACTACTATTTCTAAATAGGTTATACAATTTATCGACCGAATGCTGTATACGGGTGCACTCCGTTACGAACCCCTTACGAACGTTGAGGTTCGTCCCAATTCCGGCTCGCGATCCACAGCCTTTTGCACATAGACGTGGAAAACCGTCCCGCTCGCTTGACTGATCCGGGCACGCCAGTTAATCACAGGCTAGGTCCGTAAAGTGCGATAAAGTCGGAATTTTCCCTGTAAATTAAGGTTACAGAAGAGAATGCGCCCGGTTAACACACCGTATCTTCAATACATCATGGACTTTATCGGGCTTTTGACAGAGTGCTGTAAACTGGTGCGCTTTGTTACGAAGCCTTTACAATGCTTGATGTTGCTTTAAATAGCCCATTTCTTTCCACAGCCTTTTCCACAGATTCGTGGAAAAGTACACTCGATTCAGTGGCAGCCGCCTAGCTATCTTTCAGTCCCTTCCTTAAATGTCCCTTTCGCCTTGGCGATCGCAATCAGAGTCGGATAGAACTGCACAAAGGTTTGATCGACAGCTCCACTGCGGGCATGGCAGGTCTGGCAGGTTGAATCGGCGGGAAATGGTTTGGCGGTTTGCTGGGAATCTTCGAAGCCGAAGAATGCCCACCTGGTAGGAAAGCGCGATTGATCTTTAAGGTGAATCTCAAGTCCGGCGAGTTTTTCTTGATAATGGCCGCCGTTATTAATGGAACCTTTACTGGCCGAGTAGCGGACTTCCAAGGCAAACATAGTCTTGTCGGGCCATTCGCCACTTTGTTGGAATGCCCGGTAGGCCTTGGGGCTAACGAAGACATTGTCGAAGCGCTCGGAAGCCGGCGCGGCGGCGCTGTTTGCGGCCCCGTAAGTCATACCCAGCCCGGAGCTGAGATAGATCCATTCCCGATAATTATCCGGCCGCAAGAGCTGGCCGGCGCTGGTATACCGCGGTTCCTCCTGGGGTGTTTCGAGGCCGGGCATTCCCAGACACAGCACAGCCATGGCAATGGTAAGCTTTTGGATCATTGTCATAGGATATCGCGGGCACCACTCGGACTGTCGATTGTGCTAGCTTGTGGGGTGAAATGCGATTTCTCCATCCGTTCAGAATCGGGTTGATTATGGCGGTCGTGGCCCTCTGCGCGCCAAGCCAACGTATACCAGACAAGGACGCGCCAGCGAACGAGGTGAAGGGTGTACCGCCGCGGGCGACGGCGGGCGATTATCAGGCGCACGGCGCCGCAGGCACGCTGACGGTCGGGGCCGAGTTTCTGGGCCATTCTATTCCCCGGCCCACAGGGTCGCCCATCACCACGGATGAATATGTAGTGGTCGAGATCGGGTTGTTCGGTCCACCTGAAGCGCGGCTGAAGATATCGGCCGAAGACTTTTCGCTGCGCATCAACGATAAAAAGGCGCCCACGCCCAGCCAACCGTTCGGGATGGTGTTCCGCTCGCTTAAGGATCCGGATTGGTCGCCGCCCGTGCCGGCGGAACCGAAGTCGAAAACCGGCATCAACACGGGCGGACAGGGGGGACAGGGCGATGCGCCGGCTCCGGTCCATATGCCGTTTGAACTGCAGCGGGCTATCCAACAGCACGTTCGGAAGGTAGCCATCGCGGAGGGCGATCGGGCGCTGCCGCAGGCGGGATTCATCTTCTTTCCGTACCGCGGAAAGGTGGAGAGCATCCATTCGATGGAGCTGACTTACGCGGGGCCGGCGGGGAAAGTTATGCTGACGCTGGAGCCTTAAAGAGCGGACCATCGGTATAGAATGCGGATCGCGTATAGTATTCTGTAACTGAGCCGGCCGTGTTCAAGCTCAAAAACTCATCTCTTCACAGCGGCGTGTTCGCGCTAGCTCTTACGACGCTCGCGGTCCTTGTATCCCTGTTATTGCGCCCGTTGCTGGAGCCGAATTTTTCCCTTCCATTCCTGGTGGCCGTATTCGCCAGCGCCTGGTATTACGGGCATGTAGGCGGATTGTCGGCCACCGCCCTATGCACCGTGGCCCTCGCCGCCTTAGTGGTGGAATTGCGGGCGCCATGGTATCCCGGCGTTCCCAACCTGGCGGCCATCCTGCTCTCCTTTGTGGCGATTTCGATAGCTGCCACGGCGCTGGTTTCCGGATACCACCGCAGCCGCAGCATGCTGACCGCCACGCTTTCGAGTATCGCCGATGGCGTAGTGGCCACCGACAGGGAGGAGCGCGTCACGTTTCTGAATCCTGTGGCCGAAGCTCTAACCGGATGGCGCAGCGCTGAAGCCATGGGGCGGCCCGTCGGCGAGGTATTGGAGGTCATCGAAGAAGGCAACCGCGAACGCGCCAGCAATCCCGTGCGGGAGGCCATCCAGGCGCGCACCACCGCCCATAACGCCGGTCCCGTGGTGTTGATTGCCCGCGATAAAACCGAGATCGCTATTGAGCAGAGCGCCGCGCCGTTGTGCGACGAGCGTGGCCGATTGCAGGGCGCCATCCTGGTATTTCGCGACATTACGGGCCGCCGCCAACTGGAAGAGCAACTCAGCCATGCCCGCAAGATGGATGCGGTGGGGCGGCTGGCGGGAGGTGTGGCGGGGGATTTCAATAACCTGCTCACGGTAATTACCGGATACAGCGATCTGCTGCGGGCGCAAATTCCGGCACCCAGTCCACTGCGCCGCTTCGCCGATGAGATTATCTACGCGGGCGAACGGGCCGCCGCGCTGACCCGTCAACTCCTCACCTTCAGCAGCGGCCAGACGGCGCGGCCCCAAGTGATCGATCTAAACGGCGCGATTGCGGGCATGGAGCCGATGTTACGGCGGATGTTGGGCGACGCCGTGGAGTTGATTGTGCTGCCAGGCCCGGCGTTAGGCCCGGTTCAAATCGACGGTTCACAGATGCAGCAGGCCATCATGAATATGGCGACGAACGCTCGCGAGGCGATGCCTGCTGGCGGCAAGTTGGTGTTGGAGACTTCCAATCTGGAACTGGACGACGCCGCCGCCAAGAAAGCCGGCGTGAAGCTCGGCCCCTACGTGATGCTGGCGGTAAGCGATACGGGCATGGGAATGGACGCGGCCACCCGCTCGCGATTATTTGAGCCTTTCTTCACCACCAAAGAGCAGGGTAAAGGGAGTGGGCTGGGGCTCTCCATGGTTTACGGAACCGTGAAGCAGAACGAAGGCTACATTACCGTTTACAGCCAGGTGAACTGCGGCACCATATTCGAAATTTACTTGCCACGCGTGGAGCCCGCCGCATCGATTGCTGCGGTGCGCCGGCCGGGGGTGTCGAAAGGTTCGGAGACCATTCTGCTGGTGGATGATGAAGAAGGTGTTAGGAAGCTGGTTGCGGCGGTGCTCGGCAGTGGCGGTTACACGGTGATGGAAGCTGCGAATGGGAGCGCCGCGCTATCGGTTTACGAGAAGAACTCGCACAAGATCGACCTGGTGCTGACCGATGTGGTGATGCCGCAGATGAATGGCATGGATCTTGGGCAGCGGCTCGCGGAGAAGAATCCGGATTTGCGGGTCCTTTATATGTCCGGGTATGGCGATGGCCCCGTGAATACCCGCCCAGGCGAGCCGCCTAAGGCATTTCTGAATAAGCCATTTACGCCGGATATTCTGCTGTCCAAGGTGCGCGAAGTTCTGGATGAGAGTGGGGGCCTGCATCGCCCGGTTTGAGCGGTCGCATAAGTGCTGCCCCCGCGGATCCGGTTTGCGCCGCGCGAATCGCCTGATTTAGGACCCTCCAGTGTACAATGGGGGAAACTCCGTGGAAAACTCCGAACGTAACAATCCGGTTTATGGCGCCGCTATTTTCGCGCTTGTCGTTCTCTCGGCAGGCTGCGGCAAGCAGCAGGCGCAGTCTGTCGGCGGAATGCCTCCCGTTCCCGTCAGCGTCGCGGTGGTGTCGCAGGAGGCGCTGCCCGTCCAGGTCCGCGCGGTAGGTACGGTCGAACCGTCTTCCACCGTGCAAATTAAATCGCAGGTCGCCGGCCAATTGCTTAGCGTTCATTTCACCGAAGGCCGCGACGTCAATCAAAACGATCTCCTGTTTGAGATTGATGCCCGCCCCTATCGCGAGGCTCTGGCGCAGGCCGAGGCAGGCGTCGCCAAGGATCGCGCGCAATTGACTCAAGCCCAAGCCAACGTGGCGCGCGATACCGCGCAATCCAAGAGCGCCGAGGCCGACGCTTATCGTTATGAGCAACTGGCCAAGGAAGGCGTTGCGCCGCAGATGCAGGCTACCCAACAACGCGCCGCCGCCGATGCCTCTCACGAATCCGTGCGCGCCGACCAGGCCGCCATCGAAAGCGCCCGCGCCTCGCTCGATAGCGATCAGTCCGCCGTGGCGCGCGCCAAACTGGATCTCGGCTATTGCGAAATCCGCTCGCCCGTCAGCGGCCGCGCCGGCAATCTACTCGTGCACCCCGGCAATCTAATCAAGGTGAACGACGTGGCCCTGGTAGTGATCAATCAAATCGCGCCGATCTTCGTCTCGTTCGGTGTTCCGGAAGAACAGCTCAATGCCATCAAGCAGCGTAACGTGGGAAACAAGCTCGCTGTGCAAGCCTCCACCGACGCGGAACCAAACCGAATCTCGAGCGGCGTTTTGAAAGTGATCGATAACGCCGTGGATAGCAACACCGGCACCATCAAGCTCAAGGCCGCCTTCGACAACAGGGATCGTCTCCTCTGGCCCGGCCAGTTCGTGAACGTAATACTCACTCTCGATACGCAGGGCAATGCCACCGTGGTGCCGTCGGAAGCGGTGCAGGACGGCCAGCATGGCCAATTCATTTTCGTGGTGAAATCCGATCAGACCGTCGAACCCCGGCCGGTGACGGTCTCTCGCACCATCGGGCGCAAATCCGTCATCGCCAAAGGCGTCGCGCCTGGCGAAACGGTGGTGACCGACGGCCAGTTGCGCCTGTACCCTGGCGCTAAAATCCAGCCCGTCGCGGCCGGTAAGGTCGATAACGTGGCTCTCTGAGGGCACTCCGACCATGCACATCTCCCGCATCTTTATTGAACGGCCCGTGATGACCGCACTGGTCATCTTAGCCATCCTGCTGTTCGGCGTCGTGGCTTTCCGCGGCCTTCCCGTGGCGGCCCTGCCCACCGTCGATTACCCGAGTATCCAGGTAACCGCATCTTTGCCGGGCGCCAGTCCGGAAACCATGGCTTCCTCGGTGGCCACGCCCCTCGAGCGCCAGTTCTCCACCATCGCCGGCGTGCAAAGCATGAGCTCGCAGAACACCCAGGGCTCCACTACCGTCAGCGTGCAATTTACCTTGTCGCGCAACATCGACGCCGCCGCGCAGGACGTGCAAGCCGCCATCGCCAAGGCCCAAGGACTGCTGCCTTCCAACATGCCCCATCCGCCTTCCTACCAGAAGGCCAACCCGGCGGACCAGCCCGTACTCTATCTCTCGCTCACCTCGGATACGCTGCCGCTCTACACGGTGGATGAATATGCCGAGACCATCCTGGCCCAGCGAATTTCCATGGCCAGCGGCGTCTCCAGCGTGCAGGTCTATGGCGCGCAAAAGTATGCCGTGCGCGTGCAGTTGAATCCCGATGAAATGGCCTCCCGCGGCGTTGCCTTCGACGACGTCATGCAGGCCATCCAGCGCAGCAACGTAAACCTTCCCACCGGCAAATTGTATGGCGATAAGCAGGCCTTCACCGTGCAGTCGAGCGGCGAACTGACCCGCGCCGCCGCCTATCGGCCCCTCGTGGTGGCTTACAAGAACGGCGTACCCATTCGCCTCGAACAGCTCGGCAACGTCATCGACGGCGTAGAAAACGATAAGGCCGTCGCCTGGTTCCAGGGCACTCGCGGTATGATCCTGGCCATCCAGCGCCAGCCCGGCACCAACACCGTGCAGGTCGTCGATAACATCAAAGCGCTGTTGCCCCAATTCCGCGCCGAGATTCCACCGGCGGTGAAGCTGGATATCGCCTTCGATTCGTCCGAATCCATTCGTGGATCCATCCACGATGTCGAGTTCACCCTGATACTGACGGTCTGCCTGGTCGTGATGGTCATCTTCGTCTTCTTGCGTAATCTCAGCGCCACCTTCATTCCGGGCGCAGCCGTGCCGCTCTCCATCATCGGCACCTTTGCCGTCATGTACCTGCTTGGTTACAGTCTGAATAATCTGTCGCTCATGGCTTTGACGCTCTCCGTGGGATTCGTGGTGGACGATGCCATCGTCATGCTCGAGAACATCGTCCGCTACATGGAAATGGGCAAGGGCCGTATGGAGGCCGCCCTGCTGGCCTCCAAGGAAATCGGGTTCACCATCATTTCCATGACCATCTCGCTGGTGGCCGTATTCATTCCCGTGCTCTTCATGGGCGGCATCGTGGGACGCCTGCTGCATGAGTTCTCCGTCACCATTACCGTTGCGATTTTGATTTCCGGCTTCGTATCGCTCAGCCTCACGCCCATGCTGGGCAGCCGCTTCCTGCGTTACAGCCACTCTGGAAGTCACGGCCGCGTCTATGACGCATTTGAGAACGGCTTCAACCGCTTGGCTTACGCTTACGAGTCCACGCTGAAAGGCGTGTTGCGCCATCAATTTGCTACCGTCATGGCGGGATTGGTCCTGCTTCTCGGCACCGTGTATCTCTTTCTGACCATGCCCACCGGATTCATTCCCAGCCAGGACAGCGGCTTCGTGTTCGCCATCGGAATGGCCGGCCAGGATATTTCTTTCGACTCCATGGCCAAGCACCTGAAAGCCGTTTCCGACATCGCACAGCACGACGAAAACGTGCAGGGCATTGGAACCTTTGTCATGGGCGGCAACCAGGGCGGCTTCTTCGCCCGCATGAAACCGCGCTCCGAACGGAAGCTTTCCGTCGACCAGATCATAGAAGAATTGCGGCCGAAGATCGCCGCGGTGCCAGGCATTATGGTGTTCCTGCAAAATCCGCCGCCTATCACCGTTAGCGGGCAGTTCACCACCTCCGTCTACCAGATGACCATGCAGAGCACCAATCTGAAGGAGATCTACGCCTGGGTGGATCCGCTGATGCAGAAGATGCGCACGCTCCCCGGATTTCTCGATGTGAATTCCAACTTACAGATCGCCAGCCCGCAGGTGATCGTGGACATCGATCGCGACCGCGCCATGGCCCTGGGGCTCTCGCCGCAACAAATCGAAGACGCGCTCTACACCGCTTACGGCAGCCGTCAAGTCTCCACCATCTACACCCCGGCCGATCAATATGCCGTCATCATGCAGGTTGCGCCGGAATATCAACGGACGCCTGAGGCGCTCTCCAAGCTTTATCTGCATTCCGCGCAGGGCGCACTCACACCGCTCGCCGCCGTAGTCAAGCTGACGCGCTCGGCAGGTCCGCTTAGCGTGAACCATTTCGGACAACTGCCGGCGGTTACGGTATCGTTCAACTTGAAGCCCGGCTACTCGCTCGGGGAAGCGGCCGCGCGCGTGAAAGAGACGCTGCAAGAACTGCGCATGCCGCCCACCATCAGCGTCAACTTCCAAGGCACCGTGAAGGAATTCCAGGAATCGTTTCGGGGCTTGACCGTCCTATTGATTGTCGCCATCCTGGTCATCTACATCGTGCTGGGCATCTTGTATGAAAGTTTCATCCATCCCATCACCATCCTTTCGGGGCTGCCATCGGCTGTCTTCGGCGCGCTGCTCACGCTGCGGCTGTTCCATAGAGAACTGGATCTCTACGCCTTTGTCGGGCTGATTATGTTATTCGGCGTGGTCAAGAAGAACGCCATCATGATGATCGACTTCGCGCTTGAAGCCCAGCGCGTCGACGGCAAAGCGCCCTTCGAAGCTATTTGCGCGGGCTGCAAGCTCCGCTTCCGGCCCATCATGATGACCACCGTAGCAGCGCTATTCGGTACGCTGCCCATCGCCTTGGGATACGGCGAAGGCGCGGATGCACGCCAACCCTTGGGCCTGGCCGTGGTCGGCGGGCTGGTGGTGTCGCAGTTACTCACGCTCTACATAACCCCGGTAATCTATCTGTATATGGAGCGCTTCCAGGCCTGGCTGCGCGGCAGCAAAGACGCTCGGATACAGGCGCCCGCGGAGTTGGCCGCCCGCTGATTGGCCGATCAGAACTCGTCGCTGTGATCGCGAATCTTCAGATTGAATTGGAAGCCTTCGTATTGCATCAACATACGGCCGAAATCGTCCCATGTGACCGCGCGGCCATCGATCACCAGCATGGGCATCCGGTCTTCATCATCCAGATTCGCTTCGATCAGCCCTCGGACTTGCCGCTCCTTTATTTCAAATCCATACTCGCCAAGTTCGATGTGCTTGACAGCCAGGGCGCGGCGCATCTTCTCAATCAATCGGCCCAGCAGAATGAGCAGATCGTCGTCGGCTTTGCCGATGATCTGAAACCGATAGCCGGTCGGCGCACCGCGTAGAAGTTCAAACGAATCCACCGCAATGCCCGGGCCGAACAAGCGCGTCGTAAAATAAAATTTGTGAGCCTTCCCGGTGGAGTCCACCAGGGATACCGGTTCAAACTTAGCGTCTTGAAAACCGGTGAGGCCATCCTGCCTGGCGCCCTCCGCGTTGAAGCATTGACCGCAAACGCTTTGGTATACTTTGTCCCCGAAATCGCAACTGACCATGTTATAGTTCGGCGTCAGTTCACCGCAATGAGCGCACCGGGTCTGGTGGCGCGGGGTGGATCGTTCCCGCTTCACTTCCCCTCCGCATCCCGCGCGTCGAACAGCGCGAACGTAAACACGTCGGTCGCCGCCGCGATGGTCACGTACTGCTTGCCGTCCGCCATGAAAGTGATGGGTGACGCCGTCAAATTCTGTCCCATGTAGTAATGCCAAAGATGACGCCCGCTGGAGGCATCCACCGCTACCAGTTGCCCGTCGTCATCGCCGAAGAAGACCACGCCGCCCGCCGTTGAAACCGTACCGGCCCACATATCGCCGTGTCCGGTCATCGGATAGTCCCAGCGCTTCTCGCCGGTGCGCGGGTCGAGCGCCCGCAGATAAAACTTGCCCGGCTCTTTGGAGATGGATTCACCGCCCGTACCGGCGAAATTCTTCATCGGCTCCGGCGTCTTGGCCGATGAACTGTAGACGTCGCATTGCTCCAGGGTGGGCACGTAGATCAGCCCCGTGGCGGGATTGTAAGATGGCGACATCCAGTTAGTAGCTCCACGCACCGACGGGCACACGCGCGTGCCGTTCGGCGAAGGCTCCATGCCGGGATTCTCGATCGGCCGGCCTTTGGCGTCGATGCCTTTAGCCCAATTCAGCCGCTCGACGAACGGCGTGGCGCGCAGGAATTCGCCCGTCGTCCGGTCCAGCAGGTAGAAGTAACCGTTGCGGTTGGGATGCATCAGCAGCTTGCGCGGCCGCCCTTGGTACACGGTGTCCAGCAGCATGGGCCACGCCTGCGCGTCCCAATCGTGCGTGTCGTGCGGCGTGAATTGGAAGTACCATTTCAGCTTGCCTGTATCGGCATCCAGCGCCAGCAGCGAATCGGAATACAGATTACTGCCACGCCGCGCGCCCCCGTAAAAGTCGGGCCAGGGATTGCCGGTGGTCCAGTACAGCGCGTTGAGTTCGGGATCGTAAGTGCCGTTCAGCCACGTGGCGGCCCCCCCCCATTCAGGACCAAGTTCGCCCCACGTTTCGGCGCCGGGATCGCCTTTCGCGGGCACCGTCCAGAAACGCCAGAGCTCCTCGCCCGTGGTTGCGGCAAAGGCCGCTACAAATCCGCGCACGCCCGTATCGCCGCCCGAAACTCCCACAATCACGCGATCCTTCACCGCCATCGGCGCCAGCGTGGCGAATGCGCCGCGGCTGGTATCCGCAAATTCGCGATCCCACAAGCCGCCGCCCGTCTTGCGATTCAGAGCCACCAGGTGCGCATCGCTGGTCGCGAAGAACACGCTGTCACCCAGTATCGCCACGCCCCGGTTCACATCGCTGCGCTTAGCCAGTTCATCGCGATACCGCCAGATCGGCCGGCCCGTCCGCGCATCCAGCGCATGCACCTCGTTGCTGTTGGTGACATACATAATGCCGTCGTAAACCAGCGGTGTCGCCTCCAGGTGCGTGGCCCCATCCACGTGGTACACCCACGCCGGCACCAGCGACCCCACGTTGCGCGCGGCGATCTGGGTCAGCGGACTATGCCGGTGCCCCGCGTAATCTCCGGCATAAGTCAGCCAGTTCGCGCCGGCCCCTTGGCGGATCAGATCGTAACTCGCGCCTTTACCGTTATCGGGCAATGCGGCTTCCACGGCCGCGCCCGCTTGACGGAGCGACTGGCTGCCCAGAAACGCGAGCAGATCCTCCACGTCCCCCGTGGTCAGCCGCTCCTTCAAATCGTGAGGCATCAGCGAGTCTTGCCGGAAAATGACCTCGCGCAAATCGGCTTTCAACAGGCGATGTAACTCGCCCCGCGCGTCAAGAATCTGGATCGCGTAGTTGGTGTTATCTCGCGCTACTCCCGCGATCGTTTCACCCCGCTTAGTCGTAACGGTGACGCCGCCATAACCCTCGGCGATCTGCGCATCCGGATCGAGCAGCGATTCGCGCAATTGCCGGAACGAGCGCACCCTGCCGATATTGGAAAGATCGGGGCCCGGATAGCCGCCGCGTCCGCGAACCGTGTGGCAATTGGCGCACCCGGCCTTGCCGAAGAACAGTGTTTTGCCCGACGGTGCATTGCCCGCCCCCATGCTATCGAACGCCACCGCCGTCATGTTGCGCAGGTACGCGATCACTCGCCAGACTTTTTCCGGGGGCAGCCCCGAAGGCGGCATGTCCGATCCCTTCACACCTTCCGTAACCACTGAAACCAAATGACGATTGGTAGCGCTTCGGATCTGCTCCCCTTTCGCCAGGTTGGGACCGCGCCCGCCTTCCGCCGTGGGGCCGTGACAACCGCTGCAGCCTTCCACGAACAACTTCCTGCCCGCCGTGATGGCCGCCGCCTGACCCGCCACTGGATTCTTGAGATCTTCCTTCGCGTCGGGCGATTGAGCTAATAGGAGGGGCGCACTAAGCACGCAAAAGAAAAAGGAACGCATGGGGAATGTATCGTTTTAGTATACTCGCACGCGTGTGTGTTATTCTTTCTGACTACCGTCGCCATGCACCCCGCGCCTGACATCCACACGTCACCGTTGAGTCTTGATAGGAAGGATTACGCTGGTTTGGGAATTGTTGCCCTGGCCACCATCCTTTTTTGCTTATTCGCCAATCGGCCGTCCCAACTTTATTTCTTCGGCGATACGTGGGACATTCTCTGCGAGTTTCATGAACGAGGATGGCGAACCATGGGGCTCATGCACAACGAGCACTTCATTCCCGTGTCCAAGGCGGTTCTCTATTTGCAATATCTCCTGTTCGGAATGAACAACTTCCGCTATCAGGTTGTGTCCATCGTAATCCACGCGACCAATGCCGCATTGCTGTATTTAGTAGCTCGGGAACTGACTCCATTTGCCGTCCCTCGAATATTTGGCGCGTTGTTCTTCGCTTTCAGCGGCGTCTACTGGGAAGTCACCATGTGGGAAACCGGTCAGGTAATGAGCCTCGCGGTATTGTTTATCTTTCTGAGCCTGATCCTTGGCGGCCGCTATCTGCGCTCAGGAGAAACAGTTGTATTGGCGCTGACGATGCTCACCTCGTTGCTGGCAAGCTGGTCGGTGGGCCTCGGATTACTGGTAGTCCCGCTTCTCATCGCACACGCCGCGGTGTCCTATCCGCGCCGGCGGAAAGCGATGATAGCCATTTGCGTTTTGCCGGCTGTAACGATCTTGTTCGGCATGGTGGTGGCGCTGTGGTCCGACCCCGGCGGCATGGCTTTTGCCGGAAGACAGGCAAGTGTCAGGCAGGCCCTGCAAGTAATTCCCTGGACCGCAACGGGTCTCAGGTTCCTGACTTCCTCTTACTACCCGCCATTTTGCGCGCCGCTGGCTTTGGGCGGCATTTTCCTCTTGACCGGCTTGCTCTTCCCGCGGCGGTTCACTTCCAAGCGGCGGTTGCTCGCCCTGCTTGTACCGCTACTAATGCTACCGTTGCCCTACGTGTTGACGGGCCTCGGGAGAGCCCAGTTAGGCATTGGTTTCGCCGCCTCTAGCCGCTATCAATACCTTCCGGCCGCCGCTCTGGGACTGATCTTAGCTTGGACCGCCGGCGGGGCCTTCCGCATCGTTAAGAATCGATATCCAAAGGCCCTGGGGCCACTTACACTCTTAGTTCTAGCTACTTTGCCGGTGCACGCCATCGTAGGCTATGTATACTTGGGACAGCATAGTCC
>Ga0209839_10001398_pt1 | contig 12390 bp, 7 predicted proteins | sample OrgsoiDNA2013050_FD_185800 | JGI IMG/M metagenome (GOLD analysis project Ga0209839, IMG submission 185800) | Permafrost soil microbial communities from the Arctic, to analyse light accelerated degradation of dissolved organic matter (DOM) -... | ecosystem: Environmental > Terrestrial > Soil >... | reverse complement strand
AGAATCGCTGCGGGGCATGCTGGACGTCGCTAATTTAACCGGCAAGACATTTCTCGATATTGGTTGCGGCAGCGGTTTATTCAGTCTGGCGGCGCGACGGCTGGGAGCCCGCGTACATAGCTTCGACTACGATCCGCAATCGGTAGCTTGCGCGGAGGAATTGCACCGGCGTTATTTGCCACAAGATCCGGATTGGCAAATCGAAGAGGGGTCGGCCCTGGATACGGGTTATGTGGCGGGGTTAGGCTTATTCGACGTGGTTTACTCTTGGGGCGTTCTGCATCATACAGGGGCAATGTGGCAGGCGCTTGAAAGCGCCGCGGGCCGGGTAGCGCCGGGCGGACAACTATTTATCGCCATATACAACGATCAAGGAAAGATCAGCGATCGCTGGCGAACGGTGAAGCGGACATACAACCGGCTGCCGGGGGGGGTGCGCTTCCTGGTGACGGTTCCCGCGTTGGTGCACCTGTACTGGCGCAGGACATTGAAGGATTTGTTACGCGGCAAACCGCTCGAATCCTGGCGTAGGGAGGGACAAGAGCGCGGGATGTCGGCGTGGCGCGACCTGATCGACTGGGTAGGCGGTTATCCGTTCGAGGTGGCCAAGCCGGAGGCCATTCTCGATTTCTATCTGCGCCGCGGCTTCAGGTTAACGCGTTTAACGACGTGCGGCGGCTCTTTGGGTTGCAATGAGTACGTCTTCGTTCGACCGGCTGCCTGAGCGCAAGGCATACGTCAAAAGTTTCTTCCAGATTACTTCAGGATCGAACCAAAGTTTGCCGTGCAGGTATGCGCAATAGTAGAGTAGGTTTTGGCTATGAAGGCTCTAATTACAGGATCCGGCGGACTCATCGGCTCGGAGTGCGTCCGGCAACTTTCGGCCGAAGGTTGGAATGTTGTAGGGATCGACAACGATATGCGGCGCCAGTTTTTTGGCGAGCAGGGTACCACGCATCCCATCGTCGAGGAACTTAGAAGGACGCTGCCGCGGTACAGGCACTTGCCTATCGATATTCGCGACCGGCAGGCCGTTCGCCTGGTGTTTGAGGAAGAGCGGCCGCAGTTCGTCATACACACCGCGGCACAGCCCTCACACGATAAGGCGGCTGCTATTCCATACGACGATTTCGATGTGAATGCGCTTGGAACCATGAACTTGTTGGTGGCGGCCCGCGACTTCTGTCCGGAATCGCCGTTCTGCTTCACCAGTACGAATAAAGTTTATGGTGACCGTCCCAATTCCATGCCGCTAATCGAGTTGGACAAGCGTTACGACTATGCGGGCGGCGTGGATGGCGTGGACGAAAACATGTCGATCGACCAATGCCTGCATTCGCTGTTTGGCGCATCGAAAGCCTCCGCCGACATCATGTGCCAGGAATTTGGGCGGTATTTTAAAATGCCGGTAGGGGTGTTTCGCGGCGGCTGTCTTACCGGACCGCAGCATGCCGCCGTTGAATTGCACGGCTATCTGGGGTATATCATTCATTGCGCCGCCACCGGTAAAGAGTATACCGTTTATGGTTACAAGGGAAAGCAGGTGCGGGACCAGATCCACAGTTACGATGTAGCGCACCTCTTTCTGGAATTCTTCCGTTCCCCGCGTTGTGGAGAAGTTTATAACCTGGGAGGCGGGCGGGCGAATAGCCTTTCTATTCTAGAGACCGTGGATGCCCTGGCGGCCATGGGGCTGAAGTTACACTACAGTTACAAAGATACGAACCGAATCGGCGATCATATCTGTTATATTTCGGATCTCAGCAAGCTGCGGGCGCATTTCCCGAAGTGGAAAATGCAGTATGACCTGCCGCGCATTTTGGAAGAGATTGTCCAGCACCACGTGCGTTCAGCAGACACACCGGCCGCGGCACGGAGTTAATGGATAGATGACACTATCGGTGGTCATTCCAGCTCGTGACGAGGAAGGATCGATCGAGCAAACGGCCGGTGAGATCGCCACAACTCTGGCTCGGGAGCGAATTCCTTTTGAAATTGTGGTGGTGGATGACGGCAGCACGGATCAAACGGTCGCCTGCGTCCGGCAATTGATGGAGCAACATGCCGGCATCCGGCTGGTGAGCAATACCGGCCGGCATGGGTTTGGAATGGCAGTACGCGCCGGATTGGCGCAGGCCACCGGCGAAGCAATCGCGGTGATGATGGCGGACGGGTCGGATAGTCCCGAAGACGTAGTTCGATACTATCGCAAGATTGAGGAAGGATACGATTGCGCGTTCGGCTCGCGCTTTATCCAGGGCAGCAAGATCATAGACTACCCGGTGCACAAGTTAGCCATCAACCGGCTGGCCAACTGGTTTATCCGTATGCTGTTCCGGCTGCGATACAACGATATCACTAATGCATTCAAGTGTTACCGGCGGGAGGTTATTGACGGCATGCAACCGCTCCTCTCCCCGCATTTCAACCTTACGGTAGAGATGCCTTTGAAAGCGATTGTGCGCGGTTATTCCTTCGCGGTACTGCCGATTTCATGGACCAATCGCAAATCGGGCATGTCCAAGCTGAAGATTAGAGAGATGGGAAGCCGGTACCTTTTCATTGTGCTGCTTGTATGGCTGGAGCGTCATCTTTCGCGCGGCGATTACTTGCGGCCGGAGGGGAACAAGGAGCACGCGGCGAGACGGCATGCTTAGGCGGTCTTTTAGCAGAGGCCTTTGGGAAGTATACGCGAGAATCGCAATTTGAGATCCACCCACAACCAGGTGAATGGATCGCGGAACAAGCGCACCTTCTTGCCTTCATGAAAAGAGCGTGATTGGTAGTTCACGGGAATTTCTAGAGGCTGGTAACCCTTGCGAACCAGCTTGATGACTAGTTCGTGATCGAAATCGAACCGGTCGCATTCAAACTGAAGGCCGAAGAGGCAGTCGCGTCGAAAAACCTTAAACATGGTGAAGGGGTCGGTCATATGCTGACGGAAAAGGACATTAATCAGGCCGGTGAAAAAGGCGTGGCCCAAGTTCAGGCTGGTAGATAGAATTTTCTGACTGGCGAACTGCCGCACCTTCCAGTCACCGGCATGCCGGGTGCCCAGGACGAACAGCGCGCGATTAGAAAGAATGGGCTCCAATAAGGCGTCATAATCTTCCAGGTCGTACTCGAGATCGGCGTCCTGAATCAGGACGATGTCTCCGGTTGCATGGCGAAATCCTTCACGTACTGCGTGGCCCTTACCCCGCGGCGCATCCTGGAGCACCACCTGAACCGCAGGATGGCGGCGGTACTGTTGGGCCAACTCGCGCGTGCCGTCGGTTGAATTACTCTCGATCACGATGATCTGGCGATCGACGCCCGGGATATTCTTCTTCAGCAGCGCGTCCATCAACACGGGAAAGGTTCGGCTTTCGTTATACACAGGGACGATAATCGAGCACTTGTGGCGCGGCGCCGGCTGGTGGCGCACAGCGGTGACGAGCATCTCCCGGGTTGACAGTTTACACGCCAGAACCTGGTGAAAGCCATGCCGCAGCAAAAGCAACTGGATGGTGGTCTCGTCGAACGACCACCGGTAGCCGGACGGCCATGGCGCCGGCCGCGTGAAATCGACGAGGGGAACCGTGAGTAACAGGGGGGCGCCGGGCTTGAGGGCCGCATGCACGTTTTGAAGCAGTTGGCCGGGAGCGGCTTCAGTGTGCAACCGATGAGGCAGGATCGCGGCGTCATAAGAGGCGGGCGCCAGGTCAGTGTACCCGGTGGCGGGATCGATCAGCGGGCCGCCCCGAAATCCCCGGCGGTTGAGAATATCGAGATATCGCTGGGGGTAGGGCGCGGCGGCGCCGATCCGCGCGGTGGAATCCGCGGGCGGAGGGGGAGCTTCGAAGGCTATACAGCCGCAGCCCAGGCAGCGTGTGATCGAGCGTCCGGGGACCGGGAGAGGAACGAAGGCCGCTTGGCCGCAAACCGGGCAATTCATCTGGACGGTAGGCCCGGCTTGCGGGCAATTGCCACCAATCCGCCGGCGGGAATCAGGAGGTGACGATGGGCCAGGCGGCTGGGAAGCACCCGGCGCAGAAGAGCAATCAGGGGGCTGAAGAGAGGCACACGGAAGCGATCGAAGTGCCGGGCGATGTAGTCGAAGGTGAGCACCTTGCGGCTGGTGGAAACGCGGATTTCGTGGAAGCCGGAGCGTTGCATCAGCAGGGCAATAGACTTTGCGTTGAAATAGTACAGGTGCTCGACCTTGTATTCCATCCAGCAGCCGCGGAGGAGGCGTCGCGTCCAACTATCCAGTGAAGGGGTGATCAACAAAAGCGTGCCTCCTGGAGTTAAGAGTTCATGGATGCGCAATAGCCAACGTTGAGGATCCCGGACATGCTCGACCACATCGGCGGCCAGGACAGCCTGGAACTGCTGCTTTTCAAGTGGAACTGTTTCGATTGTACCGGTAGAGACCGCAAGTGCGCCGAGGCGGCGGTTGGCGATGGCCGCCGCATCGGCCGATATCTCAATTCCGGAGACGCGCAGTCCGCGGCTGCGCGCCTCCAGCAAGACTTCGCCGTGTCCGCAGCCGATCTCGAGCAGGGCTGAGTTTTCGGGCAGAGAGGGGAGCAGCATATCGACGTATAACCGGCCGGTAGCGCGTTTCATATTGTACCGCCGATGGGCGGCTTGGGTGCTTTGATCTCCCAGGAAATAGCCGCCGGTGTAAATGGCTGCAAGAACGGCATCATCCGGCTGCGGGTCCAGAAACTCCAATTGGCATTCCGGGCACGTGCGCAAGGTGTAATTCGGAATGGGCGAAGGGCACTGGGGCGCCGGCTGTTGGCACAAGGGACAAAGGGGAGTATTAGGCTGGCGTCTGTGCAACGAATTTCAGATTTTATCAGCGTTCAGCCACCCGCGCGGTGGATGGTAATTGATTAGACGCGCAAACTCATGAGACTTAGTACACTCTTGGCCATGGGAGCCACAAAGACTGGCGATAAAGCGATATAATTTTATCTTTGGACAATTTTAGGACAAATTTATGATCTTACGAAATAGTATGGGCCTTTCCATGGTCCTTCTCTTTTCCCTGAGCACGCTATCGAACGCGGCGAACAGCAAAGGCTCCGATCGGTTACAGGAAGTAAACGCGCGGGCTCTAGTGAATTACGGCAAGCTGCCATTGAGTTTCGAAGAAAATCGCGGGCAGTCCGGCGCAGCGGTGAGATTTCTCTCGCATGGAAGCGATTACTCGATTCAATTGGCTCCCTCGGAGGTCTTGTTGAGTCTGCGGCCTGTAGGCCAAAAGGCCCGCCAATCCGCCATTCGGATGAGCTTTCCGGGCGCGAAATCGTCGCCCGTTATAGAGGGGGGAGAACGGCAAGAAGGCGTAAGCAGCTATTTTGTTGGAAACGATCCAGCCCGTTGGGTAACGGGGGCTCCGAATTTCGCGCGCGTGCGCTATCGAGAGCTTTACCCCGGGGTCGATATGGCTTTTTACGGAAAGCAGGGGCAGCTTGAGTATGATTTCGTGGTGGCCCCAGGCGCCAAACCGAGTGATATCCGGTTGGGGTTTGACGGTTTAAAAGGCATGCATCTGGACAGCGCGGGCGATTTGATCCTGATGTCGGCCAGCGGCGAGATCCGCCAGCACAAGCCCATTGTTTATCAGGAGGGCGCCGGCGGGCGACAGACAATCGAAGGGCGCTACGTGATTGAGGCGCACAACCGGGTCGCCTTTGAAATCGCCAAATATGACCACCGCAAACCGCTGGTGATCGATCCAGCCCTGACATTCGGCACTTATCTTGGTTCGCCTGGGAATGAGGTTGTGAGCATCTCGGCGGCCGCCTCCACCGCCACGTATCCGGCGGTTGCCGCGGACTTACAGGGAAACGTCTACGTGACGGGCTACAACGGGGGCAGCGCGGCGACTTTTACCGGGCATCCGACGACCCTAACCGCGTCGCAGGGGGGTGGCGGTAGCGAGGTATTCGTGGTCAAAATGAATCCCACCGGCACCGCGTTACTCTATTCCGTAGTCTTCGGCGGGGCTTTCACCGACATCGCCGGCGGCATCGCAGTCGACACGGCTGGGAATGCCTACATCACGGGCTCCACGAGTTCGGAGAATTTCCCGATTATGACGGGTGCGCCGCAAGGCACGCTTGCGGGGACGACTAGTGCGTTTGTGACCAAGGTGAATACCACGGGAACCGGGCTGGTTTATTCGACGTATTTGGGCGGAAGCGGCTTTTTCGCGGGAGGCGCCATTGCCGTCGATCATTCCGGCAACGCGTATGTAACGGGCACGGTATCGGGCGGCGGCCCGCCTTTTCCTTTGGTCAGTCCCCTCTCGAGCAGTCCATCGGCCGGCTTCCTGACTGAAGTCAACGCCGCCGGTACGGCATTCACCTATTCCACGTACCTCTCCGCAGGCATCGGATACGGTATCGCGGTGGATAGGAATGGCGCCGCGTACGTAACCGGCTCGACCGGCAGCAAGACGGCTCCCTCGCCGGCCCAAGGATTTGTCGAGAAAGTCAACCCCGGCGGCACGGGCGTCGCTTACGGCCCAACTCTTTTGGGGAACTCCGGTAGCGGATTGCAAACCATCGGCTTCGGAATCGCTCTGGACGCGCAAAACAACGCATATGTTGCGGGAATGACCAACGATTCGAGCTTGCCACAGGTAACATCCGGCGCGGCGCAAACTGTATACGGCGGGGGATTGACGGACGGCTTTGCACTGAAATTAAGCTCCACGGGAAGCCTTGTTTATGGCACCTATATTGGGGGCTTGGGCAGCAACCTTCTTCCGGAGCGTGCATCGGGCATCGGCGTGGATCTGCAGGGGAATGCTTATGTTTCCGGAAGCACCCAGTGCATCGGTTTCCCGACGGTGAATGCGATCTCCGGGGCCCGAAATGGCGGACCGGCAGTGCTCATGAAGGGCACGCTCAGTGGTTCGAGCTCCAACTGGTCGTCCACCAACCTGGTGGGAAATTTCGACCAGGTGGACGCGTTGGCGTTCGATCCGAGCGGCAATCTTTACGCCGGCACCAGCGCTTTGAACGCCACTGGCGGCGGGGTTTACAAGTTGGCGAGCGGCGGCAGCACCTGGACTTTGGCGAATAGCGGAATCACTTCCAGCACCATCGACTCAATCGCGGTAGATCCGAATGCATCCTCTACGGTTTATGCGGCCGGCAGCGGCCATCTCTACCAGACTACCAATGGGGGCACCAGTTGGACGCAACTATCCCAGACGGTGGGCACCCAGGCGGTAATCGCCGTGGCCAAGACCAGCCCTTCGACGGTATACGTTGGGTCCAGCAGTAGTTTGATTTACAGCACCAACGGGGGAAGTTCGTGGAACAATCCCGCGACGCTTCCCGGCTCAGCGGGGGTCAACGCCCTGATTGTGGATCCAAACAATATAAATACGGCATACGCGGGCACTCCCAGCGGCGTGTATCAGACAGTCGATGCGGGCGCCCACTGGACTGCAGTCAACAATGGATTGCCCACGGCCACTGGCGCGAATAATGTGACCAGCCTGGCTATTAACGGTACGACGAGGACCATCTACGCCGCGACGCCGAATGGCTTGTTCTACACGACCAACGCCGGCGCCAATTGGACGCAGGCGTTAATCGGACAAGTTGCCAGCACGCCGTTTCTAGTGGCCGTGGATTCGGCAAACAATGTCTATGTGGCCTTTCAAGGCGGGGGCATGGCGACCGCAAGTAGCGGCGGCACGCAACAAAGCGAGTGGAGTGCGCTCACGTATAATGGCCTGACGCAGAATCAGATCAAGGCCCTGGCTGTGCCGCCCACGGGCTCGGGCACCGCCTACGCCGGTATTGTCTCGGCTACCAACGCATTTTTAACTAAACTGGGCTCGACTGGCCAGTTCTTATCCTCCACATGTATTGGCGGCTCGGACAACAGTCTCGGCCAAAGTATCTCGGTAACGCCGGGCGGCTCGGTATTTGTTTCGGGTCTGACCATCGCGACGAATTTCCCTACAACCAGTGGAGCTGTGCAGACGTCGCTGAGCGCGCTTTATGACGCATTCGCGGTGGGTATCGCCGGGGATGCGGGCAGCAGCGGGGCGCCTACCGTGGTCGTGCAGACTCCGGTCAACGGCACAATTCTTGACGGCACGGTTACGGTCTTAGGGTATGCGGTGGACGCGTACACTTCCGGCGCTAACGCGATCAGCAGCGTGCAGGTGTGGCTGGACGGGAGCTTCTTGACCACGGCTACGTACGGCGTCAGCGATCCTGGCGCTTGCACTCCATTTCCCAATGCGCCGGGTTGCCCGAATGTGGGGTTCACGTATCAGTTCGCCACCAGCACCCTTTCGGCGGGCTCCCATACGCTGGACTTCTACGCGCTGGATAGCAGCGCTCCGGCGAACATCGGCTCGGCGGGCCTGCAATTTACGGTTAGGAGCGGCCCTCCGGTTCCCTTCAATTTCAATGGCGGAACAGGTCCGGACATAATCTGGGAAGACCCCAACTCGGGATTTGCTCAGGTCTGGTATCTTGGCGGATCGCAAGGAGTGACAGTACTTGGGGCGGCAGATCTGACGAAGACGAACCCGTGGCACATTGTGGGAATCGGCGATTTCGATGGTAATGGCACGCCGGACGTGGTGTGGCAGGATCCGGTGAGCGGCGCGGTGCAGGTGTGGTTCCTGGGAGGCCCGGGAGGCAATGTGCTGATGTCGGCCGCCAATATCACTAACAGCAATGTTTGGCATGTGGTATCGGTGGGGGATTTCAACAAGGATGGGCATCCGGATCTGCTATGGGAGGATCCTTCGTCTGGATTTTCCCAGATCTGGTACATGGGTGGGCCCCAAGGCCTTACCTATCAGGGCAGCGCGAACCTGAACCAGACCAACCCGTGGCATATCGTGGGAAGCGGCGATTTCAATGGCGATGGATTCCCCGATGTGCTATGGCAGGATCCGGTTACAGGTACGGTTCAAATCTGGTATATGGGCGGAACGACGGCCGGGCAGGAAGGCAGCCAGTTGCAGAGCGCTACGAACCTGACGGCCAATCAGTGGCACGTGGTCGCCATCGCCGACTTCAATCAGGATGGCCACCCGGACGTGGTATTTCAAAGCCCTGCGAACGGCGCTGCCCAAGCATTCTTTTACAATGGGACGCAAGGTACAAATTTCTTGGGGACAGGGGTTATCAGTAACGGCAATCCCTGGTATATCGCAGGGCCGCATTAAACTAAATCGCGGTTTTAGGGAGCGGGCGGCACGCCGCCCGCTTTCGGGGCGATGATCTATTGTGGCTGTTGACGTCTTCTAAAGCAGGACCGCTTCGAGCGGCTCTGTTCTTCGCCGCATTCTACGTTTGTTTCTTTTCTCCGGTGTTGTTCTCGGGAAGAATATTGGCGCCGCCTGACGACGGCGTGCTTTTCTATTACCCGCACTACAATTCTCCCGTCCAGTTATGGGATCCCCTGCTGATGACCGGTTATCCGGCGATGGCGGACCCGCAACTCATGAGCTGGTATCCGCTGGCGCTGCTGTTGCGTTACATCCCAGGATCGTGGAATGCATTCATCGTGACGGCGTATTTCCTGGCCAGTTGGTTCATGTATCTTTTCGTTCGCCAGGTGACCGGAAAGGATTTTGCCGGGCTGGTGAGCGGGCTCATCTTTGGGCTATGCGGTTTCATGAACGCGCACTTGGGCCACGTCACCATGATTCAGGCGGCCATTTGGATTCCGGCGATGTTGCTTTGCCTGGAACGGTTGGCGAATGGTATCCGCTGGCGGTGGATGGCCTTGGGCGCATTGTGTACCGGCGCCTGCGTGTTGGCGGGCAATCCGCAGATCGCGCTGTACGGCATCACGTTGGTTTTAGGATATGGCGTAGTACGGGGGTGGTCCGCGGTCTCTCCGAGATGGCGATACTACGGCGCAATCGGGGTGACGCTGGCCGCCGGCTTGGCCCTGAGCGCCATCCAAGTTTTACCGACAGCGGAGACTGCGGGCATCAGCACTCGGGCCAAGTTAAGTTTTGCCGATTTCTCGCAATATGCGCTTCCTCCGTCGCAACTGGCGACACTTCTATTTCCCGGCCTTTTCGGCGACATGGGAACGACCGTTCTTTCAGGGATTCCATACTTCGGTTCCGGGAGCATCACGGAAGTGGCGGGGTACGTGGGCTTCGCCGCGCTGGTTCTAGCGGCCATGGCGGTGATCTCCCGCCGGACGGCCGGCGTCTTCTTCTGGTTTTCGTGTATGGCGGTTTCGCTGATTGCAGCCATGGGAGCGGCTACGCCGTTTGGACATTTCCTCTACGGGCTGCCAGCATTCGGTCTATTCCGAGCCCAGGCTCGCTTCCTGCTGATCTTCGGAATTGCAGCGGCGGTGCTGGCGGGCTATGGCCTGACGGCCATCGGGGAAAAGAAGAATTCGGTTCGAAATCAGCTCTTGGCGATGGGGGCAGGCGTGGGCTTGGTCCTCTATGCCGCGAGGATTGCGCTGGTCAACGCCGCGCCGCTGCGGAAGGCGGCCCTGGCGGCGGGGGCGATCCATTTTTCGGCGTCCCCGTTCAGCAATCCATGGATAGGAGTGCCGCTACTTATTGGGTGCTGCATGTGCGGCATGCTGGTGCTGCTGATCGGGAAGCCGAACTCCCTGGCGCTCCGCACGGGCTTGGTGCTGACAATAATCCTGGAGCTTGGCGGTTTCTCCTGGTACGGAGAATGGCGCTTCGAATCTCCGTCCCCGCAAGTTTTTCAGGAGCCGGAGATGGTGCGGCGCATCGGCCAGGACGCGCGCCGCATGAATGCACGATGGGTGGCAGTGCGCGGCTATCTGGGCGACTCAGCGGAGGCGCCGGGTGATTTGCCTACCTTTTGGCAGTTGCCCTCTCTCTCAAAATACGGGCCTTTGCTATCCTCGCGTTACGCAGAACTGTTGCACATGGAAGCGAACAGCCGGTTTGTGGGCCAATGGTGGGATGAGGAGGACCGGGCCCTGGATATCACCGGTGGACGCTTTATTGCCATTCCGGAAATCCCGAACAGCGGCGTCGAAAACCCTCACGGAGTGCCCTTCTCCTCTGAAGATCTCGCTTTATCCGTGGGCCACGGATGCGGAGCGGACGTGGCCTCGGCCACCGTCGCTATCCGGCAGCCGCAAGAGATTCGTGAAATCGCTTTAGTCACGCTGATGGGATGCTCGACCGCCGTCGAGCAAGGCACGCCGGTAGCCGAGGTCCGCCTTCAAACGGCCCAAGGCGGCAGTATGGCGGTCAAGATCCGCGCGGGTATAGAGACATCCGAATGGGCCGCCGGTTGTGAAATGGTGGCGCCGACCATGCGGAATCATGGGGCGAATGTCTATGCGCGACGCAGCGTGCCAATGGCCGGCGGCACCTGTCAAGCCCGGACGTACGAGGCCATCCTCAATCTGCCCAAGCCGATCGCCATATCCTCCATGGAAATCCGATGGTTGCCCAGTAGTACGGGGATCTTGAAGATCGACAAAATCAGCCTGCTGAATGCCAAAACAGGAATCTCACAGCCGCTAAACCAGCAAGACGTCTGGTTTGGAGATGCGGTCCGCTGGAGACGGATTGCCAAGGCCAACGGCATGGAAGTTTATGAGAACCTGCGCGCCAGGCCCAGGGCGTGGCTGGTGCCGGAGACCCTATCGGTGGCAGGTGCCCAGGTAGTCCGCGCCATTCAAACCTCGCGCTTACCAGACGGGCGGCTCTATGAGCCCGGTTCGGTAGCTCTAATCGAAGAGCCGCTCTCATTTCATGCCGCCGCCTCCGATCCGAAAGCTAAGGTTTCGCCGATCGACGCCAGCGGAAGCTCGGTCGAAATCCAGACATCGAGCAGCCAGCCAGCCTTTCTGGTTCTTGCCGATTCTTTTTACCCAGGCTGGCAGGCCACGGTAAACGGCCGGCCCACCCACATTTTCCAGACGAACTATATTCAGCGGGGCATCCTGATACCGCGCGGCACAAGTTCCGTACGTTTCGAGTTTCGCCCCGGGCGATTCTATACGGGCGGGCTGATCAGTTTAGCTACGCTCGCCGGCATGATTTTAGTGTCAGGTTGGCGGTATCGACGGGGGCGGTTGAACTCGCCTGGCGCGCGACTATAGGGCGATGGCTGTCGGAAGACATGGCGGGTCAGCGAGGCCCGGCAATGCGCCAGATGTTAGGACCGCTCAAATCGGAATTCCCCAATAAAGTGGTGCCCTGTGCGCCTCCTAGAAACCAAATTTGACTGGCGCCGGACGTAGGATTCTGCCAAACGACATCGGGGTGCCCGTCCAGGTTAAAGTCGGCAATCGACACGATGCGCCACGAGTTGAGTCCCGCGAGTTGTGCCACGGCGGTCACAGTATTCCCTTGCGGACCGCCCAAATACCACACTTGTACGGCAC
>Ga0209839_10001396_pt1 | contig 12402 bp, 7 predicted proteins | sample OrgsoiDNA2013050_FD_185800 | JGI IMG/M metagenome (GOLD analysis project Ga0209839, IMG submission 185800) | Permafrost soil microbial communities from the Arctic, to analyse light accelerated degradation of dissolved organic matter (DOM) -... | ecosystem: Environmental > Terrestrial > Soil >... | reverse complement strand
GCGGGGAGTCCACCGAAAACTGTCCTGAATGTAGAAGCCGTGGTTGTTTTCAAATGAGTGCCGCTTGCTGTTGCCCTGCGTGATTTTGCCGCCGCCGGCAGAGCCCTCGAGGAAAGTCGAGAGATCGGGAAAACTCAATTTCCCCCGATAGGTGTTGTCCTGGACCAACTGGATCGTGGTTCGGCGATACTCGTAACCAAACTTGATATCGTGCCGTCCTGCCTTCCACGAATAGTTGTCGATGAAGTGCCAGTTGGAATCCACGCGCGACCGCGGCACGGAGTTAGTTGCGCCGATGACCGAAAAACCTCCGTTATTAAGTGTGATCTTCGGCAACCCGAAATCGAACGGTGAAGTGACCCCAGTGTCGAGGCCTATTGAAGCGGGATTGAAGCTCTTATCTTCAGGGAAAAAACCTTCGACAAAACGATTCCAACCCAGACGCGCCTCATTCACCTGCTGAGCATTGACTACCTTTACGTACGAAAGCGAGACCAGCTGCACGCGCGTCGGAGTGGTGGTATTGAAACCTGGAAGAAGTCCTCCAGCCAACTGGGCGAAGGGGAAACTCTGGTCGCTGTCGCCAAAATAGTAGCGGCCCGTCACCAGATTGTTCGAGTTGAAGTTGTGATCCACCTTGCCAATAAAGCTATCCACGCGGTTGGTGAAACGCGTGGAAACGGCAAGATTGTTGACTCCTAGCGGGCAGCCGAGGTCATATCCCGTCCCCGAGGCGCTGGGGGTAAAGGCCGGGTCTGGCTTGTTTGGCGCAGGCCACGGGTTCCGCGCCAGGAGAGCCGCAATCACCGTATTTGGCGCGCCGTTGGCCGCCTCATCCGCCGCAATCTGTCTTGGGTCGGGCACGCAACTTGTACCCGCTTGGGCCCCTGACTCCCGCTGCCCCTCATAATCCAGGTAGAAGAATGTCTTGTTCTTAATGATCGGGCCGCCCAGCGACCCGCCAAACTGATTGTTGTGAAACGGATCCTGCGACCCGACATTGTTGAAGAAGTTTCGAGCGCTCCCGATCGAACTGGTGCGGTTGTACTCGAGCAGCGACCCATGCACCTTGTTCGTGCCGCTTTTGGTCACGATGTTGATGACGCCACCAGAGTTGCGTCCGTATTCCGCTTCGTAATTCGACAGCACTCGCAATTCAGCGACGGCATCAATTGGTAGAATCGTCGCTGGGTCGCCGAATACACCCGCCTCGTTGATAGCTGGATCGTTACGGAACCCGTCGTTCATGTCGGTACCGTCCAAGAGGTAATTGTTCGAACGGCCACGCGAACCATTCATCGAGAACTCTCCGAAGGAACCGGGAGAGTCCGAGATCTGGTCGGGCGAACCCGCAACGCCGGGATTGAGATAGATCAGCTTGGTATAGTCGCGGCCGTTCACCGGGAGATTCTCGATTGCCTCCGTAGTGAGCGTTCCGCCGAGTTCACTGGAAGTGGTCTCCACAATCGGCAACTGGTCGGCGGAGACTTCGACCTTGGTCGAGATCTGGCCAGTCTTCAAGGAGGCATCGATGCGGCGCTCGCTGGCTACGTCGACCGTCACACCGGTGGCGATGAAGGTCTGGAAGCCTTGCTGAACTACCGCTACCGTGTAGGTCCCGATGGGCAGTTCGGGGAGCGAATAGCTGCCGTCGGCGCTGGTCTCACTGGAGCGCTCCAAGCCTGTACCGGTGTTTTTTACGGTCACCTTCGCGCCGGCGACTACGGCGCCGGAGGGATCGGTCACGGTCCCGAGGATGGTTCCGCGGAAGGTCTGCGCCGAGAGGCTTACTGCGGCCAGAAGAACAAACACCAGGAAGATGCGCGCTTTCATGTGGTCTCCTTGAAACGGTTCAGTTTTTGGGAGGAGTGTTGGTGCTCTGCGACGGGAGGCAATTACTTTCGTCACTTCTGGGAAAGCTTGCAATTCCTTGCATACTAAGAAGTTGCGCCGCCCCGCCCGCAAAAATCAGCTAAGAAACATTACCGAAAGCTGATCCCTAGAGTCAACCAAGTAGTTATGAATGGTTACCATAGATTTTATAAATAGGGTACGGGGCCGACGGCTGCCTCTAGAAGGTGAAGGCAACGCCGCCGCGGACGGACCGGGCGGACTGGACCATATAGACGGTCTGGCCATCCTGGCCAAGGACGGGAACGTATCCCTGCGCCAAGAGGTTGCGCAGGTCGATGATGGCTTCCACATGGCCGCCCATGCTGGGAAGCGGCTGGCGGACGAAGACGTTAAGGAAAGGATCGCTCTGTCCAGGCGAGGCGTTGAACATATCGACCGGGGTAATCGCCGGGCCATTGATCCAGCGGTAGGAGGCGATCCAGCGGGTGTGGGTGCGCGACACGTTCCCACTCAACTTGGCGGCGACGGCATGCCGGCGTTGGGTGGTCATGAATTGCTGGGCGTCCTGCAAGGAAACGTCGGGGCGGGAGAGATCGAGAACACCGCCAAAAGCGTAGTCGATGGTGCCGGTGAGGTCCGACGAGAACTTGCGTTGGAGCACGACGCGCAGGCCATTGGTGTCGAGGGTCTTGCCGGTATAGCTGAAGGTGCCCGAAGTGACGTCGGGCAAAAGGAATCCGCCAGCGGCCGTGGTTTGACCGGTACCCGTGAGAGAGGGGTCGCCAATGCGGTCAGAGAAGACGGCGACCTGAAGATTGGTCTTGCCAGCACGGTGCGACAGGCTGACTTCCTGATGGTGAGCGCTCTCCATTTTGGGAGCGAAGCCGAGCAGGCTGACGCGCGGATTCGATTCGCTCAGATCGGCTGGGGCGGAATCGAAACCCTTCTCGGAGCGCAGATCGGGACGAGATGTCGCGTAGTCGTATTCCAAAACGGTGTCGGGTGAGAGGTGCAGATCGGCGGAGGCGTAGGGGCGGAAGGCAGAAACGTGGCCTAGAAATTGGATGGTCTGCAGTTCGCTGCCGAACTTGAATTCCAGAATGTCGCCGACCGCAAAATCATCGCTCGCCGAGAGCGCGAGCGCTTGCAGGGCTGCGTTGTGCAGGCTGGGATCGGAAGCGGCGAAACGGCGGACGGTTAACCCCATGCTGGGCTGAGATCCGTTCATCAGGCGGCGGGAATAGCTGGTACGCACGACTGCGGCGGGGAGTCCTTCTCCGTAAGCGACGTTGCCGCTGAAAGCGAGATGCCCGTCGGAGAACATCGAGCGCTCGAGAGTGAAGCCGGTGCTCATATCCGATCCGGTACCGTAGCCGCCCGCAGGGGAACTGGCGAGGAAGGATAGAGTGCCGGTCACTGGGTGACTCTGCTTCTCAGCCGGCAAGGTGGGATCGTCAAAGATGCGCAAAATGGGTCGGTTCGCCACCGAACGGAGAGTCCACTTCCAGTCGTCTTCCTCGGGCAGAGCGCGAATTGGGCCGAGTTGCATCACACCAAGCAACGTACTTAAGGTGACATTGACGTTGAGGCTGGCGCCGGGGCGCAGGCCGACTTTCTCGCGAAGTGCTGGAAGGAAAGATGGCGCAGTGACTTTGAGAGTGTACAGACCGGGCAGCAAACCGGTCGCGGTGTAGTATCCCGCTTCGTCGGTGAAAACGGTGAGTGTGCGATTGGCGGCGCCGAGAATGCGTACGACGGCGCCCATTTGCGGAGTGCCCGAGTTATTGCGGACGTATCCTGAGATCGCTCCGGGCTGCTCTGCCGCCCAAACAGGCAGCGACAGCCCTACCAGGATTGCCCAAGTTCCGAGCTTACGCAGTTTCACTCCATCCCACCCCTAGGGGGAAAATCGCAGGGAGTTACTCTACGGCAAACACCGCCGACGGATCAATCGTTTGCTTGGAAATATTGTCGTTCACTTTGATTTCGATCTTGTAAGTACCGGGTTGTAGGTTGGCGGCTACGATCGATTTCTGCAGCGTCACCTGATCGCCCAAATTGCCCATCGTGTCGGTGGTCTCGGTTTTCTGAATGATCGACTTATTGGTCGCCAGATTGGTGATGTTGTATTCGAACGTGGCGGAAGGCTTGTGCGTCTTTTCGTCCACGCCGAGATTATAGACCTGCATCCAGAAATTGAGCTTCTGATCTTTGTCTCTTTTAAACATGGCCGGCTTGCCGTCGGCTGGGGCCACGCGGGGACGAATCTTCATGGTGCCGATCACGAAACTGCCGGTGCCGATGGCCTTGGTAGGAACCGGTTCCATCTGGTCGGCCACGATAAGAGTTGAGGTGGCAAGCTTATCGTCGGAATACTCGGGAACGACAACGCTGCGGCTCCATACACCCTTGCGATCACCGTTAACGTCTTTGACCGCGATGTTCAACTTATAGCGGCCGGGACGCAGAGGGAGAGCCTTCCAGTAGACTGAAGCGTTCTCTGCGGTGCGGGGCAGGAGTTCGGCGGGGACATCGACTTGAACCGTATCCTCGAAGGTCTGGACAATCTTGCCCGTCAGCGTGGTCAGGCGGCCAAAGATGTTGACCGTGCCGCGCTGAATGCCGTCTTTGTTGACGAAGGTAATATCGCGATTCTTCAGTTGGATCGTGACCGGAACCAGCACGGTATCGCTGGTAACCTTCACGAAGTCTGCGCGGACATCGAAGGGCATCGGATTGAGGATAACCTTCGAATTCACGGCCTCTTCCAGGTCCGTGAATTTGACCTTAGGAGCGGCTTGCAGCTTGGCGAACTGCTCCAGGCGGTCAAATTCCTTAGTCTGCTGCATTGAACTCTGAGGGCCCGAACCCAGGCGTTCCAAGCCGCTGCCCGTGAAGCGCTGCGCCTTGTTCGCCATTCCCATCTGCTCGTACATGGTCAACCCGGCGTTGGGGGTCATGAGCAGTGCGTCTTTTTCGGAGCGGTCCAGAGTCATGTGGAACTCGCCGCACATGCAGGTGTCGACGAACTCCATGATCACTTCCTGGCCAATACCGTCGATGTACCGATACCGCCAGTCTTCAAACGGGAAGGTCGAGGTCTGACCGCCACCTTCTTCCATGGGACGCTCGTAACTTCCGCCAGAGGGATGCGAGTCGATCTCATCGGGCTTGCCGAATACGATGTAGATGCGCCCGCGATCGGTTTTCCAGCCGGGCACACCCGCCGCGAAATGCTCGTTGGCGTAGGCAATGCGCTGGTAGTGCTCTTCTTTGTATTCGTTTTCTTCGGTGTCAGGAGTGGGGTCGCGGCGCTGCCAGAAAGCTTCGATAAAGTTGTCGCGTTCCTCGTCGTTCGACAGCTGCTTGAAGGCGGCGCGCTCTTCGTCGGTGATGATCCAAACTACGTCCTCATCGAGCCACTTTTTGTAAGGCTTACTCAATTCCTGTTTGAGGGCCCGCTGATTCCGCTTTTTCTGTTTCTCGTCGGGGGCGCGCTTCAAGGGGTCGACAGCGTCGACGGGCTGGGCTTGTGCGGGCTGAGCCTGCACAGCACCGGCGGTGTCTTTGGCGGGTTTGTCGGTGGATTTCTGATCCGGTTGGTCCTGAGCGACGGCGCCACAGACCAACAGACCGAAAGACACAAGCGAAATTCGGAGAACTGTTTGATACGAAGCGACCCGGAACATGAGAGGGACTCCTGCCAGACAACCGTCTGCTTATTTTAGGCCTGTTTGCCGTGTGAAAGCAAGGCTAAGTCGTGCCCCGAGAATCAACTGAAACGAACCGCACCCGTATGTTTTAGAAGCCTGGGATGTCCTCCCGAGTTGCCCAGACTGATGCCAAATCTGAGACTGCCCTACAAGCGGTGACGGAGTTATAATGTTCGGCTCCGGGGGCAGTCACTATCGCTTCCCACGCGTAACGGGTCTCGGCCACTTCTTCATACTCCTGATCGGGAACTTTTTCTGTGCCAGGATCGTAACAGATGGTGTGTGTCCGTCACCCTAATCGAAACAGCGGGCGATTCTTGCGTAAATGCAGGTGCTAGCAGGGGTTGGCCTTCTGTGGGAGATAAATCACCCGGACAGTGACGGGAATTATGAAAGCTTGGAAAAAAATTGCAATCGGCGTTGGCATTGCGGTTCTGCTCGCAATCATAGTCGGTTTTACCGTTCATCAGAGCAGTAAGAACGTCGTGACGGTGCAGACCGGGAAAGTGCAGCGGCAGGATCTGGCAACGGTGGTGAGCGCTTCGGGAGAGATTAAACCGAAGACCTACGTCAACATCGGCGCCAACGCTTACGGAAAGATCACCCACCTGTATGTAAAGGAAGGGGATCAGGTAAAGAAGGGTCAATTGCTGGCGCAACTGGAGAACGTACAATCCGCGGCGGACGTAACGGCCAATCAGGCGTCGGTGCAGGCCGCGGAGACGGACGCGATTGCCGCCGATGCTGCGCAGAAGACGTCGCAAGCCGACTTGGTGCGCGCGCAAGCGGACTACGACCGCAACAAGCTCGACTGGGACCGGGCGCAGAGCCTGTTCAAGGATGGCCTGATCGCGAAGTCGGATTTCGACAGCCGTAGGAACGCGTGGGCCACCGCCGATGCGGGGCTGGTGCAAGCCCAAGCGCGGGTGGCTCAGGCCAAAGCGCAGAACGACTCCGCGGGCAAACACACATCGCAGGCGAGGGCCAATCTGACCCGCGTCAACGATGTACTCCAGAAGACGACCTACAGCGCGCCGTACAACGGCGTCGTCACCAACCTTCCGGTCCGGGAAGGCGAATCCGTCGTCATTGGAATTCAGAACGCTCTGGGCAGCACGCTGATGACGATTGCCGACATGTCGATCATCACGGCTGAAGTAAAAGTAGATGAAACCGACATTGTCAATGTGCACCTGGGACAACCGGCGGAGGTCACGATTGACGCGATTCCCAAGAAGATATTCCATGGGCAGGTTTCAGAGATCGGAGACAACGCGATCGTACGTTCCAGCGGGGTGTCGACCTCGCAATCGACGACAGCCAGCGAAGAGGCCAAGGATTTCAAGGTAGTCGTGACCCTTACCGACCCACCGAAGGACCTGCGTCCGGGGCTTTCGACGACGGCGAAAATTACGACCGCAAACCGCAGCAATGCCATCGCTCTGCCGATTCAGGCGCTGACATTGCGCGCCAAGGATCAGATCGAGCAGCAGAATAACCCTCCGGGTTCGGTGCACGCCGCGGCACCTGCGGCCAAGGAAGTCGCATCCAAGACGAAAAAAGGGGATGACGTGCAGGGAGTATTCGTCATCCGCAGCAAGAAAGCGATGTTCGTCCCAGTGACCACGGGCATCACCGGCACGACCGATATTGAAGTGCTCGACGGGTTGAAAGAAGGGGACGAAGTCATTACCGGGAGTTACAAAGTCTTGCGCACTTTGCGGCCCGGGAGCAGCGTAAAGATCGATAACACGGTTCCCAAGAAAGAAGACGAAGGTTCATAACGTTAGCCGGCCTGGTACGTCCAAAGGGGAGGCCGGTCGTAGTCTCGGAAATCAGGTTTCGGAAGTCGGGTCTCGAAACACGGCGTCTCAGAAGACGGAGCCCGCAGCTAGAACGAACTGAACCCAAAGATCGGAGAGGTCAGTGGCACCGGACCAGGAGAAAAACATGGCAACCGCAGAAGTCCTCAGTATGCCGAACACCGCCAACCTAGCACCGCCCGAATCGTGCATGATTGCGGCGGAAGATCTCTGGAAGACCTATGACATGGGATCGGAGCAGCAGGTCCATGCATTGCGCGGAGTGAATCTGCGCATCCAGCGCAATGAATACGTTGCCATCATGGGGCCGTCGGGTTCCGGCAAGTCGACTCTGATGAATTTGATTGGCTGCCTCGACACGCCTTCGCAGGGAAAGTACTGGCTCAACAGCCAACTGGTTAGCGAGCTGGACGACGACGAACTGGCGCGCATCCGCAACAAGGAAATCGGGTTCGTGTTCCAGACCTTCAACCTGCTGGCCCGAGCCACGGCGCTGCACAACGTGGAGCTGCCGTTGATTTATGCCGGCATTCCGACCGACGAACGGATGGAGCGCGCCCGGGCTTCGCTGGCAGCGGTGGGCATGGAAGGCCGCATGAGCCATAAGCCGAATGAACTATCCGGCGGCCAGAGGCAGCGCGTTGCCATTGCGCGCGCCCTGGTCAACAAACCCTCGATCATTCTGGCCGACGAACCGACGGGCAATCTGGACTCGCAAACCGGCGTAGAAATCATGGCGCTGTTTGACCGTTTGCACGCAGAGGGCAACACGATCATTCTGGTAACCCACGAAGGCGATATCGCGGAGTACGCTCACCGGGTCATCCACATCAAGGACGGTGTCATCGCGAGCGATCAGAGCAAAGGGCCGGGACAGCGTAGCTGAGTTTCGAGCTTTTGGAGTAGCGAATCACGCCCAGCCTCACGGCTGGGCGTTTTTGCTGGGTAGATCTGCCGATCTTGGCGGGTATCGCGGTCGGGCCCGATGCGAGGGCAGGATGCCCTCGCGACAGCCGGCAAGATGCCGGCGCTACCTTTCGGGCGCTGTGAGTTGCGATGTGGGCTCGGAAACGGGATCCGCAGTCATGACCCGGTCTCTGCCTTCTTTTTTCGCGCGATAGAGAGCGGCATCGGCGGCCACGATCAGCACCTGAGGAGACGTGCCGTGCTGGGGAAGTTCGGCGATGCCAATGGATGCCGTGACCATCCTGACAGACTGGCCTTGGTGCAGAATCGTCATCTCGCGCAATCGGTTTCGGATCCGCTCGGCGCGGGCCTGGGTTGTTTTCAAGTCGGCTGCCGGAAGAATGACGATGAACTCCTCGCCCCCGAAGCGGCACACGATGTCCTCGGCGCGAACGCTCTTCAGCAGGAACGAAGCGGTCTCGCGTAGGACGGCGTCCCCGGCATCGTGGCCATAGGTATCATTGAATTTCTTGAAATGATCCAGGTCGAGCATCATGACGCCTAGTCCATGCTCGGCCCGCACCGCCCTCCGCGTTTCGCGCTCCAGCGTTTCTTCCAGATAGCGGCGGTTGTAGAGGCCGGTCAAGGGATCGCGGATCGACTGATTTCGCAAAGCATCGCGCAGTTGGATATTGGCCAGGGACAAGCTCACCTGCTCGGCAAACATGTTTGCCATTGACAACACCGGCGGTTGCAACTCGCCCGGTTCGATCATCTGGAAGTGCAGGATGCCGGTCGCTTCGCCGTGCGCCAGCAGGGGAAGGCAAAAGTAAGCGTGCGCACCGGATTTTGCATGCCCGCACTCGGCGGCATGGTCGCCTGCAGAGACCACGTGCGGGCGCCCGGTGCGAAGAGCCCAGCAGTCTTGCGTCCCGAAGCCATTGGCCGGCAAATCGCAGTCCGCCCAGTGGGCCGCCACCTCGGGGATTGCGCGCGATGAATTCAACAGCAGCATGACGCCGCGCAGTTCCGGAAAAACCTTGGGAGCCATCCCGGCAATTACGGCGAAGGCGTCTTTCGAATCGGCACAGCTCTGCAGTAGTTCCGCCATCTGGCGAGGTTGGTGGCGCGGTTCGAGCGTCTGGTGAGTTCCAGCATCATGCGCTCGGTTTGCTGGTTCAGTTCCTGTTGCGCCAAGGCCCGTTCCCGCATCTCCGAATGCAACCGGGTGTTCGCCTCGAACAGAGCAGCAGTATGTTCTCGGATTTGCTCCTCCAACACTTGCTGGTTGCGCATCTGGTCGTCAATGTCGGCGCAGGCTCCGAACCACTTCACGATGGCGCCTGCGGAGTCCCGCATCGGAGTGGCGCGGACCAAGTGCCAACGAAAGCCTCCCGTAGCGCTTTGCAAACGATATTCCATTTCGAAGGGTTCCCCGGTGCGGTAGCACTTCTTCCAATTTTCCAGCGCCACGGGGCGATCGTCAGCATGGACTGCATTTTGCCAGCCCCATCCCAGGGTTTGTTGATCGTCGAGGCCGGTCAGTTCGGACCAGCGCTGATTGCAGTAATCGATGCCGCCTCCGGGAATAGCAGTCCAGACGATCTGGGGGACAGCCTCGGCCAGCATGCGGAAGCGCGACTCCCCGTCGCGCGCCGAGTTCACCACGGCGGCCTGCATGGCCAACACGCGATCGAGGAAGGCGGTCGCGATGGCCAGCATCATGACCAGAAAACTGGTGACGCTGATGACCACTATTCCTAGAGAAGAAATCCGCACGGAGTTCCGGACGCTGAACGAAGCGTCGCAAGCGTAAAACCTTACCGCCCACATACCGGTGTAGTGCATCAGCGGAATCGCGCTGCCCATGGCCAGGGCGCTCAGGAGTTTGCGCGGGCTGGCTTTCTTCTCCTGACGGACTTGAAATGACAGGATCAGCGCCGCCAGCGAGGTAACGACCGCCAATCCGAGGGAGAGGCCGACGCGAGTCCAGCGGTATTCCATCATGGCCGGGAAGCGCATTGCCTCCATGCCGATGTAGTGCATGGCCGCGATGCCTCCGCCCATCACCAGGCTGCCCGCTAGCAACGAAGCGACGCCCATGCGCTCGCGGCTGACGGTAAACAGCGCCACTCCAGAGGCGGCGATCGCCGCCAACAGCGACAGGATGACCGTCGGATAGTGATACAGAACCGGCACCGGCAGACTGAAGGCCAGCATTCCGATGTAGTGCATGGCCCAGATTCCCAGACCCATGGAGGTGGCTCCGCCGGTCAGCCAAAACGATCTTGCCCGGCGATGCGCTGCGGTTACACGGCCCGCCAGGTCAAGAGCCGCGTACGCCGCAACCATGGCAAGAGCAATCGAAAGCGCTACCAGCCCGTAGTTGTAACTTCCCTGAAGCGTGATTGCGTCTGACGTAATGCCTCCCCAACCCGAGCGAGCACAGACCGGCGCGAAACGCTTTGCGTCCGGACCCGCTGGGATACACATCGGCAGAGGTCGCTTTTCTCGTGATTAGAAGTCGATAAGAAACGTGATGCGAGCGGATCGGATTTTCAGAGGAAGTGACGACCGCGGAAACAAAAAGAGACGTAGCAGAGCTACGTCTCTACGAGAAAGGTTGTGGAATAACCTACGGAGTCGTGCTGTCCGTCTTCACGACGGCCGTGTCGGAAGGCAAACCATGGGTAGCGATGAAGAAATTGTGGTCGTACAGATTGCGGTAGATGCGTCCGGAAATTTCCGCCGCCTTAGGACCGAAAGTGGGGCGTCCGCCCTGCAGGAAGACGACGACCACCACGCGTCCAACGCTGGTGTTGGCATAGGAGGCGAACCAGCCGAAGCGCGTTCCGGCGTGCGAGCAGGTTCCCGTCTTGCCTAGAATGGTTTCTTCGTTGAAATTGAGGCGCAGGCTGCGAGCAGTGCCGTACTGGACCGCTCCGGCCATGCCATCGGAGAGTTCGGGAATCACCGGAGCGATGTCGAGTTGCCGCTTGATGCGCGGCTGAAATCCGGCGACTTCTTCGGGAGTGGTGGGATGCTGCAAGTAGTAGAGGGTTCCGCCATTGGCAATGGCCGAAACCATCGCGCCCAGTTGCAGCGGGGTCATGGAGACGCCCTCGCCGAACGAGCACATTTTGCCAACGCCGCCAAGCTTTTCGGGGATCACTTCATCGGGATAGCTGCCCAGCTGTTCGCCGGGAATGTCGTATCCGGCGAGTTCGCCGAGTCCGTATTCGTGGGCGTAGTAGGCCACTTTCTCAAAGCCGAGCTTGCGTCCGAGCGCTTCAAAATAAGCGTTGTTGGAGTGGGCGATCGCCGTGGTCAGGTTCATTCGGCTGCGGCCGCCGAGAGGAACTTCCGTTTCCTTGGAGATCAGGCCTTCGCTGAGCGCCGCGAGGGCGACGGATAATTTGATCGTGGAGCAAGGCTGCGCGCCGCTGGAAAGAGCCAGCTTCTGGTTCACCATGGCCAGCACGCGTCCGCTGGTCGGTTCGATAGCGACGACGGTGCCATTCATGTTGCCCAGCGCATCGATAGCAGCCTGGCGGACAACGGGATCTTCTCCGGTTGTGATGTCACCGGCGGCAATGCCTTCAGCGAACGAGCTCATGTGAAAGCGCTCGTAATAGTGATGGCGGCGCGTACTTACGGAGGCATGAGTCAATGTCGCACTGCGACTGCGCGCCAGGTGATGCATGCGGCGCCGGGTGCGCTGGCTCTCGCTGATCCTTGGCGATTTCGATTTGGCGGTGGCATGCGTGCTGGTATTGATGTGCGCCGCAAAGCTCACGCTTGCCAGAGGAAGACAGGTCAGCAAGGCCATGATCAGACGAAAAAGGCTCGTTCTCTTCGACATCTTGTTGATTTCACTCCCCGGACGGTAATACATACAGTTCGATGCACGCAGGGTGCCAGCGGGTGGTAACCCGGCCAGATCACTCAACTGCGCTGATAGTACGGGACTTAGTACAATTATGGCAACGGAAAAGTTTAGATCACTGGAAACATTAATTTCGATTCAAACCGTTATAAAACAAGCACATACGATGGGATTACCTCGGTTCAGACCCCTTCAGTAACGCATTACCAGGTTACTGGAA
>Ga0209839_10001395_pt1 | contig 12408 bp, 11 predicted proteins | sample OrgsoiDNA2013050_FD_185800 | JGI IMG/M metagenome (GOLD analysis project Ga0209839, IMG submission 185800) | Permafrost soil microbial communities from the Arctic, to analyse light accelerated degradation of dissolved organic matter (DOM) -... | ecosystem: Environmental > Terrestrial > Soil >... | reverse complement strand
AATGACGGCTTGGCTGTTTGAAAATTGAATCGGCGAACAGTGCGCGCAGAGCATCCGCGAAATCAGGTGGTCCTGAAATGCAGCACGCCGTCGGTTTCCTTGGCGGTCAGACGGCCCTCGACCAGCATGTAATTGACATGGGCGATCAGCTCGCCGGCGGCAAAGCCCATCTGGTGCACGTCCAGCACGTGCTTGTGGAACACCACCGGCACCAGTTCCTTGGACGTCCTGGTATTTTCACGGCAGGCATCGGCAATCAGCCGGCAGCGGTCCTCGTGATGGTCGGCCAGTTGCTTGATACGCGTCTTCAATCCGTAAAACGGCACGCCATGGCCGGGCAGCACCAGCAGGTCGTAAGGAAGGGTGGTGGTGAGGCTCGCCAGCGACGCCAGATATTCGCCGAGCGAGTTCTGGTCGGGCTCGACCGCCCAGACGCTGACATTGGGCGAAATCCTGCTCAGCACCTGATCGGCCGACAAAAACAGTTTGTCGGCGGCGCAATACAGCATCACCTGATCGAGCGCATGGCCGCCGCCGGTGATGACCTTGAAGCGCCGCGTGCCGATGGAAATCTCGTCGCCATGCGAGATCCGGCGATAGGACGGCGGCAGGATCGAAACCCGCTTCAAATAATCCTGGCCACGGCCGAGCAATTTGTCGGTCAGGCCTTCATCCATGCCATGGCGCCGGAAGAACAGCCGTTGCGCCATCTTGCGCTCTTCGGTGCCGCGGTTCTGATGGTAGACCGACTGCAGATATTCCACCTGCGACATATAAAGCGGGCAGTTGAAGCGTTCGACGATCCATCCGGCGAGGCCGACGTGATCGGGATGCGAATGGGTCACGATCAGCCGCGTGATCCTGACGTCGGCCAGCGGACCTTCGAACAGCGCGGTCCATGCCGCGATCGATTCCTCGTTGCCGAACCCGGAATCCACCATCGCCCAGCCGTCGCCATCGGCGAGCAGATAGATGTTCACGTGGTTGAGCCGGAACGGCAGCGCAAGGCGGACCCACAACACGCCGGGCATCACCTCGACCACCTGATCGGGGCCGGGATGATGTTCCCAGGGGTAGCGCAGCGCCTCGGCCGAGGACTGAACGGGGTCTGTTTTCGAATCCATCGTTTGATATCGCAAAAAAATTGTCGCTATCGGCTTAGCCGCACAATCGGCGCGGCGCCAGCCGAAAAAATAAAGGCGGGTTTGGATAAAACACTGGGCGGCAGGCAGAAGCCGTCATTCCGGGATGGTGCGTTAGCACCAGACCCGGAATCTCGAGATTCCGGGTTCGATGCTTCGCATCGCCCCGGAATGACGGAGGCCTCAGGCCGCCCGGATGTTGGAGAGGAACGCGTCGATCTCCGAACGCAGGACGCCGGTTTCGCGCCGGAGCGCGCCCGACGCATTCAAGACCTCGTCCGCAGCCGAGCCTGCCTCGGCCGAGGCGGTAGAGACGCCGACGATGTTGCTGGAAACCTCGGACGTGCCGCCGGCGGCATGCTGGATGTTGCGGGCGATCTCGCGGGTCGCGGTACCCTGTTCCTCAACGGCGGCGGCGATTGCGGTGGTCACCTCGTTGATTTCGCCGATGGTATGACCGATGTTGCGGATCGCGCTGACGGCTGTTGTCGTCACCTGCTGCATGCTGGCGATCTGCGCGCGAATTTCGTCGGTGGCCTTCGCGGTCTGGTTGGCAAGGCTCTTCACCTCGGAGGCGACCACCGCAAAGCCGCGGCCGGCATCGCCGGCGCGCGCGGCCTCAATGGTGGCGTTGAGCGCGAGCAGGTTGGTCTGCGAGGCGATCACCTGGATCAGGTCGACCACGACGCTGATGCGGCTGGCGTTCTCGGCGAGGCCTTGCATGGTAGCGTCGGTCTGGCCGGCTTCATCGACCGCCTTGCGGGCGATCTCCGCCGATGTGGTCACCTGGCGGCCGATTTCGGTGATCGATGACGATAATTCCTCCGTGCCCGAGGATACCGTCTGCACGTTCGCCGAGGTTTCCTCGGCGGCGGACGCCACCGCGGTCACCAGCGCACTGGATTGGTCGGCGGTGGCCGACATCCGCTGCGCCGTGGTCTGCATGGAATCGGCTGAGGTCTGCAGGCCATCCAGCGCGGCGCGGACGGTTGCTTCGAATTCGACAATCCGGGTCTCCATGCGGGAGGCGCGTTCGGCCTTGACGATGCGATCCTTGTCCTGCTCGGTGCTCAGCGCGCGCGCCTCGATCATGCTGCCGCGAAAGATCTCCAGCGAATTCGCCATCGCCGCGATCTCGTCGCGCTGGCGGCTGCGATGAATTTCCGCATCGAGATCGCCGCCCGACAAAAGCTGCATCGAGCGTTGCAGGTTGCCGATCCGCCGCAGGATGTTGCGGCCGACATAGAGCCAGACGAACAGCACGGATCCGATGAAGGTGAGGCCGCCGAGCGCAAGCATGACCATGGTCGCGAACGAAATCTCCCGGCGCGCGTGCCAGGTCGAGGCGTCGGTCTCGGTCTGTACGCCATCGACGAGCTGCTTCACGCTGATGCCGAGGCCGACATTGAGCTTGCGGGTTTCGTCCAGAATGAGCTGGCCATAATCGTCGGCGTCGAGTTCCTTCTGCCTGGTCTTGAAGACGCTGGTCTTGCCGTCGCCGAATGCCAGCAATTTCAGCGCAGCGTCCTTCAGCGCGGCGGTGTTGCTCAAGCTATCAAGGTTGGATTTGAGGTCCGGAGATGCGGCCTTGAACGCCTTCTCAACCTGTTCGAGCGCGTCGCCGTTGGTTGCCGAGAGCGCCGCCATCATATGTGAGGCCAACAGATTGGTGCCGGCGATGACGTTGCCAAGCTGCTCGATCGCCTGGGCGGCTTCGATTGTATCGTCCTGCGAGAGCAGATTGGCGGACCCCAGGACAGCCTTGATCCTGGTTTGCGCATCGATCGTCGCGGGAGCCGCGGCGGCGGCGAAAGCCGTCTGGGCCTTGCGCAGGGCATCGTATTGCTTCTGGCGCTGGGCAGCTATTCCAAGCCGTTCGGTGGCCGCCGCGCCCAGGCTGTTGATGGTGTCGTCGATGCTCTTGACGGTTTCACCGAGGGCGGCGACGATGGCCTTGTCGGCCCCGAGCTCGATGATCTGGCCGAGCTTGTCGACCGCGTCGTGCTGGGTCTCCTTCATTTTCTTGGCGCGTTCGTGCAGCGCCTCTTCGCTGCCCGAGGCCAGCAGCGCCGGTCCCTGGCTGGCAAGGCTTGCGCTTTGCGCCGCCAATTGCAGGCTGGCGGCAAGACGGGGAATGTCCCGTCCGCTCAGATCGAGCATCGAGCCGCCGAGATGCCCCAGCACCATGCCGGCGCCGGCGCTGATCACGATGGCCATGCCCGCGATCACGGCGAAGGCGGCGAACAGACTACTCCTGACGCCCCATCTCGGGCGCCGGAAGCCAAGGCCCCGCAATTTGCCCATCGCTGATCGTAACGCCATGCTTTCTGCCTCGCGCTCGCTTCATCCCCAGGATGAATTCGAGTGGCAGTATCGCGTTACCAGGTTAATAAAATCGGGAACTTTTGTGCGATCTGCGCAAATTTTGCGCATCGAAAACAAAAAGGCCGGCGCGAGGCCGGCCTTTCCGAGACTTTCAATCCGTTGCGGATCAGTACCTCGCGACCACCGGGCCACCCCAGTTGAAGCGATAGTTGATGCCAGCCTTGACGGTATGCTCGTCCTCGCGGAACCGGGCGCCGACAATGACGGCCGGGCCGGTCGTGAACGTGGTGCTGCCGAAGTTGTAATACTGGTATTCAGCCTTCGCGGACCAGCTCGGGGCGAACATGTATTCGAGGCCGGCGCCGACGGTGTAGCCGTCACGATGATTGCCGTTGGTGGTGAAAGCCACCGGCACGCCGAGCGTGGATACGTTGAGGTTGTTACCGTCCTTCCAGGCATAACCGCCCTTGGCGTAAAGCAGCGCCGGGCCCCAGGTGTAGCCGAGCCGGCCGGTGACCGATCCAAGCTGATCGTTCTTGGAAGTTACCAGCACGCCGCCCGGGAAGACCACGCCGTTGTTGTTGTTGTTGCTCAGCCAGCTGTACTGGGCTTCGACACCGAAAACCCAGCTCTGGGCGAATTGATAATCGAAACCGCCCTGCACGCCGCCGAGGAAGCGGCCATTGTTGCCGGTCAGGCTGTTGTCGCCCGCGAACGCGCCGCCGACGTGACCGCCGATGTAGAAGCCGGTCCAGTTGTAGATCGGCGCGGCGTAGGCCGGAGCCTTGGTGTAGGGGCGAGCCGCAAGATCGGCTGCCATTGCGGGCGCGGCCGCGCCGAGCGCAACGAGGGCCACAGTGCCAAGTAGAAACTTCTTCATCAGTCTTAATCTCCAACGATTATTTCCGAGGCGCCGTGTACCGGCCCCATCCATGGCGGGAGATAGACAGCTTTTGCACGAAATGCTGTCACCCATAGGCCACAGTCAGAAAGTTCCCAACCCATTGATGGAACTACAATTTCTCGTGACTAACGAAGTGCTAATGGAACCTGAATCAGGCCTTAATTTCTTGGCTATGGGCACGTTGGAAGGCTTTATCGTTGCTGATGCATCACACCCATGCAATTCGGAACGATCGCAAAACTTGCGCAGCGAGCGCCGCGCGAACGGCAACGCGCTGCTGATTCGCCCGGCATGCAGGGAACCGCAGTGCAGGGTTACGGTGCGATGCTGATTAGCCGAGCCGGCGCCTTACCTCGTCCCGCATGTTCTCGCGGAACGCCTCTTTGCGCGCGGGGCGATCCTTCTCGTCGATATTGAAGCGGTCGAAGACGTTGAAATTCTCCAGGATCGGATATCGATCGCTCGCCATCGCCAAGATGCGAAGCAGCTCGGCCGCCGGCCCGCTGGGGCCTCTGACCTCCCACTTGCGTATCGTGTCGGGGCCGTCGCCAGGCGCAAGGCCGCACAGCTTTGCCATGTCGGCGGCGGAAAGGCTTCTGCCGATCGCTTGCCCGATATCCTCGCGAATTTGTTTTAGCTCAGAGCCGGTCATTCAAGCTGATCCCGCGCGTCGCCCGATGATTTTCGAATCCGATGTCTCGGGCAAATCATAGCCCCGATCGGACCCGGTCTCCTCAATATTTTGATCGGAATCGGACGTCGGATCACGATTTCGGGCGTGTGAAGCCGATCACAGGCCTTCCATCGGGTGCAGTTTATCCTGGCTTGCGTTCGTCAATGAGGAGCCGCACATGCACCGACTGACCGAGAATCTTAGCCCCGCAGACCGTCGATTTTACTGGAAATTTGTCGGCAGTCTGTTTGGCTTTTATGGTGCGCTGATGATCATCATGGTCGTCGTGTTCGTCGGCAATCATCTGTCAAAGAACCGGGCGCTTGAACCCGCGGTGGCCGAAACGATCGGCGAGAAGCTGCCGGCCGGAATCGAAGCGCCGATGCCTCTGCGGCACGCGGCGAAATATGAATGATTTCCGGCAAGCGGATCGCCGGCAGCGCGTGCCAGATGTCGTGCACGGATATCATCTAGGCTCCGATCGCATTGCGTGCGACAACGTCGCGATAGAATGATGCGCTGAGCTTTGCGACCCGGCGCTGCGTTTCGAAGTCGACGCGGTAGAGCCCAAAGCGCTTTTCGAAACCGAAAATCCACTCGAAATTGTCCATCAGGCTCCACAGGAAATAGCCGCGAACCGGCACGCCCTCGGAGGTCGCGCGCTGCAACTGCGTCAAATAATTGCGCAGGTACATGATGCGATCGAGGTCGTAGACGTTGCCGTCGGCCGCCAGCTCGTCGGCGGAAGAGGTGCCGTTCTCGCTGATATAGATCGTATCGATGTTCCAGATTTTTGCTGCCAGCCGCGGCACCCAGTAGATGGTCTCCGGGCCGACCCTGAGCCACTCGGAATTCATGTGCGGAAACGAGGCGGGGAAGGGCAGGACTTTGAAACCCGGCGCGTGATCGGCTGCGACCACGTAAAATTGCGGCGCGTAGATGTTCAGGCCGACGAAATCATTCGGCGAGGAAATGATCTTCAGCTCGTCGGCGGTGAATTTGGGGGCGGCCGCGCCGGCATATTGCAAAAACCCGTCGGTGTATTTGCCCTCCAGGATCACGCCCAAAAAACCCGAGTTCAATTCGCGCGTCGCGATCTCGGCCGCGCGAATGTTCTCGGGCGTATCGATCGCCGGCACGCAGGCCGCGATATTTTCCGCCGGGCCGACCTTGGTCCCCGTGCGCCCACGGGCGCGGATCGCCTGCACGGCCAGACCGTGCGCCAATACGACGTGGTGACGTGCCTGGTTCAGTTCGGCCGGCGGCAGTTTGAGACCGGGGGCGTCAATGCCCCATCCATAACCGAAGTTCAGGAATCTTCCGGCTTCGTTGAGCGTGAAAATGTTTTTGACGCGATCGGTCAGACGTTCCGCCACATAGCCCGCGTAATCCGCAAACGCCTTGGAGGTGTCGCTGGATTGCCATCCGCCAACCCGGTCCTGGAGTGCTTGCGGCAAATCCCAATGATACAGCGTTGCGAACGGTTCGATGCCATGCTTCAGAAGCTCATCGAGCAGGCGATCGTAGAAGTCGAGACCCTTGGGGTTCGGCGCGCCGGTTCCTTGCGGAAACACCCGCGGCCACGCGATCGAAAAACGATAGGCCTTGACCCCGAGTTCCCCTATCAGGCCGACGTCTTCCTTGTAGCGATGATAGTGATCGTTGGCGCGGTCGGCGTTGCTGTGATCCTCGATCTTGCCTGGCGTGTGGGAGAACGTGTCCCAGATCGAGCGGCCGCGGCCGTCTTCGACGACCGCGCCCTCGATCTGATAGGCTGACGTGGCCGTGCCCCACAGAAAGCCGTCCGGAAAACTGGCAGGGGCGTGCCGGTCGGGCGCCGCTTTTGTCTCACTGTCCGCCGGCTTCGCGGGCGTCGCCGCCGTCGCGAAGGCGGAAAGGCCCGCGAGCTTGGCAAATTGCCGGCGCGAGAATTTACCGAACATCGACTACTCCCGTCGGGTTTGTTGCTACCGGCATACGCCGTTCCAAAAGGTCTAGAGCATGATCCGGAAAAGTGGAAACCGGTTTTCCGAAAAGATCATGCTCAAACAAAAAGATGAGATCATGATCCGATTCGATCTAATCGGATCATGATCTAGTAGGAATCGATTTGATAAGCCGAAATCCTGTCGACCTCGAATGCGACGGTATCGGGAGATTCACCGTCGACAAACCCGACGCCCTGGAAGTATTTCGCGCCCATCGCAAGGTTCACGATCATGTACATGGGATCGTCGAAGCCGACCGGGACCTTGATATCCGACACCGGCTTCCTGTCGATGAAATAGACCACGCGGTCCCGCGTCCACAGCACGCCGTAGTCGTGGAAATCGGCCGGAGCGTCCGGCCTCGCAAAATCAAAGCCGCAGGATTGCACCAATCCGGTGGCCCGATTCCGCCAATGCGTCGTCATCACGATATCGCCGGGCCGCTGCCCGCGTCCTTCCATCACGTCGAGTTCGGGCGGCCAGCCGCCATCATTGGCGAGCATCCAGAACGCCGGCCATACCCCGGTGCCGACCGGTATCTTGGATCGGATCTCGAAATATCCGTACTTTTGCGAAAATGAACTTTGCGTGGTCAGGATGCCGGACACGTATTCATTGTTGAAGAGCACCGACTTCAGTGCCGGAGGCGTGCGGCTTGCAACGATCGAGAGCACGCCATCATGAATTCTGAACGGGTCGAGCCCTAGCGGCGTCTCCGTTCGGCCGCCGTAGCGCGGATCCACGTAGATCTGCTGTTCGCCGTTATACGAGGTTTTCCGTTTGAGGTCGGAGCCATCTCCTCCCCAGTAGCGCGCTTGCGGCCAGGCGGCGCCGCCGGCGTAGTGCGGCTCCCACTTTCCTTTCGACAATGGGTGCTCGTCGAAATCATCGTGGAAGGTCCTGTGCAAGGACAGCGGCATCAGGGCTGCGGGGTCGGACGTCTCGATACGACGGCATTGTCCGTCACCGGGGTCGGTCGTGACCTGCAGGGTAAGCTGCGTCGGCGCGCTCTTGAGGTCGTCCTTGATGTCGTCTTGCGCAAAGGCCGGCGCGAGACCGGTGAGACAACCGACGATGGCGAGAACTTTCGGTATCAATTTTCCGATCCCAAATGACGTGGTCATCATACATGGTCATCATACATGGGCAGCAATCCCGGCGTCACAACCCTCGTTAGGCAGCCGGCCGGCAGCGGGCGTGAACCCGCGCAGAGGTCATCGCGACTTTGTAATCAGTCCGTGTCATCACCGACACCCACACCGGCGAGCGCGGCGCCGTAGAGGATCAGGCACGGCCCGAGCGGTTTCGCCGCGACGAGGCGGGCCGCGATTTCTGTCAGTGTGCCCGAGATCACATGGGTGGCCGGCGAGCCGAGGCTTTCGACCACCACCGTCGGCGTCTCGCCCGATAAGCCCTGGGCGATCAGTTTGTCGGCCAGTGCGGCGAAGGTGGCCTTGCCCATGAACACGCAGGTCGTCGCACCGGGGTCGGCGAGAGCCGCGATATCAAGGTCATCAGGCAGTCGGCCATCGACGTCGTGGCCGGTGATCATCTGGATGCGGCGTGCCACCCCTCGTTTGGTGAGTGAGGTGCCAAGATAGGCCGCCGCCGCGGTCGCAGTGGTGATGCCAGGCACGATCTCGATCGGCACGCCGGCGGCGCGCGCCGCGCCGATCTCTTCGTCGGCGCGGGCGAAGATCGAGGGATCGCCGGACTTGACCCTGACCACGCGCTTGCCGAGCCGGGCATAGCCGATCATCAGCCGGCTCACTTCCTGCTGTTTCGGCGAAGGATGGCCGGCGCGCTTGCCGACCGCGATCAGTTCGGCGTCGGGACGGGCGAACGCCAGGATTTCGTCACCGGCAAGATCATCGTAGAGGATGACGTCGGCGGCGCGCAGCCGCTCCACCGCGCGCAGCGTCAACAGATCGGCGTCACCCGGACCGCCGCCGATCAGGGCGATGCTGCCGAGCGGCGTCGCGTCGGACGATACGGGGCCGGACGGCGTCATGGCCGGCTCTCCTCGGCCACATCGACCATGTGGAAAAAGCTTCCGGTGACCCGACCGCGCCGGCCACCGGTTTCCGCCGTCGGCACGCCGCCGGCGTCGCGGATATCGGCGAGCGGCTGGTCGGGCTGCGCCACCACGCGGGCATAGTGGAATTCATGGCCGCGCAGCACGCACCCTGCGGCGTGACCGGGAATCGGCGCCAGCAGCGTCGCGCTCCGGTAGCCGAGATGCAGCCGACGCTGCGCAAAATCGGTCTCTAACCCGAGCAGCCCGAGCATCGCATGACGCGTTCCCGCGGCGTCGATCAGGCCCGCACCAAGCGTCATGTAGCCGCCACACTCGCCGTGCACCGGGCGGGTTTGCGCGAAGGCGCGAACACCCTCGGCGAAGCGCGACGCTGCGGCGAGCTTGCCGGCGTGCAATTCCGGATAGCCGCCGGGAAGCCAGGTGACGTCACACGAAGGATCTGGCGGCTCGTCGGCGAGCGGCGAGAACGCGACGATCTCGGCGCCCGCCGCGCGCCAACCTGCCACGAGATGCGGGTACACGAACGAGAACGCGACGTCGCGCGCCAGCGCAATCCGTTGTCCGGGCGGGACCAGCCGAGGCGCGACCGTGCGCGGCTGGCGCCGTGTCGCACAAGCCGCGGCCTGAAGTGCCGCCAGATCGACGTCGCGCTCCACCAGATCGGCCAGCGCCGCGAGCCGGGCAGCGAGCGCGGAATCCTCCTGCGCCTGCACCAGCCCGAGATGGCGCTCCGGCATGGTCAATGTCTTGTCGCGCCCGATCGCCCCGAACACCGGCATTCCGATCCGCGCCAAGCCGTCGCGTACCAGAGCAGTGTGGCGCTCACTCGCCACCTTGTTGAGGATCACGCCGGCGATCGTCACGTCGTCGCGATAGCGCGCAAAGCCGAGCGCGACCGCGGCGGCGGACTGCGCTTGACCCGCGACGTCGAGCACCAGCACCACCGGCCAGCCGGTCGCCGCCGCAATATCGGCGGTCGAGCCGTTACCCCAGGCGCCGGCTGTGGCGACACCGTCGAACAACCCCATCACGCCTTCGGCGAGGCACAGATCGGCATCGTTGCCGGCGTCCAGCAGGGCGTCGATCCGATCGCGCCCCTGCGCCCAGGAATCCAGGTTGAACGACACCCGGCCGGCGGCGGCGGCGTGGAACGCCGGATCGATATAATCCGGACCGCATTTGTAAGGCTGCACGACACGGCCGCGGCGGCGCAGCGCCGTGAGCAGGGCCAGTGTCAACGTCGTCTTGCCGCTGCCGGTCGCGGGCGCGGCGATGACCAGTCCCGGCGGCCTATTCGTGTCCACGCCTGGCCTCCGCGGATGGCCGGAACCGGCGATCATAGTTCGGGTCGTACAGCGCGCTGTCGGCGAAATCGCGCGCGGCGAGTGCCGGCCCGACCAGGATCAGCGCCGTGCGTTCGATTTTCTCGGCGCGCACTTTGGCGCCGATCGTCGACAGCGTGGCGCGAATGACGACCTGCTCCGGCCAGCTTGCGCGCACCACCACGGCGACAGCACCGTCGGCCCCGTAATGCGGAATCAATGTCGCCGCCACCTCGTCGAGCACATGGACAGATAGATGGATCGCTAGCGTCGCGCCGGTCGCGGCATAGGCGGCGAGGCTTTCGCCGGGTGGCATCGCCGAGGCGCGGCCCGAGGTGCGGGTCAGCACTACGGTCTGCGCCACCCCGGGCAATGTCAGTTCACGTCCGAGGGCGGCGGCGGCGGCGGCGAATGACGGCACCCCCGGCGTGATCGTATAGGGAATGCCGTGGCCGTCGAGCCGCCGGATCTGCTCGCCCATCGCGCTCCATACCGAGAGGTCGCCGGAATGCAGTCGTGCCACATCGAGCCCGGCGTCATGGGCCGCGACGAACTCAGCGGTGATGGCATCGAGGTCGAGCGGCGCGGTATCGATCACGCGCGCGCCGGGCGGGCAGAGTGCGACGATCTCGCGCGGCACCAGCGACCCCGCGAACAGGCACACCGGACAGCGCGCCACCAGATTTTGGCCGCGCACGGTGATCAGGTCGGGTGCGCCGGGGCCGGCGCCGATGAAGTGGACGGTCATGGCGCAATGTCCTCGAGAAAGGCGGCGGCGGCGGTGGCGTGACGATCGGCCGACACGATGCGGGTGACGACGAGGCGCGCGCCGGCGCCGGCGGCGGCGAGCGCCGCCGCTTCGCAGACGCTGCCGACGCCCCGGTGCTTTTTTACCTGCTCGGAACGGGTGGTTACGCGCGCATCGGCCTCGTGCATTGCCGCGGCTGCGACCGCCTCGATCGGCAGGCGCGCGGCGTGTGCGGCTGCGCGCAGGCCGGGGTGAGCGGCCTTGTCATCGGAGACGGCGATGGCGCGCGCGACGCCCGGCAAGGCGGCGCGTGCGGCAGCCATGTCCAGCACCTCGGCAATGGATTGCGCACTGGCCGCGTCGCGAAAACCCAATCCGATCACCAGCCGGCTCATTTGGTCACGCTCCATTGCACCACCGGCATCGCCGCGCGCCAGCCGGTCAGACCGCCGACCGGGCCGGCGCGTTCGACCGAAAGCCGCAGCAATGCCCCGCCATGGCGCGCCTGCCGGGCGATCAGTATCGCTTCGGTTTCAAGCGTCACGGAATTGACGACCAGCCGCCCGCCCGGCGGCAACGCCTGCCATACCGCATCGAGCAGGCCCTCGCGGCTGGCGCCGCCGCCGACAAATACCGCATCCGGCGTCGGCAGCCCCTTGACCGCATCGGGCGCGGTGCCGAGCCTGAGATCGTAATGCGGCACGCCGAGCGCATGCGCGTTGGCGCGCGCGGTGCCGAGCCGGTCCTCACGCGCCTCGATGCCGATGGCGCGATTGGCCGGATGGGCGAGCAGCCATTCAATGCCGATCGCGCCGGAACCGGCGCCGACATCCCATAACAATTCGCCGCCGCGCGGCGCCAGCGTCGACAGGCTGACCGCGCGGATCTCGCGCTTGGTCAGTTGGCCGTCATGCCCAAACAATTCGTCCGGCAATCCGGCCGTGCGTGGAATAATGCTGGCGCGCGGGCCCGCCACGGCCTCGATCGCGACCGCCACCGGGGATCTGACGTCGTCAAAGGCGAACGCTCCGGCATCCACGACGCGAATGCGCTCGCGGGGGCCGCCGAGGGCTTCAAGTACGGTGAGGCGCGACGGCCCAAAGCCGACACCGTCCAGATAGGCCGCGATCTGCGCCGGCGCGGCGCCGTCGCGCGCCAGCACGATCAGGCGTGCGCCGGTCCGCAAATGCGGGCGCAGCAATTCAAGCGGGCGGGCGTGCAGGCCAAGCGTGACCGTCTCCTCAAGCCGCCAGCGCAGCCGTGCCGCG
>Ga0209839_10001394_pt1 | contig 12418 bp, 10 predicted proteins | sample OrgsoiDNA2013050_FD_185800 | JGI IMG/M metagenome (GOLD analysis project Ga0209839, IMG submission 185800) | Permafrost soil microbial communities from the Arctic, to analyse light accelerated degradation of dissolved organic matter (DOM) -... | ecosystem: Environmental > Terrestrial > Soil >... | reverse complement strand
CAGGGGCCGTCGCGCCGCCTTCGCCAGTGGTGCCCGCCTCTTCTGGTCCGGTTTCCTGTGCGCTGTACCAGGGGTTAGAGGACTCTCCGGCCGGCGCATCGTCGTCCTCGCCGGCTGGGGGTGACGCCCCGGCCGGCGGCTCCTCCGGCGACGGCACGCTCACCGGGCCAGGAGCCGCACCGAACGCGGCATCGTCCGGGGCGTGGAACGCTTCGTCCGTGGCCGGGGGCACGTCCGCCGACCGCGCCTCCGCAGCCGGGGGGACGTCCGCGGGCGGGGGGACGTCCGTGGGCGGGGCGGGCTCGGCGACCGGCCCGGCACCGGACGTGGGACTGGCGCCGTTGACCGGCGTGCTGGCGGGCGGCGCGCTCACCGGCGCGGTGACTGCGGGTGGCGCGGCCGCGAAGCTTCCGGCGACCCGTGCGATCCAGGCCCTGGGATCACTGATCTCGCTCATCGTCGGGATGGTGTCCGGAGATTCCCAGACCTTGTTGAAACCGTCCATCCCGATCTGGTCGACAACCGCGCGGACGAAACGCGCCCCGTCCGCGTACTGCCTCATCTTCAGGTCGATGCCCAGGAGGCGCCGGATGGCCTGCTCGACCCGCCCCGCCGTCCTGCGCCGCGCATTGAAGCGTTCCCTGATCTCGGCCACGGACGGCACGACCTGCGGGCCGACGGCGTCCATCACGTAGTCGCCGTGTCCCTCGACCAGAGTCATCAGGGCGGTGAGCCGCGCGAGGATCTCCTTCTGCCGCGGCGTCTGGATAGCCTCGATGAGGCTCTCGCCGTCGCCACCGCGCACCGCCCCGGCCACCGCGTCCGCAGCGGCCCGCACCCGGCTGAGAATGGCCCCGGGGTCGAGGTCGGAGGCCAGCAGGAACTCGGTCATCTGGTCCTGAACGTACGCACGCAGCCACGGCACCGAGGTGAACTGCACCCGGTGGGTTTCCTCATGCAGGCACACCCAGCGGCGGAAGTCACTCGGATCGACGCCGAGCTCACGCTCGACCATCACGATGTTGGGCGCGACCAGGGTGAGCCGGCCGACGGGCTCTTCACCGTTGGTGCCCGAGCCCGGCGGCAGGAACAGCTCGTACTGCCCGAGCACGCGGGACGACAGGTAAGCGAGGATCAGACCGGCCTGAACGCCGGTAACCCGGGAACCGACCCCCATCGCCAGCCCGGAAGCGTTGGCCGCCGGAGTGCGCTGGCGCATCCGCTCGGCCAGCGGGTCGAGGACGACACGGAAACCGTCCACATTGCCCCGGATCCAGCCGGCCCGGTCCACGACGGCGACCTGGCCCGGCGCGACCTTGCTCTGCAGGTGCGTGACCTCCCGCACCGGTCCCTCTACCGCGGCGGCGAGCTCACGAAGCTCCGCCACGGTCTGCCGTGCCTCAGCCAGGCTCACCTGAGGTCCAGGACGCGCCCAGCGGGCGCCAGTGGACACCGCCAGGTCCCAGTCGATCATCTGACCGTTGTTCACCCCCCCACCGTACGGTATTGGCCCGGGGGGATTGTCTTTGCCCGGGGGGCGACCCCCCGGAACCTGTGCTGGCCCGGGGGGCGACCCCCCGGAACCCCCCGCATGCTGTGCTGGTCCGGGGGGGCGACCCCCCGGACCCCCCGCATGCGCTCCGCGCCCGCGCGGTGGTACCCACCGACACACCGGCCACTCGCCCGGGCTGAAGCCCGGGACTCGCTGGACCGGTACGAACGCCTCGCCGTAGGTCCTGCTGCGGTGCTCGCCGACAGCACCGACCGCTCACCCAGGCCTTCGGCCTGGGGTCGCTGGGCCGGTAACGAGCGCCTCACCGTAACTCGGACGCGGCGCTCAGCTAACGGCAGCCGCAGTTTGATAGTGCTTCGGCGGCGGCGTTGATGGCGGTCGCCGCCGTCTGCAGGGACGCGGGCTCGGGGATGTGGGACGCGTTGAAGACGAATTCGAGCAGCCGGCCGTCGCGGTCATAGGCGAAGCCGGCCAGGGCGGCCACCGTGGTGAGGTTCCCGGTCTTGGCCCGCACCACGCCGCGCGCCGGGCCGCCGATCGCGCCGAACACGCTCTGCCCGGCGGACAAGGTGCCCGAGAAACCGGCCACGGGCATCCCGGTAATGGCCGGACGCAACGTGGGATGCTGCGGCGCCCCGGCCGCAGCGAGCAGTTTGACGAGTGTGTCGGGAGCAATCCGGTCATCGGGCGACAGGCCGCTCCCGTCGACCAGCCGAACGCCCGATCCGGCGCCGAGCCGCGGCAGGACGGCCGTTTCGGCTGCGGCGCCCCCGGAGAAGGATGCGGGACCGCGCATGGCGATGGCGATGTGCCGGGCGAGGTTCTCCGCGATCACGTTGTTGCTCTCCAGCATCATCCACTCGACCATGGCCGACAGCGACGGGGAGCTGACCGTGGCGAGAACCGCGGCCCGCGCGGGCGTGGCCGCCGGGGACGGTGTTCCCGCGACGTGGATACCGTCAGCGGTCAGGAAGCTACGGAACGCCGAGACGGCCATGGCGACGGGATCGGCGGACCGGGGCTGGAAGTTGACCGGGTCATCGGCGTCTTCCGGGGCACCGGCCGGCGTCAGGCGTCCCTGATCGACCTCGAGTGCGGTGATCTGGGTGACGTCACCACTGGCCACATACGATGCAGGCCACCCCGGGGCCATGTCCGGCCCGGTATAGAGCGAGACATCGTAGCCGAGCTGGACCCGGCGGCGGTGCTGCGCCCGGAGCGCGCTGGCTGTCTGAGCGGCCAGGTCTTTCAGCGTGGCGGGCCGCGGGTAGTCCGACGACGGCGCCGGGCCGGCCGCGAGCGTGGGATCCCCGCCGCCCACCAGCACGATGCTGTCACCCGGGCCGCTGACGACCCGCGTGCGGAACTGCGCGCCGGGACCGAGCACGTCGAGCGCGGCGAGCGCGGTCGCGAGTTTCTCGGTTGATGCCGGCGCGGTCATCTCGCTGCCATCCTGGGAGTACACGATGTTGCCGTAGGCATCCGCGACGACGGCCGCCACCCCGGATCCCAGCGAGGGCGAGGTCAGCAGGCCACCCACGGCACTGCTCAGCCCCGAACTCGTGGGCATCGGGCCACCCCTCGCGCTGCCCAGCACAGGGCTGGCCCGGACATCGGACCGCGCAGCCACCCGGACCGGTTTGAGCAGGGCCAGCCGCGGCGGCAACATGCGCGCGAGCATCACGCCCGCGGCCAGCGTGAACACGTTGAGCAAAGCCAGCGTGATCAAGGCCACGCCCCGCGTGCTGCGCAGCACGACGCATCCACCTTCCCGATGCAGGATTCTGGAACGAACCCGGTGTACCAGTTTGGGCCGCACCGGGGGACAATCGAGTCAACCATCAACCGGGCAAGGTGTGGGGGCAGCATCGTGGACTTCGACGTGATCATTGAGATCCCGAAGGGCCAGCGGAACAAGTATGAGATGGACCATGCCACCGGGCGGATCCGTCTGGACCGGATGCTGTTCACCTCCACCCGGTATCCCTCCGACTACGGCTTCATCGAGGGCACCCTGGGCGACGACGGGGACCCGCTCGACGCGCTGGTCATCGTGGATGAGCCAACCTTCCCCGGCTGTGTGATCCTTTGCCGGGCCATCGGGATGTTCCGGATGCGGGACGAAAAGGGCGGCGACGACAAGGTCCTCTGTGTGCCGGCGAACGATCCGCGGATGGAGCACCTGCGCGACATTCACCACGTGTCGGAGTTCGACAAGCTGGAGATTCAGCACTTCTTCGAGGTCTACAAGGACCTGGAGCCGGGGAAGTCGGTCGAGGGCGCGGCCTGGGCCGACCGGGCCGCCGCCGAAGCGGAGATCGAGACGTCCCGCAAGCGCGCGGAGGCCGCCGACTACTAGCGGCTGCTGGCCCATCCCCTGCGCTATCTCGCGGCCCGCTCCTTACCGGCGCGCTGATAGTCGCGCCGGCTGCTCCGGACCGCTACGGCCGGACCGCGCCGATCGGGTCGCCCGGCGCGTAGATGCTGTCGATGCGGACATCGGCCCCGGTATAGGGCGCGTCGACCATACTGCCGCCGCCGATGTAGATCCCGACGTGGTGAATGGTGGCCGGGTCGGCGTTGTTCGTCGCGTAGAACAGCAGGTCGCCGCGCTGCAGAGCACCGAGCGGCACCCGCACCCCTTCCACCCACTGATCGCCGGTGTAGTGCAGCAGCGTGACGCCGGCGTGCGACCAGGCGACCATTGTGAGTCCCGAGCAATCGTAGGCGTAAGGCCCGGCCGCGCCCCACTGGTACGGCCTGCCGATCTGGCCGAGCGCCCAGTCCGCCGCGATGTTGCCCTGCTGGGAGCTGGCCGGCGAACCCGGGAACGAGACGGCCTGGCTCGATGAGCTGCTGGCCGATACGGCGCGTTGCTGGGCGGCCCGCGCCGCGGCGGCGGCTTCGGCCGCGAGGGCGGCCTGGCGCTTCGACGCGAGCGACTGCTCGGTGACCTTCGCGCTCTGCAAGAGGCCGGATAGCTGGTGAGTCACCGACTTAGTGGTCTTGACCGCCGCGAGCTGGCGGGCCACGGCCGCCTGGATGGCCGACTTGAGCGCCGCCGCCCGGCGGAGGTCGGCCTGCTCCTGCTTGAGCGCCGTCCTGGCCTCCGAGCGGAAGACACCAGCGACCACGCTGTCCGCGCTGTTCATGGCGAGGATGTCGGTCCCGCGCGTGACGAACATCTGCCCCAGGCCGACCTGGTTCAGGTAGGACCGCACACCGTGGGCGTTCCCCAGCATCGCCGCCATGGGATCAAAGCCGCCCTGGGTCTCAAATTCCATCGCGGCCAGGTTGCCCACCTCCTGCTGGCTGCGCTTCTGCGCGCCTTCGGCCTGGGCGAGATTCTTCACCGCGGTCGTATAGGCCGCCGCCGCCTGCTGTTGCGCGACAACCGCCTTGTCATAGTTCTCGGTCAGGATTTCGGCCTGCGTTTCCAGGTCGGTCAGCCTGGCATTGGCCGCGGCGAGCCGCTCTTCCTGCCTACCCAGCTCTGCCGCGCGCTGATTGACCTTGTTCTGCGCGGCCTGGACCTGGCCCGCGCTCGGCACGGGACTGCCGTCCAGTTCCATCCGCGGAGGCGTGGCCGTCAGCCCGGCCACCGTCAGCAGACCGCACCCGGCCACCGCCCACGCGGTCCTGCGCATGCTGAAGCAACCCGCCGGCCCATCGGCCATTCCGTCCCCCGGAAATGATCAAGAGTCCCTGATATTCGCTTGTGAGAGACTTTATGTGATCGCCTCACTACAGATAGTAGCGAAAGTTGCCTCCGCGGCGAGCCCCAACATCGCCACGACCAGATGACAGTGCTCCCGCACACACATTCGGTCCGCGGATGGTCCACACTTAGAGGGCACAAGGCAAGCGAGGAGGGACCGGTGGAGAACGCCGGAGAGGTGCTCAGGCGGGCGCCGCTGTTCGAGGCGCTCGACGAGGACGGCGCGCGCGAACTTCGGCAGACCATGAGCCAGCTGAAGCTGCACCGCGGCGAACGGCTTTTCGATGAGGGCGACGGCGGCGACAGCCTTTACGTCGTGCTCGACGGCAAGATGAAGCTGACGCGCGCGGCCGGTGACGGCCGGGAGAACCTGCTCAGCGTGATCGGCCCGGGCGAGATGTTCGGCGAGCTTTCGCTGTTCGATCCCCGGCCGCGGACGTCGAGCGCCAGCGCGGTGACCGACGTGACGCTGGCGGTGCTGCCGCACGATTCGCTGCTGCCCCTGCTGCGCAAGCGGCCGGAGATCTCGCTGCACATGCTGCGGGCGCTGGTCCAGCGGCTACGGCGCGCCAACGATGTGACCGCCGACCTCGTCTTTACCGATGTTCCCGGACGGGTCGCCAAGGCGCTGCTCGACCTGGCGGAGCGATTCGGCCAGCAAACGGATGAGGGCCTTCAGGTGCACCACGACCTGACGCAGGAGGAGCTCGCGCAGTTGGTCGGGGCGTCGAGGGAGACGGTCAACAAGGCACTCGCGGACTTTGCCGCCCGCGGCTGGCTGCACATCTCGGCCCGGTCGGTGCTGATCGTCGACGCCGAGCGCCTGCGCAAGCGCGCACGGTAACCGGGATTCCCGCTCGCCGTCCGTGGCCAGGTAATCCAGCTGCGCCCGGACGGACCACTCCGCGAACTGCCGCACAGCCGGGTCCACGTCGTGGTAGACGCGGGCCACGATTTCCTGGGCCGTCGTATCGCCCGCCGCGAGGGCGGCGCGCACTTCCGCCAGCCGCTCGGCCCGGTGATCGATGTAGTAGGCGAGCGTCGACGACGGGTCGGACACCAGCGGGCCGTGGCCGGGCAGCAGGACCCGTACCGACGCGCTGTCAGCCAGTGCTTTCATCGCGTCCAGCGAGCGCAGGTAATCGGCGAGAGACCCGTCGCGGCCGATGACGGTGGTGCCGCGGCCGAGCACGGTGTCCCCGGTGAGCAGGGCGCCGTCCTCCGGGAGCAGCAGGCTGAGGGAGTCCGCGGAATGGCCCGGCGTCCCTATGACGCGCAGCTCGCAGCCGGCCGCCGTCACCACATCCCCGCCGGTCAGGCCGTCGGTGCCCAGCCGGTGCGCCGGATCGGCCGCGCGTACCGGCGCACCGGTGAGAGCGGCGAGCCGCCGCGCGCCCGCCGAATGATCGCTGTGCCCGTGCGTCAGCAGGATCTGCGCCACCCGGCGGCCGGTCTCCGTGACCCGGTCCACAACACGGCGCAGGTGGCCCTCATCCTCGGGCCCGGGATCGATGACGACCGCGGACGAGGATCCCGGGGCGGCGATCATCCAGGTGTTCGTGCCCTCCAGGGTCATGGGCGACGGATTGGGCGCGAGAACACAGGTCGCTAGCGCCGTACCGGAACCGTCAATTGTCATCGCTGGCGCCTTCATCTTCTGGGATGGCCAGCCAGGCCTGGCCGTCCGTGAATGTGACCACGGGCTGCCGCGGGACGATCCGCCGCCGGGCCGCGAGCAGTGCGGCCACGTCAGGCTCAGCCCCGAGCTCCCGCAGCGTGATCGCGGTCGGCGGGAGCAGCATCAGCTCACCGGCGTCCGCCGCGGCCAGAGCGGCCGACGGGCGCAGCCACGCGGCCTCGTCCGACTCACCTGTCCCGCCTGCCGCGCGCTGCCCCTCCGGCAGCTGCGCGACGAAGAACCGGGTATCGAAACGCCGCGGCTCAGCCTCCGGTGTGATCCACCGCGACCAGGGGGAAAGCAGGTCGCTGCGCAGCATCAGATTGCGGCGGGCGAGGAGCTCAGCCAGTGAGAGCGACCGGTCCGCCAGCGCCCGCCGGTCTGCTTCCCAGTCGTCCCCGGACGTGTCGCCGAGCGCCACATCCGCCGACGGGCCCGCCAGCAGCACACCGCACTCCTCGAACGTCTCCCGCACCGCCGCCCGGATCAGGGCCTGGGCGCCCGCGGCGGGCAGTCCGAGGGCCGGGGCGAACTGGTCCGGGAGCGGGCCGGCCCAGCCGTGCCCGCCTTCGGCGTCGCTATCGTCGACGCTGCCACCGGGGAAGACATACGCGCCGGGCGCGAAGGCCATCGAGCGCTGCCGCCGCAGCATGTACACCTCAGCGCCCGGTCCCGCCGAGCGGACCAGCATGACGGTGGCTGCGTCGCGCGGTGCCACGGGGGCCAGCCGCCCTTCGAGGATGTCCAGGGCCCGGGCGGCGACCCTACCGGGAATTCGCCACTGGCTCAGACCGTGTTCCCCCCGCCTGCCCCGGTACCTGCCCCGGTACCGCTTACCTCGGCGATCAGCTCGACCTCGACCGGCGCGTCCATGGGCAGGACGGCCACGCCAACCGCACTGCGCGCGTGCTTGCCCCGGTCCCCGAACACCTCGGTCAGCAGATCGCTTGCCCCGTTCACCACCTGAGGCTGGCCGGTGAAGCCCGGGGCGCTGGCCACGAAACCGGTGACCTTGATGATCCGCGTGATGGCGGACAGGCCGCCTGCCGCCGACGCGGCCGCGGCGAGCGCGTTCAGCGCGCACGTCCGGGCGAGCGCGACGGCCTCCTCCGCGGTCACCGCTTCGCCGACCTTTCCGGTCGCCAGCAGCTTGCCGTCGGCCAGCGGCAGCTGCCCGGCGGTGTAGACCTGCGTACCGGTGCGGATCGCAGGGACGTACGAGCCTGCCGGGGTGGCGACCGGCGGCAGGGCCAGCCCCAGCTCGGCCAGGCGCTCCTCGGGTGTGCTCACCGGGCCGCCCTGGTCCTGGTCCTGCTGATCATCCCTTGGGCCGCTTCATGTAGGCGACCAGCTGCTCCGGGTTCGGGCCCGGGACGAGCGCCACGAGCTCCCATCCGTCGTCGCCCCAGTTGTCCAGGATCTGCTTGGTCGCGTGCACGAGCAGTGGCACGGTCGCGTACTCCCACTTCTGCATGGGGATGACCTTAGCGGCTGGACGCCGGTTAAGGCGCCGGCTCCCCGCTGGTCTGTGCCCCACCGGCCGTCCCCGGTTTCCGCGTGGCCGCAGTCCGCGCCTTGCGCTCCCCGGTGGCCCGCGGCTTCCGCGGTCTGGCCGCCGCGCTGTTGCGGCCGTTTGGGATCACGGGGCCTGCTGAGGTACCGGGGCCCGCCGTGACGTCCGTGGCCGCGGGGTCCGGGCTGCTGGCGCCTTCGGTGTCGCTCGGCGAGGTGCTCGGCAGATCCGACGCGAAGAAATCTGTCGCGGCGGGCAGCTCCTGTGTCGTCTCAGCCGGTGACGGCATCGGGGGGACGATGGCCTGGGCCCCGGTGACCGGTATCTCGGCGGTGCGGGGACCGGCAGGCGGCGCGTCCCGCGGGACCGGCGCGGCTTCCGGGAACGCCCCGGCGCCGGCCGCTGACCCGGCCTCCGGGACCGGCGCGGCCTCCGGAACCGGCGGAACGGCCGCCTCACCGAGCTGCGGAACCGTGGCCGGGTCAAGTTCCGGCACCTTGGCCATGGAGATCTCCGCCTCGGCCTCGGCCACCTCGGCGTCACCGAGATCCTCCGGCTCGTCGGGCCGCGCGACGGGCTGCGGCGGCCCGGGGGCCATCTTCTCGAAGAACCGGAGCAGCTCCACCGGAACCGGCATGATGAGCGTGCTGTTGCGCTCACCCGCCACCTCGACCATCGTCTGCAGCAGGCGCAGCTGGAGCGCCGCCGGGTCCCGGGCCATCACATTGGCCGCGGCCGCAAGGCGCTTGGACGCCTGGTACTCACCGTCCGCCGTGATGATGCGCGCACGCCGTTCCCGCTCGGCCTCGGCCTGACGGGACATCGAGCGCTTCATCCCCTCAGGCAGCGAGACGTCCTTCACCTCAACGCGCTCGACCCGGATCCCCCACGGGCCCTCGGTTGGCTCGTCGATGATGCGCCGGAGCTCCCGGTTGACCGATTCGCGCTCGGCCAGCAGCTGGTCCATCTCGGACTGGCCGATGATGGACCGCAGCGACGTCTGGGCCTGCTGCGCGATCGCGAACATGTAGTCCTGCACGTTGACCGTGGCCTTGATGGGGTCGACGACGCGGAAATAAACCACCGCGTCCACCCGTACGCTGACGTTGTCCCGGGTGATGCCGTCCTGCGCGGGCACGGTCATGGCCACGATCTGCATGTTGACCTTCTGCATGCGATCGCCTATGGGGCGCAGGTATGTCAGCCCCGGGCCGCGTACCTCGGGCAGCACCCGCCCGAACCGGTACACGATTCCCTTCTCATACTGCTGGACCACTCGGAAGGTCCGGCCGGCCGCAATCAGGCCGGCGATCACGAGTATGACGATGATGACAACGAGTGCGGCCACCGGGATCACCTCTCTCCACCCCCAGAGTAATAACGCGAGATACCTCACGCGCTAGGGGAGGCTCGCCGTAAGAAGTGCCGCGGCGGAGATAACCTCGCAGTGATGAGCGCAAGGGATACCGATTGGGAGGGCGTGCGGCTGCACGTCGTCACAGGTAAGGGAGGCACCGGCAAGACGACCGTGGCTGCCGCCCTGGCTCTCGCGTTGTCTTATAACGGCCGCAAGGTGCTCCTCATCGAGGTCGAGGGGCGGCAGGGGATCGCGCGGCTCTTCGATTGCTCCCCGCTGCCCTACGCCGAGCGCAAGGTCGGCATCGGGCTCGGCAAGGACGGACGGCCGGGCGGCGACCTCTACGCGCTGGCCGTCGATCCCGAGGGCGCGCTGCGCGACTACCTGGAAATGTTCTACGGTCTCCGGCATACCGGCCAGGCGCTGACCCGGCTGGGGCTGGTGGATTTCGCCACCACGATCGCGCCCGGCCTGTCCGACGTCCTGCGGACAGGCAAGGCTACGGAGGCGACCCGGCGCAAGGCCGGCGGCCGGGAAGTCTACGACGCGGTGGTCATGGACGCGCCGCCCACCGGCCGCATCGGCCGCTTCCTGAACGTCAGTGTCGAGGTATCCGGCCTCGCTAAGGTTGGCCCGGTACGCAATCACGCCGACACCGTGGCCCGGGTGATCCGGTCCCCGCAGACCGCCGTTCACTTCGTCACCACGCTGGAGGAAATGCCGATCCAGGAAACCCTGGACGGCATGGCTGAGCTGCGCAGCCTAGGCCTCCAGCTGGGCGGCATCTTCATCAACATGGTCCACCCCGATGGCCTGGCGGAAGCGGACCTGAAGGCAGCCGCCGAGGGGCGCATCGACGAGGTGGAGATCGCCCTGGGGCTCAAGGCGGCCGGGCTGGCCGACGCCCAGACCCTCGCGGCGGGGCTGGCCATCGAACTGGGCGAGCACGCCCGCAACGTCGCGCTGCAGGAGCGCGAGCGGCGCGAGCTGGCCGCGGCGGGACAACCGCGCTACGAGCTTCCGGCTATTACCGACGGGATCGATCTGGGCGGGCTGTACAGGCTGGCCGAGGTGCTCCGGAATCAGGGGGCGGCCTGATGGCTGACCACATGCCAAATGGCCTGCATCCGTGGCGCCGGACCGCCCGATGAACCCGCCAGCCGTACCGCCCCGGTTCGACACCGACGCGCTGATCGATGACCGGCGAACCCGGATCATCGTCTGCTGCGGGTCCGGCGGTGTCGGCAAGACAACCGCCGCGGCCGCGATCGGCCTGCGGGCCGCCGAGCGCGGCAGGCACGTGGTCGTGCTCACCGTCGATCCGGCCCGCCGGCTGGCCCAGGCGATGGGCCTGAGCTACCTGGACAATATCCCGCGGCCGGTGGACATAGGTTTCCCGTCGGGCGGCAGCCTGCACGCCATGATGCTGGACATGAAGCGGACCTTTGACGAGATCGTCGAGGCCCACGCGGACCCGGACCGCGCCGCGCAGATCCTGGCGAATCCCTTCTACCAGTCCCTGTCGTCCAGCTTCGCCGGCACGCAGGAGTACATGGCCATGGAGAAGCTGGGCCAGCTGCACCGTACCGACGAGTGGGACCTGATCGTGGTCGATACCCCCCCGAGCCGCTCGGCCCTCGACTTTCTCGACGCGCCGCAGCGCCTCGGCCGGTTCCTCGACGGCCGGCTGATCCGGCTGCTGACCGCGCCGGCCAAGCCCGGCCGCGCGTACATGAAGATGCTGAACGCCGGGTTCTCGCTCGTGACCGGGACGCTGACGAAGGTGCTCGGCGGGCAGGTGCTGAAAGACATGCAGACGTTCGTCACGGCCTTCGACACGATGTTCGGCGGCTTCCGCGAGCGGGCCGATACGACCTACCGCCTGCTCCAGACGCCGGGAACCGCGTTCATCGTGCTCGCCGCGCCCGAGCCGGACGCGCTGCGGGAAGCCTCGTACTTTGTCGAGCGGCTCGCCGGGGAACGCATGCCGCTCGCGGGCCTGATCCTGAACCGCGTGCATGTACCGGCCGCCACCCGGCTGTCCTCGGCCCGCAGCATCGCCGCCGCGGAAACGCTCGAGAATCACGAGATGCCGAACGGCGCCGGGGAAAACGGCCCCGTGGAAGACGGCCCAGTGGAAGACGGCGCTGCGGAAGGCGACGCTGCGGAGTCGGCCGGTCCGCGCTACGCGCTTACGGCTGGGGTATTGCGGCTACATGCCGAACGGATGCAACTGGCGGTCAGGGAACGGCGGGTGGCCGAGCACTTTACCGCGGCTCATCCCACCGTCCCCGTCGCCGAAGTGGCCGCACAACCCGAGGACGTCCATGACCTCGAGGGCCTGCGGGCCATTGGTCTAAGCCTCGCCAGCCGGCCGGCACGCGGCTAGCGGGTCAGCTCGCCACCAGGTCGTCAACGTCCTGCTCGTAGCGCTCACGAGCCTGCTCGAGCAGCTCACGCCAGGACTGGACGTCCGGCCGCCGCCGCAGCAGCGCACGGCGCTCCCGCTCGGTCATGCCACCCCAGACGCCAAACTCGATGCCGTTGTCCAGCGCGTCGGCCAGGCATTCGGTCCTGACCTGGCAACCCCGGCAGATCAGCTTGGCTCGGTTCTGCGCTGCGCCCTGGACAAAAAGCTC